>Ga0073919_1000017_pt1 | contig 40070 bp, 37 predicted proteins | sample GWRWT3_25Nov14_FD_71202 | JGI IMG/M metagenome (GOLD analysis project Ga0073919, IMG submission 71202) | Sand microcosm microbial communities from a hyporheic zone in Columbia River, Washington, USA - GW-RW T3_25-Nov-14 | ecosystem: Engineered > Artificial ecosystem > Sand microcosm >... | reverse complement strand
GGCACATATTGATATAGCCGAAGACCTTCAGATCCCATGCCTGACGCCAGCGTTCCTCGTCCACCGCATCAATGGCGCCACCGGGAATGGCACCTGCATTGTTCACCAGAATATCTGCGTCCGTACATGCGGCTACCAGCCGTTTGGCGTTTTTGCCGTCACTCAAATCCATCGGATGGATGGTCACCGAAACCTGATGCCTGGCGCGGATGGCATCGCGCACGACCACCAGATCAGCCTCCGTGCGCGCCGCCAGATGCAGATGGCATCCTTCTTCCGCCAATGTATACGCGATGGCGCGGCCAATGCCCTTTGACGCTCCGGTAATAATGGCTGTTTTGCCCTGAAGATTGAGTTGCATGGGGGGTCCTTCAATTGGTTGATGGTATTCAGTTTAACCTAATCACGGGAAACAGCCAGCCCTGACCAGAATATACCGCGTTAGGCAGGTTGCCCTGAACCACAAAAGCGCCGTAACCATTCCTGAATAAATATTCAAATAATATTTATTATATCCGCCGGGCTGTAATTCTTGAAAATATTTCTAATTGGCGGTCATTACAATGACGTCTCGCGCAATTATATGAGCGCTGATCACAAAACAAGGCCCTTGTAATTTATAATTACATAAAAAAAGATATGTATAATTTCAGAGTCTGTTGATGTTGCAAAAAATTAACCAAATAAAAAAATCTTATAAGCTTTGAAATTACTTATACCGTTTGCATTTTTATAATCTTGCTTTAGGCTGCCCTGTCTTTATTTTGAGGCATTATGTGTTTTGACTTTAGACTGCCTATATCCGGGAAGCAGCCATGGACTTTGATGAGAAAAGCCTGCCCAGGCCCCTGGCGCAGCTCTATGCTTATTGGCAGGCGAAGTGTGGCGACCGGCCAATGCCTTCGCGTGCCGATATTAACCCCGTGGAAATGCAGGCTTTTTTATCGCATACCATGCTGATCGATGTCATCACGGATGACAAAAATGATATACGCTTTCGGACGCGCCTGATCGGCACCCATGTGGTGAATGGCTTTGGCGGCGAATTCACCGGAAAATATCTTGACGAGATTGAGCTTGGCGATCAACGCGACCGCCTGATTGAAGCGTGTCTACATACTGTGCGGGGGAAAAAACCGGCCTATCTTGCTGGTGACCTGGTCCGCCAATCTTCTTCAGAACCTATATCCTATCAGCGTCTGGGCGTTCCACTTTCCACAGACGGAAAAAATGTGAACATGATTTTGGTCGCCGCATCGGTGCAGCGCGGCGCAAACCCATTCTGATCCTCGCAGTTTTATCCGCCTTGACAGGCGGCGTCCCGCAAATTACAAACTGACGCGAATTAGCACTCATCAGCCATGAGTGCTAATCGGCTGTGATCCTCATGGCCCCAGTAATCATTGACATTATGAATTGAGGGAGACTTCGCTGATGGCTTTCAGACCATTGCATGACCGGGTTCTAGTCCGGCCGCTCGACGCAGAAGAAAAAACCAAAGGCGGCATTATCATTCCTGGCACCGCCCAGGAAAAGCCGCAGGAAGGCAAAGTTGTCGCTGTTGGGCCGGGCGCCCGCCGCGAAGATGGCTCGATTGCCAAGCTTGATGTCAAGGTTGGCGATCGTGTGCTGTACGGCAAATGGTCCGGCACCGAGATCAAGATCAAGGGCGAAGAGCTGATGATCATGAAGGAAAGCGACATTATGGGAATTGTGAGCTGATCCCAATATCAGCCGTGCCCGGGTCCCCTGGCGGGCCTGTGCATTTTTCAGCGACAGGTCGATAAACAGAAGGAATTCGCACAATGGCGAAAGATGTAAAGTTTCGCGGTGACGCCCGCGACCGGATGCTCCGGGGCGTTGATATCCTTGCCAATGCGGTAAAGGTCACGCTGGGCCCCAAAGGCCGAAATGTTGTGATTGACAAATCCTATGGCGCACCGCGCATCACCAAAGACGGTGTGACGGTTGCCAAGGAAATCGAACTGGCCGACAAGTTCGAAAATATGGGCGCGCAAATGCTGCGCGAAGTTGCGTCAAAAACCAATGATGTGGCTGGTGACGGCACAACAACGGCCACCGTGCTTGCACAGGCGATTGTGCGCGAAGGCGCCAAATCTGTCGCCGCCGGCATGAACCCGATGGATCTTAAGCGCGGCATCGACATGGCTGTTGCTGCGGTAGTTGAAAATATTCTCAAGAGCTCCAAGAAGATTAAATCTTCCGAAGAAGTTGCACAGGTCGGCACCATTTCCGCCAACGGCGAATCCGAGATTGGCAAAATGATCGCCAAGGCAATGGACAAGGTCGGCCAGGAAGGTGTCATCACTGTTGAAGAAGCCAAAGGCCTGGTAACTGAACTGGATGTCGTGGAAGGCATGCAGTTTGATCGCGGCTATCTGTCGCCCTATTTCATCACCAATGCGGACAAGATGAATGTGGTTCTCGACAATCCGCTGATCCTGATCAATGAAGCAAAACTGTCCAGCCTGCAGCCCATGCTGCCGGTGCTTGAGGCCGTTGTGCAATCCGGCCGTCCGCTGCTGATCATTGCGGAAGATGTGGAAGGCGAAGCCCTTGCCACGCTGGTGGTCAACAAACTGCGTGGCGGCCTGAAGGTCGCAGCCGTCAAGGCGCCGGGTTTTGGTGATCGCAGAAAGGCCATGCTGGAAGATATTGCCGTGCTTACCGGCGGCACCGTGATTTCCGAAGATCTGGGCATCAAGCTTGAAAGCGTTACGCTTGCGATGCTTGGCACTGCCAAGAAAATCATGATCGACAAGGACAACACCACGATCGTCAACGGTGCAGGCAAGAAAAAAGACATTGAAGCGCGTTGCAATCAGATCCGTGCGCAGGTCGAGGAAACCACGTCGGATTACGACAGGGAAAAACTGCAGGAACGTCTGGCCAAACTGGCTGGCGGTGTTGCAATCATCCGCGTCGGCGGGGCAACCGAAGTTGAAGTGAAAGAACGCAAGGACCGCGTGGACGATTCCCTCAGCGCAACCCGCGCCGCAGTGGAAGAAGGCATCGTGGTTGGCGGTGGCGCCGCGCTGGTATATTCCATACGTGCCCTTGATGCGCTCAAACCCACCAATGATGACATGAAGGCCGGGATCGCAATCGTTCGCAAATCCCTGCAGGCGCCCGCACGGCAGATCGCCGAAAATGCCGGTGTCGATGGCTCGATCATTGTCGGCAAGCTGATGGAGTCGAAAGACAAAAACATTGGCTACGACGCACAAACCGAAAAGTTCGTCGATATGTTCAAAGCGGGCATCATCGACCCGACCAAAGTCGTGCGTACCGCGTTACAGGATGCGGCTTCCGTCGCTGGCCTGCTGATCATGACCGAAGCCATGGTCGCCGATAAGCCTGAAAAGGGTGACGGCGGCGGAATGGGTGGCATGGGCGGAATGGGTGGCATGGGTGGCATGGGCGGAATGGGCGGCGGCATGATGGACGGCATGATGTAAGCCGTCCCCCTTTCTTTCCCAGGATTGAAGAAAAGGGCTGTGGGTAACCGCAGCCCTTTTTGCATTTCAAAACGGATGGTACGCAAAAAAGATGATGCCGGTCCCCAATGGCGGGGGCGAATCGCCATTAGAGACCGGCAGACTACTGGCAGGATGGGGATTACTGCCAGCATTCCCCGGACTGCCCCAGGCGGAACAGTCCGTGAAAATTTAAAATAAAATCAGTTGCTTGGTAGAAATTTCATCACGCAGTTTACCCCTATAACGTGCAATATTAGTATATTGCAATCAATAGGAATGTGAATTAATATTTCTCTTACCAATAAGAGCAAGGCGCGCTGAATCTCGTAAACATAGAAGATCAACATGTTAATCTCTTGCGGCTGAACAGCAGGAAAGGCATTGAAATGAGCCAGTCGACGTCAACAATGAGACCCAAATCCGAAGCTGACTACAGGGTGCTGAAACAGGCCAGCAAGAGGCTTATCAAGGCGTGCGGAGGGCTTGAAGCCGCATCCATGGTGACGCGGGTGGGGCATAGCGAGCTGGCGCGGTATTATGACCCGTCGGAAAGGTTGTTCATGCCCATTGACGTGGCTGCGGATCTTGAATCCATTGCGGGTAACGCAGTTCTTAGCCAGAGCCTGGCAAACATGCAGGGATTTGCCCTAATTCCGATAGAACCACAGGGCACGATGGGGCAAACCCATCACTGGACAGTACTTCTTGCCCAACTGGGTGAGGAAACCGCCGCAACAATGCGGCAGATTGGGGCGGCGCTGACGGATCATGGCACATTCACTGCCCAGTCCATCAACAATTACCAGTTGACCCGGCATTTCGACAATCTGATCCAGGCGGCGATGCAGTTAAAGGCATCCATCGCGCAGCGCCAGGAGCGCAGCACCCAATCCAGGAACAATCCGGTTTATATTAACGCAGGGCTGATCCGGTAAAACTGTAAGATTCATGTAATTCCGTCAGCGAATTACATGACCTGTACAGCCATGAGGAAGCGGGGATGGCTGATCCAACCTAAGGAACCTCTGAAGTCGTCATGTCCTGGCAAAGCAGGCAAGGGCACGCCCCTGTCTGAACTCCTGTGCGCCCAAAAATCACACGCATCCCGAACGGTTCAAGGCTTATACCAACGGCCCTATGCCCTGACCTGTCATCCTGAACGAAGCGAAGGATCCCCCCGAAACGGATGGGGATTCTTCGCTTCGCTCAGAATGACACAACGGGTCTGTTCATCGGGCCGTTGGTATTATTCATCCCTGACATGATTGGGACAGCACAATCGGGCCATCTGTCTGACCACAAACATCAATGACCCCATCTGTTGCATTTTTACAATTTTAGGCAAAATTCTCTGATTACAGATTATCGTTAGTAAATTTACTAACTAATTTTATTGACAGCAAGCCTACGTCTTCATAGTTTGCGGCAAGGTCAGATTAGCGACGCGGCCTGTGCGGTTCGGACACAGACGGGTGTTGATTTGGCAATAGGGGGCCGCCGTTATCGCGCCCTGTCTGGTTTGTAAAAGCGGTTGGCGGGTTGGGGCTTGGTTCGTTATGGCAAATGGCGGCGCTAAAGAGCGTGACGTGCATATTGCTGATCACATTGCTGACAAGGACGTTAGCAGGACTCCCTCATTTCGCAGATCACAATGGCGTCAGACGCTGAAGAAGCGTCCGGCAAGGAAATTTGACGGTGAATGTCAAAATGAGGTTTGCAAGATTTTCTGATCAACCTTTGATCGCGTGCCTTGCAGACACGGCGTGGACTCCGCGCCGTTACAGCGTAGCGCCGTCTTGGCGGCGCCATGCCTCAATAACTTTGGACGGTTCGTGGCCCCCACCCGAACCGTCCATTTTTTGCTGAGGCCCTTCGCAAGATGTTCACCGCGCACACCGGCAACACCCACAACAACGAAAACAACAAGATCACATCACCCAGGAGGCATGAATGTTCCACGAAAGAAAATCCCCCACTCCCCGTATCGCAGTGCTGAACACCAATCAGCGCCTGGCGCTGTCAGCTATTGCGCTGCTCGGATCCACAATGCTGACACAGCCCGCAAACGCCGTTGATTACAGTTATGGCGAAGTTAGTGGGTCGATTGACACGGTGATCTCGGCTGGCGCCTCCATGCGCACCAGCGCACGGGATTGTGAAAATATTGGCCAGTCTGCTGGAGGCTGCAAATTTCTGGACGCCACGGGCATTTATAAGTCCTCATATGGCTCCAATAGCGATGACGGTAATCTGAATTATGGTCAATGGGACGTGTTTTCGGGTGTCGTGAAGGCTACTTCGGAAGCATCGGCCACATGGCGCAATTTCAACGCCTTTGTGCGCGGCACCGGGTTTATCGATCCGGTTGTCGACAATGTGGATTTCCGCGATTTGGAAAGCCCCCAGCGCAGCGAAGTATCGCAGAACGCCAAGCTGCTCGATTATTTCATTGGCGGCAGCTTTGAGGTCGGCGGTCTGCCGCTGGAACTGCGCGGCGGTAATCAGGTAATCAGCTGGGGTGAAAGCACGTTTATTCAGAACGGCCTCAACGTGATCAACCCGATCGATGTGTCGGCGACCCGCAAGCCGGGCTCCGAAGTGAAGGAGTTTTTCACGCCGATTCTGGCGGTGAAGGCGGCGCTCGGCCTGCCCAACAATTTCAGCATCGAGGGCTTCTATCAGTTCAAGGCTGACAATATCGTTCCCGATCCCGCAGGCACTTATTTCAGCTCGGCGGACATTGTCGGACGCGGTTCGCAACCGATTCGCTCCGGCATTTCTGATTTCGGCGACGATGCCCGCTATAATCCGTTCGCAATTTCCGCAGGCCTTGAAGCCGACCAGGTGTGGAATACGCCGCAGGCGGTAAACGTGCCCTCGGCGTCGATCGAACGGGCCAATGACGTCAATGCCGATGATGGTGGCGAGTTTGGCGTTGCGCTGCGTTATTTCGCGGAAGAACTGAATAATGGCAGCGAATTCGGCCTGTATTTCCTGAACTATCATTCACGGCTACCGATCCTGAACGTATCCATGTCCAATCCGGCTGTTGCGCGCGCTGTTGCCAGCGGCTTTCTGGCGGCAAATCCGGGCACTCCCGCTTCGGCGGCCTATGGCGGCTGGCTGGGGACAGGATTCGGCGCCGTACCGGGCGCGCCGCGTCTGGCAAATGATACTTTTGACGTCATTCAGAATGCCTGTAATGCGCTGGCGCCAACGGGCGCCTTGCTGGCGGCGCGCGGCCTTGGCTCCGCCAACTCGAGTCCACTGGGCAGTGCTGCGGCGGTCAATGTCGCGCGTCCGGGCGGTATGACAAACTGTAACAATCTGCTGCGCCTGCGTAATGGCAATGCCGCCCAGTCCGAGCGCACCCTGGGCGCCCTGCTTGGTAATAGCCAGACATACCGGCTGGAATATCCGGAGGATATCAAGCTGCTTGGCGTCAGCTTCAGCACTACGGTGGGGTCACTGGCGGTGCAGGGTGAGGCGACCTATCGTCATGATCAGCCGCTTGCCTATGTTGGCAGCGAAATTCAGGCTCTGGCGAACGATCTTGACGGCCAGACGGCGTTCCGCACCGGCGCTGCATTCAACGGCAAGAAAATCGCCGATCCGACGGGCCGTTTTGATCCAGCCAATTCGCAGGTCGCGAATCTGACTGTGGCGCGCACGGGGGAATTGAGCTTTGCCGACGTGGCCGCTGCGGAAGAAGCCATGCTGGGCCTGGCGCCGGGGACAATCGCCACTGCGGGGCTTACCCGTACGCCTGGTCTGCAGGCTGCAGCGGAAACCGCCGCTGCTCAGGGTAAATATGTCTCGATCAACCCGCAGATTGCCGCCGTTAATCCCCTGGCGTTTGCGGTGCTTCCGGGCCGTCCGGCGGATGTCGCCTTCTTGCGTCACGTGGATGCGGGCGCCAATGGCACCCCGATTACGCCGCTGATACCGCAGGTCACGTCTTCAGCCATCAACCCGAAGCATGTGCAGGCGGATGGATATCTAAAAATCCCGACCGAGGACGTGTTCACAGCGCAAACCACTGTAACGTCCGCTTTGTTCGCTTCCAACCCGGTCGTACAGATGCTGGCGGCGGATGGCGGCGCCATAGTGACGGAAGTGGGCATGGTCTATGTGCCAGGCATTTCCACCAGCTCGGCTATTGCCTCCAGCAACAGCGAAGGGCTGTTCAACCCGATTGCAGCCGCAACCTATAAGCTGAATACGGATTTAAAGGGGCCGACCAATTACGCCACCCCATTCTCATGGGGCGCCGTGGGTGTCTTCAACATGACCTATAACCGCGTATTCGGCAGCCCCGTCAATCTGGTCCCCCAGATTGCATGGAAATGGGATTTTGGCGGGCGCACACCTTCGCCACTCGGCAACTACATGGCCGAACGCAAGGCGATTGGTCTGTCTCTGGCGGCGAACTATCAGTCGCGCTGGACGGGTTCGGTCAGCTGGACCGCCAATTTCGGCCCCGATGCGCCGCTTGATGATCGGGACTTCGCCTCGGTCAACATCGCCTACGCTTTCTAACGGCGTCACAAACGGTCCCAACAAAAAAGCCCGGAGCGTTTCGTTCCGGGCTTTTTTGCAAGTGCAGGAAACATCAATTTCACAGAATGTAATTAGAGCGTTTTGTGAACAGATTGAAACAACATCGTCATTGCCACGCTTCGCTCGCAATGACGGCTCTGGTGTTGCGATTCGATCAGAAAACAAAGTGCTACAGAGCATTTTCTGTTTTGATTGAAGCGTCCGGAGTTTTTGTAAATCAATGAACCACTGACTCTCCTGCCTGATCCTCACCCCGGCCTCCCCCGCAAGGAGGAGGTGCTTTAATCCACTATCAACCCTGGCGCAGATTCATCGCGGCGACCTGGGGGATCACATCGCGGATCAGCAGGCGGGTTTGTTCCACCATTTCATCGGCATCACCCGCAATCGGCCGCAAAATGAATTTATGCGCCCCGGCGGCCACGAATTCGCGCAGCCGCGCCAGGATTTCGTCGGCGCCGCCAACCGCATAATAGCCGCGCGGATCGTCCTTTACCCGCCTGGCCAGCACCGCCATATTGCGCGCCACCGGGGCGTCGTCCCATGTGCCGAAGCGGAAAGCGAAGCCTGCGCCATAATGGTCTTCGTCAATCTTGCGTCCGGTCTGGGTCAGCGCCTGTTTTATGCCTGCAATAACCGGGGCGACCTGGGCGGGTGTTTCGAGGCCCGCCTGCCATCCGGTGCCCAGCGTGGCCGTACGCCGGATAGCGCCCTCGGCCGATCCGCCCACCCAAAGGGGAATATCCGGCTGCACCGGACGCGGCGAAATGGAAACATCCGTGTACTGAAAAAACTCGCCGTTAAAGGTCACGCTGTCTTCTTTCCACAGCCGCGAGATAAGCGTCAGGCATTCATCGGTGCGTACGCCACGGCGTTTGGTGGTGCGGCCCGTGGCCTCCCATTCCGGGCCGATGGCGCTGCCGACGCCAAAAGCGGGCAGCAGACGGCCATTGCTGAGCACATCAATGGTGGCGCACTGCTTGGCCAGCAATAGCGGATCGCGCAGCCCGGCGGAGGCGACATTCATGCCGAATTTGAGCCGTCTGGTGGCCCCCGCGAGGGCGGCCATCACGCTCATACATTCCAGATGCGGGTCTTTGGAAACGATACGGTCCGATTGCCAGATCGAATCGACGCCGCCCTCTTCGCACAGGGCGACCCAGCGCCAGAAGCCGTCCGCATCGGCAAACGGAAAATTGGCAACACCCAGTCCCACGCCATAGGTCATGCAGTTACCTTCCCTTGTCAGCCGAAGCCTTTCTTTTGTTCCTCATCATCTGTCCCCCATAGCCGAAGGCGAAGGGGGAAGCTGTAGCGATGCGGGATAGCGAATGCTGGTGGATTGTTTGGCTGGCGGTAGCGTAACACGAACATGCCAGGCGTGCCCAGCGTTGCGCTGCTTAACTCAGAACTGTATCCATGCTGGGGATTTTCAGCACGCTTTCCACCAGGTGCCGCAGAAAACGATCCATGTCGGCGGATGGCTGGTGCGCAAACTGCATCAGCGCCACCATATGCGCGTCACCTACGACAATCCGCGCGGCGTCTTCGGGATCGACATCTGCGGCCACCGTGCCGGCATGTTTGCCCGCAATGATAATCTGACGCAGCCGGTCAATAATCCGTTCCTGAAATTCCAGATATTTCGGCCAGGTGTCATCGCGGATGGACGTGCTCCATTCCAGCCAGACCCGGACCATATCCGTATCCGTATTGGCCGCTTCGGCAAAGGCGCTCATCAATTTATACAGAGCTTCGGGGGCACCCAGGTGGGACAGTTCGATATTGGCTGTCATTTGGGTAAGAAATTCATCCACCTGGCTTAAAACCTGTTCGACCAGATTTTCCCGGCTGGGGAAATAGTTGAACACCGTCGCCACCGACACGCCCGCAGCGCGGGCAACCTCGGCATGGCTGGCGCGGCCTATGCCCAGATGCGCAAACACCTGCACCCCGCACACAAGCAATTGTGCGCGGCGGTCATCCGGGTTCATGCGTCTGCGTGGGGTCTGTATGTTCATGAGTTGATGTGTACTACAATATTTAGCCTATGTCGATCTAGTGCAAGAGATTAATTGACACAATAGTCACAAAAAACTATTGACAAGGCCATCAACAAGTTATTGACTTGTCGCTCAATAGAGATAAATTTTGTGTATCCAGCACGGCAAGCCTGACGCAATCCGTGATCAGGCGGACATAATCGGAGGATCATTCCATGGGTATAGACGTCACAGTAGACAGACTGAAGCCGTTACCGGGCGATGCGCCCAGCAATGCGGAGGGGCTATCCCGTTACGAGCAGGATTTTCAGGCGCATGGACAGGTGTGGGGCGAAATTCTGCAAACCAATTTCGAACGGCTGAGCAAGGGCAGCTATTCACTGCACTGGATGAACGGGGACGCCAACGGTTGGGGTAGCCAGAAGCCGAAAATTTCGTCGCGCGGCCTGACCTATAACGATGTCAACCGGGTCAAGGGTTCGGGTGAAATCGAAGAGGTGACCAGCTGGAAAAGTTTTGCCCCGCGCGGCTCGATCCGTGACCCCTATAAGAACATGATGCCGGTGCTGGAAAGCTATGACGTCATGCACAAATATGATGTGTGGTCGGACAATGTCTCGCCTTTGTATGAGGAGGCCAAGGCCCGGCAATGGAACGCCACCCGCGACATTCCCTGGGAGGAGCTGGGCGATCTGCCGGAAGACATTGCCAAGGCGTCCTGTCAGCTGGCGACATTCCTGAGTGAAGTTGAATTTGCCGCCGGCGATTTTCCCGCCAAATGGCTGTACCGCATTCCGCAGGATTTTCTGGAAGTAAAAAGCTTCCTGGCCACGCAGATCATGGATGAGGCGCGCCACCAGGAAGTGTTCCGCAAGCGCGCCCTGATGGGGGGCGGCCTGTTGCATGCTTCGCCTGGCTTCGAATGGGCGCTGAAATCCATTCTGGACGCACCCAACCATGTGATGGGCACGTTCCTGCTTAACCTGCTGGGCGAAGGTCTGGTGCTATCGATTTTCCGCTCCGGCGAAATGATCGCCAAGTCAACCACCGACAAGGAAGTTTTCCGTCTGTGCATGCAGGATGAGGCGCGTCACGTTTCCTATGGTGTGCTGCAATTCAAATATTACCTCGACAATCATCCAAACCGCGAAATGGCCGAGGAAGAACTGCATCGCTTCGCTGATCTGGGCGAACAGATCATTCTGACCGCGTTCAGCGAGGCAACCGTGACCGAGCCTGTCGCGATCCTGCTGGGTGGCGGGCTGAAACATATCGACAGGGGTATGGATGGCCTCGGCAAATTGTGGACCGTGTTCATCGAGGAATATCTGCAACGCTGCGACCGCGCTGGCTTCAACCGCCGTGGACGCTGCACCATCCCGATGAGCTTCCCCTGGGGTGGCGCTGTTGCAGCCTGAGGGTAGAACAATGGCAATTGCAAAAGATGAAGTGTCCGCAACGGCGACGTTGCGGACAGCGGACCTGGGGCCAGTGGTGTTTCCGTCACTGGCCTGGTTTGAGTCGCTGGTGACGGTGATGCGCGACAATGTGGCGCGCTACGAACATCTTGGCTACACGGATTGCGTGATACAGTTCACCGTCACGGATGGCGATGCGGGCAAGCCATGGAGTGTTCGGCTAACCTTCGACACCTATGATGTGACCGAAGTTGCGCTGGCCAATCCGGTGCGCGAGGATGTTACCGATTTTGCTTTTGAAGCGCCGCTTGTGGTGTGGAAAGAGATCATTGAAAATATCGCGAAGAACCACGGCAAACCGGATCATACCCTTACGTTAAATTATCTAAGCATGCGGGAGCCGCGCTTTGTTGTGGCTGCCGAAGATCAACTGCGCCGTGATTATTTCTTCCGTTATAATCAGACCATGCAGCAATTGATGAACGACTCGCACCATCTCGCAACAGTTTTCGATCAATAGGCGCGCCATGCAGGAACGTGTGACAAAACATCGCGCAGGGCATTTTTATATCGATGAAACCTGTATCGGCTGTGGCGCCTGTGACGAAATGTGCCCTGGCAAGGTTGATGCGGTGAAGGCGATAGCGGGCGACTTTCGCGGCCGTTTCAAGATCATTCTGGAAGACTGTATCGATTGCGGTTTTTGCGTTCCTGTCTGTCCGGTGGATTGCATTCACGACGCCCGCAAGGAAGGCGTCGTCGAAGGCGAAGGTGGCTATATGCGTATCAAGGAGCTTCAGGCCTGGGCTGAAACCCTGAATTCCTAGCATGGCCCCGTTCGTGTTTCTCCCCACCTTTCGCTTTATGCCGAAGGAAGGTGGTTTCAGGTAAACTTGGCGGCGGATTCATCATCCGCCGTTTTTTTCGCCGGTCCCCAAGCCTGCCCGTCAAATGGGCGTTGTGCATTAAAATATGGCATTAAAACCGGCAGCCATTCGTCAGGAACCCTAAAAGCCTCCATATTCTGCACATTTTTCGAGACAGCACAGTTGGCCTAATTGTTGCGTTACCCGGACCAGGATGAATGTTCTGGACATAAAGGGTGTGCGATTATGAAACCGAGGCTGGTTGTTATCGGCAATGGCATGGCAGGTATGCGGGCGGTGGAGGAACTCCTCGAACGCGCGCCGGGCGCGTTTGACATCACCGTTTTCGGTGCGGAACCCAATGTGAATTATAACCGCATCATGCTGTCGCCCCTGTTGGCGGGCGAAAAAAGCTTTGAGGACATCGTTATTAATGGCCGCGACTGGTATGCGGACAATGGCATTGTCCTGCATATGGGCGCCAGGATCGAGTTCATTGATCGCGAGAAGCGTGAAGTGGTCAGCGCCTGTGGCATCCGGGCCAAATATGACCGGTTGCTGATCGCCACCGGATCGGATCCGTTCATGCTGCCTATACCGGGCGCGAACCTGCCCGGCGTGGTGACCTTCCGCGATGTGCTGGATGTGGAAAAAATGCTGGCGGCCAGCCGCACCCATAAACGCGCCATTGTCATCGGCGGCGGCCTGCTGGGACTGGAAGCCGCCAACGGCCTGCGCGCCAACGGCATGCAGGTCAGCGTCATTCACCTGATGCCAACCCTGATGGAGCGTCAGTTGGACGAAGCGGCGGGCTATCTGCTGCAACGCGAACTCGAAGCGCGCGGCATCGAAATCAACACCAGGGCCAACAGCAAGGAAATTTACGGCAAGGATAAAGCCGAAGGCATTCTGCTGGACGATGGTCGGCGCATCGACGCCGATCTGGTGGTCATGGCGGTCGGCATCAAGCCAAGCATCACGCTTGCCAAGGCGTCCGGCCTTTTGTGTGAGCGCGGCATTGTGGTGGATGATCATATGATCACCTCTGATCCCGCGATACTGGCGGTGGGCGAATGCGTGCAGCATCGCGGCGCGGTCTATGGCCTGGTCGCGCCGCTGTTCGACATGGCGAAAGTGGTGGCGGGCCAGCTTGCCGATGATGCAGCCAGCGCCTATTCCGGTTCCGTCACCAATACGCGGCTGAAAGTTTCCGGCATTGATCTGTTTTCCGCCGGTGATTTTTCCGAAAGCGAAGGCACAGAAGACATTATTCTGCGCGACGCGTCACGCGGTGTTTACAAGCGGCTGGTGCTGAAAGACAACCGCATACGTGGCGCGGTGTTATACGGCGACACCAGCGATGGCGGCTGGTATTTCCAGATGCTGCGCGATGGCGAGGATATTTCGCCATTGCGCGACAGCCTGATATTTGGTCAGGCATTTGCAGGAGGCGCCCAGGAAAACCCTAGCTCCGCCGTTGCGGCACTGCCGGATACGGCGGAAATCTGCGGCTGTAACGGCGTATGCAAAGGCAAGATCGTTGGCGCGATAAATGCTCACGGGCTTAGCACGCTGGATGAGGTGCGCGCCAAGACCAAGGCTTCCGGTTCATGCGGTTCGTGCACCGGGCTGGTTGAGCAATTGCTGGTGCTGACATTGGGCGATGGATATTCGGCCGGGTCTGGCGTCAAGCCGCTTTGTAAGTGCACGGATTTATCGCATGACGATGTGCGCCGCCTGATTCTGGCCAAGGAACTGAAAAGCATTCCCGCCCTGATGCAGGAACTGCAATGGATGACCGCCAATGGCTGTTCCACCTGCCGTCCGGCGCTGAATTATTATCTGGTCTGTGACTGGCCGGGTGAATATGCCGATGACTATCAGTCGCGCTTTATCAATGAACGCGCGCACGCCAATATCCAGAAGGACGGCACCTATTCCGTTATACCGCGCATGTGGGGTGGGCTGACCAATGCGAAGGAACTGCGCACCATCGCCGATGTCATCGATAAATTTAATATCCCGACCGTAAAAGTAACCGGCGGACAGCGCATCGATCTGCTGGGCGTCAAAAAGGAACAATTGCCCGATGTCTGGAAAGACCTCAATGCGGGCGGCCTGGTGTCGGGCCATGCCTATGGCAAGGCGCTGCGCACCGTCAAAACCTGTGTGGGTTCCGAATGGTGCCGGTTTGGCACCCAGGCCTCGCTGTCCATGGGCGTGTTGATGGAGAAGATGACATGGGGAAGCTGGACCCCGCACAAAGTGAAAATGGCCGTGTCCGGCTGTCCGCGCAATTGCGCCGAGGCGACCATCAAGGATTTCGGCGTGATCGCGGTTGATTCCGGGTGGGAACTGCATGTCGGCGGCAATGGCGGCATCAAGGTCCGGGTGACCGATCTGTTATGCAAGGTCGAAACCGAAGCGGAGGTGCTGGAATATTGCGGCGCCTTCATGCAGCTCTACCGGCAGGAGGCGCATTATCTGGAACGCACCGCGCCCTGGGTGGAACGTGTCGGCCTTGAACATGTGAAAGAAAAGGTCGTTAACGATCCGCAAAGCCGCGCGCGGTTGAATGCAAGATTTTTAATGTCGCAGTCATTTGCGCAAGACGATCCGTGGGCGGAACGCGCCACAAAGGGCGTGCATGCGCATGAATTCCGGCCTATGGCCCTGGCGGCTGAGTAATTGGAACCCGATAAAATGACCGAATGGCTTGAAGTTGGCACTGTTGCGGATATTCCCCGTCTGGGTGCGCGCGTTGTAAAAACACCCGGCATGAACATTGCTGTTTTCCGCACGGCGGACGATGAAATATTCGCGCTGGAGGACCGCTGTCCGCATAAGGACGGCCCGCTTTCACAGGGCATCGTGCATGGGCGCTCGGTCGCCTGCCCGCTGCACAATCAGGTGTTCCATCTGGATAGCGGCGTTGGCGCCGACCCGGATGATGGCTGCGCACGCACGATACCCGTGAAACTGGCCGATGGGCGAATTTTTATCTCGCCCAAGCCCTTGCAACAGGCGGCGCAATGAGCACCGCTACAAGCTGTCCCTATTGCGGGGTCGGCTGCGGCGTCGATGTCAGGGTCGCCGATTCCGGGGCCGTCAGCATCAGTGGAACACAGGATCATCCGGCCAATTTCGGGCGGCTCTGTTCCAAAGGGACAGCGCTTGGCGAAACCTTCGGGACAGAAGGCCGGCTGCTGCACCCCATGCTCAAGGGCAGGCGCACGGACTGGAACCATGCGCTCGATCATGTGGCGGCGCAATTCCGTTCGGTCATCGCGCAACATGGCCCGGATGCGGTGGCGTTTTATGTTTCAGGCCAATTGCTGAGCGAGGATTACTACGCCGCCAACAAGCTGATCAAGGGCTTTATCGGCACCGCCAATATCGACACCAATTCCAGATTATGCATGGCGTCCAGCGTGGCCGGGCATAAACGCGCCTTTGGCGAGGACATTGTGCCCGGCTGTTATGGTGATTTCGAACTGGCGGATCTGGTTATTCTGGTTGGATCAAACACCGCCTGGTGCCATCCGGTTTTGTATCAGCGCCTGATGGCGCGCCGCGAGGCGGGCCAGTTGCGCATCATCAATATTGATCCGCGCCGCACGGCAACGTCAGAGGCCGCCGATCTGCATCTGGCGCTTCGTCCGGGTACGGATGTGAATCTGTTTAACGGCCTGCTGTGTTATCTGAACGAAGCGGGTGCGCTGGACCGGGACTATATCGCGGCCCACACCAACGGTTTTGACGCGGCCCTGGCACAGGCGCAACTGCAAAGCGGTACAATAAGGGCCGTCGCAGACGCCTGCGGCCTGGCGCCTGCCGATGTGGCGCAGTTTTTTGGCTGGTTCGCGACGACGCAGAAATCCCTCACGCTGTATTCGCAGGGCGTCAATCAATCCACGCAGGGTACTGATAAAGTCAACGCCATCCTGAATTGCCATCTGGCGACGGGGCGCATCGGCAAACCGGGAATGGGGCCATTTTCACTGACCGGGCAACCCAATGCCATGGGCGGGCGTGAAGTGGGCGGCCTGGCCAACCAGCTTGCCGCCCATATGGATTTTTCAAACTCCGATGATATTGATCGTGTCGCCAGGTTCTGGGGCGCCCGCAACATGGTGCAAACGCCCGGCCTGAAAGCCGTGGATATGTTTCGCGCCATAGGCGATGGCAAAATCAAAGCGGTATGGATCATGGCCACCAACCCCGCCGTCAGCCTGCCCGACGCCAATGCGGTGCGCGCGGCGCTTGGCAAATGCGACTTCGTCGTGGTGTCGGATTGCGTCACGGGTACGGACACCGCAAAATATGCGGATGTGCTGCTGCCGGCTGTGGGCTGGGGCGAAAAGGACGGCACGGTTACAAATTCCGAACGGCGTATTTCGCGCCAGCGCGGCTTTATGCCGCTGCCCGGTGAGGCAAAACCCGACTGGTGGATCATCACCGAGGTGGCGCAGCGCATGGGGTACGCAAAAGCTTTCAACTATACGAAACCCGCCGATATTTTCCGCGAACATGCGCAACTGTCCGGCTTTGAAAATTCTGGTGCGCGGCTGTTTGACATCAGCGCGCTGGCGGCGCTGGATGATGCGGGCTATGACGCGATGAAGCCGGTGCAATGGCCGGTGACCGCCGCACAGCCAAAGGGCGTGGATCGCCTGCTGGGGAACGGGAAATTTCCAACGCCGGACGGGCGTGCACGCTTTGTCGCAACCACGCCCGGCATTCCCGCTTTCTGGCCGGTTTCGGATTTTCCCATGGTGCTGAACACCGGGCGTGCGCGCGACCAGTGGCACACCATGACCCGCACCGGGACCGTGGGCAAACTTGCCCGTCACAGCCCGGAACCCTATGTAGAAATCGGCGCTGCGGACGCGGCAAGATATGGCGTGACGGAGCAGGGGCTGGCGCATGTACAGACAGCGCTTGGCAAAACCGTGCTGCGGGTGCGCATCAACGAAGATCAGCGTCTCGGCATGATGTTCGCGCCCATTCACTGGAACGATCAGTTCGCGTCTGAAGGTGTTATCAGCAGCCTGATCCCGCCCGTGACGGACCCCGTTTCAGGGCAGCCTGAATTCAAATGCACGCCCGCCAGCATTCGCCCCGCCAATTTTCGCTGGTCTGGCCTGTTGCTTTCACGCCGGAATATTTCACTTGAACAAACCGGCTATTGGAGCAGGCGCGCGGGCGATGGTTGCCATATATACCGGCTGGCCGGAAATGATGACCCGGCCCATGCAGATGTTTGGGCGCGAAAAAGTTTCAGTGCCGCACTTGCTGAAAGCAGTGTGGAATATCAGGATCGCGGGCGCGGCCTTTACCGTACGGCCCATATTGGAGAGAACGGCATCGAGGCCTGCCTGTTTATCGGCCCCGGCAATATTCTGCCCGATAGCGACTGGCTGGAATCGCTGTTTTCCGCAACGGCCATGAGCGCCGATGTCCGCGCCGCCATTCTGCATGGCCGGCCAGCGGGGCGTGTCTGCGGCAACGGCCCCATGGTATGCGCCTGTTATAATGTTGGCCAGAACACCATCACCAATGCAATCATAACGCGGGGACTGGAAACCGTCGCCGCTGTCGGCGCAGCGGTGCAGGCCGGCACCAATTGCGGTTCGTGCCGCCCGGAAATTCAGGCCTTGCTAAACAGCATTGCTGTCCGGCAGGATGCCGCCTGAAAGAATTTAACGGAAGAGCCCAGACCATGCCGCTTTTCGATGATGCCATTGCCGCGATGGACAGGGTGCACGCACAAGACCCCAATCAGATTATGGATGCGGGCGAGCTGCGCCCGGCGGAGCTTGTCTATGCAAGGCGCATGAGCGAAATGTTGCAGGCAGTGTATCCTGACGCATCCGAAGTGCTGCGGCTTGCGGCGCGTTGCCAGCATATAAAACGCTGGGAGCTTGCGCGTACAGATTATCCCGAAGGACGCGCCGGTTATCTGCAATGGCGCACCGAAGAAAAACGCCGTCACGCGGTGCTGGCGGCGGAAATTCTGCGGGACGCCGGATATGAAGATGCGGTGGCCGACCGGGTTGGCCAATTGGTGCGCAAGGAACGCCTGAAACAGGACGTGGACACCCAGCGCCTGGAAGACGTGGCCTGTCTGGTGTTTCTGGAAGACCATCTGGCGGACTTTGCCCCCAAACATTCAGAGGCCAAGGTCGTGGATGTGATCGCCAGGACCTGGCCAAAAATGTCAGCCCACGGCCAGCAGGCGGCGCTGAAACTTGATCTTCCCGCCGCCTCACAGCGGCTTGTGGAAATGGCTTTGGCCCCTAGAAAAAATTGAATGGAAAAATTGACTGGAAAAAACGGATCAGGCTTTTTTGTGGGCCGCCAGTTCTGCACGAAACTCGGCGATATCGACATTTTCACCGCTTTCAATGTCGATGATTTCAGCCACTTGCGACAAGGCAAAGCGATGTTCCTGATTGGAGCTAACCCCCATGCCCCGCAAATAAAACTCGCCATTTTCACTATAAATACTGGCCAGCCTAAGCTGCCCGCGCTGTCCTTCGCCATCTGGCGATAAGACCAGCAGTTCAAGAAGCCGGGAGAGTTGGTCGAATAGGATCTCAGTCACGTTCGTCCTGGCGCAAAGCCATTGCGGATTATAATCGCTGATTTATACTTCTTAAATCTTAAATATGCTATCCTCTTGAAGAGGTTTCCCTGTTCTGATCAGGGCGTCTATTTTGTCTGCCAAGGATAATAGCCCTTCGTGACGTACTCTCAATGAAGATCGTATCCCGATACAAACGTGAACTCCGCGATGCCCGTCATCGTGATCGGCGTATACTCATATGATAAGAACATTAGCATTATTAGTAATCACTGCGGTTGCCTTCACATATTGCTTCCAGGCAGGATTTGTCAGTCTGCTGACCTGGGTATGGCTTTCCATAATGATGCCTCAATCCGAGGCTTGGGGATCATTCCTTTTAAGTTACTCTAACATGGCTGCGGGCATACTGACTGTCATTGCGGTATTTACGGCAAAAGACAGAAAGCTCCCTCCCTTTAATAATTTTACCGTCTTATTATTTTTATTCACAGCACTGATTATTCTCTCTCAGGTTTTTTCACTGAACAGGGCGCTTTCAAGCCGTCAGTTCAGCATAGGAACTGAAACCCTATTTATAACATTCGCTGTTTTACTACTGGCGAATAGCAAGGTCAAAATCCATACGATGGTGTGGATCATTGTGCTTAGCGTTGGCTATTATGGCGTTACGCGCGGTTTAATAACTATCGCAACGGGCGGGGGAGGAATAGTCACAGGACCCTCAAAATCAGTCCTTTCGGACAACAATCAGCTGGCGGTTGGACTCGCTTCAACTGCGCCACTGGCATTTTATCTGTACCGCATCAGCGCCGACAAATGGACCAGGATGTTTGCGTTAGGAATATTCGTGCTAAGCATTATCGGAGCTATTGGCACCCATTCACGTGGAGGGCTTATATCTCTCGGCGTCCTGGCTTTGGGCTTGATTGCCCGCTCCAGGAAGAGGGTTCTCAACATGATAATCCTGGTAATCGTAGTTGGTGGAACTTTGCTGATAATGCCCGCCAAATGGTTTGATCGTATGAACACAATTTCCACGGCGGAAGAAGATGGTTCTTTTATGGGCCGGGTCGCAGCGTGGGAGGTAGCTTATAAACTTGCGCTTGAGCATCCGTTCCTGGGCATTGGCGCCCGTCTGCAATACAAAGCTCAGTACAACCATCATGTGCAACCTGATGGCGTAATTGCTCGCGAAATAGCAACGCATAACTCCTATTTCGAAATAATGGCGGGGAACGGATTTGTGGCGCTGGGGGCATTTCTGGGGATGATGGCCACCACATTTATATGGGCCGGTAAAACCATGAAGCTGACACAGAATAAGCCGGGTTTTACATGGGCTAACGAACTTGCATCCATGTTGCAGGTTTCACTGCTTGTTTTTGGTGTCGGTACCTTTGCCCTGTCGATGGAATATTGGACAGGGTTCTGGATCAATATGGTTTTAATCGTGAATCTTCGCGAAATCGTACTGCGGGAATTAAAGATAGTTCCGGTTGCGTCAAGGCAAGAGACATATGCATGAAGGCGCTTATCTGGCTATTTTTCCTGGTGGCAATTTTGATGGTGATGCGCTGGTATTTAAATAACCGCAACGCGACTGGTGCATTCGATAGCACGACCGGCAGATTCGCCATGCGTGACGAGCTAAATACCCAAATAAACCAGGTGATAACAAAAACCGGCCGCAGTGATTCGAATTGATCAAACACGGCGCCAGGGAAATAACCAGAGCATGATGATTTCAGGTTGCGCCAGCCACACCCGTCTCGCTCCTCGCAAAAGCGGCCAGGCTATGAACGGACCTGAAATCGTCCTGCTTTAGAAATCCCAACTGCGGTTGAACATGAATTGGCCCCGGTAATTATCATACTGATAATTCGGCAGGTTCGAGTTCGAGTCTTCGTAGCCAGCGGTCAGGTTCAGCATGATCTGGCGCAAGGGTTCTGGTCCCGCCTGGTTTTCACTCATCAGTCCGACAATGGTGCCCACCGGAACGCCATAGGTCAGATCGACCGACATATCCAGATCCTTGCGGGTGTTCACCGAGACGAACGGGTCCATGCCATCATAAAATTTCTTATCGACAGAAATGCTGGCCAGTATGAACGTGCCGCGCGGCAGCACCTTTGTCAGATTGGCTGAAATCTCATAGCTGTCATAACCTTCATAGTCCTCGTCGGCATTCACACTGTTATAGGCGACGGCAAGCCTGAGACCCGTGGTCGCATCGATCTGCCGGTCACCGCCAATTTCGACACGCTGATAGTTGCTGTCCTGCTCGCTGGAGAATGGCAGGGCCGAAGTATTATTATATCTGCGCCAGCCGGTGGTGATCTGCGCAAATCCCTTGATTTTGGACTGGAAGACGGGCCGTTGCCCGCGCAGCGAAACAGCATAGTCATTGGAGAATTTCTTGTTATCCAGCTCGATCCAGCTTGCATGCACACGCGGCAGAAGATCGCCATAAACGGTTTTGTACAAAAAGCCGGCGTTCAACAGCAGCGCATTCACGTCCAGCGCGTCAACTTCCACCTGATCATCATACAGCACGGCCATATCGCCAAATACCTGCTGCAATTTCTGATTGCCGGTATCTTTCGCGATCTGTGCGGAACCGATGGCGATGCGGCCCCAGTCGTCAGTCTCGCCGCCAGGGATCTGGAATGGCAGGTCGCGCACCAGGACAGCGCCATCATCCGGATATGTGCTGCGGTTTGTATCATAATGCATGCCCAGGCTGATCGCCGCGCTGCGCTTCAGCGGGTTCAGGCGCTGTTTTATCAAATCGCGATAACGGCCAATTTCCGCCTGAATGACGCCACCGGGTTTGTGCATTTCCAGAATATCAAGCTGCACGGATGCTTCGTCCAGCACGTCCATCCGGTATAGCAGAATGGCGTATAGCAGGCGCACATCGTCGGCTTCGGGATATTGCAGCAGAATGCGCTCGGTGGTTGCCGCCGCCAACTGGACATTGCCCTTGGCGATCAGCCCCTTGACATAACGCAGATTAAGCGTCGGGTCATCGGGGGACGCCAGCACCTCATTATAGCCAATACCGGGTAATGCGCCCGCCTTTTCAGTCAGGCTTTTGGTTTGCGCGGCGCGTGACACCTGTTCACGGGTTTTGCTCCGCACATCCTCGGCTGTTTCCTGCTGTGTAACCTGCGCCACAGCCACACCGTTCAGACAAAGCAGACCCGCCAGGGCAGATAACGCCACTGACCCTCTAATGATTCCAAGCTTTCGGTACACCTGGATCCCCCTAATAAGAATAAAAAACATCGCCAATATGCTTTTATGCCTTTCAATGATTAACCAGGCAAGAATATATTCATCTGCAGGATTCAGTTAATAATTGTTAAGTGTCGTCGCTTATAAGTATAGTCGCTTAAAGGGGTGAGGAGAATCACTATGCGCGAATTTGGGACATTGCTGGCGAGCCGCAGGATTGCTCTGGACATGATGGGGGGCTGCGCCATGGCCCTAATGGGACTGAGCGTCCTGGGCGGGCCGGTTCTGGCGGCGCAACAGGCAGGGGTGGCCGCAGGCGTCATTGGTAATTTGCGCGTTTCCGAAGGCGAACGCCCGGCGCCGGAGGCTGTGAAATCCGGCATGAATATGCTGCTGGGGGACCGGGTGAACAGTGCGGCGGCCTCTCGAATGCAGGTTCTGCTGCTGGATGAAACCGTGTTCACCATTGGACCGGACAGCGATCTGGTGATTGACGAATTTGTCTATGATCCCACGTCGCAAACGGGTCGCCTGACGGCCAATTTTACCAAGGGCGTATTGCGCTACGTGTCGGGCAAGGTCGCCGCTGGCAATTCCAGTGCCGTGACAATCAAATCCCGTGACGCCACCATCGGGGTGCGCGGCACGGCGCTGTTCATTATGGATGACCCCGAATCGACCGAGGGCGCCCAGTTTATCGGCCTGCTTGGCCCTGGCGGACGTAATGACGGCGGCCTGAAGGTGGGCGGCATGACCGTGACGACCCCGCAGGGCGGCACAGACATATTTCGCGCCGGATATGGAACTTTTGTCACACCGGGGCAGGCGCCAGGGCCGGTCATTCAGACCCCTCCGCGTCTCACCCTTCTGCTGCAAAGCCAGTTAACGGCGCCGGTGCCAACCACGGACGCCCCGGCAGAAGGTGAAGGAGAGGGCGAAGCAGACAGCGCTGGCGGCGCATCCGAAAGCGGGCCCGCCGTGGCGGATGCCGCAGAAACATCCGGTTCGTCGGCGGCTGAAACGGGGATGGATTCTATGGCTGTTGCCGGGGTGCTGGCAGACCTTGGCGTCGCGACCGAGAGCACGACGCTGGCGTCGGATGGCGGGGTGATTGGCGGCGATTCTCAACAAGAGGCGACCACGACGGTACCTCCGCCTCCGCCTCCGCCCCCCACCACGACTGCGCCTCCGCCTCCCACGACGACTGCGCCGCCGCCGCCAACCACGACGGTACCACCGCCGCCGACCACGACGGTACCACCGCCGCCACCGCCGCCACCGCCGCCACCGCCTCCTCCGCCACCGCCGCCAACTGGCGCCACGCAGATAGAGAATGTGACCCAGGTGGCGCAGAGCGATGCGCTTGGCGCCCTGCCATTTGGTGTGGCGTTGCCTTTTGCCATTGAAATGATCTGGTCAAATATCCCTGATGTTGATTTGCATCTGACCGGCAATGACGCCGCAAATATTGGCTCTCGCTTTCATCTGAGCTTCTCCAATGTGGGAAGTTTCACGTCTTCACCCTTTGCGTTGCTTGATGAGGACCAGACCGGCGTTGGCGGATCTGAAGTTTTCGGTATTTCGCAGTTTACCGCCGGTGCCCCGTACCGCGCCGGTGTGTTCAATTTTGGCGCGGGCGCCGCAGGCGTTGGCACGACCGGCCTGGCCAATGACGCCAATGTCCGTATGCGTTACATCAGAAATGGGCAGATATCGCGCGGTCCGGGCGGCAGCACGATTGTCAATGGCACGGTTCTTACGACGGTCAGCCCAACGGTTGGGCAGCCAGGTAATGTCTGGGTCGGTCTGGAGATCGACCCCGCCAATGGCAATCCCACAATAGTCAACCGGTTTGGCGATAGCAGTTCGTCCGATGGCGTTGCGGCTGTGTTTGACCCGCCGCCACCGCCACCGCCACCGCCACCTCCGCCTCCGCCTCCGCCTCCTCCTCCTCCTCCGCCGACGACGACGGTAGGGGGATAAAGTTAAGCTCGCATGATAGCAAGGTTATGGACAGTACAGGGCCATCGTAACTGACAAGAGCATCCGGAGGCCGACGCGAACTGACCAAGGAAGCCAACCGCGCCGCTATTTTACAGGCGGCGCGGGCGCTGTTTGGCGAGCTTGGCTATAGCGAGACGACGGTGCGCGATATTATCGGCCGCACCAGCCTGGCCAGCGGCACGTTCTATAATTATTTTCCCGGCAAGGAGGAAATTTTCAAGGCGTTGCGCGATGAAATCGCACAACAAGTGCGCCCGGCCCTGCATGCGACGCGCAGCCAGGCGGCGTCGTTTTCAGATTTCGTTTACCGTACCTTCCATTCGTTTTTTGAGATCATCAATGTCAATCGCGACCTTTATGAAATCACACGGCGCAATAGTGGCCTGTTGCGATTGCAGCAGGATACGCCGGAAATCATCGCTGGCTTGCGCGATGACGTGGAAGATGCGATCCGGCGCGGGGTGCTGCCATGTGTTGACGCGGATTACTTTGTGTCGGCAATTATCGGGGTGGCGCTTGAGGTCGGCGACGCCATGATCCAGCGCATTCCCGTTGACGTGGAAGCCGCGGCGCATTTCGCCTCGCAGCTTTTTACTGGCGGCATCCCGGCCCTGCCATTGTCTGAATAGCGCGTTTTTTGATCTGATTGAAGCGCATCACACAACCTCATTGTCATTGCCCGGTTTAGCCGGGCAACCCACAGCCCCAAAACCCAGGCCATTGGATGTGGCATGGATTACCCGGACAAGCCGGGTAATGACAGTGTGGGGTTAAAGGCGTTTCAATCCGTTCACAAAATGGTCCAGCGTAAAAAAAGAGCCACGCTTTTGGCGCGGCCCTTTTCAGATTATCCGTAAGCAGAACGATTACTCCGCCGCCGCCAGTGCGCGTGGATCGCGGCCTTCGTTGATCGCCTTGAGGAACTTGATCCCTTCTTCGGCGATCGTATCGCCGACCATTGCATCGCCTTCTTCATGCAGCTCTTTCAGATCGACAAAGGATGCATAATTGGGCGCGGTGCGTTGCGTGATGATCCCGGATTTCAGCAGCGTCTTGACCAGCGAGCGGAACACGCTCGTGCTTTTTGTCATGCTGTCGCGGCGGCGCTTGTCGGTCATGGCTTCGAATACCGCAGCCTGCACCCATTTCCAGTCCAGGCCAAGCTCCGTGTACAGCGCATTCTTGTGCTCAAAACCAAAGCTGTTGCCTTTCAGCAGCGCGCTGAAAATCGTCCAGGCCCAGTCTTCGATCTGCTCGCGTTCATGTTCGGGCAGATACGGCACGGTCTTGTCCGCCCAGATCTTGCCGAATTTGTGGTGGAACGCCTCGTCGGTCATGGTGAACTGCAACAATTGTTTCAGCACGGGGTCGTTCGCGAACTGGTAGAAGTTCGAGAACAGGCCCATGGCCAGGCCTTCCAGAACCATTTGCAGGCCGACAATCTTTTTCCAGACAAGCGGGCTGTAGACCATTTCATTGATCAGGGTCAGCAGGAACGGATCCATGACCGTCGGCTTGCCCCACATGGAACGGATATAATTGGTAAAGCCGGTCACATGACGGGCTTCTTCGCGCGCCTGATTGGCGGCATATTCCTGCGCCCCCGGATCCAGCAGAATGTGGCACAGATCAGCAGACAGGCTAAGCGCGGCCTGTTCGCCATGCAGAATACCCGAAAGCGTGAAATGCACAGAGCCGTTCACCATGCGAACCTTCTGCTTTTCATTCAGCTTGTCGGCCACGGCGGTACGCAGTTCCAGATTGAAGGTTTCCGGCATGATCATTTCATTTTCAATGTCAAACTTCTTCGAGAAATCGACATATTTCGGGTCCATCGGATCCCAGAAATGGTCATTGGTCGCCGCAATGATCTTGTCGAACGCATTTGAACGCTTCATGTAGCGGTCCGGGTTCAGCATCGCCGGGAAATCATCCGACTTCACGCATTCATAGGCGGCGTCGATATTGAAGTTTTCCATTTCAGTACTCCTCATTGTTGTAATTCTGTGAAACATCTCAACGTTCACGGTTCACGATCCACGGTCCGCAGACAGCCGTCGCCGTTCATCGTCCCGTCTCATGCATTTTAATTACACTGCTTTAATCCAGTTGTCAATTCGAGCTGACATAAAAGTAAACATTGTCACACAGATTTAACCAAAAAAGTGCCGACAAGGGGCAATGACCCCCCTCACTGTCATCACCCGCTTTATGCGGGTGATCCATGCCATGCGCAAAGGCCGGAGTTTGGGTCTGGGTTGCCCGGCTGAACCGGGCAATGATAGAGAGTGGGGAGTGGAGTGGGGGCAATGACATAGTGGGGCAATGCCCACCCTCCTCATTGTCATCACCCGGCTTGCCTGCCCGCCATAGCCTTGGCGAAGGCCGGGTCCGGGTGATCCACGGGACAGGCGAGGTTCCCGATGGGTCTGGGTTGCCCGGATAAACCGGGCAATGACAAAGTGGGGGGGCGCAAAAGAAAACGGCGGCCCGAAAGCCGCCGTTTTCTTTTGACTTACACTGTCATCACCCGGTTTGTCCGGGTGTGATCCATGCCACGCGCAAAGGCCTGTGTCCGGGTCTGTGTTGCCCGGACAAGCCGGGCAATGACAGATATTGTAAAGCCTAGGCCTTGCGACGCTTGCCGAAATAGCCCAAGCCCATCAGGCCTGCGCCCAGCAGGGTAAGGGAAGCGGGTTCGGGCACATCGGCAAACAATTGAGAACGAAGCTCACCCGTTGTGAACGACGTTGTGTGAATATTCAGATAGAACAACCCGCCAAGCAGTGCAGCTTCACCCTCTGCCAAGGATAGTCCAACTGAGTCAAACCCGTTGCCAAAGATCGGAGCATTGGGGTCGTCCAGATCAATATAGGCGAAATCACTCGCTAACGGCCCCGGGAAGGGATTAGCAGCGTCCGCAGGGTCGGGGAAGAAAGTGCCGCCGGGAATCAAGATATCCGCATTCTGATCAGGTGTCGCCAACCCATGGATATGCCAGTCAGTAAATGTTCCCACCAACCCAGAATATGAGAACCTAATACCAAGTATTTTCTCTACATCATCGTACGTGACGTCCACAGTCCCAGTGGCTGTAGAAAAAGTAGCCGGGAGAAGTGGTGAAGTTGCGCAAGCGTCGCCGCTGCCAGCACCACCGTTTAGGCCCTGCACCTCTGCGCAAGGATCCAGCACACCACTGAACGAATGTATCGTCGCATTCGCTACCGGGACCATTCCCACTACGGACAGCGCCAGTGCGGCGGCACCCGTCATCAGATTTTTCAACATTTTGTTTATCCTCAGTTATGGCTTCGGCGGCATGGTTTATACATTTTCCGCCGGAAAGCGTCGTTAATCAGTAATTTGGGGTTAAAAACCAACCCCCGCCCGTCCCAACCAGTTGCTATTTTTTGTAATTCCAACAGTACCGCCGACAGCCTATCAAAGATGTCGGCAGAAGGGCAAGGGAAAAAACTTCATGTTTTGTTAATTTTTCGCACATTTTTTGTTAACTGTTTGTGGCGGGGCAACTACAGCGGGAGAGCGGCAATGACCACCTCCTCATTGTGTCATTACCCGGCTTGTCCGGGTAACGCATGTCACCCGCAAAGGCCGGAGTTTGGGTCTGGGTTGCCCGGACAAGCCGGGCAATGACAGAGTGGGATGTGACGGCGTGAAAAATTATTATGTTTACATTCTGGCCAACCGGAAAAATGGCACACTGTATATTGGCGCCACAAACGATATTGTGCGGCGGGTGTACCAGCACAAAAACGGGATCACGGGCGGTTTCGTCGGCAAATACGGCGCAACGAAACTTGTCTGGTTTGAAGACGCACCAAAAATTGCAGGCGCCATTCAGCGTGAGAAACGCCTGAAAAAATGGTCGCGCGCGTGGAAAATCAATTTGATCGAAACGCAAAACCCGGACTGGGTGGATCTATATCCAGGGCTGCTTTGCTGAAGGCGATTACCGCACCCTCATTGTCATCACCCGGCTTGTCCGGGTAACGCATGTCACCCGCAAAGGCCGGAGTTTGGATCTGGGTTGCCCGGACAAGCCGGGCAATGACAGAGCGGGGTGGGGTAAAGACAAAGTGGGGGGCAATGACCACCCCTCCGCTGTCATCACCCGCTTTATGCGGGTGATCCATGCGACAGGCGAGGTTCCCGATTGGTCTGGGTTGCCCGGATAAACCGGGCAATGACAGATATTGTAAAGCCTAGGCCTTGCGGCGGCGCTTGATGGCGCCCAGGCCCATGATGCCCGCGCCCAGCAAAGTCAGGGAGGCGGGTTCGGGGACACCGACGGTCTCGATCAACACCAGGGCCGTATCAAGGGTTTCAACGTTGTTGACGTTGGCGCCGAAGGACATACGCTGGACCGATGTGAAATCGATGGCGGCGAATTCCGGCCTCGAGAAATTAATGAAGAAGCTCGTCGCGGAGTTAATGTCAACGCTGGGGAAAAGGTAGCTGGCGGTATCCACCCCGTCAAAAAGTTCGATCCTCCAGTCAATTCCCGCATCCGCATAAGTCACCACAAGATGGAACTTGTCGGAAAGGCCACCATCCGTGAAGTCGGCGCCAAGACCCGCGCCGCCCAGGCCGTTATAGGTGAGCACGGAATTCGAGCGCACGCCAGTATCCTGGCTGTGGCTGAATTCACCGGAAACCAAGTTCGCATCGGACCTGGTGAATCTGCCCGCGGCCGGTGATCGCACCAGGGTCGTGGTGAGATCACGGTATCCGCCGACAATTGACGCCTTCGACCCGGCGCCGCCATTGTCCAAAATCGTCACGACCTGGTCCGCGCCGCCAAGCGCTTCCGGGCCGTCAATCGCAATGACCATTGTGGCCTCTGAGAAATCGTCGATCAGCAAGGCATTCGCGCCGCTGATGGCAGTCATGGTCATGACAGAACCAAGTAAAAGTTGTTTTAACATATTCATCTCCACATAAATTGATACGCATCTTGCGATATCATCTGGTTTCATTTAAGAAGAATTGCCTCATTCTCCGTTTTAAGCTCTCTCGTCGATCAGATATAGTTAACAACAATGCGTTGATAGCCATATTATTTTCTCAAAGGCTAAAGATAAATCACCAAAACATTGATTGCAATTATTATTTATACTTAATCAGCATTTGTGTGATGGATGAACAATTCGTCTTCCCCATCGCTTGACCGCAATAGAACATGGAAGCGGCCTATGTGTCTGTGACGGCGGTCACAGGTTTTTAAGAAAGCGCTAATAAACCGTTGGAAATAACCGGGCTTCACTTTGCGCCTTGATGCGCCCAATTGATCACCCGGCGCATAAGGATGCTGTGGGCAAGAGACGCCGGGGCGTAAGGGGAAGGTAAGGATTTCGGGCGGGGTGACGCCGTGAATGGGGCTATAAACTGATTCTATCTTGTCGCGATCTGTTCTACGCTCATCCAGACATATCAGGGAGACAGCATAATGGGCGCGCGCACAGGGGCGGAATATATCAAGGGCTTGCAGGATGGGCGGCGCATTCATGTGAATGGCGCGCTGGTGCGCGATGTGACGCAGTATCACGGTTTTCGCGGCGTGGTGGCGGAGCTGGCGCGCCATTATGACCGGCATCATGAGGCTGAATTACGCGATCTGCTGACCTTTGCATCTCCGCACGACGGCGCACGGGTCAGCAATTCGTTTCTGGCGGGTACAGACCGCGCGCTGATGGAGGCGCGCGTTGCGGGCGACCGGGCGCGTTCGCAATATACTTACGGAATGATGGGGCGGCTGCCGGATTTCATGAACGCCTGGGTCACCGATATGGCCATGGTGCCGCATGTGCTGGGTGCGAAGGACAAGAAATTCGCAGATAACGCCAGCGCCTATTACGCGCATTGCCGCGATAAGGATGTGTGCATGACGCACACATTGGTTGATCCGCAGATCGACCGCACCAAAGGCCCCGATGCGCAAGCCTCCATGCGCATCGTCAGGGAAACCAGTGCGGGGATTATCGTCAATGGCGCGCGCATGCTTTCCACATTGGCCCCTGTCAGCGATGAATTACTGGTCGGTCCGTTCATGCCGCGCAAGCCGGGCGAAGAGGCCTATTGCGCCGCCTTTGCCGTGCCAATGGCCACGGAAGGCCTGCGCTTTGTGGCGCGCGAAACCTATGATCAGGGACGCAGCCGGTTTGACCGGCCATTGTCCGGGCGCTTTGACGAAGGCGATGCGATTGCGTTTTTCGATAATGTGCTGGTGCCGTGGGAGCGGGTGTTTGTGGCGGGCGATATCCGCGCCTATAATTCACTGATTGTCGCTTTTCCCGGCCATGTCGGATTGCAGGCGGTTATTCGCGGCACGGAAAAACTTCGCTTTATGACGGGACTTGCGTGCCGGCTGGCGACCGTCAGCGGGCGCGATAAAATGCCGCGCTATCAGGAAATGCTGGGGGAACTGCTCGGCTATGTGCAGATCGCCGAAGGGCTGATCACGGCGGCGGCCAATGAAACCCTGCGCCGCATCGAAGCCACCAGGGAATTGCTGGGCGGCAAGGCCGATTACAGCGAGACGTTCGAAGTGGCGCGGGGCGTGCATCCGTTCCACAGCTTTGCCGGCGGCGCGGCCATGCGGCAGTTTTTCCCGATGGTCAATACGCTGGTGTGCGATGTGATCCGGCGGGTGGGATCGAGCGGGTTTGTCATGACGCCAACCGAAGGCGATTTCGACAATGCGGAAATTGCGGCTTCATTAAATGCCGTGCTGGCCGGCCCCGAAATGGAAGCCCGCAAAAAAGTGCAATTGCAAAAGCTGGCCTGGGATGCCGTCGCCACCGAATTTGGCAGCCGCCAGGAACATTACGAAATATTTTTCAGCGGCGATCCTTACGCCGTGCGCATCCAGCAATTCGGCGCGCCCGAACGCGGCCGCTGCGAGGCATTGGTCGACAGGCTGCTGGGCGAGGGGAGCTAGCGTTTTTCCGTTTCAGGTTGACACCAAACAACGTCATTGCGAGCGAAGCGTGGCAATCCAGAGTCACACGGCATAGCCTGTGTTTGGGATTCTGGATTGCCACGCTTCGCTCGCAATGACGCGGCGGGTGTGCTGATTTAAACAATCACGGAAAAACTCTGCACACCCTTTCACGCCCGCTATTCGTGGCTGAATTTGGGCTGGCGCTTATCGATAAACGCCGCCATGCCTTCGCTCTGGTCCTGGGTGGCGAATTGCGAATGGAACAGGCGGCGCTCGAACCGCACCCCTTCGCTTAAAGATACCTCATAGGCGCGGTTGATGGATTCCTTGGTCATCATCGCGATGGGCAGGGATTTTTCGGCAATGACGGCGGCCACCTTCAACGCCTCGGCCACCAGATCGGCGGCGGGGATGATACGGCTGACAAGTCCGGCGCGTTCGGCCTCTACCGCATCCATCATGCGTCCGGTCAGGCACATTTCCATGGCCTTGGATTTGCCGACAAAGCGGGTCAGGCGCTGGGTGCCGCCAGCACCGGGCATCACGCCCAGATTGATTTCCGGCTGGCCGAATTTGGCGGTGTCGGCGGCCAGAATGAAATCGCACATCATCGCCAGTTCGCAGCCGCCGCCCAGCGCAAAGCCCGCCACCGCCGCGATCACCGGCTTGCGGGCGCGCGCGGCGCGTTCCCAATTGGCGGTGATGAAATCTTCCATGAACACGCCCATGTAAGTTTTGGGCTGCATTTCCTTGATATCCGCGCCTGCGGCAAAGGCGCGCTCAGAGCCGGTGATGACCATACAGCCAATGCCGTTATCGGCCTCGAATGCGTCAATCGCCCGGGTCAGCTCATCCATCAGCGGCTTGCACAGCGCGTTCAGCGCCTGTGGGCGGTTGAGCCGGATAAGCCCAACCCGGCCATGGGTTTCGGCGATGATATTTTCATATGCCATGCGGATGCTCCTTATATGTTTCGTAAATTGTAGCATGAAACTTTCAGCGCTGACAGGCAGCGTATGACGTTCAGACTGAATCCGTTTCAGAGTTGCGGATCACATTTTCCCGTAAAAACGCAATCAAACCTGTTTCGTCCAATGTGCCCGCAGCAAGGTTCAGTATCACCTGTGCGGCATTTTCCTCGCTGGCGGTAAAGCGAAAACCGTTCAGTTCCAGAAACAAAACTCCCACCACAAAGCCGGTGCGTTCATTGCCATCGACAAAGGGATGGTTGCGCACAATGCCGACAATATAAGCCGCAGCCAGATCAATCCTGTCGGCGGTGTCGGCGTAAGCGAAAATCTGCTGGGGCCGGGCGAGCGCAGATTTCAGCAAGCCCCCATCCCGCAATCCTGCAGCGCCACCGAACAATGCCAGCAGCCGGTCATGCAGGGCCAGCGCATCGCGTTCCTCAATCCAGACCGGCGCACTCATTTAGCCAGGATGTGCAGCGTGTTGCGATAGCGCTCGATTATATCTTCGGTCTTCTCCATTTTTTGTTCAAACGCAGGATCGTAAGGGGTCAGCCGGTAGGTCCCGTCCGGCGCCTCAATCAGGAACAGCGGCGCGCCGTCTTTGGTGTGCAGCCGGTTGATGACTTCTTTGGGCAGCACGACGCCCAGTGAGTTGCCGAATTTACGAACCTTGAGTTCAATCATGACACCCCTCCCGTTGCGTTGTCACCAATGTAATAACATTTGTGAAAAAAGTAAGAAAAATGCTCCTGCCCCTTATCTCTGGCACTTTGGACAGAAGAAGCTGGAACGGCCTGATTGCACAATGCGCGCAATGGTTTTTTTGCATTTCTTGCAGGGCTGCCCTTCGCGGTCATAGACATCAAAGCCGTGCTGGAAATAGCCCAGCTTGCCATCCGCTGCCGCATAATCGCGCAAGGTCGAACCGCCTGCCGCAATGGCGTCCTGTAACACCTCGCGAATGGCCTGCGATAATTTTTCCGCCCGTGCGCCCTTGACCGTGCCGCTCAGACGGCGCGGCGAAAGACCCGCGCGGAACAACGCCTCGCACACATAAATATTGCCAAGCCCCGCAATGATGCGCTGATCCAGCAGCGCCGCCTTGAGCGGTGTGCGGCGGCCTGCAAATTTGTGCGCCAGATGCGCGCCGCTGAGTTCATTGCCCAACGGTTCAATGCCCAGGCCAGCCAGAAAACGGTTTTGCGTAAGTTCGCCCGGCGCGATCAGTTCCATAAATCCAAAACGGCGCGGGTCGCTATACACCAGCCGCACCCCGTCGTTAAGGTGAAGCACCACATGATCATGCGTTTTGGGTTCGGGATCAAAACTATAGCGCCCGGTCATGCCCAGATGCGACAGCAGGACGCCGCCCCCCTCCAGTGCGATCAGCAGATATTTCGCCCGCCGGTCCACCCCCAGAATTTTCTGCCCGGTCAGCGCGGGCGCAAATCCATCGCCAAACGCAAAGCGCAAATCCGGGCGGTTAAGATCAACCCGCAATATCCGCCGCCCGGTCAGGCGCGGCGCCAACCCCCGGCGGATGGTTTCAACTTCAGGTAATTCAGGCATGATCCGTTGTAGCGCAGCTTAAGCGCATAAGCTATGATTCACAGATGAATTCGGTCATCCATTCTGGCTCCCAGACCGGTCCGGCGCAAAGCGTCGTACGGAAATTACGGCGCTTTACGCAAATCGAGCGGATTTATCTGTTCGGTTCGCGGGCGCGCGGTGACGCTTCGCCGCGCTCTGATATTGATCTGGCAATCGCCTGCCCCGGGGCCGACGCCCGTGTCTGGGCGGACATTTGCGAAGCCGTTGACGGTGCGGACACTTTGCTCAGGATCGATGTGGTGCGCCTTGACGAAGCAGCGCCCGAACTGGCTGGGCGAATCCTGATGGAAGGGCGGCTTTTATATGAGCGCAGATAAAATCGAACAATCGCTGCGCAATCTGGAGCAGGCCGTGATCCGCTTAAGCGAGGCGCTGGACGAGCCTGAGACCAATCCATTAGCCATTGATGGCACGATTCAGCGTTTCGAATTCGCCTTCGAGTTGAACTGGAAAACGCTGAAACGCATGCTGGAGGCGGAAGGCGTTATGGCGACCACGCCGCGCGCGGTGCTGCGCGAGGCGTTTACGGCGCAATGGATTGATCACGAAGCCGCATGGCTGCAAATGCTGAATGACCGCAACGATACATCGCACACCTATGATGCGGCGATCGCCCGCCGGGTATATGGGCATATAAGGGATAATTTCCCAATCCTGAGCGAGGCTGTCAAATCATACCGCACGCGGGTGGGCGGCGCTATCCAAGCTCAAACCCCGCATAGCCCTTGGCCGCCACATCCGCCAATATTTCGCGATAGGCCGGGTTGCCGCCCGCCCAGATCAGGAAGGTACGTTTTTTGCCGGGCACGTTCGAACCCGTATACCAGCTATCGGTTTTTGCCAGCAGGGTCGCGTCCGCAACTTCGGCCACCTGATCGACCCAGGCATCTTCGGCCGCCTTGCTGGGCTGGGCGCATGTCTGCTGATTATCGCGCATGTGGCGGATAAAATCTGTGACCCATTCCACATTCAGTTCGGCGCAGCGCGGCACATTGCACAGCGCTGAATTGCCCTGTGGACCGACTAATGTGAACAGGTTTGGAAAGCCGGCGCTTTGCAGGCCCAGATAGCTGCGCGGGCCATTGGCCCATTTGTCTTTCAGCTTCAGGCCGCCCTCTCCGGTAATATCGATCCGGGTGATGGCGCCGGTCACTGCGTCAAACCCGGTGGCGTAGATAAGAATATCCAGTTCATATTCCTGGTCACTGGTTTTGACGCCGTTTGGCGTGATGCGTTCAATCGGGGTTTCCCTGATATCGACCAGGGTCACATTGGGCTGGTTGTAAACCTCGTAATAATTGGTCTCCAGCGGCACGCGGCGGGTGCCGAAGCCATGATCCTTCGGGATCAGTTTTTCCGCGATCTTGGGATCTTTCACCCGCTGGCGGATTTTTCGGGCGACAAAGTCCGAGATCAGATCATTGGCTTTCTGGTTGGTAAGAATATCCCCAAACGCGCCCAGCCACAGGCTGAAGCCCGGCCCGGGATAAAGTTTTTCAAACAACGCCTCGCGTTCTTCGGCGGACACTTCAAGCGCCGAGCGCGGATCGGCATCATGCACCATGCTGGCAAATGATGTTTTGCATTTTGCGAAAATTTCCGGATAGCTGGCCTTGATTTTCGCCTGTTCTTCCGCGCTGATCGGGCCGTTGCCCAGCGGGGTGCACCAATTGGGGCGGCGCTGAAACACGGTAAGGCTTCCGGCGGTTTTGGCGACTTCCTGTATCACCTGCACGCCCGTGGCGCCGGTGCCGATAATGCCCACACGTTTGCCTTTGACGCCCACATCCGCGCCGCCCCAGCCTTTGGGGTCGGCGGGCCAGTTGAAGGTGTGAAACGCGGTTCCCCTGAAGGTTTCCATGCCGGGAATTTTGGGCATCATGGGCGCCGACAGCGGCCCCAGCGCCGTAATCAGATAGCGGGCGCGGGCGCGTTCGCCGGATTCGGCTTCAATCTCCCAGCAATTGGCGGTGGCGTCAAAATTTGCAGCGCGCACCCGCGTGTTAAACTGAATATCCTTGCGCAGATCAAATTTATCCGCGACATGATTAAGATAACGCAGGGTTTCCGGCTGCGGTGAATAATGCTCGGTCCAGCTCCATTCCTGCAACAATTCCTTCGAAAACGAATAGGCATAGGATTCGCTTTCGGAATCAAAGCGGCACCCCGGATAACGGTTCCAGAACCAGGTGCCGCCCACACCACCCGCCGCCTCGATCACCCGCACCGACAGCCCCAGTTCGCGCAACCGGTAAAGCTGATACAGGCCGGTAACGCCTGCGCCGATGATGATCGCGTCATATTGCTGGACGGCTGTGGTGGACATGGAATTTCCTCACTTAATCTTTCTGGGATAACACGTAACTGGACGATACAATCTATGACGAACTTGCGCTATGGTCCAGCCATGACATCAACCACCCATTTTGGATTCAGGGAAGTTCCCGAAGGCGACAAGCAGCGCCTGGTGGGCGGCGTGTTTGATGCGGTTGCGACGCGTTATGATCTGATGAATGACGTGCTGTCAGGCGGCATGCACCGGCTGTGGAAGGCCGCCATGGTGGATTGGCTGCGCCCGCGCGCGGGTCTTGCCCTGATTGATGTGGCGGGCGGCACCGGCGACATTGCGGGCCGGGTGCTGGACCGCGTAAAGGGGCAGGCCGAAATCACGGTGTGCGATATCAATGTCAGTATGCTGAATGAAGGGCGCAAGCGCGCGCCCGATGCGCCGATTCACTGGCTGGCGGGGAATGCGGAAAATCTGCCTTGCCCGGACCGGGCGTTTGACGCTTATACAATCGCCTTTGGTATTCGAAATGTCACACATATTGATATGGCCCTGCGCGAGGCTTATCGGGTGCTGAAACCGGGCGGGCGGTTTTTGTGCCTGGAATTTTCAGCCGTTGAAATGCCGGGGCTGGACACGCTGTATGATCTGTATTCCTTCAAACTCATGCCGTGGCTTGGCGGGCTGATCGGCGGCAACCGGGACGCCTATCAATATCTGGCGGAAAGCATCCGGCAATTTCCCGATCAGCAGAAATTTGCCGGCATGATCTCGGATGCGGGATTTTCGCAGGTGACATTCCGTAATCAGTCGGCGGGCATTGCCGCCATTCATTCCGGCTGGCGGATTTAAGCGCGGCGATGTTTGATCCGTTCGCCGCATTTGACAATAGTTTGCGCCTGGTCCGGGCCGCGCGGGTGCTGGCGCGACATGATGCGCTGTTTGCGTTTGCAGATATGCCCGCGTCACCGCTGGCAATCCGCGCCGCGCACTGGCTGGCTGGATTGCGTATGCCGTGGGAGGCGCGCGTCACGCCAACAGACAGCAAGCGTCCCGGTGAGCGGCTGGCTGAGGCGTTACAGGATCTGGGGCCAAGCTATATCAAGCTGGGGCAGATGCTGGCGACGCGGCCCGATGTCATTGGCGATCAGCTGGCGCGCGATCTGATGCGCCTGCAGGACCGGCTGGCCCCTTTTTCGCAGGCGCAGGCGCAAGCCACCATCATTGAGGAACTGGGTGGCGCGCTGAGCGATCATTTCATTGACTTTGGCCCGGCCATCGCGGCGGCAAGCATCGCGCAGGTGCATCAGGCGCGTGTGGTGGAAAAGACGGGTACGGACGATACTTCCACTATCAAGCAGATGGCGGTAAAAGTTTTGCGCCCCGGCGTGGAACAGGCATTTGCGCGCGATCTGGGTAGTTTTCTGTGGGCGGCGCAATTGATCGAGCGCACCCAACCCGGGCTGCATCGGCTGCGCCTGGCGGAAGTGGTGCGCATTCTGGCCGAAAGCGTCGCGCTGGAAATGGATTTGCGTTACGAGGCGGCGGCGGCAAGCGAACTGGCCGAAAACATGGCGGCGGAAATAGCCGCGGGTGAATTTCGCGTACCCGCGATTGACTGGCGGCGCACCGCGCGCCGGGTGCTGACGCTGGAATGGGTCGATGGCATTTCCATTGGTGATAATGCGGCGCTGCTTGCGGCGGGCCATGATCTTCAGCGCCTTGCGGCGCGCGTGATCACTCTGTTTCTGAAACAGGCCATGCGCGATGGATTTTTTCACGCGGACATGCATCAGGGCAATTTGTTTGTGGCGCGGGATGGCGCCATCATCGCCGTTGACTTCGGTATTATGGGGCGGCTCGATCCGCGCAGCCGCCGCTATCTGGCGGAAATTCTGTACGGCCTGCTGCGCCGCGATTACCATCGGGTGGCCGAACTGCATTTTGAAGCGGGCTTTGTAACGCACGGCAAATCGGTGGATGCGTTTGCCCAGGCGCTTCGTTCGGTGGGCGAGCCGATCTTTGGCCTGCGCGCATCCGAGATTTCCATGAGCCGCCTGCTGGCGCAATTATTTCGCGTGACAGAAACCTTCGCCATGCGCACCCAGCCGCAATTGCTGCTGCTGCAAAAAACCATGGTGGTGGTCGAAGGCGTGGCGCGCGGCCTGGACCCGGATGTGGATTTCTGGGCAGTGTCAGAACCCGTGATCAAGGAATGGATCGCCGATCATCTGGGCCCCGAAGCGCGCCTGATGGAAGCAGCCGAAGGCGCCGCCGCGCTCGCCCGCGCCCTGCCGAACCTGCCGCATCTGATCGAACGCGCCGAACGCGCCGCCGCCCGGTTTTACGCGCAAGAGCACGGCAAAGAGGATGTCCCCGCCAATACCGGATTCGCGCAAGCCGGATGGTGGGTCGCCGGGGTAGCACTTTTAGCGCTGGTGTTAAGCTGGGTTTAGGCAGATCAGTCTTCGTTGCGAAGCTGGGCTTCGAGTAAACCCGCTAAATAGGCTTCCATCTGCGATAGCTCAAGATGACCAAGAGCCCAGGCTTTGTCCGCTTCTCGTAGCGCAGCATAATACGGTTGGCGCATAATACGGTTGGCGGTTGGCGCGTATCCGCTCAGGCACAATCGTACGCCCAGGCAAAAGAACGCCAGATCGCGCACAAAGCAGATAGTAACATACGGCTCTGGCCGTTCTGCCATTTCCTTCTATGAAGGGGTGTATCCAATTCAGACGCCATAGACCATACCCAGCAAGCTGTGCAGGTGTGAAATTATGCCAATTTTCATGTATGAACGAAATGAACCTGTCCATAAGCTCAGGCACATCATTGAAATGTGGGGGTATGTGATTTCCTACGTATATAGGCTCTTCGCGGAATCTTCCGCCAAACTGGGATATGCCAACAACTGCAGCATGGTTCAGCGCCCAGAGCATGTACTTGTCAATTGATGTTGGCCCCTGCTGAATGCCTATCTCGATGCAGTTTGTAAGTAGATCGTACTGCCGCGACAAATTCCTTTACAGCAAGGCCTCATAAAGATCGGGGTTTTGTTGTTCTGTAACCAGCATACCAAATATCCTGTTGTTCGCTGGCTTCGCTCTCTCTGGTGAATATAACTAGGAGAGAAGCAATCTCATGCTTTTTGATGCGGCGCGAGCCGACTCCTTTGTAATTTTCGAGCCTTCTGGCGCATTGCCATAAACAAAGCTGGCGCGCTGTTCGACAAGCATTTCATCCGTAACTTCTTTCTTGCGGGCCTCTTCGAGAAGCCGTTCGAGTTCTGGCCGTGCAGGAGGAGGATTCATGACATTTTTTCGAGCGACCATTTTGCTTCTCCCGGGGTGGCAAGTGTTGAATATGGATGCCAACAGTCAACGAACAGCAATTTTTTAAGCAAAAAAAACAGCTTACGAACTCTAATCCACTGACTTTATGACATATGATTTAATGGCACAGTCCAGAACTGCATCTTAGTCAACGAATGTGTTCACTTAATCATATCTAACTTCTTCACAGATGGCTTGTAAACCCAATATGGTGGTGCGATACAGCTTTTTCACCAATCCTTACAAAAGAAGGCTTCACAGAGACAATATCGGCAAGCCCTTCCAATTTACATTTTTGTATAGTAGATTAAATTAATTCCCACCCCATTCATTCGGGCGAGACACATGTTATCGGGCAAGCGCATTCTACTTATCATCGGCGGCGGTATTGCGGCCTATAAAAGCCTGGATCTGATCCGCAGGTTGCGGGCGCAGGGTGCCGGTGTGCGCTGTATTCTGACGGCGGGCGGGGCGCAGTTTGTCACGCCCCTTTCGGTGGCCAGCCTGTCGGGCGATAAGGTCTATACCGAATTGTTCGATCTGATGAACGAAGCGGAGATGGGGCATATTCAGCTATCGCGCGACGCGGATTTATTAGTGGTGGCGCCCGCAACTGCTGATCTGATGGCGCGGATGGCGCATGGCCTGGCCGATGATCTGGCCACCACGGCGTTGCTGGCGACTGACAAGCCGGTGCTGATTGCGCCCGCCATGAATGTGCGCATGTGGGG
>Ga0073919_1000014_pt1 | contig 42338 bp, 43 predicted proteins | sample GWRWT3_25Nov14_FD_71202 | JGI IMG/M metagenome (GOLD analysis project Ga0073919, IMG submission 71202) | Sand microcosm microbial communities from a hyporheic zone in Columbia River, Washington, USA - GW-RW T3_25-Nov-14 | ecosystem: Engineered > Artificial ecosystem > Sand microcosm >... | reverse complement strand
ATTACCGCCCAGCGGGCCTATGAAATGAATTCCAAGGTCATCAGCGCCTCTGACGAAATGCTCTCAACCACTTCTAACCTGCGCAGGTAAGCGTGATGCAAAAAATTTCCGTTATCAGGCAGATCATTGTTGCGCTTGCCGCGCTATGCCCCTGGGTATTAAATACTGCACCTGCTTTCGCGGCTGTCGAAATGCACATGGTTCCGGTCCTCGCGCAACCCATCGCGCGCGGCGAAGTCATCCGCGAGGAAAACGTGGTGCTGCAGGAAATCAAACGCTCACCAGCCGGTTTTGATTACATCACCGACAGCGCGGGGCTGACCGGCATGGCGGCGAAACGTCCCCTGCGCGCCGGTGTGCCCTTGCGTGTTACCGATATTGCGCCGCCACAAATCATCAAAAAAGGCGACCTGATAACCATCGCGTTCGAAACACCGGGATTAAGCCTATCCATTCGCGGCAAGGCGCTTGAAGACGCTATTCTCGGACAATCCATCCGCGTGATGAATACACAAACGAACCGCACATTTGAAGGCGTCGCTACTGCCGCAGGTTATGTATTGGTGTCGCCGCCTGCGCCGCCTGCGCCGCCTGTATTGCCGCAAACCTCACGGCTTGAATATTCGCCGCCAACCACCGCCCTTTCAGGCCAGTAAGTAATTGGATTACCGCCCCATGCCCCTTTCTTTTTCTCTGCATCATACCTCGCGTCACAAGTCCCGGGAACGCCGTCCTGGCCCGCTGCGCCAGCGCGCCAGCGCGGCGAGCGCGGACATTCTGCGCAATCTGCTGCTGGGTCTTGCATTGCTCGGACTGGGCGCCTGCGCGGGAACGCTGGACCGGGTAAAATCCATTGGCAGCCCGCCGCCGCTGACGCCGCTGGAAGGCGCCAAAGCCGGCGTACCGCAGGCGACCCAGGTCAATCTGCCAATGCCCACCGTAGAAGCCTATACAACGCAGCCCAATTCATTGTGGAAAACCGGCTCACGCGCCTTTTTCAAGGACCAGCGCGCCACCAGGATCGGCGATATTCTGACGGTCAGCATCAATATTACCGACAGCGCCAAGGTGGATAACGCCACCACACGCACCCGGACGGCCAATGAGGGGGCTTCCGCAAATGCACTGCTTGGCTATGAGAAAAGCCTGGGCAAAATTTTACCCGAAGCGATTGATCCGGAAAATCTGATTGAAGCGGATTCCTCCAGCAATAATTCCGGCAAGGGTTCGGTAGACCGCAAGGAAGCCATCAACACCACGGTTGCGGCGATCATCACCCAGATTCTGCCCAACGGCAATCTGGTTATCCAGGGCCGTCAGGAAGTGCGCATCAACTTTGAAGTGCGCGAAATCATGATCTCCGGCGTCGTGCGGCCTGAAGACATCAGCAACCAGAATACGATCCAGCACACGCAGGTCGCCGAAGCCCGAATTTCCTATGGCGGCCGGGGTCAGCTAACCGATGTGCAACAGGCCCGTTACGGCCAGCAGCTTTTCGACGTTGTTTCCCCATTCTGAATGAGATGTCATCCTGAACGAAGTGAAGGATCCTTGCCCCGCTACAAACATGATCCTTCACTTCGTTCAGAATGACAAACCGGGGGGGGCCTGATGCGAGGCATTTCATAGAGCCGCTTAGGGTATGATGATTTTAGATCCGATCACGCTTCACCCTCTCATTGTCACTTCACCCTCTCATTGTCATTGCCCGGCTTGTCCGGGCAATCCAGAACCCTGAATTCAGGCCTTTGGGTGAAGCATGCATTACCCGGACAAGCCGGGTAATGACAGCGATGGAAAAAACGGTTCAACCTAAAATCATCATGCCATGGAAACGACTCTAGCCAGTCGCATCCCGCCCGCTTCCCACCTCGCTGCTCAACTTGGCCGCAATTCCCCCTTATGGTTAAATTTCTGGCGGAATTCTGCACTTGTTAGGAGTTTTTTAATCTGTTAGCCTGATCCGCGCTGGATTTTCAGCAGATTATGTGACGCCTGTCGCTGATATTTTGCCTGCAACAGGGTACATCTGAACAAATATTAATTTTAATTAACCGTGATTGTGGATGGTATTTTATGATCGCTTCCCGTGTCCCGCAGATAGCCCCCCGTCTTAAAGACCGGCTGATGAGCCGTTCGGCATTGAGCGGCTTGCCGCTGCTGGGCGTGTCGCTGGCGGCGCTGGCGGGGATGACATTGGCCCCCCTGCCCGCGCGCGCTTTGCCGCAGGATGGCGTGGTGGCGGCGGGCGCGGCCAGCATCGCGCAAACCAGTGCGGCCAGCATGGCCATTCATCAATCCACCATGGCGGCGGTGATCGACTGGCAGAGCTTTGACATTGCCGCGCATGAGACGGTCGAGGTGTTTCAGCCCTCCAGCATGGCCAGCCTGCTCAACCGCGTGGTGGGCGGCGGTGGGGCCAGCCAGATATTGGGTACATTGCAGGCGCAGGGCCGCCTGACCCTGGTCAATCCGGCGGGCATCACCATTGGTAATTCCGCGCGCATCGACGTGGCCGGTCTGGTGGCCAGCACGGCGGATATGAGCAATCAGGATTTCATGCGCGGGCGGGGTGATTTCACCATTGCCGGGCGTCCCGATGCGCGCATTGTCAATGCGGGCGGGATTTCAGTGCGCGATGGCGGGCTGGCGGCCTTTGTGGCGCCCGGGGTGGAAAATTCCGGCACGATCACGGCGCGGCTTGGCCGGGTGCAGCTGGCGGCGGGCGGCACCTTTACGCTGGATCTGTATGGCGATGATCTCATTCATGTCGGGGTGTCGGACAGCACCCTGGCGTCAATCGTCAATACGGGCCGCATCTCGGCCGATGGCGGTGTGATTGAGATCACGGCGCGTTCGGGCGCCGCCGCCGTCAACAGCCTGATCAATATGGGCGGCGTTGTCGAGGCGCGCAGCGCGGGCGTTGAGAATGGCGCGGTGGTTTTTTACGGCGCCAGTGATGGCGTGGTGAATGTTTCCGGCACGGTGGATGTCAGCGGACGCAATACGGGCGAGACCGGCGGCGCGATAAAGGTTCTGGGCGAGAAAGTGGCGCTGAGCGGCAAGGCCCGCCTGGACGCCAGCGGCGACGCGGGCGGCGGCGTCATATTGGTGGGCGGCGATTATCAGGGCGGCGGCGACACGCCCACCGCCAGCCGCACCTATGTGGGACGCGATGTTACCATCAGCGCCGACGCGATCACTTCTGGCGATGCGCAGAAAGTCGTGGTGTGGGCCGATGGCGACACAAGATATTACGGCAGCATCACCGCCAAAGGCGGCGCGCAGTCCGGCGATGGCGGCCTGGTCGAGGTGTCCGGCAAGCAGAATCTCGGCTTTGACGGCAAGGTGGATACCAGCGCCGACAACGGAACCGGCGGCTCGCTGCTGCTCGATCCGGATGTGATCAACATCAAGAGTGGCGGCCCCCAGACCAATGACAGCCAGTTTGCCTCCGCCACTACTGCTGGCGACGGCACAATCTTGTTCACAGATGGCGGCACAGCAACCTTCAACATTTCCGAAACCGCGATCCAGAACCATACCGCCACCGCTTTTCTGAAATTTCAGGCCAACAACAAGATCTTCTTTGAAGACCTCGAAGATAATCTATTGACCATCACCCAATCCGGCCTGGTCAGCTTCGAGGCTGGCGCGGGCGGCATCATTTTCCAGGATATCAATGATGAAATCAAACTGACGAGCAGCACCGGCAGCCTGACCCTTGACGCCACCGCCAGCCTCACAACAGCGGACGGCACCATTGATGTGGGCAAGCTTACCTTGAATGGTGGAACACTGACCCTGAAGGGTACAGAGGTCATCATCAATCCGGCGGGCATCAGCACCAGCGGCGGCGCAATCAATATCACAACTCAGGATGTTGGTTTCTTTGGCGCGGTCAATGCCGGAACCGGCGCCGTCAGTATCACCAACAGCTCCGGCTCCATTCAGATCGGCCCGGACGGCGCGACCGCTGGTATGGATATTAGTAACGCCGAGCTGGCGAACATCTCTGCCCGCAATTTGGTGGTGACGAGTGGCGGCATCACCGTTAATGGCGTTGGGGCGGCGGACAGCGACGGCTTTGATTATATAAAACTGATCGATCCGGGCACGATCACCTTCAGCGGGGCGGCGTCGACCTTCAAAAGCGTATGGGCCGAGGCGGGCGGCAGCATCGACATTCTGGCCGATCTGACCGCGACGCATACCAACGTACCCCTTGAGTCAGGCAATGCGAGCCTGCAATTGTTTGCCGACACGGACAGCATCGGCGGCGGTAATCTGCTGATTAGCTCTGGCGTGACGGTGCAATATAGCGGCCCAACGGGCGGCGGTAAGGGTTATATCAATACTCAGGCGGCTGATCTGGTTCTGGACGGCACATTGAGCAGCCCCGACAGCATTGACATTACCACTTCAACAGCGTCCACTTTTGAAATCGGCGCCTCGCCCGATGCTTCGATGAATATCGACAATGCTGAATTCGGACGGTTGCTGACCCCCGCTTTGCGCCTGGCCAGCAATGGCTCCTTCACCGTTAAAGGGCTGGTTGATCCCTCTACGACACGCAGCGCCGTCTTTATCAGCGCCTTTGGCGGTGATTTATCCTTCGACAGCGGGCCATCAATCTTTGACGGATTGATGTGGGCCCAGGCGTTTTCCGGATCAATTAAGATTTCGCAGGATATTACAGCCGATAGTTTGGAATTCAAAACGCCAGTGCTGCTGACCGGTAATGCGCTGCTTACATCCACCACGGGCGGTGTGACCGCAGGGGCCATTGACGGGACATTTGATCTGGATGTCGAGGCCGCCACCGGCATTACGCTCGGGCCGCTGGGCGGCACTGCCGCGCTGAAAAATGTGATCCTTGATTCCACCACCAGTGTGGCGATTGGCTCCGCCACCACGCCATTGCTTGTCAAGGCTCTCTCACTGCAACTGTTTACCAGCGAGGCCACGCTGGACAGTGCGGGCTTTATTAATGGCGCCGCTATCAACAAGTCCAATGTCAAATTCAACAACGTGTTCGATGTCAATCCACCTGCGCTGACATTCACCTCTCCGCCCCCGCCACCTCCGCCATCGGGCAGCGTCGCAGCCGGAACCATTACCATCATCATCGGCGCCAGCGGCGCCGATGACGCGGCCGTCGCAGACGGGCAAATTCTGTTTGCTGATTTTGGCCTCAATGGCTTCATCATTTCCGAAGGCGCGCTGGAGGCGCTGACCGGCTCTCTCACCCTGCAGGCCCCCGTCTCCATCACCGTGCAGGATCTGAGCGACAATCTGCTGACACTGACCGGCCTGTCCGGTCCGGTGAGCTTCGCCACCAGTTCCGGCGGCACGGGCTTTGCGATGAATGCGGGCGATACGATTACGCTCGACCAACCATTTACTGTAGATGTTGCAGACGGCGCGATCAGCCTTGGCGGCGTTACCACCAGCGGCCACATAAACCTTACCGCCCGGGATGTGAATTTTGCAGGCGCGATCAACGCAGGCTCTGGCAGCGTCTTCATTACCAACACGCTGGGCTCCATTCAGGTCGGTTCGATTGCCGACGCGCAGATGAACATTTCCAACGCCGAACTGGCCAATATCGTTGCGCACCATCTGACTATCAACAGCGCGAGCAATATAGGCGTCAACGGTATTGCCAGTGCAGACAGCGATGGAATCATCGACGGCGTAACGCTGTTTTCCCCGGGCGACATCTTCTTTTCTGGCAGCCCATCCACATTCATATCGCTGAATGCGGTTGCGGACGGAAATATCGATGTTCTGGCGAACGTGACAACAACGAATGGGGATATTTACTTCCAGGCGGATAGTGAGGTCAATGGCGCGGGCACGCTTACGATTGGTTCGGGCGCCACCGCCGAAACCCAGGCCGTAGGCGCAAGGCTGATCGCCGCCGCCGCCGATCTGGCGCTGAATGGGCTTCTGAAAACCCACACTGATGAAAGTATCGAGATCCTCAGCCAGGACTTCACAACGGATATCTGTCTGGGCAACGCTGTCTGTGGTGGCGGCATGACGATCGATAATACAGAGCTTGCGGGCGTTAGCACCGGCCAGCTCTACATCGGTGGCGGTGACGCGTTGTTAGTGGATGGCGTGAATGGGGCAGAAGTGGGAGTCATCGATCTTGACGCGTTTACGGAAATTTTATTCATCGGCGAAAATTCCAGCTTTGTTGGAGATCTGCGCCTGCTTGCGCCGGTCAATCTGGCGGCGGATTTTTCCGCCGACAGCTTCTATTTCAACAACCCGCTGCTGATTGAAGGCCTGCGCAGCATCAGCACCGTCACCGGCGGTGAGTTTGCCTCCACAGTCAATGGAGAGACCACTGTGCACAGCCTCGTGGTGACAGCGAGTGACGGCACGGTTACTTTCACCGGCAATGTCGGGGCCTCGCACCCGCTGCATGACCTGACGGTCACGGCAGGGAATATCAGCCTGCATGATGTCACGACCGAGGTGGGCAACCAGACCTATAATGGCACGACCTATTTCAACAGCACCTATACAACCAATGGCGGAAACTTTACCGTTAACGGGGATGTGGTCGCGAATTCACCCTCGGCAATTGTCACCGGCGACGGCGCCATCGCCATCAGTGGCACGATAACCGGCGATGGCGCGGTGACGTTCAATGGTTCGTCAACACCGCCGCCGCCGTCAGGGGCATTCGTATTCTTTACCGATATGATTGCCGATGGCGACCGCACCGGATTCACCGGGTTTGAGAACCTGGCTGACACCGGTACAGGTGGCGCCCCCCTCAGCCCCTATAGTTTTGGCGGTCTTACTGTCACCCAGGTTGGTGGCGGGAACAATATCTGGACCACTTGCACAACCGGGGCCGGCTGCTCCGGCGCGCACACGGACAGTCGATCCTGGTATCCAAGCGCCGGGGATAACGCCTATACGTCCATCACCAAAACCGACACTTCCAATTTTGTCAATTTTGGCGTGCTCGTCGGCAGCGGTTATAGCGCCAGCTCCGTCACTTACACCTACGATCTGCGGCTGAATGGCGCGCAGGTACTTTTTGGATCATTCAATGCCGTCACATCCTATCTGGGTTTTGGAGGGGGCGGGTTTGATGAAGTGCGGCTGATAGCAACGAGTGGCGCCCCAAGCATGACCCAAATCGCCGGCGGTGTTTTCCAGGCGTTGCAGATCGATAATATTGAGGTGAGCGGTGGAACAGTATCACCGCCGCCACCACCTCCGCCGCCACCACCTCCGCCGCCGCCTGTGGTTGAGACGCCACCTCCACCTCCGCCTGTGGTCGAGACGCCGCCACCACCTCCGCCTGTGGTCGAGACGCCGCCACCCGTGGTTGAGACGCCTCCGCCGCCCGTGGTCGAGACGCCTCCGCCGCCGCCCGTGGTTGAGGCGCCGCCTGTAGTGGAAGATGACAGCGATGAGATTGCGCAAGCCGAACAGGAAGCGGCCGAACTGGAAGAAGCCATGCAAGACAGCATCGACATCGCCAGTCAGGTCGATACGCTGACCGAAGAAGGCGATACATCCGCCGAGGAAGAACCCGCCGAAGAATCCCCCGACGCCGGCATTCTTGAGGACAGCGCGACCAACAATCTCTTCGTGCAGGTGATCCAGCCCGAAGACATTGGCGATGCCGCCGACGCCGACGATGCACCTGCAATGACCGCCAATTGCGTGTGTAACTGACCGGCGAGTGAGAGGGCGCGCCGCGACGGGCGGCCCACTTGCTACGCGTATCCTTCATATGCCCCGATTGCCCGGACTATCACACATCAGATGTAAACATTTGTGCCCTCTGCAATAATGATTTCCCTGCCTCATTTTCAGAATGCCCTGCGCTTCTTTCGCGCGCATGGCGTCAGGGTGCATCAGGTGATGACCGACAATGGCGTCAGCTTCCGTTCCCACCGTTATGCCAGGGCGCTGCGTCTGCTCAAAATTAAACACAACCGCACCAGGCCTTGCACCCCCAGAACCAACGGCAAGGCCGAGCGCTTCGTGCAGACATCATTGCGGGAATGGGCCTATGCCAGGCCCTATAACCATTCATACGAAAGAGCCGATGCGCTGTTGCCCTTCCTGCATCATTACAACTATCATCGGCCTCACTTCGGAATCAACGGCAAGACACCTATAGCCCGTCTTCCCGTGAACAACCCGTTGAGACATGACAGCTAGGGTGCCCGAATTTGCGTGATGCAAGGAGGTATCACCCCTTCCACCGATCCGCCGCCGCATCATCGCTGTCGCGCGCCTCGACCCAGGTCTCCTGTGCACCATCGCTTTCCAGTTTCCAGAACGGCGCTTTGGTTTTGAGCCAGTCAACCAGAAATTCCGCCGCTTCGAACGCGGCCTGCCGATGGGCAGAGGCGGTGACGACCGCCATGATCTGTTCCCCCGGCAACAGCCGCCCATAGCGGTGGATGATCAGCGAGGCGCTTAATGGCCAGCGCGCACAGGCCTCGGCCTCGATTGCCGCCAATTGTTTTTGGGTCATGCCGGGATAATGTTCCAGCGTCATCGCGGCAACGCGCGCGCCCTCAGACACATCGCGCACCAGCCCGGTAAAGCTGACCACGCCGCCAATACCGGTTTTGCCCTTGATGAGGGCAGCGACCTCTGCTTGCAGATCAAAGTCCTGCTCCTGAACTTTTATCATTTCACCCTCCGGTCACCGGCGGAAAGAATGCAATTTCATCACCCGGTTTGATTGCCGCGTCAAAGCTTTCATGTTCCTGATTTACGGCCACGCGCAACGCACCAAGATCGGCGAACGCGTGTGCATAACCTGGTCCGCGCATACGCAACCATTCAATCAGGGTGGTGACATTTGTCACATCACCTGGCGGCGTGATGTCTTCTTCGGCGATGCCTATGCGGCTGCGTACCCAGGCGAAATATAACAGCTTCATGGGTTCAGTCCGGTCACCGGTCCGCTGGCGTGGCGCAATCCGGCGCGCAGATAATCATACCCGGTATAAAGCGTGAGGATGGCCGCGATCCACAAGCCGGTGATTCCAATCTCATGGTTCATCCACACGGCCTTGTCGCCGGCCTCGCCCGCCAGCAAAAAGCCCAGCGCGATCATCTGACCGGCGGTTTTCCATTTGGCCAGCCGCGACACCGGAACACTGACTTTCAATCCCGCCAGAAATTCACGCAGGCCCGACACCAGAATTTCCCGGCACAGAATGATCACCGCCGAAATGACATTCAGCCCGTCAATGCGCCGGGAATAGACCAGCATGACAATGGCCGCGCCCACCAGCAGCTTGTCGGCAATCGGGTCAAGCATGGCGCCAAGCGCGGACTGTTGATGCATCGAACGCGCCAGATAGCCATCAAAAAAATCGGTGACGCCGGCAATCACAAAAATCCCCAGCGCCAGCCAGTCGGCAAAATCCCCCGGAAAATAAAATGTCACTACCAGAAGCGGGATCAGCGCAATCCGCCCATAGGTCAGTATATTGGGCAAATTGCGCGGCATCGGACGAATCCTGAAGGTTGCAGATGCCGCCATCATACACAACACACTGCGTTCAGCCTACCCATCATGAAAATGGGCATAGATTTGTCTGGCCATGGCGGTGCTGATGCCCGGCACGGTTTCCAGATCGCTGATCCCGGCCTGGGAAACTGCGCGGGCCGAGCCAAAATGATTGAGCAATGCGCGCTTACGCCTGGGGCCAATGCCCGCCATTTCATCCAGCGGCGATGTGGTGGCGGCACGCGCGCGGCGGTCCCGATGTGCGCCAATGGCGAAGCGGTGCGCCTCGTCACGCAGCCGTTGCAGGAAATACAGCACCGGGTCTCGCGGCTCCAGGCTGCGAACCGGCTGGCCCGGCATGTGAAACTGCTCGCGCCCGGCATTGCGGTCGGGGCCTTTGGAAATCGCCACCAGCGGCACGGTGGTAATGTCCAGTTCCCTGAGCACATCGACGGCGATGGAAAGCTGCCCCGCACCGCCATCAATCAGCAACAGATCTGGCCAAACGCCATTCTCTTCGCGCAGCAGCCGTTGAAACCGGCGGGTCAGCACTTCGCGCAGCATGGCGTAATCATCGCCAGGGGTCAGCTCGGTGTTGCGCATATTGAATTTGCGGTATTGGCCTTTCTCAAAGCCCAGCGGCCCCGCGACAATCATCGCGCCCACCGCGTTACTGCCCTGAATATGACTATTGTCATAGACTTCGATACGCTGCGGCGGCACATCCAGACCAAATGCCGCCGCCACGCCTTCCAGCAGTTTTGTCTGCGATGCGGATTCCGCAAGTCTGCGGTCCAGCGCCTCGCGGGCGTTTTTCAGGGCATGCTGCACCATTTCGAACTTTTCGCCGCGTTTGGGAACGGCAATCTCGACCCGGCGCTCTGATCGCAGCGTGAGTGCATCGCTGATCAGCGCCATGCCATCGACGGCATGCGACAGCAGCAACAGGTTTGGCGCAGGTTTATTGTCATAAAATTGCACAATGAACGGGCCCAGAATCTCTTCCGCACTCAGCGATTTGTCGGCGCGTGGAAAATAGGCGCGGTTGCCCCAGTTTTGCCCGGCGCGAAAAAAGAACACCTGGACACAGGTTTGCCCGCCGTGCTGCCAGGCAGCGAACACATCCGCCTCCAGCAGCCCCTGCGGATTAATGCCCTGATGCGCCTGCACCGCACTCATGGCGCGGATACGGTCGCGGAAGGTGGCGGCGTGTTCAAAATCCATCGCCTCGGAGGCCTGTTCCATCGCGGCGGTCAGTCCGGCGCGCACCTCGGCGCCGCCGCCCGCCAGAAAGTCCCGCGCCTGCACCACCAGCCCGGCATAAGCGGGGCCATCTATAAAGCCGACACAGGGCGCGCTGCACCGCTTGATCTGGTGCAGCAAACAGGGCCGGGTACGGTTGGCAAACACCGCATCGGTGCAGGAACGCAGCAAAAACGCCTTCTGCATGGTGTTGAGTGTGCGGCTGACGGCGCCCGCATTGGCGAACGGCCCGAAATATTCGCCCGCCCGGCTGCGCGCACCGCGATGCTTGTCCAGTTGCGGGAAATCATGGCCACCGGTAATCAGAATATAGGGAAAGCTTTTATCGTCGCGCAGCAGCACATTATAATAAGGCTTCAGCCGCTTGATCAGATTGGCTTCCAGCAGCAGCGCCTCGGTTTCCGTTTCGGTGGTGATAAATTCCATCGCAGCGGTCGCCTGGATCATGCGGCCGATGCGCACGGTCTGCCCGGTCAGCTTGGCATAGCTTGAGACCCGGTTTTTCAGGCTGCGCGCCTTGCCGACATACAGCACATCACCCCCCGCGCCCAGCATGCGGTAAACACCCGGACTATGGGGCAGTTGCCGCAGATAGGCGCGGATCACCTCTGGGCCCGTTTTCGGACCGCTGGCAGCCGCCATATTAGGAGTATTTTCCTGCATCAATTGCGCTGCGATTGCCACCTAATGCTACAGATTTCTATCCACGCAAGCTGTGGATAAACATGTGTGGAAATGCTCGAAACGGACTGGAGTCGCGCAGAAACCTTAAGACTTCCTTGATCTGCCTGTTTTTTAATCATCACATTAACCAATTGATATAAATGACTATTTTAGTCCGACGCCGGAGAAATTTATACCTAATTTCATTCAGGCGTCATAAAAACGAAGCAATTGTCATACTATATCGTTCTGTGAACAAACTATTTTATGGGGACAAAATCAGCAATCATTGAGAGTCAAGCGTTCAACGGTTAATTCATCTATTTTATTTTATCGAAAACCGGGTTTGCTGCGTTCGATCTCTACCCCCACGCTGGCGGCCTCGGCGATCACCGTCAGCTTCTCCACCCGGATGCGCGCCACAACGATACGGATATCTTCCAGACAGCGACCGGCAATCCGCTCGGCCATGGTTTCGGCCAGGTTGATATGTTCCGCCTCGACAAGGGCCTTGACCTTCCCGACAATATCTTCGTAACACACCACATTGGCCAGATCATCGCCGGAATCCTGCGCCGTTTCCAGTACTGTCAGGTCGATATTGATACGTACCCGCTGGCGGCGGCCTTTTTCGTGTTTGTGCACGCCAATATGCGCATCCAGCAGCAGATCGCGGATAAACACATGCCGCACTTTGCTGGCCGCATCCGCCAGCTTGAGATGCACAACCCGGCCTGCGCCCTCACCGGTGGGTTCTATCTGTGTCATTTGCCGCCTAATCCTCCATGCCTACAATATCGGGGGTTTCCCAGGCCAGGTGCTGGCCGCCATCCAGCGCAATCATTTGCCCGGTCATGGAAGGCGAGGCCAGGATGAACCGCACCGCCGCCGCAATCTCATCCAGCCCTGCGCCGCGTTCCAGAATGGTCGATCCCGCCTGACGGGCGAACAGCACGGAATCCTGGGTGTCATTCGGCAGCGTCGGGCCGGGACCGACAGCATTGACGCGAATGGCCGGTGCCAGCGCCATGGCCATGGTCCGGGTCAGTGTCCACAATGCGCTCTTGCTGAGTGTATAGGAAAGATAACGCGGTGTCAGCCGCCATACCCGCTGATCCAGAATATTGATCACATTGCCAGGTGTTGATTTGGGCAGTTGCCGCGCAAACGCCTGCGTCAGCAGCGCGGGGGCCAGCAGATTGACCCCCAGAGTCCGCTCCATGGAGGCGCGGGTAAAATCCGCCATCCGGTCATTTTCAAACACTGAAGCATTGTTGATGAGACAACCGAGCGGCCCCAGCGCTTCGGCGGCATTGGGGATCAGCGTCTCCAGTGACGCCGCATCGGCAAGGTCGGCCTGCACGGCAATCGCCTCGCCCCCCGTCTCCCGGATATCCGCCACCGTCGCCTCGGCATCCTTGCCCGACCCGCCATAATGTACCGCCACCCGCCAGCCCTCCGCCGCCAGCCCAAGCGCAATCGCCCGCCCGATGCGGCGACCAGCGCCGGTGACGAGAGCGGATTTATGATGGCGTGATGTCATAGGGGAAGATCATATAGACAGGCGCGCCGCCCGTCCATTTTCCCGGCGCCCCACCGCACAAAGGGGCAGGGCCGGGTTGGGGTGAGGGGGCAGTGTGTAAAAGCTTTTTTTATGCACATAAATGCGCGCCCCCCTCATCCTGGCCTTCTCCCCCAAGGGGAGAAGGAAAAGACCAACTGCATATGCGATAGCCACCCTCTCATCAGCGTGCCCTACCCCGGCATCCCCGCAATGGCGCGTTTGGCCATTACGCTGATCAGGGCGGCGCGGTATTCGCTGCTGGCGTGCATGTCCTGCAGCATTTCTTCGGCGGGCGCGGTAATGCCGTCCAGCGCCGCAGCCGTGAAGTTTTTGGCAAGCGCCGCTTCCATTGCGGTCATGCGGAACACACCGGGGCCAGCACCCGTGACGGCCACGCGGGCCCCTGTAGAAGTTTTCGCGACGAACACCCCCACCATGGCGTAACGCGACGCCGGATTGGGGAATTTCTGATAGGCCGCCTGCGCGGGAATCGGAAACACGATCCTGACGATGATCTCATGTTCCTTCAGCGCTGTTTCGAACATGCCGCGAAAATAATCATCCGCCGCGATTTCACGGTTGTTGGTGACGATGGTCGCCCCCAAACCAAGACAGGCCGCAGGATAATCCGCCGACGGATCATTATTGGCAATCGATCCGCCAATGGTGCCGCGATGGCGCACCAGCGGATCGCCGATCCGCCCCGCCAGATAAGCAAGTGCGGGAATGGCTTTCGCAACATCCTTCGAATTGGCGACATCATGGTGGCGCGTCATGGCGCCAATGGTGACGTTTTTTGCGTCCACGCTGATCCCGGCAATGCCTGCAACATCCTGTAGATCGATCAGATCCGATGGCGCAGCCAGCCTTTGCTTCATGGTGGCAAGCAATGTCATGCCGCCCGCCAGAATTTTCGGGTTATCAAGGCGCGCCAGCAATGCCGTTACCTCATCCAAAGTTTTGGGCCGGTGATATTCAAATGGATACATGTCGTCCTCCTATAACCCGTTCGCGGCGCGCCAGGCGCGTTCGGGCGTCACCGGCATGGCGATCTCGCGAATGCCCAGCGCATCGGTAATGGCGTTGATAATGGCGGCTGGCGATCCAATCGCGCCTGCCTCGCCACATCCTTTGATGCCCAGCGGATTGGATGGGGCCGGGGTGACCGTCATGCCAACATCAAAACTGGGCAGATCATCTGCGCGCGGCATGCAGTAATCCATGAATGAACCGCTCAGCAACTGCCCCGTGTCCGGATCATAGACCCCCTTTTCCAGCAGCGCCTGGCCTATGCCCTGCGCCACGCCGCCATGCACCTGGCCTTCAACAATCATCGGGTTGATGACATTGCCGAAATCATCGACGGCGACAAATTTGACTACCCGCACGACACCGGTAGCGGGATCAACCTCGACCTCTGCAATATGACATCCGGCGGGAAAGGTGAAATTGGTCGGATCATAGAACGCGGTCTCCTTCAAGCCCGGTTCAATTTCACTGGTCGGAAATTTATGGCCCGTATAGGCCTGCAACGCCAGTTCGGCAAATGCCAGCCCGCGATCGGTGCCCGCAACGGTAAAGCGGCCATCTTCAAACACGATATCGCCCTCGCCCGCTTCCAGTACATGGGCGGCAATCCTGCGCGCCTTGGTGATCACCTTGTCCAGCGCCACCTGAATGGCCGACATGCCGACCGCACCCGAACGTGAACCATAGGTGCCCATGCCAAACTGCACCTTGTCTGTATCGCCATGCACAATCTCGACATTCTCGATGGGGATGCCCAGCCGGTCTGACACCAGTTGCGCAAACGTGGTTTCATGCCCCTGCCCATGGCTGTGCGCGCCCGTCATCACCTCGACGCTGCCTGTCGGGTTAACCCGCACCTCGGCGGATTCCCACAGGCCAACACCCGCGCCCAGTGTGCCAATCGCCGCCGATGGGGCAATACCGCAAGCCTCGATATAGGCCGAAAAACCGATGCCGCGCCGCATGCCGCGCGCCGCCGCCTCGGCCTTGCGCGCCGGAAAATTCGCGTAATCAATCAACCGGCAGGCTTCATTCAGCGAAGCATCAAAATCCCCTGTGTCATAGGCCATGATCACCGGCGTCTGGTGCGGGAATTTGCGGATGAAATTCTTGCGGCGGAATTCCGCCGGATCCATGCCCATTTCACGCGCCGCCGTTTCCACCAGCCGTTCAATGACATAGGTCGCCTCGGGCCGACCCGCGCCGCGATAGGCGTCGACAGGCGCGGTGTGGGTCAACACCCCGTCCACTTCGCAATAGATCGCGGGCAGATCATACTGACCCGACAATAATGTGGCATAGAGATAGGTCGGAACCGACGCCGAAAAAAGCTGCAGATACGCGCCAAGATTGGCGATGGTTTTTACGCGCAATCCCAGCATTTTGCCATTGGCGTCCAACGCCAGTTCCGCATGGGTCTGATGATCGCGACCATGCGCATCGCTGACAAAACTTTCCGAACGTTCGGCCACCCATTTTACCGGACGGCCAACTTTTTTGGATGCCCAGACACAGACGGTTTCTTCGGCATAGATAAAAATTTTGGAACCGAATCCGCCGCCCACATCGGGCGCGATAACGCGCAACTTGTTTTCCGGTGCCACGCCAATAAAGGCCGATAATACCAGCCGCGCCACATGCGGATTCTGACTGGTGGTATAAAGTGTATAAATGCCGCTGCCCTTGTCATATTCACCAATGGCCGCGCGTGGCTCCATCGCATTCGGGATCAGACGGTTATTGGCAATGTCCAGGCTGACCACGCGCGCCGCATTTTTGAACGCCGCCTCGACCGCCGCCTTATCACCCAGCTCCCATTCAAAACTGGTGTTGCGGGGCGCTTCGGCATGCACCTGCGGCGCGCCGGGAGCCTGTGCATCCGTAACCGCCGTCACCGAGGCCAGCTCTCCATAGCTGACATTAACCAGTTCCGCCGCGTCCTTTGCCTGCGCCGCTGTTTCGGCGATCACTACGGCCACATGATGCCCGACATAACGCACATGGCTCAGCGCCAGCACCGGATGCGCGCCGGTTTTCATTGGACTGCCATCCTTGGAATGCACCAGCCAGCCGCAGATCAAACCGCCCAGCCCATCGGCGGCAACATCCTTGCCGGTCAGCACCGAAATCACACCGGGGGCATTCAGCGCATCTGAAAAATCAATCGCATCAATGGTTGCATGGGCATGGGGAGAGCGGACAAAACAGGCATGCGCCTGCCCCTGGCGGTTCATATCATCCGTATAATGACCATTTCCCGTGATAAACCGGAAATCTTCCTTGCGCGGCACAGAAGCGCCAATCCCGGTAGCTTTTTTGGCATCAATGGCGTTCATAACGCATGCTCCTCAAGCTGATTAAAGCACTTCCGAGGCGGCCTTGATCGCCCTGACGATATTATGATAGCCGGTGCAACGGCAGAAATTGCCTTCCAGCTCGTGACGGATGGTGGTTTCATCGGGCTTGGGAATACGGCGCAGCATATCGACCGCCGTCATGATCATGCCCGGTGTGCAGAAACCGCATTGCAGCCCATGATGTTCCTTGAACGCCGCCTGTACGGGATGCAGCCTGTCGCCATCGGCAAGGCCTTCGATGGTGCGCACCTCAGACCCCGCCGCCTGCACCGCCAGAACGGTGCAGCTTTTGACCGCCTTTCCGTCCACATGCACCACACACGCGCCGCACTGACTGGTGTCACAGCCGACATGGGTGCCGGTAAGTTGCAAGTTTTCACGAAGATAATGCACCAGAAGGGTGCGCGCCTCGACATCGGCCGAGACCTGCTTGCCATTTACCTGCATTGCCACAACAGTCATGCGCCGTTCTCCCTTGTGTGCTTTTTATTACTCTAAACGATCTGCCCTACAGGACAAACATCAATGTCAAAGCCGCCATTACCAGGATCAATCCAGTGATCCATATGGCCGGGCTCAGTCCCGCCGATGATGGCTGCGGTTTAGCTACTGGTTCCGCCGGTGCGCCGCCCAAAATAGCGCTGAAATTACCGAAAAACTCTTCGGACAGTTTCTTTGCCGTCCCGTCGATCAGGCGCTGGCCGATCTGCGCCAGCTTGCCGCCGACACTGGCCTGCGCCGTATAGCGCAGCACCGTAAAGCCGCCATCCTCGGTCAACGCAACCTTTGCCACGCCTTTGGCAAAACCGGCAGGCCCACCCTTGCCCTGCCCCGTCAATGTGTAGCTATGTGGCGGATTAATATCAGAGAGTACAACCGATCCCTTGAACGTCGCTTTTACCGGCCCGACCGTAGCGGTAACCGCCCCTTCCATTTCCGTATCGCTAAGCCTGGTAATAGACTGACAGCCGGGAACGCTTTGCTGCAAAATTTCAGGATCATTCAGCGCCGCCCAAACCTTTTCCTTGGACGCAGGAATACGAAACTCGCCGGACATTTCCATATGCGGTTACTCTTGCTTTGCGTTCAGATCACGGCCAGCCTGCGCCCGCGACCTTTACCTGGATGGTTTCGATGCGCCCGGTGCGGGATTCCCGGCTGGACACAGGATGGCTGTCCTTGGCGGTGGCAATGAACAGGGTCTTGCGGTCCGGTCCACCCAGGGCGCAGGCGAACGCCTGATTTTCGACCTCAATCTTGTCTGTCACCTTGCCGCCCTCGACCACCCGCAAACATGCGCCGCTAATGGGTGAGGCGACCCAGATTCCGCCTTCGGCATCCAGCGCAATGCCATCGGGCAGCGCCCCTTCCATTTTCGCCCATAGCCGCCGGTTGCCCAGGCTGCCATCCGCCGCAATGTCAAACGCCGTCAGACAGGCCCCCATGGATTCGCCAACGATCAGCGTCTTGCCATCCGGCGTGATCACCGTGCCATTGGGAAACTGAATGTCGCTTGCCGCAATCTGCGCCTTGCCGTCGGGGGTGACCAGTACAATCTCTGCATTTTTGCGCGGCGCGCGGTTATGCAGATCATAGCCAAAATTACCGACATAGGCGCGCCCCTTGGCGTCCACCACCATGTCGTTGCAATCAAAGCTGGCGAGTTTCGAAAGGTCCGCATATTGCGACAGTTTGCCATCGGTCCCACGCACCAGCAGCTTGCGGTCCTTCATCGAGACGATCAGTAACCGCCCGTCCGGCAGCCAGCCAAGCCCTGACGGCGAATTTTCCACTGTCGCTATAATTTCAGATTTGCCATTGAGATCAACCGCAATGACATTCGGCCCGTGCATATCGGAAAACCACAGCCTGCCCTCATGCCAGCGCGGCCCTTCCGGGAAACATAGTCCGTCCATCAGGATTTTTGTATTCGCCATCACACCCTCACCTGTATTCCTGTTATCTGCTGCCCACAGTAAACAGGACTTGCGTCAAAGATAATAGAGGAAAAGCGTAGCCGCCAGAAGCACCGCCACCCACAAAACTGTTATACTTATGGGCGCCGTGCGGGCCAGCACGCCGTTCGGCCCATGCGCATGATAAACAAGACCGGTTGCCTGTTGCAGCAAAGCCTTCCCCATAGCAGCGGCCCAGATGGCAAGGGCGGCGCCCAACCGCCCCAGAAACCCGGCACAGGCCGGAAAAAGGCGGCGATAGAACCAGTCCGTATCCAGATTTGTCGAACGCAATTCCGGCGGATAAACCCCCGTGCGCATCAACAGCGTAAACGCCAGCGCAGAAAACAGCAGCAATTGCAGCTGCGTAACCACATGATCCACCGTATACGGAACATATGTCACCGCATGGGGCAGCATGCCATACAGGACGGTCGGATAAACCCCAATCAGAATGCACAGCGCCGCCACAATGCCCATGGCCATCAGCATATTTAGCGGCGCTTCCCGGCATCGGATGCCGCGATCATGGGCAAAGAAAGCAAAATAGGGAATCTTGGCGTCAACGCCGAGAAACGCCGCCGCAGATGCAAACAGCAGCACCAGCCAGACAAACCAGTGCCCCTGCTCTGCGGCAGCAGCCAGGATCATGCCTTTGGAAACAAACCCCGCGAACAGGGGAAAGGCGGAAATCGACGCCGCGCCCACCAGACAAAACCCCGTGGTCCAGGGCATCGACTTATACAGCCCGCCCAGTTCGGAACCTTTCGCCGTACCCGTGCGCAGCAACACCGCGCCAATGCTCATAAACAGCAACCCCTTGAACAGGATATTGTTGACGGCATGGGCCACCGCGCCATTGATCGCCATTTCCGTGCCCAGACCAACGCCAACCACCATGAAGCCCAACTGATTATTCAGGCTATAGGCCAGCACCCGGCGCAGGTCATTTTCGATCACCGCATAAAAAATCGGAAACGCCGTCATCAGCGCGCCAATGGGGATCAACAGACTTTCCCCCGCAAAGCCGCGCGCCAGGGCATAAATCGCCAGCTTGGTGGTAAAACTTCCCAGCACCACCGTGCCTGTTACCGTGGCCTCGGGATAGGCATCCTGCATCCAGTTATGCAGCAGCGGAAATCCGCATTTGATTCCGAAGCCCAGAAATATCGCCCAGGTGGCGACACTGCCAAGTTGCATCTGCTTGAATTCGACAGAACCGGTTTCCTGCGCCAGCAGGATCGCCCCAAACAGCAGCAGCAGGCCGGACCCCATCTGAATCAACAGATACCGCATGCCGGCGGCGTATGACTGTTCCGTACGCCGCGCCCAGATCAGAAACACCGAGGCAATCGCCGTCAGTTCCCAAAACACAAACAGCGTCATCAAATCTCCCGCCAGCGCCGCGCCAATCGCCGCTCCGGCTGTCACCAGCATCGCCACATGCTGCATCGTGTCGCGCACATGCAATGAATAAAGCGCCACAACAAACGCCGCGATATGAAAGATCGCAGCGAAAACCAGGCTCAGCGTGTCAATGCGCAGGGTAACCAGCCGGTAATCCAGAAAATCGACAAATCCGGATTCTCCCGCATTGACAGTAAAAAGCTGCCATAGACCCAGAACCGGCACGATCAGCAACAGCGCCTTGCGCGGCCCCTCGCGCAGAAATGGCAGCAGCAAAGCACTCAGAATAAAGATCACCGCCGGTGTCATGCCATCAATCATAATAATCCTCGCCGCGCATCAACACCCAGCGCATCAGTTTTGCCGCAAGCACCAATCCCACACAGCCAATAAATCCAAACCAGGCATAAAATCCCGGCCAGGCCTCAAAAGAAAAAACACTGTGACGCGGCAAAATCAGATCAAGCAAAGCAAACAGCGCACAGGCCGCAAACAGCGCATAAACAATCCGGCTCACATTCTCCGGCCTGTCCAGCCAATACGTTCCCCTGGTATGTTCATCCGGTTCGGTCACAGATTTTTCCTATGGTCCCAGTGTGGGCAAAACAAACCCGGCAATGCTGGGCCCAACAAAATAAACCAACACAGACAGAATAGCAGTGATGCAGGCCGGAACAACACACCATAACGGCGCTTCACGCATGTTCGCCAGTCTGATCACGGAAATTTCCCGTCCCTGCGGCTGCGGGCGATCTTCCTGATCTGGTAGCGGCAGAAAAAATCCGCGCGCCACCAGCGGTATCAGATAGGCGATGCTTAACAGCGATGAGAGCATCCACACACCGATCATTACCCGCTGTCCGGAATCGGCTGCCCCCATCATCAAAAACCATTTGCTCCATGCGCCACCTGTTGGCGGAATTCCAACGATACTTAGCGCAGCCAGCAAAAAGGCGCCGAACGTAAACGGCATCACACGGCCAAGCCCGCGCATCTCGCTGACATTTTTTTTGCCGCTGGCCAGATAGATGGCCCCCGCACACATGAACAGGGTAATTTTGCCCAGCGCATGCGCAACCAGCTGCATCACGCCCCCAACCATTCCCATCACTGTCGCCAGTGAAACGCCCAGCGTCACATAGGCCAGTTGTGCAATCGTGGAATAGGCCAGACGCGCCTTCAGATCATCTTTCCTGATCGCGATAAATGACGCAGCTATCAGGCTGAACGCCGCCACCCACGCCATCCATTCGCTTACATTCATGGTGGAAAGAAAACCAACCCCAAAAATATAAATGCCAACCTTCAGCACCGTGAAGACGCCCGCCTTCACCACCGCCACTGCGTGCAGAAATGCGCTGACGGGCGTTGGGGCCACCATTGCCGCGGGTAACCAGCGATGAAACGGCATCAATGCCGCCTTGCCTGTCCCAAAAAGATAAAGCGCGAACAGGATCGCCGCCTGCGGCCCCTCGATCTTTCCAGAAAGAATGCCCCCTTTGGTAAAATCCAGCGTTCCGGTGATATACCAGGTCCAGATAATCGCAGGCAGAAAGAACAAAATCGAGGTGCTCAACAGGACGCCAAGATACACACGCCCCGCCCGTCTGGCCGCATCGGTTTCGTGATGCACAACGAGTGGATAGGTCGACAGCGTAAGCATTTCATAAAACAGAAATAGCGTGATCATATTGCCCGCAAAAGCAATGCCCATGGTGCTGGCCATCGCGATCGCAAAACAGATGTAAAATCGCGTTTGATGCGGCTCATTGTTACTGCGCATATAACCAATGGAATAGGCGGTAATGACAATCCACAAGGCCGAAGCAAGTGTCGCAAATACCAGCCCTAACGGCTCCACGACAAACAATAGCGGCAGTCCCTGCACAATTTGCATCATTTGCAACTGCGCCACACCCCCCGCGAGATGATCCATCAATAACCAGACGACCGCGCCGCACAATGCGGTTGCAATCAGCAGGCTTAGCGCATCGCGCAGGGCGGAATATCCATCCGCACAGCCAATCAGGACCGCCCCGAGGCCGGGCAGCAACAATGTCAGTCCAAGTACAAATTCCGGTGTAAGACCTGTCATCATGGCCCGACCCGTTCCGGCAGCCCCGCATGGGGATCCAGAAACAGCGCCTCCGCCGCAGCACGCGCAATGGAAACTGTAAGCTCTGAATCGATCCCCAGCGCCAGACAGCTAATCGTCAAAACCCATAGCGGCGCCAGCATGCTGAACGGCGCCTCGGTTACCGTGCTGCCTTCGGGGGATGGCTGCAAATAGGCCGCCTCTATCACCCGGCCGAAATACAACAGCGCCAGCAGCGAACCGGCGACTATCGCAAATGCAACCGGCCACCAGCCCCGTTCCAGCGCCGCAAGCACCAGATACCATTTGCTGACAAAGCCTACCGTCGCAGGAATTCCGATCATGCTCAATGCGCCAATGACAAACGCCGCCATCGTCCAGGGCATCGTATGGCCAAGCCCGCGAAACGCCGTGATCGAGCAGGATCCGGTCCGGTAAATGACACAGCCCACCGCAAGAAAAAGCCCGGACTTCATAATCGCATGATTAAACAAATGCAAAATTGTCGCCATCAGGCCGCCAATATTTGCAAAACTGACGCCGGCCAGCAAATAACCCACCTGCGCAATGCTGGACCAGGCCAGCAGGCGTTTCATATTGGTCTGATAAATGGCGACAATCGACGCAATAAATATTGCCGCCAATCCAAGCGGCAAAAAAAGATATTGCAGGGTTTCCGCCTCAAAGTGAAAGCCCGGAATGAAAATCGTATACAGAAACCGCAGGCTGGCGTAAACTGCCACCTTGGTTGCCGTGCCCGCAAGAAATGCGGACACCATGGATGGCGCATAGGTGTAGGCGTTCGGCAACCACTGATGCAGCGGAAAAATCGCCAGCTTCAGACCAAACCCGATAATAATAAACGCAAACCCCACGCGCAATGTGCTGCTGTCAGCAATGCCCGCAATGCGCACCGCCATGTCTGCCATATTCAATGTACCGGTCAGCGCATATACAAACCCCAGCCCGATCACATAGAAAGTCGCGCCAATCGTTCCCAGCAGCAGATAGGTAAAGGCCGCTGTCAGCGCGCGTTTGTCCCGCGCCGCGCCCATGGCGACCAGCACATAAGAAGACAGCGAACATATTTCCAGAAACACAAACAGGTTAAACGCATCGCCGGTGCTGGCCACTCCCAGCATGCCTGCAAAACACAATAGCAACATGGTGTAAAATAACGGCTGGTCCTCGTGCGTGATTTCTTTCGCAATAGTTTCGCGTCCATAAATCGTGCACACGGCGCCGACCAGTGAAACAATCACCAGCACAAAACTATTGGCGGCATCCAGCCGGAATTCGATTCCCCAGGGCGGGGCCCAGTCTCCCAGATGATACGAAATCACTCCCCCGGACAGCACCTGCGCGAGCAGGACCAGCGACCCGCCCAGTGCAAAAACCGCTGCTGCAACCGCCACCCCCCAGGCCAATAATGGACGGCGCAACAAAGCGCATAGCGGCGCTGCCGCCAATGGAACCATAACTTCCAATACCGGAAGATGCTCCACTATCATTGTCCGTATGCATCCTGTTGTTCCAGCGTGCGGTCAATGACGAGAATTTCATCTTCTTCTATTGTGCCATAGGCCTCTTTAATCCGCACAATCAGGGCCAGGCCAATCGCAGTAGTCGCCACACCAACCACAATAGCCGTCAGGATCAAAACATGCGGCAGCGGGTTTGAAAATATTTCAGGCTTGCCGGTAAGGATGGGGGCCGTGCCGCCCGTTACCTTGCCCATGCTGATATAGAGCATGAACACCGAAACCTGAAACATGTTCAGTCCCACAATTTTCTTGATCAGGTTCCCGCGCGACACGACAATATAAAATCCGGCGGCCATCAACAGTATGGCGGCCCAATAATTATAGTGCGCAAGAATGAAATCTATATCCATCACCATTCATCATCCGCCAGCTCTCTGGACTGGTGCGCGGCAAAACACTGATATATAGCCAGCATGGTGGAAGCCACCGTGACGCCAACCCCAAGCTCCACCAGAAAAATACCCAGATGCTGTCCCGAAACGGGATCATGCGACAGCACATTATAGTCCAGAAATTTTCCACCCAATATCAATCCGGCATAGCCAACGCCAATGTAAATCAGCCAGCCGGCCGCAATCAGTTTTGTAACAACAGCTAACGGCGCAACACGGCGTAATTCCGCCAGTCCAAATACCAGCCCATACAGAATAAACGCCGAAGCAAAGATCACCCCGGCCTGAAACCCGCCGCCCGGACCGTAATCACCATGAAACTGCACATATAGTGCGAACAGCATAATCGGCGGGATCAGCAATATTGCCCCGATTCGCAAAATTATGTGATGCTTCATTCTGCGTCCCCGCCCCCGGATTTCTGACGCGATGACAACCCACGGCGAAGCAGCAGCAGAACACCCATTCCGGCGGTAAAAATAACACCTGTTTCACCCAGCGTATCAAACCCCCGGTAACTGGCCAAAATGGCGCTGACCATATTGGGAATACCAATTTGCGTTTGTGTGCCCGTAATATATTCAGGCGCGACATGGCGATGTATTGGCGCCCCCGCATCACCAAATGGCGGCATGTCCATTGTGCCATAAAGCAGCATGGCCGTCAGCGCGGCCATAACCGGCAAGGCAACATATGGATGTCCCCGCTGCGGCTTTTCAATGCTGCCGGTCAGCGCCAGCGCGCCAAGAAACAGCACTGTCGTGATTCCGGCGCCAACGGCGGCTTCTGTAAAGGCCACGTCCACGGCATCCAGCGTAACAAACAAACCCGCACTCAACAGGCTGAACGCGCCGCTCAACATAACCACTGCAAATAAATTCCGTAAACGGATAATCATAAATGCCGTGACAAGCAGAAAAGCAAACAGCGTGATATTGACAATATGTTCTATGATCGCCCCCCCTTGCCCTGGCCTGCCGTTCTATCGTCGATGCGGCCCATGCCAAGTTTCGCGGTAAAGGCGGCGTTGATGAGCGCATGCGCTGCAATGGGCGATGTGAAGATCACAAATATCAGCATCAGAACAAGCTTTAACCCCGTCAGATTCAATCCTGCCTGCAACAGCATGCCCGCGGCCAGAAAACTGGTCCCCATCGTATCCGTCAATCCCGCTGCGTGCAGACGTGTATAAAAATCCGGCATGCGCAGAACACCAATAGCGCCAATCAGCAAAAAGCCGCACCCGGGCAGAATGAGACACCAGCTTAAAATATCCAGAAGCAACGCCACCCTACTCCACCCCCGGCATATTTGCAGACGTTAATCCGGAATTATTTTTCCCCGGATGCTCAACTGCCCAATAACGGAAAAATTTCAATATTGCGATCGTGCTGATAAAATTGATCAACGCATAGACCAGGGCAATATCCAGAAAGTCCGGGCGTCCCGCCAAAAATCCGATCACGGCAATCAGCAGAACCATCTTTGTACCGAACATATTGACAGCCAGCACACGGTCATAAACACTGGGGCCAAGAAACAGACGCACCAGCGCAATCGCCATTGTAATCAGCAATGCAAGTGCGGCAACGGCAAACATCCCTATACACCCAGCGCGCAAATACGCGCATCCATGTCACAACTTTGCTCTCCCCAGCTCATATCTTCATGCAAGGCATACACAAGCACCTGGTCCCCCGCTCCTGCTATCTCAATTGAAATCGTGCCTGGGGTCAGGGTGATGCTGTTGACGAATATAAACCGTCCAGGATCGGTCTTCTGACCCGCCGGGGCAAGAAACAAAACCGGACGAACCGGCAGCTTCGGATCAAGGATGATTCGCGCAACCCTGACATTGCTGAAGAAAATTTCGCGCGCCAGCCATCCGGCATATTTCAACATGCCCCAAATATCGGGAAATCGCGCATGTTCCCCACCGCCGAGCCGCATGCGTGCGGATAGCCACATTACAAGGCCACAGGAGGTCAGCCCCAGCAGCAGAAAAAAACCGCTAAAGTGCCCTGAAAGCGCAATCCACAAGGAAAAAAGCACCAGCCCAAAACCCATATTACGCCTTAGCGCATCCATCCTTTTTCACTCCTTACTCAGAGAAATCCGCCTTGCGCACGGTAATGAACCCATGCCCGGAACAATCGTCCCAAAACTGACGGTTGGAAAGCTTGCATGCAAATTTGCCATTACAAAATTTCATGCTAGCATTTTCCAGATGGTTGAGCGGGGGACTCTACCAAAGGAACGCTATTAGTGAAATGAATAATAATAATGAAGCAAAAGAAACGGCTGTTCAGAAAATAACTGGCGCGGTGAAATGGTTCGACCCTGCAAGGGGATATGGATTTATTGTCCCTGACGATGGGGGTGGCGATGTGCTGATGCACCACACCTGCCTGCAGCAGGCGGGCATGGACTGCGCCTATCAAGGCGCAACAATCCGTTGCGAGGTTGCCCAATATCCCAAAGGCAGACAGGTGGTCCGGATCGTCAGCGTCGATAATAGCACCGCTATCGCTGATGCGCATAGCCGCGCGCCGCGCGCGGATGCGAATATTCATGCGCTCAACTCTGCCGGCGAATATCAGATGGCGACGGTAAAGTGGTTTAACCGCGTGCGCGGCTATGGCTTCGTTACTTTGACCGGCGGCAAATCAGATATATTTTTGCACATGGAAACTTTGCGACGCAGCGGCTTGGAAACGATTGAGCCAGGCCAGTCTGTGCATGTGCGCATTAGCCAGGGGCCAAAAGGGGAAATGGTGGCTGAAATTAAACTTTGATGGCGCCATTTACGCGGGGCGCCGCATCCGCTATCAGAAACCATGAAAAATATCGCCCTTGTCCTTTTGTTCCTGCTGGCCCCCGCTGGGGCGTTCGGGGCGCAGGAACCGCTGACGATCCGGACCGCCAAAGGCGATCTGGCGTTCTCGGTTGAGCTTGCCAGCACCCCGCAAAGCCGCAGCACAGGATTAATGCATCGCCGCGAACTGGCCGCCGATGCGGGTATGCTGTTTGATTTCACAAAAACTGAGGCCGTGAGTATGTGGATGAAAGACACCCTGATCCCGCTCGATATGCTGTTCATCAAACCAGACGGCGTTATTGCCAACATTGCTGAACGCACGGTTCCTGGTTCACTGACCCCGATTGATTCGAAAGGCCCGGTGCGTGGGGTGCTGGAACTCAATGGCGGCACGAGCGCCCGAATGGGTATAAGTCCCGGCGATAAAATCATTCATCCCGTTTTCAAAGCAGCGCAATGAATCAGCCCGAAGAAAATAATCCGGATTTACCTGTTGGCCTGTCCGCCGGCATATTGCTGAATCAGGGGTGGGAGTCCTTTGTCAGCAACAGCCCGTTCAGCGCCCAGCACGGTGAAATGTATCAGAAGATTGAGCCTGGCGGCACATGCTGGCGGGCGTTTCACGCCCAGCGCATGCATTGTAATTCCGCACGCATCGTCCATGGCGGCATGATGGTGACTTTCATCGATGCGCTGATGGGCCTGACGGTGGCGAACAGCGCCAAATCAACGGCCCTGACGGTTCGCCTGACCACAGATTTTTTGTCGATTGCCCGCCCCGGCGACTGGATCGTGGGGCAAAGCCGGGTCACAAAACTGACCCGAAGCGTGGCCTTTGTAAATGCAGAGGCGCATGTTGGAACCCGGCCCTTGTTAAACGCCCAGGGGATATTCAAATTGATGCGGCGGCGCAGCCCCCGGTCGAAATGACCGGTCCCAATTCTTATTCTTAAAACGGCACCTTGTCGTCAAAATCGCCGAAGTCGCCGCCGCCTGCGCCCATATCTTCGTAATCACCGCGTCCGCCGCCACCGGAAAAGCCGCCCTGCTGTCCGCCACTGACTTGCGCCCGTCCGCCACCCGCACCAGCGCCCGCCGAATCCAGCATGGTTAGCACGCTGTTAAAGCCTTGCAACACGACTTCGGTTGAATATTTGTCCTGCCCGGACTGATCCTTCCATTTGCGCGTCTGCAATTGACCTTCAACATAGACCTTGGCCCCTTTGCGCAAATATTGCTCAGCGATACGGCACAGGCCTTCATTGAAAATCACCACCCGGTGCCATTCGGTTTTTTCGCGCTTCTCGCCGCTGTTTTTATCCTTCCAGGATTCAGAAGTGGCGATACTCAGATTGGCAATGGGCCGGCCATCCTGAGTGCGGCGAATTTCCGGATCGGCGCCCAGATTACCCACCAGAATTACCTTGTTTACGCTGCCTGCCATGATCTATCCCCTGTTGGTCTTATGCCTGATCACCTCAGACAATGTTCTTTTCGCGCAATTCTGCTATTTCATGCGGAGTATAGCCGATGCTTCCCAGAATTTCATCAGTATGTTCGCCCGCCTCTGGCGCGCGCAGATAAAATTCCGCAGGCGTGTCAGACAGCAATGCGGACGGCCCAACCAGTTTCGCAGGTTTTTTCACGGTCGGATATTCCTGTTCCACAAACATGGTCTGAATATGCGGGTCGCGTAACGCCTGGGCCGGGCTTAAAACTTCGCCCGCTGGAATTTTCGCTTCGGCCAGCAGAACAAGCGCCTCGGCGCTGGTGTAGTTGGCCGTCCATTTATTCATCCGCTCACTGATTAAATGTCCATTGATCGCACGGGACTCATCGTCCCTGAAACGCGGATCGGTCATCCACATATCCTCACCCATCAGACCGGCCCAGCGTTTGAACAGACCATTGCTGACGACTTGCGCCAGTATCCAGCCATCCCTGGTTTTGAAAATATCCGACGGCGCCGCATTAAAACCCCGATTACCCTGCGGTTTGCGCCCAATGCCAAGCTGGTCTTCCTCAATCAGACAGGTGTTGGAAATGGTCAGCGCGGTGCGCAGCAGCGATCCCTCAACCATTTGCCCGCGCCCGGTTTTTTCGCGCGCCATCAGCGCCGCCAGAGTGCCGAACGCCAGATTAGTGGCCGTGCCAAAATCCACATAAGGAAAAATACTGCGATGCGGCCCCCCTTCTGGCGTGCCCGACATATAGGTGTTGCCCGACATCACCTGGCCAATCCCGTCAAAGCCCAGCCGGTCGCTATAGGGCCCGCCGCGCCCGAACGCCGAACCGGTGGTCAGAATCACACGCGGATTGATCGCATGCAGACTATCCAGATCAAGTCCCATGGCGCTAAGCGCCTGCGGCGGAATATTGGCCACCACCACATCGGCGGTCGCCACCAGCTTTTTGACAATCTCGCGCCCTTCCTTTGAGGTCGGGTTCAGCGTCAATGAGCGCTTGTTCCGGTTGACCTGCAAAAACCCCGCGCCGGTCTTATCGCTGCCCACCGGCGATACGGGCCGATCCTCGCCACCCCCCGGCCGCTCAATCCGGATTACGTCCGCCCCCAGATCACCCAGCAACGCCGAACAGAACGGCCCCGCAATATAGCGCCCAAAATCCAGAACCCGAATGCCTTCCAATACCCGTGTCATTCTCCGCCTCATCCATTTCCTGTATATTTTATGGTGCGCCTAAAATAAGGGAACGGGCAAGCCAAACCCACACATTACTGCAGCATAGGCATTGTTCATGTTTTGTTCGTGTCTGTCAAGCAATAAAATCAATGCGTTGAATCACAACTCCCTTGGCGGGCCGCCGATCAGCGGCTCCCATTTTCCCTTGCCGATCAGGGCGAGACCCAGCGTTTCGTAATTTTCATCACTCACCACCCCGTGCTGGGTGGCGGTATAAATATCGCGCAGGCATCTTTGCAGGGGATGCGGATGGTACAGCGCGGCCCCCGTTCCATAGCGGTAGGCGAAGGTGGCCACTTCCGCCGCCACCTCGGTCACATAGGTCATCGCCGCGCGGCACTCGCCCCATTCCACCAGCGACATGCGCTCGCCCTTGTTCTGCGCCACCCACATACGGTTCAGAATATCCAGCGAGAACAGCCGCGCGCCGGCCAGCTTGCTCGCCATGACGCCCAGTTCCTTGTGGAACGCGCCCCGGTCGCCGAGATTCACGCCGGTCAGCTTGCGTTTCTTGCCGCCCGCCATTGTGGTGATTTCCTTCATCGCCCGTTTGGCCACGCCCAGAGCAAATCCCGCATGACAGGCGGCCACAAAACCATAGGTCGGCAATTGGAACAGCGGCCCGCCGCGCGGCGGACGTTTCCCGCCCAACAGGAAATCATCGGGAACGAACACATTCTCAATCCGGTAATGCGAACTGCCGGTTCCCTTGAGGCCGCTGGAAAACCAGTTGTCCTCGATGATCACATCCTTGATGGGCACGCAGATCGAGCATAGTTGCGGCGCGCCGCTGGCGGACCGGATGGACGCGCCATCCCTGGCGACCATCGCGCCGGATGTTACCCAGTCCGCATGGTGAATGGCGCTGCCGAAGGCCCAGCGGCCCGTGACCCGGTACCCCCCATCAACCTTCTCGGCAAGGCCGGATGGAAACACCGTTCCCGATGCGCGCGGGATGCGCCCGTTCCTGAACACTTCGCCCAGCGCGCCGTCGCTGATCATGCCGCCCAGCATGCCGGCCGACGTGGCGCCGATGACCAGGCACCAGCCCGCTGCGCCATCCATCGCGCTGATCGCCTCATAGACCTCGGTCTGGGTCATCGGGTCCGCCTCCAGCCCGCCCAGTTCGCGCGGCACGCACATATTCAATAGGCCGCTATCATACAGCGCATTGACCGAGGTCATCGCCAGGGTGCGGCCAGCTTCATTTTTCTCGGCGTCACCCTCAATGATGGCGCGTAGCGATTCCGCCCTGGCGAGCAGTTCGTCGCGCTCGGCGATTTGCAGCGGATAAGTCATGGCGGATAAGTCATTATGTATGTTCCCCCCTCACGGTGATCCAGAAGCGCCGTCAACCGCCCGCGCGGTTTCGATACGGCGGTCCGGCTGGCCTTTGGAAGTGTCCTTGAACGCGCCCGCACAGGTCAAGCCATAATGTGCGGCTGTCGATAGCACATGACCCAACTTGTTTCTTGCCAAATTTTGCCAAAATGGCTAGCGTCATTCCATGACCACAATGAATATATCCTTGCCGGAACCGCTCAAATCCTTTGTTGATGAGCAGGTCGCCCTGCGCGGCTATAGCACCAGCAGTGAATATGTGCGCGAACTGATACGCAAGGAACAGGACCGGCAGATGTTGCGTTCCCTGCTGCTGGACGGCGCTGCCTCTGCACCGGGGGCGCCAGTAAGCCGTGACTATTTTGATGGATTGCGCGCGCGCATAAACAGCACTTCCGGGAAGTGAAAACCAAACCGATTGTTCCACGCGCCGTGGCCTATCAGGATGTTGACGCCGCCATTGATTATTATCTGAGTGAAGGCGTGGATCAGACAGCCATTAATTTCATCGACGCTCTGGAGCGGGCCTATGCGCATATCTCGCGCCATCCCACAGCCGGATCGCCACATTATGCGCATGCTCTGGATTTGCCGGACCTTCGTTACTGGCCGCTCAGACGCTTTCCATATCTTATTTTCTACATCGAACAGAATGAACATATCGATGTCTGGCGGGTGCTGCATGGCCAACGTGACATTCCCGGGAGGATGACCAGGCGGAAAGACCTGGATCAGTGACCCTGTCAGGGTGTTTTTGTCCATCCCTGCCGAACAACATTTAAGCCCTTCCAGAGCTTCTCCAATTTCTTGTGCATATGTTTCAGGGCATCTTTTGTAATAGTTGCTTCTGTAAACTCCACAGCTTTATTTTTCCTGTCGAGCCTGGGGCCTGTCGTCAGTTAAGCCATACCTCCGGTGAAAAACCGGACATATCGTCTGCTACAAAAAACGGACATATCATGTGCTATCGACACCATCTGCAAACCCTCTTGACCTATTCCGCGTAACAGTATAGCGTCTCTGTGTGATCAGATCGTTTAAAAGCCGGGATGCGGCGCGGCTATTCGACGATATGCCGGTGGCCCGCTTTCGTGGCATAGAACGGATGGCGCGCCGAAAACTGGCGCTGTTGCATTCCGCTATGCAGCTTGACGATATGCACAGCCCGCCAGGTAATCGTCTGGAGGTGCTTTCGGGGGATCGCCGGGGTCAATTTTCGATCCGGATTAATCTGTAATGGCGCATTTGCTTTGAGTGGAAAAACGGCGGCGCCCATGAAGTGGAGATCGTTGATTATCATTGAGGAGTGTTGACATGCCCCCCAAGGCGCAGTTTCTCGATCCGATCTCACCGGGTGAAATTCTACTGGAGGAGTTTATGGTTCCCAGCGGGATTAGCCAGAACCGGCTCGCGCGCGATCTTGGCGTGACGGCCGCGCGGATCAACGAAATTGTCCATGGCAAGCGGACGATTACGGCGGATACCGCGTTACGGCTTGCCAAATATTTTGGCACGACGCCAGAGATGTGGCTGAATTTGCAGAGCGGTTATGACTTGCGCCGCGCAAAACGCGACCTGTGGCCGGATATTGACGCCCGCGTGCACAGGATGGACGCCGCCTAATCCCCCTCCAGAACCAATACCGGCACACTTTCCCCGGCTCTGGCGGCGGGGGCGTGGGGCGGGCGGATGATCAGGCATCCGGCTTTGGCGAGACTGGACAGCATGGCGCTGTCCTGCACGGTGAACGGGGTGGCGACGCCATCGGCGCTTAAACTCGCGCGTACATAATCCTGGCGGTTGTCGTTCGCCACCATATCTGCGCCCAGAATGACGGTGCGGGTGTAATTCCCACCGCCCACTTCACCCAGCAGTGCCGCAATGGCCGGGCGCACAAACAACAGGCCGCACACCATCGAGGACACCGGATTTCCCGGCAGGCCCAGCATCGGGGTTTGCCCCATATGACCAAAGATCAGTGGCTTGCCCGGGCGCATGGCGATCTTCCAGAAATCCACCTTCAGGCCCACTTCGCCCAGCACGCTTTGCACCAGATCATGATCGCCCACCGATGCGCCGCCCAGCGTAATCAGCATATCCGCGCCGCGCGCGCCCAGCGCCATGGCGCGCAGTTCTTCACGGTCATCGGCGGCGATGCCCAGATCGATCGCCTCACCGCCACAGGCCGCGATCATGGCCGCAAGGCCCAGCGCGTTGGAGCTGACAATCTGGTGCGGGCCAATGGGCTCGCCCGGACGCACCAGCTCATCGCCGGTGGCCAGCAGCGCAAGGCGCGGGCGGCGACGCACGCAAAGCCAGGGAACATTCATCGCCGCCGCCAGCGCCACATCTCGCGCGCCCAGGCGCCTGCCCTCCGCCAGCAACACATTGCCGGTGCGGAAATCCAGCCCTTCGGCGCGGATATGCCTGCCTGCCGTCACCGGCTGGGTAACGGTCACCAGATTGCCGTCCGCCTGCGTGTTTTCCTGAATGACGATCGTGTCCGCGCCCTTTGGAAGCGGGCCGCCGGTAAAAATCCGCACTGCCTGCCCCGGCCCGACGGCGCCTGTAAATGCGCCGCCTGCCGGAGCCTGTCCAATGATGGTCAGCTTTGCCGGAACATTGGCCACATCACCGGCGCGCACCGCGTAACCATCCATGGCGGAAACCGCAAAGGGCGGCTGGGTGCGGTTTGAAATAACTGCCTGCGCCAGCACCCGTTCATGCGCCTGCGCAATGCTCACCATTTCCGAACCAACCGGCGTCAACGCGCCGGTGATGCGCGCCAAAGCCTCGTCAACTGAAATAAGGGGTTGGCCCGCCATCGCGTCAGGGCACGTTATAATCGCCCGACTTGCCGCCGGACTTGTGTTTCAGAAATGTGGGACCAATAACCATGCCCTTGTCCGCCGCCTTGCACATGTCGTAAACTGTTAAGGCTGCAATGGAAGCTGCTGTTAATGCTTCCATTTCTACGCCGGTGCGGCCTGTCAGCCTGGCGGTTGCGGTAATTTCGATCTGGTTCCTGTCCGTATGGGCAACCAGATCCACCGTTACCTGACTTAGCGCCAGCGGATGACAGAGCGGGATCAGATCGGATGTCCGCTTGGCCGCCATGATGCCTGCCAACCGCGCCACGCCCAGCACATCGCCCTTGGCAACGCCGCCATCAATGATCAGTTTCAGGGTTTCCGGCTTCATCGTGACATGACTTATCGCCACCGCCACCCGCGCGGTTTCGGCCTTGCCCGACACATCGACCATCGCCGCATGGCCCTTGTCGTCAAAATGTGTAAGCTTTTTGCCCGCCATGGCTATGAAGCCTTACCAGGCAATTGCGGAATAAATTTATGCCCCGGCGTCATTGCGAGGCGCGGAACGCGCCGTGGCAATCCAGAGTCCCAATTACAGGTCTTTTCGTGCGACTCTGGATCGCCGGAGCCTGTCCTCGGGCCGACCAAGGCCGGTCCCGGGGGCCGCTTCGCGGCTCGCGATGACGATGAGGTTATGAACGAACCTAAAATCATCTCACATTAACCCGTCTTTTTCAGCAGCGCGCGGGTGGCGGCGGTGACATCGCTTTGGCGCATCAGGCTTTCACCTACCAGAAAGCAATTCACGCCGATGGCCGCACAGCGCGCCAGGTCTGCGGGTGTACCCAGACCGCTTTCGCTGACCACCAGATAACCGCCGGGCAGCAGCTTGTGCAAACCGATTGTCGTATCGATGCTGGTTTCAAATGTTCTTAAATTACGGTTATTTATACCGATCAGCTTGCTGGATAGTTTAAGGGCCCGCCGCAGTTCCCCGGCGTCATGCACCTCGATTAGCACATCCATGCCCCAGGCTTGCGCGGCGCTTTCCAGTTCCGCTGCCTGCGCATCTGACACCGCCGCCAGGATGATAAGAATACAATCCGCACCCCATGCCCGCGCCTCGGCCACCTGATAGGGATCATACATGAAATCCTTGCGCAGCACCGGCAGGCCAACCGCGTTGCGCGCCTGTTCCAGATATTCGGGCGCGCCCTGAAAGGACGGCCTATCGGTCAGCACCGAAAGACAGGCCGCACCGCCACCTTCATAGGCGCGGGCAAGTGCGGCCGGATCAAAGTCGGCGCGGATCAGGCCTTTCGAGGGGCTGGCCTTTTTGATTTCGGCGATCAGGCCATAATTTCCCTGCGCGAGTTGCGCGCTGAGGGCTTTCATAAAATTACGCACCGGTGACGCCGCACGCGCCGCCTGTTCCAGCTGCGCCAAAGGCCTGTCGCGTTTCGCCGCTGCAATCTCATCCAGTTTATATGCGCCGATCCTGCTCAGAATGTCGCTCATGGCGAGGCCCTGCCGTTCGATATCGCAATCAGACGTTCCAACACCAATGCCGCCTTGCCGCTATCAATGGCGTCAGCGCCCAGGGCGACACCCGCTTTCAGGTCCGCCGCTTTGCCCGCGACAATCAACGCCGCCGCTGCATTCAGCAACACAATATCGCGATAAGCGCCTTTGTGCCCGGCCAGCAGATCGCGGATGGCGTTGGCATTAGCCTCGCTATCGCCGCCCAGCAGATCGACCGGCTGCGCCAGTTCCAAACCCGCATCGGCGGGATGTATATCAAAACTGCGCACCTGGCCATTTTCCAGCGCGCAGACATAGCTTGGCCCGGTCGTGGTCAGCTCATCCAGCCCGTCCGAGCCATGCGCCACCCAGGCGCGTTCAGTTCCCAGATTGGCCAGCACCTGCGCCAGCGGCTCCACCCATTGGCGGGCGAACACGCCAATCAATTGCCGCTTTGCGCCCGCCGGATTGGACAGCGGCCCCAGCAGATTAAAGATCGTGCGCGTACCCAGTTCAACCCGCGTTGGCCCGACATGTTTCATCGCGCCATGGTGGCGCGGCGCCATCATGAACCCAAGCCCCGCCTTGCGCACGCATTCACTGACCAGTTCAGGTGAGGTTTCTATGTTAACCCCAAGCGCCATCAGCACTTCTGCCGATCCGGTTTTGGAAGACAGCGCACGATTGCCATGCTTGGCCACCGGCACGCCGCAGGCCGCAACCACAAACGCCGCCGCAGTGGAAATATTAAACGTGCCGGACGCATCGCCGCCAGTGCCGCAGGTGTCGATGGCGTCCATCGGCGCATCCACCCGCAACACTTTTTCGCGCATCACACTGGCGGCGGCGGTAATTTCATCCACCGTCTCACCGCGCACCCGCAACGCCATGAGAAAGCCGCCAATCTGCGCGGGCGTGGCGTCGCCCGACATCATGATCTCGAACGCCTGGCGCGCCTGCGCCAGATTTAGCGGCGCACCCGTCGCAACATGGGCCAGCAGGGTTTTGAAATCGCTCATGCCGGTTGCCATTCCGGCACATTGGAACCGGTCAGCAGCAGAAAATTGCGCAGCAATTCATGGCCGTACTGCGAGGCAATGCTTTCTGGATGGAACTGCACCCCGTGCACCGGCAGGCTGCGATGCGTTACCCCCATGATCACACCGTCCGATGTTTGCGCCGTCACCTCCAGACATTCCGGCAGGCTGGCGCGCTCAATCACCAGGCTATGATAACGTGTTGCCTGAAAGTTTTGCGGCAAGCCTTTGAATAACCAGGTATTTGTATGCGATATGGTGCTGAGCTTGCCATGCATGACCGGGTTGGCGCGCACAATCTTTCCGCCATAGGCCTGACCAATACATTGGTGCCCCAGACACACGCCCAGTATCGGAATTGTCCCGTTTACCTTTTTGATCAGATCCAGGCAAATCCCGGCCTGATCCGGGTCGCACGGGCCGGGGGAAATGACAATGCCGGACGGACGCCGCGCAATAATCTCTTCGGGCGTGGTCTTGTCATTGCGGATGACATCCGCGCGCGCGCCCAACTCACCCAGGAAGTGAACCAGATTATAGGTGAAACTGTCATAATTATCGATCAGGACAAGCATCGGATACCCTGTGGCCTCTCATGAGGTGCAATTGCCCTCATCATATCGCAGCGCCATGCAAAGGGGTCAAGGGGCCAGATTTTACGCAGCCCGCTTGACCTGCCCTTGTACCATGCGCGAAGCTGGCCCTTCACAATAACTGCAGGGGCAATAACCCTGCCATCACAGGGAGGCGTCGGCGTCAAGCTGCGCAAAATCAGCATGAAAGACGTAAAGGGAAAGGTCGCCTTCATCACCGGCGGCGCCAGCGGCATGGGGCTGGGCATGGCGCGCGCCTTCGCGGCGGCGGGCATGAAAGTCATGATCGGTGATATCGAGGCTGGCCCGGCTCAGGCCGCCGTGGACGAGTTGAAAGCCAAAGGCCATGACGCCGCCTGTGTGCGGGTAGATGTCACCAAACTGGATGACATGCACGCCGCCGCCAAAAAAACCATCGACACATTCGGCAAGGTGCATGTGCTGTGCAACAATGCGGGCGTCGGTTGCGGCGGGCGCAGCGAAACCGCGAAAATGCGCAACTGGCAATGGGTAGTGGATGTCAATCTGTGGGGTGTGGTGCACGGCTTGCAGGCGTTCGTGCCGCTGATCCAGTCCCATGGCGAGAGCGGCCATGTGGTCAGCACCGCCTCTGTCGCGGGCATGATCAGCATTCCCGGAACCGGCCCCTACAACGCCACCAAATATGCCGTGGTCGGCATCATGGAAACCATGATGATCGAACAGAAAGACACAAATCTTGGCATATCGGTGCTGTGCCCCGGCCTGGTCGCGACCAATCTCGGTACCTCGGCGCGCAACCGCCAGGACCAGTATGGCGGCGCCGCCAAACCCAACCCCAAGGACGCCATCGCAGGCTCACTGTCCGACGGCCTCGACCCCGACATTGTGGGCCGCCTGGTGCTGGAGGCGATACAGGAAAACCAGCCCTATATCTTCACCAACCCCGCGCTCGGCTATATGATGGAAAACCGCTTCAAAAACATCGCCGCCGCACACGCCTGGGCGGAAAACAGCAGGGCGCTGGCGGGCGTGAAACAATCGGCGATACTGCCAGGGTGATGCACATCCTGAACCCCCGAAACAAAAACGGCAGGCCAGAGCCTGCCGTTTCATTTTGTGGAAGCAAGCACATATGCTTGTGCGGCACAGATACATGGCATCGAAGGACCTACTTATCCAACTTTGCTGAAGCTTCAAACAATACCCTACCCCGCTGGTAAGTGTTTTTTTCCACCATATCTTGTATCTGCGACGGTCGATTACTACCTATTTAGTGGGCATTGGTAATTACGGTGAGGGGGTGTTATGAACGACAACTATCGCAGGTCTCTGTCGGGACTGGGGCTATCGGTTAAGGCGCATACCGAACCAGATACACTGAATTCCTGCGCATTGATTTTCCGCGCATTCCTTTTACGGAAAAGAAGGCGCAATTCGACCGGCTTTCCGGGCTCGGCTGGGCGCTGGCGCAGGCGCATCTGTTGCGCGACCCGCCGCGCCACAATCTCGCCGCTTATCCGATCAAAGGCGATCACACGGTTGAGGCCATCCGCCATGATCCATTTATATTGAAGCGCAAAGTGTTGTTTTCGCTCACCCCACCCCAACCCCTCCCCATCAAGGGGAGGGGCTTTTCCCTCGGAATTCCGCACTTTTCCCCCTCCCCCTTGTGGGGAGGGCCGGGGTGGGGGTCTGTGCAACGATTCAATTCAAATGAAACAGGCTCCAACTGTGGATAAACGCGCGTTCCGCCTCGCGCCCATTAGCCATCCAGCATATAATTAATTAGTGATTTGCGGCGAAATGGGGTGAATTCATGGGCAAAAGCGGCACAGCAGATTTTTTCGAAACAACATCGCAGCCCGATCTGTTCGGACCGGCGGTCACGCCGGGATACACGCCCGATCCAAGGCATGTGCGCAACCGGCTTGCCGAAATGCTGGCGGCGATGCAGGCGGCCGAGCGCTGGCCGTGGGCGCCCGTCATGGTGAAGCTCTACCGGGGCACGGTGTGGCCCTATCTTTACGAAAGGCTGCCGGACCGGGAGGAAGCCGCGCACTGGCGCCAACTGATCGACGCCGAAATCGCCCGGCTCGAAGCCGCGTAAAGCAGCCCCTCAATTATCCAGAAAACTGCGCAGTTTGCGTGAGCGGCTTGGGTGCTTCAGCTTGCGTAATGCCTTGGCCTCGATCTGGCGGATGCGTTCGCGGGTGACCGAGAATTGCTGGCCAACCTCTTCCAGCGTATGATCGGTGTTCATGCCGATGCCGAAGCGCATGCGCAGCACGCGCTCCTCGCGCGGGGTGAGCGAGGCCAGCACCCGCGTCGTGGTTTCGCGCAGGTTCGACTGAATGGCCGCGTCGATGGGCAGCAGCGCGTTCTTGTCTTCGATGAAATCGCCCAGATGGCTGTCTTCCTCATCGCCGATCGGAGTTTCGAGGCTGACCGGCTCCTTGGCGATTTTCAGTACCTTGCGCACTTTTTCGAGCGGCATGGACAGTTTTTCGGCCAGTTCTTCGGGCGTCGGTTCGCGGCCGATTTCATGCAGCATCTGGCGGCTGGTGCGCACCAGCTTGTTGATGGTTTCGATCATATGCACCGGAATGCGGATGGTGCGCGCCTGATCGGCGATGGAGCGGGTGATGGCCTGGCGTATCCACCAGGTGGCGTAGGTGGAGAATTTATAGCCGCGGCGATATTCGAATTTGTCCACCGCCTTCATCAGGCCGATATTGCCTTCCTGGATGAGATCGAGGAATTGCAGGCCGCGATTAGTGTATTTCTTGGCGATGGAAATCACCAGCCGCAGATTGGCCTCGACCATTTCCTTTTTGGCCTGGCGGGCCTCTTTTTCGCCCTTTTGCACGGTCTGCACGATGCGGCGGAATTCAGCGGTGTTCAGCCCGGTTTCCTGGCTGATATTGGCAATGGCGTCGCGGATTTCCTTGATCTTTACCCGCTCGGCCTGAACGAAATTCTTCCAGCCACGCCCGCTTAGACGCCCGACCCGGCGGCTCCAGTTCGGGTCCAGCTCGTTGGTCAGATATTGGTTCAGAAATTCGCTGCGGTCCACGCCATGCGAATCCGCCAGCCGGATCAGGCGACCTTCCAGCCCCATCAGGCGTTTATTGATGGAATATAACAACTCAACCAGCGCCTCGATACGGTTGTTGTTGAGGTGCAGTTTTTCAACCAGTTGCACAATCTCGGTGCGCAGCTTGTTGTATTTGCGTTCCTGGGCGTCGCCCAATGGCTCATTGGCCAGGGCGCCGGCAATGCGCGCTTCTTCCAGCTTGTGGAGCTTTTTGTAGTTGGCGGCAATCTGGTCAAAGGCATCCATGACCAGTGGCCGGATGGCGGCCTCCATGGCGGCAAGCGACATATTGCTTTCGGCATCAACATCTTCTTCATCATCGATGGGGATGTCTTCGAGAACTTCATTGCCGTCCTCATCCAGCGAGGGGGACGCAGGGGTTGGAACAGCCACCACAGCGGGGGCGGCGACACCATCCGCAGCTGGCGGAAAAATTGGCGTCGGCTGCCCTGGCCCCTTACCAAAACTGGCTTCCAGATCGATAATGTCGCGCAGCAATACGCGCTCTTCATTCAGTTCTTCACGCCACACGATAATGGCCTGGAATGTCACCGGGCTTTCGCACAACCCGCTGATCATGGTTTCGCGGCCAGCCTCAATACGCTTGGCAATGGCGATTTCGCCTTCGCGCGACAACAGTTCGACACTGCCCATTTCACGCAGATACATGCGCACCGGGTCATCGGTGCGCTCCATCTCGCTGGTCCCGGATGTGCGCACAACCGGCGCGCCATTTACGGGGGCTATTTCCTTGCTCTCGGCGGCTTCTTCGGCTTCATCGGCATCCACCACATTGATGCCCATTTCCGACAGCATCGTCATGGTGTCTTCAATCTGCTCCGGCGAGACTTCTTCCGAGGGCAGCACCTGATTGACCTCTTCATAGGTCACATAGCCGCGCTTCTTGGCATTGCGGATCATGCGTTTGACGGCCTGATCGGAAAGGTCAAGCAAGGGGGGATCTTGCGTTTCTACTTCTGCCGTTTCGGGTTTTACCGTAGCTTCCGCTGCCTTTGCCGCCATCTATCATCTCCTGCGCCAGAGCAGCACCCAATTATTGCAACTGAAAACCAGCTCATAAATAAGGTGATACAACCGCTCTAAAATATTACAAAAACACAAAAATATCGCTTTGAAGTGATCAGCTTGATCGAAATTCGAAGGATATTCAATTAAGGTTTTACGATCCGCCCGGACGCCTCACCGAACCCGGTGATCAGTCCTTCTTCTGTATCTTCAGCCAATTGCTGCTGCAAAATCATTAAGTTTTGCCACTTTTCAACAGAAAAATCCGCCGCCAACGCCTGCTCCGCTTCGTTTAGCGCCTGCTGACGGTAATTTTCCCTACGATGGCGCTGAACCGTCTGAACCCAACCGGTTTCAGCATCAGCAAACGCCGCACCTGCCCCACAAAACCAGTCCCCGGAATGCGCCCCAGCCGCAAACATCTCATCCAGCAAACCTTCAAACCCACGACTCACTAGATGGCCCCGGAGAGACCCATATTCAAGGTCTGGGAAAGCAGCCGCTAGCTCTATGATTACTGACCTTAACCTGTCAAGTGCCGGATCGGTCAGGCTCAGCTCGCAAAAGTCCTCAAGATGCCTTTCCAGCAGGGCGGGATGGTTCAGAACCGTCAGAATAATGATACGTTCGCGCCGCGCGCCCAGGTTCCATACCTTGCCATTTGCGGCCAAATGGGTGCGTTTCAGCTCGGAACTGGCTGGCCCGGCCCCAAAAGCAGGCGCATAGGGCTGACGCTGGCCTGAAAAGCGCTTCTGACCCGTAAAAGCCGGCTGCTGTGGCTTCGAAGACACGTGCGCGGGACGAAATAAATTCGAAATCCGCTGCCGGATATCGTTCTGATAGTATTTTCGCACCGATGGATCGGCAATCGTCTCCAGCAATGCCTGTAGACGCTGCTCCAGTCCAGCGCGCCGTTCCGGCGTATCCATCGGCAATCGGCTGGTCTCGGCTGACCACAATATATCCGCCAGCGGCAGCGGCGTCGCGAGATAACCCTCCATCGCTGCTCCCCCCTGGCGCGCAATGATGTCATCGGGATCCAGGCCATCCGGTAATAGCACAAAACGCAGCGAACGGCCCGGCTCCAGCAGGGGCAGCGCGCGTTCCACCACCCGCAACATCGCCCGCATTCCGGCGGCGTCGCCATCAAAACACAGCACGGGTTCAGGCGTTAAACGCCACAGCACGGCCATCTGGGCTTCGGTAAGGGCTGTGCCGAGGGGGGCGACCGCATTGGGTATGCCCGCCCTGGTCAGCGCGATCACGTCCATATAGCCTTCGGTGACGATCAGGGTATCGCGCCCCTGCCCCTTAATCGGTGCCTGGAGGGCACGCCGCGCATTGGCCAGATTATACAGCACATTGCCTTTGTGAAACAGCGGCGTTTCCGGCGAATTCAGATATTTCGCCTGAGCATCCGCCGACATGGCCCGGCCGCCAAAGGCAATCACGCGATCGCTGTTATCTGTGATCGGGAACATGATCCGGTCACGGAACCGGTCGTAAACTGGGCCGCCATTGTCAGGTTTTATGGCCAGCCCCGCCTCAACCAGTTGTTCTGGCGTTACGCCCGCCCTGGTCAGGGTGTCGCACAGCAATGTGCGTGCAGAGGGCGCAAAACCAAGCCCCAT
>Ga0073919_1000013_pt1 | contig 42454 bp, 41 predicted proteins | sample GWRWT3_25Nov14_FD_71202 | JGI IMG/M metagenome (GOLD analysis project Ga0073919, IMG submission 71202) | Sand microcosm microbial communities from a hyporheic zone in Columbia River, Washington, USA - GW-RW T3_25-Nov-14 | ecosystem: Engineered > Artificial ecosystem > Sand microcosm >... | reverse complement strand
GACGTTCATCCATAACCGAACTCTCACTCCACGGCATCTCCACCTCCCGCTTGTCAAAACAAGCAAAAAGTGTAACCCATGTGTCCGGTACAAAATGTCACCTATGTCTCGGGTCGCTCACTGGGTTCGAACCGAACTCTCACTCCATGGCATCTGCGCCTCCTGCTTGCCAAGACAAGCAAAAAGTGTAACCCATGTCTGCGGTACGAAATGTCACCTATGTCTCGGGTCGCTCACATTTCTGTTTGGCGGGGACACGCAAGAACCTGTATTCACTTTTACTTGATTAGATTTTGGCTTGTCCGGCGGCTAGGCTGACAAGGTAAGCGTTGTTAATTGACGGGGTGGGCGTGGAAACCAACACCAGGTTAAGTTGGCGAACCAAGCTGATTTATGGTTTAGGCCGCTCCGCCGAAGGCATCAAAGCGCGCGCCTTCGAGTTTTTTTTATTCTTCTATTATGTACAGGTTCTGGGATTAAGCGGCAGCCTGGCGGGGCTGGCGGTTGGCATCGCGCTAATCTTTGATGCGGTGATTGATCCCTTGATCGGATCATATTCTGATAACCTTCAATCACGTTACGGTCGCCGCCACCCGTTGATGTATGCCTCGATACCGCCGCTGGCCATTACATTCTATTTTTTATTTGATCCGCCTGAAGGACTGGACGCTATCGGTTTGTTTATCTGGCTGACAGGGTTTTCGATTTTGTCACGCGGGGCCATTGCTTTGTATCATGTGCCCCATTTGTCCCTCGGTGCCGAACTTAGTTCTCATTATACCGAGCGCTCCAGTATCGTTGCCATTCGCACCGTGTTCGGAGCGTTAGGTTCGATTGGGTGTTTGCTTGTGGGGATGAATTATTATTTTTTGCCAAGTGCGGAATTCGCCAACGGGCAACTTGATCCCACCCGCTATCCACCCTTTGCTGCGACCATGGCGTTTGCCATGGTTTTTGTCATTGGCTTTAGCGCGATTGGCACGCACCGGCTGATCCCGACTTTGTCAAAGCCGGTCCAGGGCGATTTTGGAACCGGACTGGTTCGCATGATGCGCGAAATGCGCCAGGCGCTTTCCAACCCGTCGTTTCGCGCCCTGTTTGTGGGGTTGCTGTTCTTTTATATTGTCGTTGGGACGCATGCGACACTGCAATTACACATGTCGACTTATTACTGGGAAATGTCCCAGTCACAAATTTCCGGTTACATTGTCGCCGCCAGCGTGGGGTTTGTTGGGGGATTGATGGTTTTGCGCCGCACCCATGACTGGATCGATAAAAAGCGGACCTTCGTTATTGGCGCTGCAATGCTGGTGCTGCTGGGAGCAATCGGACCGACTTTACGTGAAATTGGATATTTCCCAGGCAATGATCATCCCGTCTTGTTTCCAACTCTGCTGTGTTTGGTATTTGTATCGGCTTTTTTTGCGGCGCAGGCTGGTGTCAGCGGCGGTTCAATGATGGCGGATATCGCTGACGAACATGAACTGACCAGCGGTCGGCGTCAGGAAGGAATTTTCTTTGGCGCCGCATCATTTGCGGGAAAATCCGCCTCGGCCTTTGGTCATATTATGGCGGGCGTCGCGATAGACCTGATCGCGTTTCCGGTGCGCGCAGAACCCGGCAGCATCCCCGGCGAGAAATTGACCGAGCTTGGCCTGTTTAACGGGCCGATGATGGCCGTCGTGATGGCGGTGGGCGTATTCTATTTTACACGTTACGATTTAACCCGTGAACGCCATCAAAAAATACAACAAACGCTTCGTGAACGGATCGACTCGCAGACTTAATCAAACTTCGAAAAATCCGCAGGGCGGCGTTCACTGAACGCCTTCAAAGCTTCCTTTGATTCTGGCGTGCGCAGTTGCGCATCAAATGTCCGGCCTTCTTCGCGGATGGCCTTTTCCAGCAATGCGCCATGTTCGCGCACCAGGCGTTTTGTTTCACGCACAGCGCTTGGCGGCTTTGCAACAAGCCGCGCCGCTATGGCCATAACTTCTGGCATCAACTGATCAGCGGAAAAAATTTCGTTCACGAAACCCAGTTGCTGCGCCTTTTGCGCGCTGAACTGATCACCGAGTAAAAACAGCTCCATCGCTTTCATTCTTCCGACCATGTTCGGTATCAGCACCGATGAACCCGCTTCCGGCACCGCGCCCAGATTTACAAATGGCATGCCAAAACGCGCCGTGTCCGCCGCGTAAACCAGATCGCAATGCATCAGCATGGTAACCCCAACACCAATCGCCATGCCATTCACCGCCGCGATTACAGGCTTTTGCGCGGCCATGAGGCTGGCCAGGAAAGTTGGAAAGGGTGCTGATCCCCCTGCCAGGGGTTTTTCGCCCTTCGGCGCGTTTGAGGTGATAACGAAATCACCAATGTCATTGCCCGCCGTAAAGCTGTCGCCGCTACCGGTTAAAACGGTGACCCGCACTTTCGGGTCGGTTTGCGCGCTGCGCAGGGCATCGGCAATCGACAGATACATTTCTGGCGTCAGGGCGTTCTTCTTGTCCGCCCGGTTCAGACGGATTGTCTGAATGCCGGATTCGCGATGGTCTTCGATATGAGCGGTCATCTGTACGCTTTGCTCCCTTTGCTCCCTTTGATCCTTAGCCCTCTAGCAGCCCATATTGGCGTGTTTCGGATGCATAATCTACGTGTTCTTTACTATTTGTTAACTGTTCCAGATAAAGAATTTACTCTAATTATACCAAGAAGAATCATGCGGGAGGGAAACACATGCCTGTAGATGCGCCACTTTTCACAATCGGACTTGGATTTTCTATCCTGCTGCTCGCAACCTTATTGGTTCGCAGCCAGCTCATACCATCGAGCATCATCAGATACAGCTCGCAGTCAGGAACCCCAAGGGGACAGTCTGGAAAATTGCTGGTGATAGGTAGTGTTACAGTCAGTATGCTGGTGTTCTTTACCGTTTTATGGGAGCTTCTGGGACAATAATTCCTCGAAGGTGCAGGCCCCCCTCCCATGATACGCAAATGGCGCCAGATGCGGCCGACCTTGTTGTTGCTGGCCTCAACCTTACTTGTCCCGCAGGCGGTTATTGCCGCGAATGATGTGAGCGTGAAAAGCAGCCGCCATTTTCTGGATGGTGAGGATCCGGCCCGCACTGAATTTGGCAAGTTGATATATATTTCCGGCATCACAATGCACTCGGATGATCCTGATTTTGGAGGAATTTCCGGCCTTCAGGTCAGTGCCGACGGTGCCCGGCTGCTGGCAATTACCGATAAAGGGAAATGGCTGGGCGCGCATCTGATCTATGAAAATGATCGGCTTGCAGGACTGGATCAGGTCGAACTGTTAGCCTTGCCGGGAGAGGATGGCCGGGCAATAAGCGGTAATAAACGGACCGATTCTGAATCGCTGAAGCTGGAACAGCCGGGTAATCTGTCCGGTCCCGTCTATGTTTCATTCGAAAGACGCCACCGGATATTATATTACCCGGCGGGCTTGAGAGGAAAGCCTTCGCCCGTGCAGATGCCGTCCGGCCTGGCGCAAGCGCCGTCAAACAAGGGAATAGAGGCCTTTGGCAGGCGCGCCGATGGCAGCTTTATTGCGCTGGCCGAGGAATATCTGGATCGGGACGGAAATCACACCGGCTGGCTGGTTGGCAAAGATAGGGCGCATAATATTTACCTGCGCCGCGAGGGAGAGTTTGACCCCACGGACCTGGAATTCCTGCCAGACGGCGATCTGCTGGTGCTGGAACGGCGGTACAGTTTGCTTGGTGGGCCTGGCATGCAGATAAGGCGGATCAGGGCGGACACAATCAAACCTGACGCGCTGCTTGACGGGGAGATGCTGATCAATCTCACCGCCCGCTATGGAATCGATAATTTTGAGGGGCTTGCCGTGCGCGAAAATGCCGCGGGTGAAACCATTATCTATGTAGTTTCAGATAATAATTTCAACCCGTTACAGAAAAACCTTCTGCTAATGTTTAAGCTGAAGCAGCAGCCGTAGCGGCGCGCCGCGCGGCAATCTGTTTTTTCAGGCGCCGCGCGCGCAGCGACATATTGGCCGCATCCGCCTTCATCAAATAGGCGTCCAGACCGCCATTATGATCAACCGAACGCAGGGTACTGGCGCAAATTTTCAACCGCACACCCTGACCCATGGCATCGCTGATAAGGGTGACATTCACCAGATTGGGCAAATAGCGCCGACGCGTCTTGTTGTTCGCGTGGCTGACATTATTGCCGGTAAGTACGCCGGTGCCGGTAAGTTCACAGCGTCTGGCCATGGATCGTTCCTTTGAGAGCAGAAATGAGAGCAGAAAATCGGTGCAGCAAATGAAAAAGGCCCGACAAGCGGGTCCGAATGAGGGGGAATGAATAGCGCCTCAATTTACGCCCGTCAAGCCGTTCTATTGGTTGATTTGGTCTTTGACCTGTTGCCGGGAGCAAAAAACTGATATATTGTCAGCCAATAAAAAATTATCGGGGTTCAGGCCCCAAAATCGGAGTGAAACGTCATGAGTGAAGGTGTACAGGTCTCGACACGGGTTAGCAGACAGGATCACGAAGTGATCATGCCAACGAAGGAATTGGCCAAAAAAATGGGGATGGATATTTCGTTCGATCCCGAAGCGCTGCTGGCAAAATATCGCGCCGAACGTGACAAACGCATCCGCCCCGACGGCAATGAGCAATATCAGGAGCCCAAGGGCGACTTTTCCCATTTTCTTGAAGACCCCTATGTGGAGCCCTTCACACGCGAGCCGCTGTTTGATGAGGTAGAGGTTGCGGTCATTGGCGGCGGCTTTGGCGGCCTGCTGGCGGGCGCGCGTCTGCGTGAAGCAGGCATCAAAAGCATCCGCATGATTGAAAAGGGTGGCGATTTTGGCGGCACCTGGTACTGGAACCGCTATCCGGGCGCGGCCTGCGATGTTGAATCCTATATCTATCTGCCGCTGCTGGAAGAGCTGAACTATATCCCCAAAATGCGCTACACGGATGCGCCGGAAATTTTGGCGCACAGCCAGGCGATCGCCAGGAAATATGATCTTTACGATAATGCCTGCCTGCAAACCGAAATCACCGGCATGGAGTGGGACGAAAAAGAATCCAGATGGATCATTTCGACCAATCGCGGCGACCGCATGAAGGCGCGCTTTGTGGTTATGTCCAATGGTCCGCTGCACCGGCCAAAGCTGCCCGGCATTCCCGGCATTGATAGTTATAAAGGCCACACCTTCCACACCAGCCGCTGGGACTATAATTACACGGGCGGTGATTCCACCGGCAATCTGACCGGCCTGAAGGACAAGCGCGTCGGCATTATCGGCACTGGCGCCACCGCCGTGCAATGCATTCCGCATCTGGGCGCGGCGGCAAAGCATCTCTATGTGTTTCAGCGTACCCCATCATCCGTAGACGTACGAAATGACCGCCCAACAGATCCTGAATGGGTAAAGACCCTGAAGCCGGGATGGCAAAAGGAACGCCTGGAAAATTTCAACATTCTGGTCACCGGCGGCTATGCCGAAAAAGATCTGGTCAATGACGGCTGGACCGAAATCATCCGCAACCTGCTGGTCAAGGTAAGGGCAGGCAGTGGCGCGGGCGCATCGCGCTCTGAGATGCTGGCCTTCACCGAACTGCTGGATTACGAAAAAATGGAAGGCGTGCGCGCGCGCGTCGATTCCATTGTCAAGGACAAGGCCACCGCAGAGGCGCTCAAGCCCTATTACCGGCAGTTCTGCAAGCGCCCCTGTTTCCATGACGATTATCTGCCGACCTTCAACCGTCCCAATGTGACACTGGTGGATACGCGTGGTCAGGGCGTCGACCGGATAACCGAAAAAGGCGTGGTGTTCGACGGCAAGGAATATGAAGTTGATTGCCTGATTTTCGCCACCGGATTTGAGGTGGGTACGGAATATACACGGCGCTCCGGCTATGATCTGGTTGGCCGTGATGGTCAGACACTCAGCGGCAAATGGGCCAATGGCGTTGCCACCCTGCATGGCATGCACACGCGCGGTTTCCCCAACTGTTTTATCATGGGAACGATGCAGTCCGGCTTTACGGCAAACTTCCCGCATGCGCTGGATGAAAACGCCAAGCACCTTTCTCACATCATCAGGAAGATGAAGGACAGCAACCACACAGTGGTTGAAGCATCAAAGGAAGCCGAAGACGAATGGGTGCAGGTCATCATCCGCAAGGCGAAACTGGGGCTGCGCTTCTATGCGGAATGCACCCCTGGCTATTACAATAATGAAGGCAAACCCGGCGAACGCAGCGGCCAGAACGGGCAATATGGCGGCAGTTCGGAGGACTTCTTCAAGATAATGCAGAACTGGCGTGACGAGGGTCAAATGCGCGGGCTTGAAATATCCTGATAGGCTGATTGTCGGCCGGACCTGACAGAGAGTTCTGTCAGGTCCGGTCCGCTCACGTTTTCCCGCGAAACAGTTCCAGTATCTGTTGCGCCGCCTCGCTGGCGGGCAGCTTTCCTTCCAGCACCTGCTTTTCCAGTTTTGCAGCCAGCTTTTCGGTTGCGGGGTCATCGACCAGCATGTCCAGCAATCCGTCATGCACTTCCGACCACATCCATGCGCGGGCCTGTACGGCGCGGCGCGCCGCCAGCTCTCCGGATTTCCCCAGCGCCTCGCGATAGGCAGTGATGGCGTCCCAGACATCGCTCATGCCGCTGCCGGTCAGGGCGGAAGTTTGCAGCACCGGAACCTGCCAGTGCATGGTCTTTGGCCGCATCAGATGCAGGGCGGCCTGATGTTCCGCCGCCGCCCGCCCGGCGGCCTGCAGAAACTCCCCATCGGCCTTGTTGACGATGACCATATCCGCCAGTTCCATAATGCCGCGCTTGATGCCCTGCAACTCATCCCCGCCGCCGGGCGACAGCAGCAGCACGAACATATCCACCATGTCGCAGACCTGGGTTTCGGACTGGCCGACGCCCACAGTTTCGATAATCACCACATCATAACCCGCCGCGTCCGCCGCCAGCATCGCCTCGCGGGTGCGCCGCGCCACGCCCCCCAGCGCACCACTGGAAGGCGAGGGACGGATAAAGGCGTTGGGATCGCGCGACAGCAGTTCCATGCGGGTTTTATCACCCAGGATGGAGCCGCCCGAGCGCGTGGACGAAGGATCAATCGCCAGCACCGCGACCTTCATCCCGCGTTTGGTGAGGAACATGCCGAATGTCTCGATGAACGAGGATTTCCCCACCCCCGGCGCCCCGGAAAAGCCCAGCCGGATCGCCTTGCCGGTAGAGGGCAGCAACAGCCGCAACAGGGCGCCCGCCTTTGGCCGGTCCGCCGGACGCCGCGATTCGATCAGCGTAATCGCACGCGCCAGCGCCCGCCTGTCGCCGCCAATAACCCGCGCCGCCAGTACCGTGATGTCTGTTATGTCAGGCTGTTTTGTCATGCATCCTGCCTAACGCAATATCGGGTCAGATTGAATTATTTTCTCACTCTGCACGCGCCGTCATCGCTGTGGAAGTCAGATAATTCATTGATAGGGGATGCTGTTCCCATTACCCCATTGTGGGGCTATTGCGAAGCGCGGCCTGCCCCACGAAGCCTTTGGCGAAGGGGGGACGCCGCAGCCTTCCTGCGCGAAGCCGAGGCTCTCGCCACGCAGGCGCTGTCGAAGCCTGGCGATAACCGCGTCATCAAGATTGCGTATGAGTATCTTGGCTATGGGAAATACGCCTTAATGAAATCGATATCATCGCGATTATCATTAGCAGAAATAAATGGCGTATCTTATACGCGATCCAGTGGGATGTGTGGTGGCGGAGGCAGGACGGCGTATATAGTATCGCCGGGGCGCACGTCGCCGCCGGTGATGACAATACTCATGACACCCGCCTTGCGGATGAGTTTGCCCTGTGGGCTGCGTTCTATCACCGCCGCCATGAGGCCCGGTTGAATCGCATCAAGTTGGGCGCAGGGGTTGCGCAAACCCGTGATCCCGACGATGGCCTTTCACCAATATGTAATCGGGTTCCGGTTGGCAGCCCCAGTAAATCAATTCCGCGCGTCGTGATATTTTCCCCCATCAGGCCGGGCGCAAGCGCAAATCCCGCCGCGCACAGTTCGTCATGCAATTCAGCATGCATCAGATGCACCTGGCGAAGATTGGGTGCGTTTGGGTCTATCGCCACGCGCGAGCGATGCCTTACCGTCAGCCCCGCATGCGCATCACCCGCAACCCCCAGCCCCGCCAGCAACCGGATATGATCCTGCGTTGGCTTGGTCATGGTATGTTTGGCGCTGCACGCCACGGCGATTACGGTCGCGGTCACTTTATCCCGCCAGTGCAAGTGTTTTTGATGGGGAGGTTATCCTTTCTTTCTTATTTTCTTTAACATGAAAAGGGTAACGTCCCCTTTAATTTTTAGTTTCTTTAAGTTCAGCTACAAGCGCAATCTGTTTGCGTGCGTAGAGATGTCATCAGGGAGGCGTGGCGGCGCGTACAACAACGCACCGCCACGCCTTTTCTCAATTCGCGGGTGCGTGCATAACGGCATCACCGGAAGGGTGATCAATTACCATTTTCCATGTTCCATCCAGCTGCCTACGCAGGACAGCCACGGACAGGGCGGACATATCCCCGTCAGGGCCAGGCGCGGTCCATTTCATCAAATGGAGAGCAACATCCCCTGAAACGACTATTTCATGCGCACCGTAAGTGAATGCGACTCCCTGCTCCACAAATTGCCGAAACATCGCCCGTAGCGCTTCATTCCCACTCACGGGCTGACCGGGCTGACCCACTACAACGGCTCCACTTTCGTAAGTCGCCATCACCCCGTCAATATTTCCGGCGGCAAAATTGCCTGTCATCGTTTCGATCGTCTTCAAAATAGCATCTTTGTCCATGCTTACATCTCCAGTTTGAGCTTGCGAACCCGACCCCGTAAATATCAAAAACAGGACCAATGCTGTGGCTATTCTTTTATTCATACGGGTCTCCTCGCGTTCATTTCGATTTGATATATCGCCGCCCTGTGTCAGAATGTGGCAGTGGAGTTTTTTGTGCGATGCGGCTTTTTCGGTTATTTAGCCTTATGGATGTGCTTCGTGTGCGTACCCAGCCTGTGGCAGCGCGCGAATTGTCCCTACAAATGAATGTCTCACTGCGGACGATCTACCGCGACATCGCTGATCTTCAGGCTCTTGGAGCGCCGATCAGGGGTGAAGGTGGAATCGGATACGTGATGGAAAAGGGCTTTTTCGTGCCCTCACTAAACTTCGAGGGCGATGAACTTGAAGCCTTGGCGCTCGGAGCCAAGCTGGTCACGGCGCGATCAGGCGATACTTTGGCTGCTGCGGCTCAACGCGCTTCTGCAAAAATTGCATCCGCTATTGGCGACACGTCACGGCATGAGTTTTTGAATAGTCCGCTCGAAGCCGGACCAAGCTGCAAGGCGATGGATCGGGCGACCGGAATGCTGCACGATGAATTGCGTACAGACATTCGCGACCGCGCGATTCTGACGATAAGATATCTGAGCCTTTCTGGCGAGAAAACCACACGCTTAGCACGTCCGCTTGGGCTGACAGTTTTCGATAACGCATGGCTGCTGACCGTCTGGTGCGAGCGCTCTAAGGATTTTCGTCATTTGCGCGTAGATCGCATTAAATCCGCTGTAAGAACGGGTAAAACCTTTCGACATGAGCGAGGCAAGAAGTTCTCAGACGCTCTTGCAGAGGAGAGAAGTCGAGTCGGTCAGGGGTAATAAGTTGCTACTGCATAAAATCGTTGCTAGAATCCGCACACTTTCCCTCGCTTCGCCGCAAAAACGGGGGTCATGAGGTGCCCCCCTTTAATCCCTTCCGCTTTGGCCAATTCATCATGCAACTCGGCATGAATGATTTGCTTTTTACGCAGTTTTTTCAATAGATAGTCCAGCTTCGATCCAGTCCTGCTTGCCTTCGGTATATTTATACACGTTGGTATAGCCAAGTTGGGTAAGGCGCGTGGCGGCTTTGCCAGAGTTGGCGCAGGACATATTGGAGCAATAGACCACTATTTTGGCTGACTTATTGGGCAGTAGCATTGCGGCCTTTGTATCCACCTCGTCGTGATTGATCTGCACAGCACCAGGCAGATGGGCATCGTTGAAGTATTTTTCAGGCAATGCTTCAACCAATGTGATGGGTTCATGCGCATCGAGCGCTGCCTTGATTTCATTCCGGGCAATCGTTTGTGTCATTTGGTTCTCCCATGATCATTAGTTGCATTTACAACCATATTCTTTATATGCCCAATTAGTTGCCTATGCAACTAGTTTGTGTTAGCATAATCCTATGAGTGAAAATTTTAGCAAAACAGAACAGGATGCTTGGGTTTCGTGGGTGCGCTGCTCACAGCATGTGATGGGTTACGTCGAGCAAGCACTCAAAGATGGAGGATTCCCGACGCTAGCGTGGTATGACGCGCTATTAGAGTTGGATTTCTCGCCAGGGGGTAAGCTGCGTTTTTCCGAGCTTGGCGAAAGAATGCTGCTTAAGAAGTTTAATGTCACACGGCTGATTGATCGGTTAGAAAAACAAGGCTTGGTAGAGCGCGAAGCCTGCGATAGCGATGCGCGTGGTGCTTATGCCGTTATCACAGCAGAAGGAAAGAAACTACGCAGAGCCATATGGCCTTGTTACCGCGATGCGGTGCGCGAGCATTTTCTAAAGAACATGACTGAAAAAGAAATGACTGCCTTAACGAAACTCTTGAAAATAATAAGCCGCTAAAGAAAAAATTTTATTTCCTTCCCAAACTGCCCTTTGAGGCGGTTTTTTAGATTAAAAGGATAAGATTAAAGGGGATTAAAAAGAAGATTAGAAAGGACGCTATCCTTTAATCCGGCGCACCGGCATGCCGAACACCTCGAAGAAATCCCGGTAGAAAAGCTGCGTCTGGCCCTTTTCATAGCCTTCGCCTGCCCATTCTTTTGCAAAGGCGGCGGCGCGGGTTCTGATTTCATTCCATGACAGGCGCATTATATGAGGTCTTTTCTGTGGAGCCGTTCAGGCGATACATCCTGCCTAACCCGGTTCGCTCAATCCCGCAAGCGGGCGCATCAGCCACCCGCCCCATCTTTATGCCCATGCCGATGGTGCAGATCGGGCCAGTGGGGGTGGGTGTGGCTGAGGGGGTCGTGCCGGTGGGTGTGGGTGTGCGTTGCATCGGATGGCGCTTCATCCATATGCGCATGCTGGTGATGTTCGTCATGGCTGTGCCGGTGGCTATGTTCCAGCGCCTCGTGCGTATGGGGATGCAGGTGATTTTCGGTCAGGCTCAGCCAGACGCCAATGCCCATCAATGCGCCCGCGATCAGGAATTGCGGCGTCACCGGATCGGACAGTAAAGGAATGGCGGCCAGCGCGCCAATAAAGGGTGCGGTGGAGAAATACGCCCCGGTGCGCGCCGTGCCAAGACGCTGTAGCGACATCACAAACAGCACAAGACTAACGCCATATCCAAAAAATCCCGTGACCAGTGTGCCCGCCAGCAGTGCAGGTTCGGGTAGGGCGGCGCCGCCCGCCAGCCCAATCGAGACATTGACGGCGCCCGCGATCAACCCGCGCAGCAGGGTGATCTGCACCGGGTCTGCGCCGGATATGCGGCGCGTCAGATTATTATCGATGCCCCAGGCGATACTCGCGCCCGCAATCAGGATCGCGCCAGCATCCAGTTCAAAAAAACTTCCCTGCCACGACAGGGCCAACGCACCCGCAATGATCAGCGCCGCGCCTGACACCAAACGCCCGCCGACATGTTCGCGGAAAATCAGCGCCGCAATGGCGACCGTCGCAATCGCTTCAAGATTAAGCAACAGGGATCCGCTCGACGCCGTGGTCAGGTTCAGGCCAGACATCAGCAGGACCGGCGCAATGACGCCGCCGGAAACGATTGCCGCCACAAGCCACGGCAGATCGGCGCGGGTTAATGGTGCTTCGCGTGGCGCATGCCCGCCCGCCCGCCATATCAGTGAATATAATCCAAGGCCCAGCCCCGCCCCCAGATAAAGCAGGCCCGCCAGCAGCCAGGCCTGCATGCCACCCAGCAGCAGCTTGGCGAACGGGGTGGCAAGACCAAATAATGCGGCGGAAGTCAGCGCCAGCCAGACCGGGCTATGTATAACATATTTCATAAACTACGATCCTGATCGCCGCCAAACTGGCGCTGCGCCCATTCATACATGGTGATGTCATGGGAATATTTTGTAACATCAATGCTGCTTTCGCGCGCGCAGTGCGGACACAGCAACACCGCCATATCACGGATTTCCAGCAGGCCCATGGCGGTTTTCACACCGCAATGGGGGCAGGGCACATCGCCGGTGGAAAGGATGATCATTTTCTTTCAATCATGATGTAGTTCATACCCTGGGGGACCGAATTCTTGCCATGCAAGGCAGACGGTAGTAACTATGCCCTACCATGAAGATAAGGACAAAACATATGAAACTGGGCGTTATTGGCGGCAGTGGCGTTTATGATATTGATGGGCTGGAAAAGGCCGAATGGCGGCAGGTCGAAAGCCCGTGGGGACAGACGTCGGATGAAATGCTGTTTGGCCGGTTACAGGGGGTCGAACTGGTGTTTTTACCGCGTCACGGGCGCGGCCATACATACGCGCCATCCAGCATTAATTACCGCGCCAATATCGACGCGCTGAAACGCAGCGGTGTCACGGATATTTTGTCTGTTTCCGCCTGCGGTTCGTTTCGTGAGGCCCTGGCGCCAGGAACCTTTGTCATCGTCGATCAATTTATTGACCGCACCTTTGCGCGCGAGAAAAGTTTTTTCGGCGATGGTCTGGTGGCGCATGTGTCAATGGCAAAACCCGTATGCGGGCGGCTTGGCGACATGCTTGAAAAGGGGGCGGCGGAAATTGGAATTCCCTATACGCGGGGAGGCACTTATCTTGCGATGGAAGGGCCGCAATTTTCGTCCTTGGCGGAATCCAACATGTACCGGTCCTGGGACTGTGATGTCATTGGCATGACCAATATGCCGGAGGCGAAACTGGCGCGCGAGGCGGAAATATGTTTCGCCACCGTCGCCATGGTCACAGATTATGATTGCTGGCATCCGCACCATGACGACGTGGATGTCGCATCGGTCATTGCGGTATTGCAGCGTAACGCGGCCCATGCGGGCGATCTGGTAAAACAGGTGGTGGGGCAGATTGCGCGCGGCGCCGTGCATGATTCTGCCTGTTCGCATGGTTGCGACCGCGCGTTGGAAATGGCGCTGATGACCGCCCCCGAAAAACGCGATGCAAAATTATTGGCGAAGCTTGACGCTGTCGCCGGACGTGTATTGAAGGGGCAATAAAGTGATAGAAAAATATATTCGCGCCATTCCGGATTATCCTAAACCCGGCATCATGTTTCGTGACATCACCACGCTTCTGGGCGATCCGGTTGGCTTTCGCAAAGCGGTAGACGGGCTGGTGCAGTTTCATGCGGGCGTGCGCATCGACAAGGTCGCGGGCATCGAGGCGCGCGGTTTTATTCTGGGCGGCGCCGTGGCGCATCAATTATCGTGCGGCTTTGTGCCGGTGCGCAAACCGGGCAAGCTGCCCTATAAAACCATCGGTGAAGATTATGATCTGGAATATGGCACGGACCGTCTGGAAATTCACATAGATGCGGTGAAACCCGGTGAAACGGTATTGCTGGTGGATGATCTGATCGCAACCGGCGGCACCGCAGAGGCCGCAATCAAACTGATCGAGCGTCAGGGCGGGAAAGTCGTGGCGTGCAGTTTTGTGGTGGACCTGCCCGATCTGGGCGGCCGCAAACGTCTGGAGGCGCTGGGCAAGGAAGTGCTGGCGCTCACCACCTATTCAGGCCACTGATTAAAATGAAAATCGACGGCAAGGCATGGCGTTCGATCTGGCTGCAAGCGGATGGCTGGTCTGTGGGTATTATCGATCAGACGAAACTGCCGCATGAATTTGTGACCGTGCGGCTGGTAAGTGCGGCTGAGGCGTCGCACGCCATCAAAAGCATGATGGTGCGCGGTGCGCCGTTGATCGGCGCGGCGGCGGCCTATGGTCTGTGCATGGCCCTGCGCGAGGATGCATCGGATGGCGCGCTGAATGCGGCCTATGAATTTCTACTGGCGGCAAGGCCCACAGCCGTTAATCTGCGTTGGGCGCTGGATGAAATGCGGACGGCCTTGTTGCCGTTGCCGCCCGCCGCGCGGGTTGCGGCGGCCTATGCGACCGCCGCGAAGATTTGCGATGACGATGTGGCCATCTGCGAAAATATTGGCGTGCATGGGTTGAAACTCATCGAGGATGCAGCGCGTAAAAATCTGGCGCGGGAGGTAAATATTCTCACCCATTGCAATGCGGGCTGGCTGGCGACGGTGGATTGGGGAACGGCGCTCGCGCCCATCTACATGGCGCATGATGCGGGCGTCAAACTGCATGTGTGGGTGGATGAAACCCGCCCGCGCAATCAGGGTGCGGCGCTGACCGCGTGGGAACTGGGCAGGCATGGCGTACCGCACACCATTATCGCGGATAATGCGGGTGGCCATCTGATGCAGCATGGCCGCGTTGATATGTGCATTGTCGGCACCGACCGCACCACGGCGCGCGGTGATGTGTGCAACAAGATCGGCACCTATCTGAAAGCGCTGGCCGCGCATGACAATGGCGTGCCGTTCTATGTGGCGCTGCCCTCCACCACCATTGACTGGACGATTGACGACGGGGTGGCCTCCATCCCCATCGAGGAACGTGCGCCAGAAGAACTGACGCGGATTACCGGACGCACTGCGAATGGGGGGCTGTGCGAGGTTGACATTGCCGCACCGGGAAGTGCGGCCGGAAATTTTGCCTTTGATGTGACCCCGGCGCGGCTCGTCAGTGGACTGATCACGGAACGCGGTGTGTGTGCGGCATCGAACGCCGCTATGCTGAAACTGTTTCCGGAACGCGCATCATGAGTGATACAGGCCTGCGCAAGGAAATCATCGCCGCCGCCAACGCCATGAGCCAAAGCGGCCTCAGCCCCGGAAAATCGGGCAATGTATCGGCGCGTGACCGTGCGGGCCATATTCTGATTACGCCAACCGGCGTTCCCTATGCGGATTTGAAAGCCGGGGATATTGTGGCGCTGGATAATCGCGGCAAGGTGCTTTCCGGCTTGCTGCTGCCATCCAGTGAATGGCATTTCCACGTGGCGATTTATACGGCGTGCACGGATGTAAACGCGATCGTGCATACCCATTCGCTGCATGCCACCGCGCTGGCCTGTGCGCATCGAGAAATTCCGGCATTTCATTACATGGTTGCTGTGGCGGGTGGTGACAATATCCGCTGTGCGCCTTATGCGACTTTTGGCACGGACGAGCTGGCGCATCACGCATTGACGGCGTTAAAGGGACGCCACGCCTGTTTACTGGCCAATCACGGGCAGATCGCGTTGGGGGAAACACCGGCAAAGGCGCTGGCGATGGCGCATGAGGTTGAAACGCTGGCCAGCCAATATGTGGCCGCACTTCAGATTGGACCGCCAACCATTCTTGACACGGATGAAATGGCGCGTGTCCTTGAAAAATTCAAAACCTATGGTCAACAGGTAAAAGGTTGAACCATGACGACCGCATTGATCACCCATCCGGCCTGTCTTGATCATGTCATGCCATCGGGACACCCGGAATCGCCTGATCGCTTGCGGGCGGTTCTTGCGGCGCTGGATGCGCCAGAATTCAAATCGCTTCTGCGCGAACAGGCGCCACAGGCAACCATGGAACAGATTGCGCTGGCGCATCCGGGCGGCTTTGCGGCGGCCCTGCTGGCGCGTGCGCCACAACAGGGATTTAGCTATATTGACGGGGACACGCCCATGTCACCGGGCAGTGCTGCGGCGGCGTTATATGCCGCCGGTGCGGTGGTCCGCGCTGTCGATATGGTGATGCAGGGAACGGTGCAGAACGCATTCTGTGCTGTGCGTCCACCGGGCCATCATGCGGAAAGTAATCGCGCCATGGGTTTTTGCCTGTTCAATAATGTGGCTGTGGGCGCATTATGGGCGCGTGAGAAATGGAAGTGCAAACGCCTTGCGGTCATTGATTTCGATGTCCATCACGGTAATGGCACACAGGAAATATTTCAGAACGATCCGGATTTGTTTTACGCTTCCACGCATCAGGCGCCGTTCTATCCCGGCACCGGCGCGATGCACGAAACCGGCGTGGCCGGTAATGTGGTCAATGCGTCCCTGCCCGCGGGTGCTGGCGGCGACGCTTTCAAGGCCGCCATGACCACCAGGATTTTACCGGCAATGGATGCGTTTCACCCGGATCTGATTCTCATTTCCGCCGGATTTGATGCGCATATGCAGGATCCGCTTGCGAATCTGTGGCTTGAAGAAGAAGATTTTGCCTGGGCCACGCGGCAGATCATGGCCATCGCGGACAGGTGCTGCACGGGCAGGGTGGTTTCCGCGCTGGAAGGCGGCTATGATCTGACAGCGCTGGCGGCATGTGTTCAGGCGCATGTAAAGGCCTTGATGGGCGGATAGGAAAATGTCGGAAAAGAAAAAAACAGCATCCCTGGAATCCGTAATTGGTTTGAGTTTTGAGGCGGCCCTGCGCGAGCTTGAATCCATTGTCGCGCGGCTTGAAAGCGGGCAGGTTGATCTGGAAGAATCCATCAGTATTTATGAACGCGGCAGCCAGTTGAAAGCCCATTGCGACGCCAAGCTGAAAGACGCGCAGGCCAAGGTGGAAAAAATTGTTGTGTCAGGCGATGGTTCAATTTCCACAGTACCAGAAAATGGCGCCGGATAATTTATCAGTAAACGGATTGAATTTATGAACCAGTTTACGGTTGCACTGGCGCATGCGGCAGGCATTGTTGAGCATGCACTTGATGCGCTGCTGCCTAAATCGCGCGATTCTGAAGCCCGTCTGTTTGACGCCATGCGCTATGCTGCGTTGGGCGGCGGCAAGCGTCTGCGCCCCTTTCTGGTGTTGAACAGCGCCTGTCTGTTCGGCGTTCAGGAAGAATGTGCAGCGCGGGTGGCGGCGGCTGTTGAATGTGTGCACAGCTATTCCCTGGTGCATGATGATCTGCCCTGCATGGATGATGATGATTTGCGCCGCGGCAGGCCTTCCACCCACCGGCAGTTTGACGAGGCGACGGCCGTCTTGGCGGGTGATGCGCTGCTGGCCCTTGCGTTTGAAATTCTGTCGGACAGCGCCACCCACGAAGATCCGAATATCCGCTGTGAACTGGTGCGTTGCCTGGCTGTGGCGTCCGGCCCGCACGGGATGGTGGGGGGACAGATGCTGGATCTGGAATCGGAAAACCAGACCCTGCCGGCCGGTGCCGTAACCCGGTTACAGCAACTCAAAACCGGGGCGCTGATCGCGTTTTCCTGTGAGGCGGGGGCGATTTTGGGCAAGGCGTCGCCGCCACACAGGCAGGCGCTGCATGCCTATGCCCATGACTTTGGTCTGGCCTTTCAGATAACGGATGACCTTTTGGATATTGAGGGTAATGCCGAAATGCTGGGAAAAACAGCGGGCAAAGACCAGGTTGCAGGCAAATCAACGCTGGTTTCCCTGGTTGGGGTGGAACGCGCCAAGGTGCAGGCGAAATTCTTGTCGGATCAAGCTGTTAAGCATCTTGATTTATTTGATGAAAAGGCCGATCTTTTGCGCCATGCGGCGCGTTTCGCGATTGACCGGCGCGCCTGACGCCACATGAGCAGACACCACCACATAAACTGACACCATAGAAAATGAGCAATATTGTGAGCAAGACACCGATGCTCGATCTGGTGCGCAACCCGGCGGACCTAAAGCAATTCAGGCAGGACCAGCTTCGTCAGTTGGCGGATGAATTGCGTGCCGAAACCATTGACGCCGTGTCGGTGACCGGCGGGCATCTGGGGGCGGGGCTGGGCGTGGTCGAACTGACACTGGCCCTGCATTATGTGTTTGATGCGCCCAAGGATAAAATATTATGGGACGTTGGGCATCAGACCTATCCGCATAAAATTCTTACCGGCCGGCGTGACCGCATTCGCACCTTGCGTCAGGGCGGCGGGCTGTCCGGCTTCACCAAACGCGCGGAAAGCGAATATGACGCTTTTGGCGCGGCGCATTCCTCCACGTCGATTTCAGCGGCCCTTGGGATGGCGGTGGCGCGCGATCTGCGCGGTGATGACAATCATGTGGTTGCGGTGATCGGCGATGGCGCCATGAGCGCGGGCATGGCTTATGAGGCGATGAACAATGCCGGATCGCGCCACACCCGGCTGATCGTAATTCTGAACGACAATGATATGTCCATTGCGCCGCCGGTGGGCGCGATGAGCGCCTATCTTGCGAAACGGCTGTCTGGGCAGAATTATCTGAGCCTGCGTCAGACCGCCAAGGAAATTGCGCACAAAATTTCCGAGCGTCTGGAACGCACCGCGCGCAAGGCGGAAGAATTTACGCGGGGCATGGCAACCGGCGGCACCCTGTTTGAAGAAATGGGGTTCTATTATGTTGGGCCAATTGACGGGCACAATCTGGACCATCTGATTCCGGTACTGGAAAATGTGCGCAATGCCAAACAGGGCCCGATCCTGCTGCATGTGGTCACACAGAAAGGCAAGGGCTATCCGCCCGCCGAGGCCGCCGAAGATAAATATCACGGTGTGAACAAATTCGATGTGGTCACGGGCGCGCAAAAAAAATCCGCGCCCAATGCGCCGCAATATACCAGGGTGTTTGCGCAAAGCCTGATTGCCGAGGCGCACAAGGACGATAAGATCGTCGCCATCACGGCGGCCATGCCATCGGGCACCGGGCTTGATCTGTTTGCAAAGGCGTTTCCGGATCGCTGTTTTGATGTGGGCATTGCCGAACAGCATGGCGTGACCTTTGCGGCGGGCCTTGCCTGCGAAGGTTACAAACCGTTTGCGGCGATCTATTCCACATTCCTGCAACGCGCCTATGATCAGGTAGTGCATGATGTGGCGATCCAGTGCCTGCCGGTGCGTTTCGCCATTGACCGTGCAGGTCTGGTGGGGGCTGATGGGCCAACCCATGCCGGATCATTCGATATTGGCTATCTATGCAATCTGCCGAATTTTGTCGTGATGGCGGCGGCCGACGAGGCCGAGCTGATGCATATGGTGGCGACGGCCGTCAGTATTGATGACCGGCCAAGCGCGTTCCGCTTTCCGCGTGGCGAAGGCACGGGCGTGGCGCTGCCGGATGTGGGCGCAGTGCTGGCTATTGGCAAGGGGCGCATGATTCGCGAAGGAAACCGGGTTGCAATTCTGAATTTTGGCGCGCGTTTGTCCGAGATATGCGAGGCGGCGCGGATATTGGAGAGTTATGGGCATCAGATCAGTATTGCCGATGCGCGTTTTGCCAAACCCCTGGACACCGGTCTGATCAGCCGTCTGGCGCGGGAGCATGAAATTCTGATTACGGTTGAAGAAGGCGCCATTGGCGGATTTGCAGCCCAGGTTCTGCATTATCTCGCCACGGCGGGCTTGCTGGATAAAGGGCTGACAGTGCGGCCGCTCTGTTTGCCGGATCGCTTTCAGGATCAGGATACGCCCGAAAAAATGTATGCGGATGCCGGGCTCGACGCCACGCATATTGTGGCCAATGTTCTGGCCCTGCTTGGGACCGAAATCCCGCATGTAGAAATATTGCGGGCATAGTGGTTCAATCTCCCGAAGGCATAATTGAAGTTGAAGTCACCCAACTTGGCCATTCCGGCGACGGCGTGGTCGAGGTTGATGGCCGCAAATATTTCGTGGCATATGCTGCGCCGGGTGACCGGCTTCAGATAAAATTCAATCCGGGCGATAAAGATCGCGCCGCCATCGTGCAAATTCTGAACCCCGGCGATGCGCGCGTCACTGCGCCATGCCGTCATTTCACGCAATGTGGCGGGTGCGCCCTGCAACATCTGTCTGATCTTTTTGTTGCGGACTGGAAGCGCGAACAAATTATTGACGCGCTGGCGCATCGTGGCCTGCATGATGTGTTGGTGCGGCCAACCCGGACCATGCCGCCCGCATCGCGCCGCCGTGCGGCCTTTACAGCAGAACATGGCGTAGACGGAATTCATATCGGTTTTCACGCGCGCATGAGTAAACGGCTCGTTCCCGTTTCTGAATGCACGGTGCTGGATAAAAATATCGTGCAGGCTTTGCCGGGACTGGAAAAAATGCTGGCGCCATTGTTGCGCCATGGTCAATCGGTGCGTCTGCTGGTAACACAGACGGGTACTGGCCTGGATGTGGATGTGCAATTTGGTTCGGGCCAGAAGGCAGAACCAAATCTGCGCTTGCGAACATTACTGGCGGCAAGTGCGGACAGGCTTGATCTGGCGCGTTTAAGCTGGAACGGCGTGATTTTGCTTGAACGGCGCAAACCACAAATAGTCATGGGGGGTACGCCGGTCAGCCCGCCGCCCGGCGCGTTCCTGCAGGCAAGCAGCCAGGGCGAGGCGGAATTGATAGCACTTGTTCTCGAAGCGCTGGGCGCTAAAACACTGGGCGCCAAAGGCGCGCGTATTCTTGATCTGTTTGCCGGATGTGGCACCTTCACCTTTCCGGTTGCGTCCCATGCGCGCGTACATGCTGTTGAAGGCGATCGCGCCATGACGGAGGCGATCCGCCAGGCCGCAAACCAGAGACAGGGCCTGAAACAGATTGAAGCAAGCCATCGCGATTTACAACGCGGCCCGCTGTCCGTTGATGAGCTGGCCTCCTATGCAGCGGTGATATTTGATCCGCCAAAAGCCGGGGCGCGTGCGCAGGCCGATCAGATAGCGGCCAGCCAAATACACAAGGTGATCGCGGTATCCTGTGCGCCTGCCACCTTTGCCCGTGACGCCAGATCGTTGGTAGACGGAGGATTTCTACTGCGCTGGGTTACGCCGGTTGACCAGTTTCGCTGGTCAGCCGAGGTTGAACTGGTAGCGTTGTTTGAACGCGCTTAAACCTGTCTCTCCACCATCATCTTTTTGATTTCCGCAATCGCCTTGGCCGGGTTCAGGCCCTTGGGGCAGGCTTGCGCGCAGTTCAGAATGGTGATGCAGCGGTACAGGCGGAACGGATCTTCCAGATCATCGAGGCGTTCGCCGGTGGCTTCGTCGCGGCTGTCGATCAGCCAGCGATAGGCTTGCAGCAGGGCGGCGGGGCCAAGATAGCGGTCGCCGTTCCACCAATAGCTGGGGCAGCTTGACGAGCAGCAGGCGCACAGAATGCATTCATAAAGGCCATCCAGTTTCTGGCGGTCTTCATAGCTTTGCCGCCATTCTTTTTGCGGTTCCGGCGATACCGTTTGAAGGTACGGCTTGATAGAAGCATATTGCGCATAGAAATTGTTCAGGTCCGGCACCAGATCCTTGACCACATCCAGATGCGGCAGCGGATAGACTTTTACATCGCCGTTTATTTCATACATGCCCTTGGTGCAGGCCAGCGTGTTGCCGCCATCAATGTTCATGGCGCAGGAACCGCATACCCCCTCGCGGCAGGAACGGCGGAAGGTCAACGTCGGATCAATCTCGTTCTTGATCTTGATCAGCGCATCCAGCACCATCGGGCCGCAACTGTCGGTGTCGATCTCATAAGTATCCAGGCGCGGGTTCTTATCGTCATCCGGGCTCCAGCGGTAAATATGGAACGTGCGGATATTTTTCGTTCCAGCAGGGGCCTTGAAGACATTGCCCTTTTCGACCCTGGAATTTTTTGGAAGTGCAAACTCGACCATCACAGCTTTCCTTAATAAACGCGCTTCTTCGGCGCGATATATTGAATGTCATTCGACAGGGTATAGGCATGCACCGGACGGTAATCGATGCGCACCTTGCCGCTTTCATCGAGCCAGCTAAGGGTGTGCTTCATCCAGTTGTCATCGTCCCGGTCGGGATAATCTTCGCGCGCATGGGCGCCCCGGCTTTCCTTGCGGTTTTCCGCCGAGTACACCGCGACCATGGATTGACGGATCAGATTATCAAACTCCAGCGTTTCAATCAGATCGGAATTCCAGATCAGAGAGCGGTCGGATGTTTTGATATCGGTGCGCGCGTCATAGACCTCGCGGATCAGCTTGCAGCCTTCCTCAAGCACCTCGCCGGTGCGGAACACCGCGCAATTGTTCTGCATGATTTTCTGCATGCGCAGACGCAGTTCCGCCGTGGAGGTATTGCCCTTGGCGAAACGCGCCTTGTCCAGACGCGCGAGCGACATGTCCGCCGCATCCTTTGGCAGTTCGCGCTGTTTTTCATCTTTTTTGATTACCTGTGCGGCGCGTTGCGCCGCCGCGCGGCCGAACACCACCAGATCGATCAGCGAATTGGAACCCAGCCGATTTGCGCCGTGTACGGACACGCAAGCGGCCTCGCCAACGGCCATCAGGCCGGGCACGACCGCGTCGGGATTGCCATCGCGAAGGGTCACGACTTCGCCATAAAAATTGGTCTGCAAACCGCCCATATTGTAATGCACGGTGGGCAGCACCGGGATCGGTTCCTTGGTCACATCGACGCCGGAAAAAATCCGCGCAGATTCCGAAATGCCGGGAAGGCGTTCGTGCAGAATGGCTGGATCCAGATGATCCAGATGCAGATAGATATGATCCTTGTTCGGACCAACGCCGCGCCCTTCGCGGATTTCAATGGTCATCGACCGGCTGACCACGTCGCGTGACGCCAGATCCTTGGCTGACGGCGCATAGCGTTCCATAAACCGCTCGCCATTGGAGTTGGTGAGATAGCCACCTTCGCCGCGCGCGCCCTCGGTGATCAGGCAGCCCGCGCCGTAAATGCCGGTCGGATGAAACTGCACAAACTCCATGTCCTGTAGCGGCAGCCCTGCGCGCAGCGCCATGCCATTGCCGTCGCCCGTGCAGGTATGCGCGGAAGTGGCCGAGAAATAGGTGCGGCCATAGCCGCCGGTGGCCATGATGGTGATTTTGGCGCGGATGCGGTGGATCATGCCGTCATCCATATTAATGGCGATCACGCCCCGGCATTCGCCATCTTCCATGATCAGGTCGATCACGAAATATTCGATCATGAATTCGGCATTGTTGCGGATGCTCTGGCCATACAAAGTATGCAGCATGGCGTGGCCGGTGCGGTCGGCGGCGGCGCAGGTGCGCAGCGCGGGCGGACCTTCGCCGTATTTTGTGGTCATGCCGCCAAAGGCGCGCTGATAGATTTTTCCCTCTTCGGTACGCGAAAAGGGTACGCCGAAATGTTCCAGCTCGAACACGGCGGCGGGCGCTTCGCGGCACAGAAATTCAATGGCGTCCTGATCGCCCAGCCAGTCAGCGCCCTTGACGGTGTCATACATGTGCCAGCGCCAGTCGTCTTCGATCATATTGCCCAGCGCAGCCGAAATGCCGCCTTGCGCAGCCACCGTGTGACTGCGGGTAGGGAATACCTTGGTGATGTTGACGGTCTTCAGGCCCGCCTGCGCACAACCCAGCGTCGCCCGCAATCCCGAACCCCCTGCGCCTACAACAACAACATCATAGGTATGATCAGTAATCGGATAGGCCGTCATATTATGCCGCGCTCCCAAAGCTCAGTTTTATTACGGAAAGGACGCAGGCAAGCGACAGCCCAAGGCAGCCCAGTTTAATGACGATGATCAGGCCGATTTTACCCAGCTCCCAGTGCACATAATCTTCCACGACATGCGCCAGACCAATGCTCATATGATAAAATCCAATCAGCAGAAACATCAGCATCGCGACGCCCACCAGCGGCGAGCGCATGGTGTCCACTGCGCTGGTGTAATCATCGCCGGTAAGCGCGATCATAAACCCGGTAAATGTCGCCGCCAGCGGGATCAGGGCAATCGCGGTCAGCCGCTGATGCCAGAAAGTCTGCGTGCCGTCTTTTGCCGAACCCCTGCCACGCACACGGCCCATCGGTGTTTTGAAGTCAGACATCAGACATCCCCCCGGCATAAATAGGCAAGACCCCAGACAATAATTGTTAACAGCACCGAACCGGTGAACGCAGCCCAGGCGGTACGGTTGGCGGTGGCAACCTCAAAACCGTATCCAACATCCCAGAACAGATGCCGGATGCCGTTGCACAAATGATACATCATCGACCAGGTAAAGCCGAGCAGCAACAGCCGCCCAAACCAGCTTCCCAGAAACGCCTGCAACGCCGCATAGCTTTCCGGCCCGTCCGCCAGCGCCAGCAGCCAGCAGGTCAGCAACAGGCTGCCAATGCCAAGCCCTACACCGGTTATACGGTGGGTGATGGACGCCGCCATTGTGATCTTCCAGCCATAGATTTGAAGATGCGGCGAAAGCGGCCGTGGCCGCATGGCTGGCGGTTTGCCAGCCCCTGCCTGAGATTCCGCCATTTCTGGCCCCCTGCTAATTATTTGGCGGCACAGAAGGCCGCAATTGATTCCTGCGCATACTAAGCCTGGAAGCGGCCAAGTCAATAAGCAGCGATGTAAAATAGATCAAAATCGCGTCCTGGTTCCGATGCGAAGCGTCTGATCGGGGACACAAAAGGCTGGCACTCGAATTGGCTTAGGAAAATGCCGACCGCAAATGATAGTAGTAAAAAGTGATTGGTTCACGTATGGCGTCACGGGTAACGGGGTTTGCGGGATGCGTTATGTTTTTCGGAAAGTAAATTATTTCTTGCAGGTTCTGAATTATATTTTCAGGACATTGGCTGGAAATTTCAAGCCATTGAATGCGGATGGCGCCATCACAAAAGAGCGTGACCTGCTTGCGTCTGAAAATGTGCTTTTGCGTGAAGAACTGCGCCGCGCGCTTTTGCCCACAGGCTATTATCCGGAAGTTTCCAATGCAACCGCAACGAAAGGCCTGTGCGAGCTTGTAAATCCCAATCGCTATTTGGACAAGGAATGGATGGACATACACCTGCAACTGGAACGCTATTCAATAGACAAGCATTGTTTCAGCAATCGCAGCGGCGCCATTTACCGGAAAGGCTGGGAATGGACCCACTGTGTCTACGGCCTGAAAAAGCTTGGAATGCTCAATCCTTCCTACAAGGCGATTGGCGTTGGCGCCGGGCGCGAGCCAGTGATTTTTTATCTTGCGGAACATATTTCCAGTGTGATGGCGACAGATCTGTATGGCGAACAGGGCTGGATCAGCACAGGTGGACAGGAAGCGGATTTGACGCTTGTTGAAGAATGCAAAAAAATATGTCCCCCGACGGTGGATTTCTCGAAAATTAAATTCGAAAACCAGAATGGCGTGGCTTTAACCTATGCGGACAATGTATTTGATTTTGCCTGGAGCCTGTCTTCGATTGAACATTTCGGCGGGCACGGCGCGGCCTCGCAGGCAATAAGGGAAATGGCGCGGGTAATTCGTCCCGGTGGCGTTATCGCGGTTGCCACGGAAATGCTGCTGCTGGAGGAACATGCGCACCCCGAATTTTTTACCAGAAAACAAATAGAGGAATATCTGATAAATCCGTTTTCCGGCACGCTGGAGCTTGTTGACGAGATAAATTATGACACGCTCTCTTACGAATATTTACTCGACAGCATCAGCCTGCCCCAGGGTGTTCATCGCAGAAGGCGTCACGTCGTCCTGAATGACGGCGAAGTACAGTGGACCTCGATCATGCTGTTTTACAGGAAGAAATAATCCTGATGGAAAGACGGGTTACGCCAACCTACCGCCGTCCCATCAGTAGCCAGCAATCCAGATTGAGGATGACGGCGGGGTGGTGGCCTCTTTCCGGTCCCTTAACCGGATGGATTTAGTGCGAATTTCGCCGTTTTGCTCAAAACGAACCATGAAGCAAACGCCTTGATGTCACGGGCTTTGCCATCGAAGGTAATCTTTTGATCGCGGGACGCCTCGGCAATAGAGATATGGCCCAGCCAAATCTGTATCAGCATGCGCACATGCGCGCAAACAGTGAGATCAACTTCGTGGCCCGGATCCTTCATGCATAGATCAATGTCATCCCGGTCGAACACAAGCCAGAACCGGCGCCGGTTGACAGGCACTCCGGAAAACTGAAACAGGACGACAAAACGCTTGTCAACCTGGGTATTGCTCGCAAGAACGCGCCGCCTGATGTCCCACATGAGAAGATCAGGGTCCAAATTCCTGTCCAGGGTCAGGTCATGCCTGACCCACCGCTGGGCCCAAAGCCCCATCCCTTCCAGAATTGGGCTTAACCCCTTGCCTGCTTCGGTCAGGTGATACTCGCCGGCCCGGCCTTTGGCGGCCATGCGATGTTCGATGATGCCGGAATATTCCAGCTCTTTCAAACGGCGGGACAATAGCGCGGGCGACATTCTCGGAACACCGCGCTGAATATCATTGAAGCGCACGCTGCCGCAAAGCAGCTCGCGCACGACAAGCGGCGTCCAGCGTTCGGCCAAAATTTCGGCCGCCCGCGAAACCGGGCAGAATTGCCCATATCCATTGTCTTTCACCATGAGGCCAATGCTACCGCGAAAAGGGGGCCTGCCGCAACTTCACATCCTGAAGTTGTTGAGAATTCCATTTGGAGCCATGTTCTTGATCAGACTAGAAACCTTGAAGGAGTGTTTTTGCCATGAACACCGCTATTAATTTGCACTCGCTGGCGCAAAAATTAGGTCCGCAAATTGCGCAGGGCGTTGCTGGACGCGACGCGGCGGGAACCTTCGTTTCGGAGAATTATGACCTTATGAAACAGCATAAGGTGTTCTCAGCACTTGTGCCCACAGAATTGGGTGGAGGCGGTGCAAGCTACACAGAGATGTGCGCCTTTCTTCGCACGCTGGCCCGCTATTGCGCTTCCACAGCATTGTCGCTGGCCATGCACCAGCATCTGGTCGCTGCGGCGGTTGCTAACAACCGCAATGGCCGTCCGGGCAAAAAGCTTTTGGAGCGCGTCGCTGGTAGCGAGGCCGTACTCGTAAGCACTGGCGGTAAAGACTGGTTGGAATCGAACGGCACTGTCGTGAAGGTTGACGGTGGCTTCGAGGTAACTGCCCAAAAGCCTTTCGGTTCGGGTTCACCCTGCGGAGATGTGCTGGTGACATCGGCGCCCTACAAGCACGCAGTGGAAGGATGGCAAGTGCTGCATTTCCCGGTTCCGTTTGCAGCAAAGGGCGTGTCCCTGGGCGACGACTGGAACACGATGGGAATGCGTTGCACCGGCTCACACACTGTGAACCTAGATAAGGTATTCGTTGCCGAAGAGGCGGTCAGTCTATCGCGTCCAAGGGGTGAATATCATATGGCCTGGAACACCATCCTGACCATGGCCATGCCGCTCATCATGTCGGTATATACGGGTATTGCGGAAGCGGCGGCGGCGGAGGCGCTCAACCATGCCGCCAAACGCGAAGACGATACCGTTATACCTTTTTTGCTGGGTGAACTCACCAATATCCTTACGACGGCTCAGCTTGCCGCCGATGATATGGTGCGGATTGCCAATGATTATGACTTTGAACCTTTGACCGCAACGGCGAACGCCATTCTGGTGCGCAAGACAATCGTCGCCAAGTCCGTGGTGGCGGTGGTGGAGAAGGCGATTGAGATCGCTGGCGGCGTTGGCTTCTATCGCAAACACAGCCTGGAGCGGCTATTGAGAGATGCGCACGCCTCGCAATTTCATCCGTTGCAGGAAAAACGCCAGCATCATTTCACCGGCCGGCTGGCCCTTGGCCTTGATCCGATCGAAGGCGCCAATGGAGGAAATATGCGAATGGCGGCAGAATAAAGCGAACGTGTTGATAGGGACGCAATGCTTACTGGCGTGATGAGATTAGAGTGAATCGCGCCACAAAAAAGGAGAAAGCCTGATGCACATTTCTAAATTTGGTATCGTGATCATTCTACTTGCGATCACTGCTTTGGGGACGGCAAGCGCCAAGCCCGGTAGCGGGGAAAAGGCGCTGGCGATCCCGCCAAGTTCCTCAGAACTCAAGTGGGGGCCTTGCCCGCCGATCTTTCCGGCCGGATGCCAGATTGCTGTTCTGCATGGCGATCCAGCGGGGACGAACGCCGATGTGTTCCTCAGAGTTCCCGCCAGGTTAGAACTGCCGCCGCATTGGCATACTTCGGCGGAGCGTATGGTTCTCGTCTCCGGCGAATTGCATGTGACCTATCAGGGACAGCCGGTAGCAATACTGACACCCGGCGCCTATGCCTATGGTCCCGCCAAAGCGCCCCATAAGGCGGTATGCGTGAGTTCCGATGCCTGCACGCTTTTTATCGCGTTCGAGTCCCCCATTGATGCGCAGCTATTTGAGGGGCCACTCTGAGCAGGGTTGGTGGCTCTGGCGGAAGGATCGATTCAACGCCGCCCCATCAGTAGCCAGTAGTCCAGATCAAGGATGACGGCGGGGTGGTGGCCATCGGCGGTCGCGCCCGGAAAATCGGCACAGGGGTGATCCTTCGTGGCGAACAGGCGCACGCGCAGCGCCCCCACATCCCTGCGGCCGGGGATTTCGGCCTTCGCCAAAATCTCTGACCACGCAAACACCGTGTGGCCCGCATAGCACGGTGCGACATGCCGGCCGGCGTTGATAGCGGCGATCTTTACGCCATTGGCCAGGCCGTTAAAGCTGAGTGCGCGCGCCAAGCTGATCACATGGCCGCCATAGACCAGGCGGCGCTGGGCCTTATCATTGTTCTGCATATATTGGTTGAAATGCACCTTGGCGGTGTTTTGATATAGCCGTGTCGCCATCATATGTTCGGCTTCCTCGATGGTCATGCCGTCCACATGGTCGATTTTTTCACCCGCGTGATAATCGTCCCACAGATGCGGGGAACCGGAGTGTTCGCAATTATATTTGCTGAAATCAAGCCCGGCGGGGACAGCAAGATCGCTGGCTGTGACGAATTCCGGCAATTCCGGTATGGTTGCCGCAGGGGTAGGGGCCGCCTCATCGCGCTTGCGCACCATCACCCAGCGTACATAATCGATGACCACTTCATGGCGCTGATTAACCCCGGTGCTGCGCACATAGACAATGCCCGACTTGCCATTGGACAGTTCGCGCAGGCCAATGACTTCTGACGTGGTGGACAGGGTGTCGCCTGCATAGACCGGCGTAATAAAACGGCAATCCGCATAGCCCAGATTGGCGACCGCATTCAGCGAAATATCCGGCACCGTCTTGCCGAACACAATATGAAACGCCAGCAGATCATCCATAGGCGCGCCGGGAAGGCCCAGCGAACGCGCAAATTCATCCGACGAAGTCAGCGCAAAACGCGGCCCGAACAGCGCCGTATACAGCGCCGCATCCCCCAGCGTCACCGTGCGCGGCGTGGCGTGGCGCAGAAACTGGCCGGCCTCGAAATCTTCAAAGTAATTGCCCGGATTGGTTTTGCTCACAATATGCTTCCCTGTCTGTTGCCTGATGCAGGTTTTAGACGATGCCGCGCCGCGCGGGAAGGGGCAAGCGCAGCTTTCTCTTCCACGGGATCAGGAAGGCGGACCATTCGGCTTAGGCGCTGGCGCCGCCTTCTGTCCCTGTTCAGGCCTCTTTAGTAACAATCCTGTGTTGTTTTCATTTTATTAAGGGCGTCCGGTTATCAAATTATCGTCAGGTGCCGACATAAACTCAGGCAATGTACGGGTTTGCGCGGTAACAGTTGCCCATTTTGCTTGATCCATGCGTCATTCTGCACGACCATTACAGCCATATCAAATTGCAGATCAATGACGGTGTATTCTTTCCGTCAGGTTATGGAAAAACAGGTAGATTTATCGGATGCCTCTCAAGGAAATGAAAGCGCTCGATGCGGTCAGTTTTTCAATTTTACCTGCGCCGGCGCAGACCGTCATTGCATTTCCCCATACGGGTGATTACCGCAAGGATGTGTTGATTGAATCTCTGGATTACCGTTGGAACGGGGTTTTGCCGGTTGGCGAACCGGTTACGTTGACGTTTAGTTTTGCTGCTGCGGCGCCGACATATGGCAATTTTCAGGACAGGCTGGGGTTTCAACCTTTTTCCGCCTATCAGCGCGATCTGGCCCGTGAAATTCTGACGGAAATATCAACCTTCACCAGGCTGGATTTTGTAGAAGTTCCCGACAGCGAAGCAGCCTATGGTCAAATCCGCTTTGGCAATAATCAACAATCTGCATCGGCGGCCTATGCCTATCTGCCATTTTCAACCGGCAGGCCGTTGGATGGCGATGTGTTTGTCGATGTGGACAGCATGTCCAGCCAGACCACGTTTTCTGAGGATTATGCGCTGCTGGTGCATGAAATATTCCATGCGCTTGGTCTGAAACATCCTGGAAATTATGATGGCCCGAATACGTCATCGCCCCATGCTATCGGAAACTTTCTGGGCGAGGCGGAAGATTCAACCGCCTATACGGTCATGTCCTATCGCGATGCGGCGCAGGGTCAACCCTCTTTGGGTGGCATTTATGATATTTTGACCCTGCAATATCTGTATGGCCAGCGCTTGTCTGAAACCGGAAATAACATTTATGCGTTAACGGACGATCAGGGCGCCGTTCTGGAAACCTTAATTGATGGCGGCGGCAACGACACGCTTGATCTGAGCGCCATAAGCATCGCCTCCTTTGTGGATTTGCGCGACGGCAAGCTAAGCTCCATCGGGCTGGCGGCGCCCGGCGTGACCGCCTATCAAAATTTCGCCATCGCCATTGGCGCCCAGATTGAAAATGTCATTGGCTCCAATGTGGATGACAGCCTGACCGGCAATGCGCTGGCCAATAAAATTTCTGGCGGCGGTGGCCGGGATCAGCTCATGGGGATGGCCGGAAGCGATATTCTGGACGGCGGGGCCAATGCGGATCTCATTGAAATACCGCGTTTCATTGGCGATGCGGTGGACTATCTGGAATCCGGCGCGGCCTCGGTGATGGTTGATCTGTTGCTGGGCCGGGCAGAGGACGGTCTTGGCGGAACGGACACGCTGATTGGCATTGAAGATGTCATTGGGACCAATGGCAATGATACTCTGCTCGGCGATAATGGCAGAAACGGATTTCGCGGCTTTGGCGGCAATGATGTAATCGACGGCAGGGGAAATGACCCTTTGCGGCAAGATTTTGTAAGTTATTTTTTAGACCCGGCGGCGGTCACTGTCGATCTGCTGGCCGGCGCGGCGCGGGATGGTTTTGGCGGGACGGATAGTTTGCGCGGCATCGAGAATGTGAATGGCTCCGTTTATTCTGATATCTTGCGGGGTGATAGTGAACGAAACATGCTTCAGGGATTAAACGGGGATGATGTCGTCACCGGCGGCGGCGGTATAGACACGTCAATCTATCAGGGCGCGCGGGGCGATTACGTCATTTCTCTGCTTCCCGGCGTTCAGGTGGCTGGTGTTTCGCCCATGCGCAGCATCGGGGACAGTGCGATTGACCGCGACGGTAATGACACCGTATCTGGCATCGAACGCCTGCAATTCAGCGACGGCATTCTCGCCTTTGACAATCTGCCCACAGATAATGCGGGTAAGGGCTATCTGTTATACCGTGCGGCGTTTGACCGTGCGCCGGACGCTGCGGGTCTTGGTTTTTGGATCCGTGAACTGGAAAAAGGCCAGGATTATGGCACGGTTGTGGCGGCCAGTTTTATTGCTTCATCTGAATTCATCGGTCTGAATGGAAGCAACACCAGCAATGCGCAGTTTGTAAATCTGCTCTATCAGAATGTGCTGGATCGCGCGCCAGATGCGGCGGGTCTTGATTTTTGGCTGGGCCAGCTTGACAACGGCTATGCGCGCTCCAACATGCTGGCATCGTTCGCCATCTCCGATGAAAATTATAATGCGGTCGCCCCGCTGATCAGTGATGGCGTCTGGTTCGTGTGAACACTCCGGGGAAACTCCACACCTGACACGCCTGCGCGAACCGGTTATGGTAAGGCATGTCAGAATCATTCACCGAAAAAATAAACCCGAATTCCGTCCAACCCAGTTTCGTGCATCTGCGGGTGCATTCCGCCTATTCGCTGCTGGAAGGGGCGGTGAAGATCAAGCAGATGCCGGCGCTGTGCCGCACCTACGAGATGCCAGCCATTGCCATTACGGATAGCGGCAACCTGTTTGGCGCGCTGGAATTTTCCGAAACGCTGGCGGGGGAGGGCATACAGCCGGTCATTGGCTGCGCTTTGCAGCTATGTTTTGATCAGCCAGATAGCAGTTCGGTGGACGTACAACGCGGCCCGGCGCTGCGCGACAGGATTGCGCCCATTGTGCTGCTGGCGCAGAACGAGGCTGGCTATGCCAATCTGATGTGGCTTTCCAGCAATGCTTATCTGGAATGTGACGCGGAACCGCATGTGACGCTGGCGCAACTGGCCGCGCATGCGGATGGTTTGATCTGCCTGACCGGCGGGGCGTTGGGGCCGGTTGGCTGCCTGTTGCGTCAGGCGCGGCGTGATGCGGGCCAGGCGCTGCTGCGTGGGCTGGCTTTGATATTTCCGCAGCGGCTATATGTTGAATTGCAACGCCACGGCATGGCGGAAGAGGCGGCGGCGGAAGAAGATTTTATCCGTTTCGCCTACGATCTGGCGCTGCCGCTGGTGGCCACAAACGAAGTGTATTTTCCGTACCGCGATATGTATGAAGCCCATGACGCGCTGATCTGTATTTCGGCGGGGGCCTATGTTTCGCAGGATGATCGCCGCAAACTGACGCCCGAACATTACATGAAAAGTCCGGCGGAAATGGCGGCGCTGTTTGCGGATTTGCCGGAGGCCATCGAGAACACCATCGAGATCGCCCGGCGCTGCGCCTTTCGGCCGCGCACCCGCGCGCCCATTCTGCCGCGTTTCGGCGCCCCGGACGAAGAAGCTGCCGAGTTGCGCCGTCAGGCGGCTGCGGGGCTGGACAACCGGCTGGCGAACGAAGGCAGTTTTGCGGATGAAACCGAGTATCGTCAAAGGCTGGATTTCGAACTTGATGTCATTATCAAAATGGGCTTTGCCGGTTATTTTCTGATCGTTGCGGATTTTATCCAATGGGCCAAGGGGCAGGGCATTCCGGTGGGGCCGGGACGCGGTTCGGGTGCTGGCTCGTGCGTGGCCTGGTCGCTGACCATTACCGATCTTGATCCGTTGCGGTTCGGGTTGCTGTTCGAACGCTTTCTCAATCCCGAACGTGTTTCGATGCCGGACTTTGACATCGATTTCTGTCAGGAACGCCGCGACGAAGTGATCCGCTATGTGCGCGAAAAATATGGCGATGACCGCGTGGCGCAGATCATCGCCATTGGCAAATTGCAGGCGCGCGCGGCGTTGCGCGATGTGGGCCGTGTGCTGCAAATGCCATACGGGCAGGTGGACCGCATCTGTAAAATGGTGCCGAACAACCCGGCCAATCCTGTGACCCTGGCCGAGGCCATCAAGGCCGAACCGCGCCTGAAGGAAGAACGCGATAGCGACCCGGCGGTGGCGCATCTGCTGGACACCGCCATGCGTATCGAAGGGCTGTACCGCCACGCATCCGTGCATGCGGCGGGCGTGGTGATCGGTGACCGGCCTCTGCACGAACTGGTGCCGCTCTACCGCGAACCGCGCGGTGAAATGCCGGTGACGCAGTTCAACATGAAATGGGTCGAACCGGCGGGCCTTGTGAAGTTCGATTTTCTCGGGTTGAAAACCCTTACGGTCATTGCCAAAACTGTGGAGCTTCTGGCGCGCAAGGGTGTCGTGCTGGACATTCACAAAATCCCGCTGGATGACGCGCCCAGTTTCGAAATGCTGCGCGAGGCGGAAACCATCGGCCTGTTCCAGCTCGAAGGCAGCGGCATGCGCGAGTCCATCCGCAGCCTGCGCCCGGACCGTTTTGAAGACATCATCGCCATGGTGGCGCTGTACCGCCCCGGTCCGATGGACGATATTCCCAAATATATCGCCTGCAAGAACGGCCAGGAAGAAGTCGTCTATCCGCACCCGCTGCTGGAACCGATCCTGTCGGAAACATACGGCGTTATTGTGTATCAGGAACAGGTGATGCAGATCGCCCAGGTTCTGTCCGGCTACTCTCTGGGCGAAGCCGATCTGCTGCGCCGCGCCATGGGTAAAAAAATCCAGTCGGAAATGGACGCCCAGCGCGCCCGCTTTATCGATGGCGCGATTGCGCGCGGTGTGGATGCGGTGGTTGCCCGGAATATTTTTGAACTGGTGAATAAATTTGCGGGTTATGGCTTTAACAAATGTCATTCGGCCCCCTATGCGCTGATCGCCTATCAGACGGCCTATCTGAAAGCCAATCATCCAGTGGAATTTCTGGCCGCTTCCATGATGCTGGATCAGGGCAATACCGATAAGCTGAATATTTTCCGTCAGGAGGCGGCGCGTCTGGGCATTGCCGTCAACGCGCCAGACATTAACCGCTCCGAGGCGGATTTCAGCACCAATGAGGGCGCGATCTATTATGCGCTGGGGGCGGTGCGCAATGTGGGGGCGCAGGCGATGCGCGCCATCGTGGCGGAACGCGAAGCCAATGGTCCGTTCACGGATATGGAAGATTTCATTAATCGTGTTGATCCGCGCCATCTGAATAAACGCAGTTTTGAATTTCTGGTGCGTGCGGGCGCCTTTGACGTGCTGGAGCCCAACCGTGCGCAATTGCTCGCGGGCGCGGACATGGTGATGGCGCACTGTAATGCGGCCGCCGCCGCGCGCAACAGCAGCCAGACCGATCTGTTCGCCACCGGGGGTATGCAGCAGCGCCGCGAGCTGAAACTGCCCACGGTGGATGGCTGGCCGCCCATTGAAAAGCTGAAGGCGGAATTTGACGCGCTCGGCTTTTACCTCTCGGCCCATCCGCTCGATGATTACAGCGCCATTCTGGCGCACGCCAATGTCACGCCCTATGCGGAATTTTTTGAACGCCTGGATGATATGGAACGCCCGGCCAAACTGGCGGGCACGATTGTCGCCAAACGCGAGCAGCGCTCGCAGCGCGGCAATCCATTCGCCTTCGTCACCCTCAGCGATCAGTCCGGCGAATATGAAGTCACGCTATTCAGCGAACTGCTTAGCGTCCACCGCGAACTGCTGGAGCCGGGCAATCTGGTGGTCATGAACGTCACCGGCAAGCTGGATCGTGACCGCCCCCGCCTGACGGCGCAATCCCTGCAGGCGGTGGACAAGCTGGCGGACGCCGCCATGGGCGGCCTGCGCGTGTTCGTCGCCGACGCCAAACCGCTCGTCAGCCTGCAACAGCGCCTGAAATCCGCTGGGCAGGGCAAGGGCTATGTGCATCTGGTGCTGCGCGGCAGGGAACACCGCCGCGAAGTCGAAATCCGCATCCCCGGCGCCTACGCCACCGGCCCCCGGATGCGCGGCACACTGGCCGCAGTACACGGGGTGCTTGATGTTCAGGAATGCTGAGTGGCCGCCAAATGGCTTGCTTTGGTAGAAAAATACCCCTATACACCCCCTTCAAACCTCACGCAGGTTACGGCGTCCGGTACCCCTTGCATCCTTTGGGAAGCATAGGGGAACAGCCCCTGATTGGCATTCCGATGCGTCGAACCGGTGTCCTGTAATGGGACCAACTCCTGCGGCGGCATAACCGGTAAAAGGAAAAAAAGAATGGCATTGCCAGATTTCAGCATGCGCCAGCTTCTTGAAGCAGGCGTGCATTTCGGCCACCAGACTCACCGCTGGAACCCGAAAATGGCTCCGTTTCTGTTCGGGGCGCGTAACAATATTCATGTAATCGACCTCACCCAGACGGTACCCTTGTTGTACCGCGCGCTGGAAACCGTGCGTGATGTGGTGGCGGGCGGCGGACGGGTTCTGTTTGTCGGCACCAAGCGTCAGGCGGCAAAACCGCTGGCCGACGCGGCCAAGCGTTGCGCACAATATTATATCAATGCCCGCTGGCTGGGCGGCACCCTGACCAATTGGAAAACAATTTCCAATTCGATCAAGAAACTGAAGTCCCTGGATGAGCAATTGTCGGCGGGCACCATGGGCCTGACCAAAAAGGAACTGCTGCAACTGACGCGCAGCCGCGACAAGCTGGAAGCCTCGCTGGGCGGCATCAAGGACATGGGCGGTATTCCCGACCTGATCTTCATCATCGACACCAACAAGGAAGCTCTGGCGGTGCTGGAGGCGGCCAAACTTGGCATTCCCGTGATTGCCGTGCTGGACAGCAATAGCGATCCCGATGGCATTGCCTGCCCGATCCCCGGCAATGACGACGCCGCGCGGGCGATTGATCTATATTGCGATTTGATGGCGCGCGCCTGTCTCGATGGCCTGTCGCAGGGCAGCGCGGGCATGGAAGGCGACATGGTTGAACCGCCGTCTTTTGAAGCCCCCGAAGTGCTTGAAGACGCCGGGGCGGCGGAAACTGCGCATTAGCTGAATTTGAGGAATGACAATGGCTGAAATTACGACAGCGCTGATAAAAGATCTGCGTGAAACCACTGGCGCCGGCATGATGGACTGCAAGAAGGCCTTGCAGGAAACCGGCGGCGACATGGAAGCAGCGATTGACTGGCTGCGCGCCAAGGGCCTTTCCAAGGCCGCAAAGAAGGCGGATCGCGTCGCGGCGGAAGGCCTGATAGGTTTTGCCGCAGGCGACAAATGCGCAGGGCTGATCGAGCTGAATTCTGAAACCGATTTCGCGGCGCGTTCAGAAAAGTTTCAGGCCATTGTCTCGGCGGTTGCAAAAATTGCGTTGGACGCAAAAGGCGACCTCGCGGCGTTGCTGGCGCAAAAGTTTCCGGGCAGTGAGCGTGACGTTGCCGGCTATGTTTCCGAAATGGTCGGAACCATTGGCGAGAATATGAGTGTGCGGCGCACCGCCTACCTGTCGGTTCCTCAGGGCGTTGTGGCGGGCTATATCCATAATCAGGTTGTGCCCGGTCTTGGCAAAATGGGGGTGATCGTGGCGCTGGAGTCTGCGGGCGATACAAAAAAGCTCAATGAGCTTGGCCGTCAGGTCGCCATGCACATTGCCGCCGCCGCGCCGTTGGCGCTGGCGCCTGAATCGCTGGATCCCGAAGTGGTGGAGCGTGAACGCGCAGTGCTGATCGAACAGGCCCGCGAATCAGGCAAGCCCGACAATATCATCGAAAAGATGATCGAAGGCCGCATCCGCAAATTCTATGAAGAGGTTGTGCTGCTGTCCCAGGCCTGGGTGATGGACCCCGATATCACCGTGCAAAAGGCCATTGACGCCGCCGCCAAAGATATTGGCACCCCGGTAAAAGTGACCGGTTTTGTACGCTTTTTGCTGGGCGATGGCATCGCAAAGGAAGAAAGCGATTTCGCCGCCGAGGTTGCCGCCGCCGCTGGCAATTAGGGGGGGATGATGCGCTATCATCTATCTTCGCGTGTGTGCCACAGCCGCAAAATATAGATTGTTGATTCGTGTAACTCGTAGCGCATCTCGTATTTGCCGACAAGAATGCGCCGCACCTCACGCGGCGTGAACTCTTCAAGGCGTTCGCCAATGCGGGGATGCTCGATAATGCGCAACGGCGCTGCGGTCAGTGATTGCACAATCCGGGTCGCCGCCTGCCGGTCTATGGGCGCAAGGAAATCATGCAATCGCGCTAAATCGGACAGCGCTTTGCGGGTCCATTTCAGTTGCATCAATCCGCCGAGGGAAGGGGATTGGGCTGGCGGCTGTCAAGACTGTCGGCCCATGCCTGTACGGCCTGATGGCTGATAACATGTCCGGCATCCACATCGGCAAGCGCTTCCAGCGTCAGCAGCCTTCGTTCTTCTTCCAGGGCTATCCAGTCTGATAGCGCCTGTTTGATGATCCAGCCGCGAGAACGTTCAAGGCGGCCTGCTAATTGATCGATTTTATCCGCCAATGCCAGAGGCACATGCGCGGTAAACACCTTTGTCACCATGTCAGAACCTCGTCTTTTTACGATTAACAAATAATCACTTTTAATCATAATGATAAAGATTGAGATTTTCAATTAAGAACCTCTGAACATGGTTCCGTATCGTACCAACGGACCTATGCCAAGACCTGTCATTCTGAGCAAAGCGAAGAATCCCACTCCGTATCGCGGGGATTCTTCGCTTCGCTTATTGGTACCTGCATCTTCAGGCAGAATGACACAGGGCCTTGCTCAGAGGTTCCTTAAAACCCTGCGTGGCGCAGGTGCAGGGAATAGATTGCATGGATATTGCTTTAGGGGTTTAAGATAATTTAAGTGCGGGCTATAGCATGTTGCCATACGACTGAATTCTCTCATTTAACACTAGAATCACACATGCCATCTGAAAAACCATCCAGTCCATCCACCACAGCCCTGCGCTGGCGGCGGGTATTGTTAAAAATTTCAGGTGAAGCCCTGATGGGGGATCGCCCCTTCGGGCATGACGCTGCCGCCATCGACCGTGTCGCGCAGGAAGTGCGCAACGTTATTCAGCTTGGCGCAGAAGTGGCGCTGGTTGTGGGGGGCGGCAATATATTTCGCGGCATGTCGGAGGCCGCCAGCGGCATCGACCGCAGCACCGCCGACCATATGGGCATGCTGGCGACGGTAATCAATGCGCTGGCGTTACAGGATGGTCTTGCGCGCAACGGTATTGCTGCGCGCGCCATGTCGGGTATTGCCATGCCCAGCGTGTGCGAAACCTTCACCCGGCGCGATGCGATGCGGCATTTGCAGGACGGGAGCGTGGTGGTGTTTGCGGGGGGAACCGGCAATCCCTATTTTACAACCGATACGGCGGCGGCGTTGCGTGCGGCGGAAATGAATTGCGATGTGCTGCTGAAAGGCACACAGGTTGATGGGGTTTATTCAGCAGATCCCAAAAAAGATGCGAGCGCGCTGCGCTATGACCGGCTAAGTTTCACAGAAGTGCTGGCGCGCGATTTGCGCGTCATGGACGCCACCGCCGTCAGCCTGTGCCGCGAAAACAAAATCCCCATTCTGGTGTATAGTAATCAGGACACGGGAATGCTGGCCACGGTTCTGACGGGCGGTGGCACATATACGCTGATTGATGGGTGACAGAATGGCAGAGCCAGTAGAATTCGATATAGATGATCTGCAACGCCGGATGGATGGCGCGCTCACGGCGTTCAAGACGGAACTGTCGGGCCTGCGCACCGGCCGCGCCAGCGCCGGGTTGCTCGATCCAATTGTCGTTGAAGTTTATGGCGGATCAAAAATGCCGATCAATCAGTTGGGCACCGTCAGCGTGCCCGACGCGCGCATGATCAGCATTCAGGTCTGGGACAAAAGCACGGTTGGCGCCGTGGACAAGGCCATCCAGAAATCCGGCCTGGGACTTAACCCGCAGGTCGATGGCACCCTGATCCGGATTCCGATCCCGGCGTTAAATGCGGAACGCCGCATCGAGCTGACCAAGGTGGCCGGTAAATATGCCGAAGAAGCGCGCATTGCCGTGCGTCATGTACGCCGGCATGGTCTGGATGATCTGAAGCGCATGGAAAAAGACGGTCATATCGGTGAAGATGACCACAAAATATGGGCCGAAGAAATTCAGGAAATGACCGATGCTTTGATCAAGCAGATTGATCAGGCGCTGGCGGTCAAGGAACAAGAGATCACGAACGTTTGACCCAGGGCCTTGGTCATAAGCTGGATGCGGCTGCGGCAAGTTTACCGCAGCATATTGCCATTATCATGGATGGCAATGGGCGCTGGGCGAAGAAACGTTACATGCCACGAACGCTGGGCCATCGCGAAGGGGCCGAGGCCGTGCGCCGCAGCGTTACGGCATGCGCGGAAATTGGCGTGCCCTATCTGACCCTGTTCGCGTTTTCCTCGGAAAACTGGAAACGCCCGGCGGACGAAGTCGATGATCTGATGTGGCTGCTGCGCAGCTATCTGCAACGCGAGGTGAACGAGCTGAACCGGCAGAAAGTGCGCATCGGTTTTATCGGTGATCGCACGGCGTTAGCGCCCGATCTGGTTTCCCTGATCGAAAATGCCGAACAGCAGACCCGGCACAATGACCGGCTGATCTTCACCATCGCGGTCAATTATGGCGGCCAGAATGATATTGTCTCGGCGGCGCAGCGTCTGGCGCGCGAAGTGGCGGCCGGCCGCATGCGGCCGGATCAGATTACGCCTGAAACCTTCGCCGCGAGTTTAATGACCATGGGCCTGCCGGACCCGGATTTAATCATCCGCACCAGCGGCGAACAGCGGCTGAGCAATTTTATGCTGTGGCAGGCGGCCTATTCCGAACTGGTTTTCATTGATACGCTGTGGCCGGATTTTTCCAGAAAATCACTTGAAGAGGCCATTGCGCTGTTCAGCCGCCGAGATCGGCGCTTTGGCGCAACCAGCGAAAGCTGAAAGGCTGGCTTGTAATTATTTCGATTTATCACCACACACAATGTCATCGCGAGCCACGTAGTGGCGTGGCGATCCAGAGCCCTTTAGGAAAGCCTGAATTTGTGGCCCCTGGATTGCCACGTCGCTTCGCTCCTCGCAAAGACGGCGAAGGGGATGTAGTGTAACGTGAAGCAATCTTTCTCCGGTGATCTCGTGCCACGCATCCTGTCGGCGCTTGTTCTGGCCCCTATTGTTCTGGGGGCGGTGTGGTTCGGTGGTTTGCCATTTCAGATCATGCTTGGGATTGTCGTCCTTCTCGCAACCTGTGAATGGACGCATGTGACTTGTGGCCCTGGCTGGTACATTGACGCGGTGATTATCGTGGGGACCGCGCTTGCGGCAATGTTGGCCACCGTGACAGATAATCTCAATCTGCTGGGCTGGATAATTCTTGCAGGCATGGCAGTGTCCGGTGGTCTGGGCTGGGTTCGCGGTCAGGAATTGCGCTGGCGCTTGCTGGGGGGGCCTTATATTTCTCTTGGACCGGTGGCTTTAGTCTGGCTACGCGGTCAGGATGGCGTTGGTCTTACATTAATAGTCTGGCTGTTATTGGTTATATGGGCCATGGATATCGGGGCCTATTTTGCCGGACGCGCCATTGGCGGGCCAAAGCTGGCGCCATGGGCAAGCCCGAACAAGACCTGGGCCGGCCTGATCGGTGGTATGGTTTGCGCGGGCATTATAGGAGGCGCTGTGGCGTCGGTGACCAGTCTGGGGCCAGTATGGGTGCTGGCTGAACTGGCGGTAGCTGTCGGGGTCTGGTCTCAGGTTGGGGATATTGCAGAATCTATGGTAAAACGACATTTTGGCGTTAAGGATATGAGCAATTTGATACCCGGACATGGGGGCATACTGGATCGTGTGGACGGGCTGCTGTTTGCAGCGCCCGCGATGGCTGCGTTTATTTTGGTGACGGGGGCAATATGAGTCAGACCGCGCCTGTTCCACTGATCGCACCTAAAAGCGTTACGATCCTGGGGGCCACTGGTTCCGTCGGGCTTAATACGATTGATCTGATCGAACGTGCGCCGGGCCGCTATCGGGTCGAGGCGCTGACCGCCAACGGAAATGTCGATGAACTGATCAGGGCTGCGCGCCGCGTTACACCGCGCCTTGCGGTCATTGGGGACGCCGGTAAATATCAGGCCCTCTGTGATGGGCTGGCGGGCACGGGCATCGAGGTGGCGGCAGGGCCGCAAGCCATTATCGACGCCGCCATGCGCCCGGCGGACTGGATCATGGCCGCAATTGTCGGGGCGGCGGGGCTGGCCCCCACTCTGGCGGCGGTGGCGCAGGGCACAACGGTCGCCATCGCCAATAAGGAATGCCTGGTCTGCGCCGGTGATCATATGATGGATCTGGTGCGGCGCAAGGGCACGATCCTGCTGCCTGTGGATTCCGAGCATAACGCCATCTTTCAGGTCTTTGACAGCCAGCGCCCGGAAGGGGTTGAGAAAATTACCCTGACCGCATCGGGCGGCCCGTTTCGCACGGCGACAATGGAACAGATGGCCGCCGCCACCCCCGCCCAGGCGATTGCGCATCCCAACTGGCAAATGGGTGCGAAAATCTCTGTCGATTGCGCAACTTACATGAACAAGGGGCTGGAACTGATTGAAGCCTATTATCTTTTTCCCGTAGATAAAGACCAGATAGATGTCGTCATCCATCCGCAATCAGTGATCCACAGCATGGTTTCCTACACGGATGGGTCGGTTCTGGCGCAGATGGCCTCGCCGGATATGCGCACCCCGATCGCCTACGCATTGGGCTGGCCGGATCGCATTCATGCCCCCGTACCGCGCCTCGATCTTGTACAGATTGCGCAATTAACTTTTGAAGCGCCTGATTTTAGCCGCTTTCCTGCATTACGTTTGGCCAGAGAAGCGCTGGCCCTGGGTGGTAGCGCGCCAACGGTTCTAAGTGCAGCGAATGAAATAGCCGTCGCGGGCTTTTTAGATGGTAGGATCGGCTTTCTGGATATTGCCCGTATCGTGGAGCAAACACTGGAAGCCGGAGGCAATGGCAAAATGGGGCAATGGTCCCGTTCCATGCAGTCTCTGGAGGATATTTTAAGTGCAGATGCGGCAGGCCGGGCCCATGCGCGCGCGTTAATGGAACGACGTT
>Ga0073919_1000011_pt1 | contig 42678 bp, 39 predicted proteins | sample GWRWT3_25Nov14_FD_71202 | JGI IMG/M metagenome (GOLD analysis project Ga0073919, IMG submission 71202) | Sand microcosm microbial communities from a hyporheic zone in Columbia River, Washington, USA - GW-RW T3_25-Nov-14 | ecosystem: Engineered > Artificial ecosystem > Sand microcosm >... | reverse complement strand
CAGCGCGTCGCCTTTATTCCGGACGGCGACCTGTTCAGGGGCATCGCCTCGGGAAAAGCGTCGATGGTCACGGATGAAATCGAAAGGTTCACGGAAAAAGGCATCCTGCTAAAGTCCGGCGAAGTGCTGGAGGCCGATATTATCGTCACCGCAACGGGCTTCGATCTCAGCGTGCTCGGCGATATCGGCTTTACCGTGGACGGCGCCCCTGTCGACTTCTCGAAGACGGTAACCTATCGCGGGATGATGTTTACCGGCGTGCCCAATATGGTGTGGATTTTTGGATATTTCCGCGCCAGTTGGACCTTGCGCGTGGACCTGGTTGCCGATTTCGTATGCCGGCTGTTCAATCACATGAAAAAGAAGCATGTGCGCAAGGTCACGGTAGCCCTTCGGCCCGAAGACAGGGATATGCCGCTAAAGTCCTGGATTGACCCGGAAAACTTCAATCCCGGCTATCTGATGCGCGGCATGCATCTGATGCCCAAACGGGGCGATAAACCCGAATGGCAGCACACACAGGATTACTGGGCCGAGAAGAAGGAACTGCCGAAAGTTGATCTCGACGCCAGCGAGTTCCATTACGAATGAGGCTGATCGGGGCCGGATTCCCGGAAAGCGCCAGCCGAAGCCTTTAAGGGCGCAGGCTGGTGCTGCGGGAGAGGATTGAACTCTCGGCCTCTCCCTTACCAAGGGAGTGCTCTACCACTGAGCTACCGCAGCAATGCGCCGATCCTGATGGTCAGGTAACGGGGTGTGAAGAGGCGCGCAAACTGCCACAGGCGCGGCCTGTTCGCAAGGATTGATATGTCAGCGGGTTACGAATCCGGCATAATGCGCTTTCTGGCCGCCAGGGTGCGCAGGCGCAGCGCATTGAGGCGGATAAAGCCGGCGGCGTCTTTCTGGTCATAGGCGCCGCGGTCGTCCTCGAACGTCACCAGCGTGTCGGAATAGAGCGATTTGGGGCTTTTGCGGCCCACCACCATGACATTGCCCTTGTACAGTTTCAGGCGCACCGCGCCCTCGACATGTTCCTGGCTTTTGTCGATCAGCGCCTGCAACATTTCGCGTTCGGGCGCAAACCAGAAGCCGTAATAGACCAGTTCGGCATAGCGCGGCATCAGGCTTTCTTTCAGATGCATGGCCTCGCGATCCAGGGTTAGCGATTCCATCGCCCGGTGCGCCACATGCAGGATTGTCCCACCCGGCGTTTCGTAAATGCCGCGCGATTTCATGCCGACAAACCGGTTTTCCACCAGATCAATGCGGCCAATGCCGTTTTCCCGGCCCAGCCCGTTCAACGCCGCCAGCATGGCGGCGGGCGAAAGCGCCTTGCCGTTCAGGCCAACCGGGTTGCCTTGTTTGAATTCTATTGTGATTTCCGTGGTTTTATCGGGCGCATCCTGAGGGGAAACCGTGCGCATATAGACGGCCTCGGGGGCTTCCTCCCACGGGTCTTCCAGCACTTTGCCCTCGGACGAGGAATGCAGCAGATTGGCGTCCACCGAAAAGGGCGCTTCGCCGCGCTTGTCCTTGGGCACCTGAATTTGATGCTTTTCGGCATATTGGATAAGATCGGTGCGCGATTTGAAATCCCATTCCCGCCAGGGTGCTATCACTTTGATATCCGGGTTCAGCGCGCAGGCCGCAAGCTCGAAACGCACCTGATCATTGCCCTTGCCGGTGGCGCCATGGGCAATCGCATCAGCGCCCGTCTCGGCCGCGATTTCAATCAGCCGCTTGGCGATCAGCGGCCGCGCGATACTGGTGCCGAGCAGATAGACGCCTTCATACAGCGCATTGGCGCGAAACATCGGAAACACGAAATCGCGCACAAATTCCTCGCGCATATCCTCGATATAGATATGTTTGATGCCCAGCATCTCGGCCTTTTTGCGCGCCGGCGCCAGTTCTTCGCCCTGACCCAGATCGGCGGTAAAGGTCACCACCTCGCAGCCATAGGTTTCCTGCAGCCATTTCAGAATAATCGAGGTGTCCAGGCCGCCGGAATAGGCGAGCACGACTTTTTTTACGTCAGACATGGGTTATGGGGTCCGTTTTTTATAATGCGCTAGATGCGCGCACTATAGGCAAAACCGGCGGCGCTGGCCATGCTCATATGGCTTAAAACAGCCAATTTATCTCACTGCCATGTGAATGGCAGTTGGCCAGATGGAAATCATCTCCTGATGGCCAAAGCCTGAGTTTGAGTTCCATGGTGTATATTTGCGGGCCTGGTTCAAATTTAAGCCAGCCGAAAGGCCGCGAAGGCGTAGCGTTTGCGCCAGCTTGCTGTATCAAGGCATATAATTGTTCGCGCGCGGCAGGCGGAACATACTGCCAGAAGACGCTGTGCATGACGATGCGCATGACGCCTTCTGGCTGGCGCCTCTGCAATTGCTGATCCAGCCATGGGGCGGCATCCGCAGCCACGACCGGCGGCAGAAAGCTCCGGGCGATTTTTATAGCCGCCTCAAGCCGTGCGATTCGCTCCTTTTGATCCGCCCAAACAAAGGCAATCAGGCGCTCAGCGGCGGCTGCATCGCTGACATTAATGGGCAGCAAATCTACGCCTGCGCGCGCAACGATCACCGGCTTTGCATCTGGCGGATCGCCGCCGGTCCAGGCCGGGACAATCCGCACGAGGGAATCATCCGGCCCGATCGCGCGGTTACCCAAATCAAAACGAAAGCGATCCAGATTAAGGTTCAGGCCTGCGCTGGCGCCAAGTTCAAGCAATTCAATGGGCATCCCCAGGCGGTGCGCCGCCTGCATCAGCCCACACATTAGCGCGCCACTGCGTCCAACTTCGTTGGTTTGGGGGGGTGAATCGAGCCAGCCCGCAAGCCAGGTGTCATGGGCATGAATCGCTTCGCGGATCGCGCCAGAAAAATCACCGCTACCTTCAAGATAGATTTTGCTTAAGCCCGGCGCCACGTTGCGTCTGGCCAGGCCATGCAAGCCGCCGGATAAACGCAAAGGCAAAGCATCGGCTATCGGATCGCCCGTCCACCCCAGGACACGGCGGCCAGTTTCACTTGTTGCATCAAGCAAATTGGCCGCAGCGTCCAATATTCCGGCGGTCAAGGGTGAGTTCAATGCCTGACAGGCGCGCGCCTGACGGCGTAACGCGGCGATATTGGGATTGTCACCGGCCATAAGTTATTTTGTTCCTATCCTGCCGGCGCGCCGCCCTTACGCGCCCTTTCGCTGGCGCTTTTCAGCTGGCCGCAGGCGGCCATGATGTCGCGGCCGCGGGGCGTGCGCACCGGGCTGGCGTAGCCGGCGCGGTTGACCACTTCGGCGAATTTTTCGATCTGGGACCAGTCGCTGCATTCATAGGGCGCGCCCGGCCAGGCATTGAACGGAATCAGATTTATCTTGGCCGGAATGCCTGCGATGATGCGCACCAGTTCGCGCGCATCAGCCAGACTGTCATTGACGCCTTTCAGCATGACATATTCGAATGTAATGCGCCGCGCGTTCGATGCGCCCGGATAGGCGCGGCAGGCGGCCAGCAATTCCGAAATCGGATATTTGCGGTTTAGCGGCACGATCTCATCGCGCACTTCATCGCGCACCGCATGCAGGGACACGGCCAGATTTGTGCCGATTTCTTCGCCACAGCGCTTCATCATCGGCACGACGCCAGCGGTTGACAGCGTGATGCGGCGGCGCGAAAGGCTAAGCCCCTCATTGTCCATGACGATCTGCAACGCCGCTTTGACATTGTCGAAATTATACAGCGGTTCGCCCATGCCCATCATGACGATGTTGGTCAGGTGGCGATCTTCGCTGGTCCATTCGTCAAGCTGATCGCGCGCCACCATCATCTGCGCGATAATTTCCGCGGGGGTCAGATTGCGCACCAGCATCTGTGTGCCGGTATGGCAAAAACGGCAATTCAGCGTGCAACCAACCTGCGAGGACACGCATAAAGTCCCACGCTCGTCTTCCGGGATGAATACGGTTTCGGCTTCCTTGCCGTCGGCGAACCGCATCAGCCATTTGCGGGTGCCGTCCTTTGAAATCTGTTCACTGGTGATTTCGGGCCGCGCCAGGGTAAAGCGCGCACTGAACAGGCTGCGCAAATCCTTCGAGATGTTCGACATGGCGTCAAAATCCCGCACACCGCGAAAATACATCCAGTGCCAGATCTGCTGCACACGCATTTTTACCTGATGTTCAGGAATGCCCACGCCATGCAGATGCGGCGCCAGCTCTTCGCGCGAAAGCCCGATAAGATTTGTCTGCCCCGTTACCGGCGCGGTGATGGTGGCAATTTGCATGACAGCTTTTCTATTTTACGCCGCAGGCCTTGTTGATGGTCTTTAGCGCGGCGCTAAAGCCAGCCAGTGAATAAGTGTCCGTGGTTTTGGTGCCGCGCGCCGAGACGCCACTAAGCGTCAATCTGTCGCCCTGTTTCATGGCGGCAATCACGCGGGCCTCGTCTGCGGGTTTTTCAACCCAGGCGCCATCGCCTTCCGTGAACAGGGTAAAATTCTGCTTGCCAATGCTAAGCGTGGCGGCACTGCCGGGTTTGAAAGGATAGCCCACAATCACACTAACCTCGTTCACCACCTTGCTGGCGGGGCGATGCGTGACAAACAGATAGATTTCGCTGCGCTTGGCGCCCGCAGGTTCCGTTTTGCCGGGTGCGGCGCGCATATAGCAGCTCTTGGTTTTTCCCTCTGTCACGACAAACGCATCCCAGTCCCGGCTGCTGCCCAGCAGGGTCTGCGCCGCCATGGCCTGCGGCATGCCCAGAACAAATATCAGCAGGGCGCCTTGGCAGAACCGGGTCAGCGTTTTTGTACAAAGCTTCACATGGGTATGCATATGGCCACCTTCATCGTCTTCAGCTTTAGCCCTATACTATTTATTGACCTGCAAGGGCAAGTACGGGAGGTTCGCAAGCCGTACATCTTGTGATAAGTCTAATTCACAGACATTTAATTAAACCTACGAAAACAGGAAACACCGATGAAAGCAGTCTTATGCAAGGCCCTGGGAATGCCCGAAACGCTGGTTGTGGAAGAAGTGGCCGATTTCAAGGCAGGACCGGGTCAGGTGGTGATAGATGTGTATGCCTGCGGGGTGAATTTTCCGGATTATCTGATCATTCAGGGCAAATATCAAAACAAGCCGAATCTGCCATTTTCACCGGGGGGCGAGGTGGCGGGGGTGATCAATTCCATTGGCGAAGGGGTCAAGGGGCTGGCCAAAGGAGACCGGGTACTGTGCTTTATCGGCACCGGCCATGGCGGTTTTGCCGAACAGGCGCTGGTAAAGGCCGAAATGGTGACCAAAATTCCCGATCAGATGGATTTCACCACGGCGTCGGCGTTTCTGCTGACCTATGGCACTTCCTATTATGCGCTGAAAGACCGGGGTGATCTGAAGCCGGGCGAAACCCTGCTGGTGCTGGGGGCCTCTGGCGGTGTGGGGCTGGCGGCGGTGGAGCTGGGCAAGGCCATGGGCGCGCGGGTGATTGCGGCGGCGTCCACCGATGACAAGCTGGCGGTGTGCAAGGCGCATGGCGCGGATGAGCTGATCAACTATGACAAAGAAGATCTGAAAGAACGCGTCAAGGCGCTGACCGGCGGCAAGGGCGCGGATGTGATTTATGATCCGGTCGGCGGCGATTATTCCGAGGCCGCGCTGCGCGCCATCGGCTGGGGCGGCCGGTTTCTGGTGGTGGGCTTCGCCAATGGCGAAATTCCCAAAATTCCGCTTAATCTGACCTTGCTGAAAAGCTGCCAGATTGTCGGCGTGTTCTGGGGCGCAAGCATTGAACGCGACATTGCGCATTTCCAGAAACGCAATGACGAATTGCTGGCCTATTATGTGGCGGGCAAACTGAAACCGCTGGTGACGGGAACCTATCCGCTGAAAGACGTGGCGACAGCGTTGAATCTTTTGGCGGCGCGCAAGGTTACGGGTAAGCTGGTGCTGCTGACCGGGCGCAGTTAAACGGAGGGCGCATGGCTGAGTTTTTTGACCATATACCGGAAAACCTGCAACGCTTCATTGCGGAACAGAAAATGTTTTTCATCGCCACGGCGGCGGCCAGCGGGCGCATCAGCCTGTCGCCCAAGGGCATGGACACGTTTCGTTGCCTTGACGCACACAGGGCCGCCTATCTGGATCTGACCGGCAGCGGCAATGAGACGGCGGCCTATCTCAAGGCCGATGGGCGCGCGACCATCATGTTTTGCAGCTTTGATCACCGGGCGCTGATCCTGCGTCTGTACGGCAAGGGGCGGGCTGTGCGGCCCGGCGCGCCCGAATGGAGCGCCCTGATCGGAAAATTCCCGGAAATTCCAGGCACGCGCCAGATCATGCTGTTTGATATCAACAGCGTGCAAACCTCGTGCGGCTATGCGGTGCCGGAATATGAACTGAAACAGGAACGCCAGATTCTGAAACAGTGGGCCGAGAAAAAATCGTCCGAAGAACTGGCAGACTATCAGCGGCAAAAAAATACCGTTAGCATTGACGGCTTCGACACAGGCCTGATTAACTAGCGAAGCAGAATAATGAAAGGGGATGGTGATGGAAAAGTTGGAACAGACGGTGCCGGGCGGACGGGTTGCGGGCAGTTATGATCCGCGCTTCAAACCGGTGGCGGATCGCTTCGCCGCAAACTTTTCCGAACTGGATGAGTTGGGCGCATCTGTTTGCGTAACATTGAACGGCGAAACCGTGCTGGATTTATGGGGCGGCCGTGTGGTGCCCGATGCGCCCGCCGCGTGGAATGCCGATACCGTGTCGATCGTGTTTTCTTCCACCAAGGGGGCAACGGCGCTGTGCGCGCATATTCTGGTGGACCGGGGCCTGCTTGATCTTGACGCCCCGGTCGCAGAATATTGGCCAGAATTTGCGCGGCACGGTAAAGAAAAAGCCACGGTGCGCATGATGCTGGATCATAGTGTGGGCGTACCCGTCGTGCGCGAACCGCTGGCCAAGGGTGCGGTGAATGACTGGGATCTGATGTGTGACCGGCTGGCCAACGAGGCCCCGTTCTGGGAACCGGGCAAGCGGCACGGCTATCATGCATTGACGTTCGGATGGACGGTGGGTGAACTGGTGCGCCGGGTGTCGGGCAAATCGCTCGGTACTTTTTTCCGCGATGAAGTGGCCAAACCGCTGGGCATTGATTTCTGGATTGGCGCGCCGGAACTGATCGAGGCGCGGGTCAGTCCGATTATTCAGTTTCGCCCCGCCAAGGGGGATCCGCTGGGGCCGCTGGCCGAAGTGGCGCTAGCCGACCGCAGTTCGATTCCGGCGCTGTTTTTATTCAATGATGGCGGTTTTAATCCGAACCGGCGCGATTGTCATGCGTCGGAAATCGGCGCGGCAAACGGGATTACCAATGCGCGCGGACTGGCGGTCATGTATGCGCCGCTGGCCTGTGGCGGCACGGCGCGCGGCGTCAAACTTGTCAGCGCCGATGCGGTGGCGCGCATGGGCCAGGTTGCCATGGCGACGCATTATGATGAAACCCTGTGCATGCCCACGCGATTCTCGCTGGGCTTTATGAAGTCGATGGACAATCGCAAGCGGCCATTGACCGGCAGCATGCTGCTGAGCGAGCGGGCGTTCGGGCATGTTGGCGCTGGCGGCAGCATCGGCTTTGCCGATCCCGGATGCGGCCTGTCATTCGGCTATACCATGAACAGAATGGGCGGCAATGGCGCACTGTTGAACGAACGCGGCCAGGGGCTGGTGGATGCTGCCTACCGCTGTCTCGGCTTCACGTCGAATGCGGGCGGGGTTTGGATTTGAATTATTCGCGCTTGCGTTTTTCGGGTTGGGCCAGCGCCCATTCCATCGCTTCACGCACTAGCCGCGTATAGGGAATGCCGCGCGCCTTGGCGCGCAGTTTCACCGCATCCAGCAATGGTTTTGGCACCCGCATATTGATCTGCGCGGTTTTCCTTTCAAACTCAAACTTGATTGGTTTGAATTGCGAGAAATCAAGATCAGGCAAATCCTGAGCAAGAAAAGCTTCAGCTTCTTCGTCAGTTCTTAGTCTGGGAACTTTTCTTTTCATATTGTGCTGCCTCCTTTGTGTGCATGTAACGGGCGCTAACAGGCCTATAAAGCTGTTGCCCCAGCCTTATGCGAAAAGTGAAGGCGATGAATATTGGGCGGCCAATATTATTTCTGCCAACAGCAATGAACCGGTCTTCGCTTCCGGCATGTTTTATATCAGGTGCTATTGTTGGGTTGTTGCTCAAGATTGCTTCAATCTCCGCAACTGTAACGCCATGTTTCTGGCATTTCTGGCGGTTACCAGCGTCCCGGTCAAAGCCCGATATGACATCTCTCATGGGCATATGCTATGCAATTGTATATACAAATTCAAGCGCATGCTGCGCGGGCTGCGACTCATATGGTGTATTTGATCAAGGCCGCTATGATAGGGCCTGCGGGAAAGAAAATTTTATATCGGGGCTTTAATGAAACATATTACCAATAGTATCGGGTGGATCATTCTTGCGTTGATTACGGGCGCGGGCCTGGGGCTGGCGTTTCCGCAGGCGGCGCTGGCCATTACCCCGGTTACCAAATTTCTGCTGCAACTGATCAAGGCGGCGGCGACGCCTCTGGTTCTGTTTGCCGTGCTTGAGGCCATTTTGCGCTACCGCGTGGCGGGCAATGATTTTATAAAGCTTTTAGTCATTACACTGATTAATGCCTCTATCGCGATTTCTATCGGCCTGCTGATCGCCAATGCTTTTGTGCCGGGACAATATCTTTCATTTCTGGCCAGCGATGTGTCGGCGGCCACAAAGGAAGTGGATTTTCTCGACATGCTGGCCAAACAGTTGCCGGTCAGCATCGTGCAGCCTCTGGCCGATAACAGCATCATGCCGGTCGTGATCATGGCGATTGCGTTTGGCTTTGCGTGGCGTCATGTGCGCGCCAGACAAATGGCGGATGCCGCGGCAGCGATGGACAAAGGCGAAATCTGGATTTCGTTTGCCCGCGAGATGTGCGAAACCGTGTTGATCTGGATTGTAAAGCTGATCCCGTTCGCGGTGTTCGCTGCCAGCGCAAAGGTTACGGCCGAACATGGTCTGTCGCCGTTCAAGGGGCTTGGGCAATATGTGTTGCTGTGTCTGCTGGGCATGGTGATCCATGTTATGTTCACCTACAGCGCCTGGCTTATATTCTTTGTACGGACGGGATTGCGCAACTTCTGGCGTGTGGCGATTGAGCCTGCGCTTTATGCCTTTGGCGTCAACAGCAGCCTTGTGGCGCTGCCGCTTACCCTGCGCATCCTGGACAGGCTGGGGGTTTCACGGCGCGCCTCTACACTGGCGGCGGTGGTTGGCACCAATCTGAACAATGACGGCATTATTCTGTATGAAGGCTTTACCCTGCTGGCGCTGGCCCAGGCCGGCGGGATTGAGATGAGTCTGGCCACGCAGATTTTTGCTGCACTCTATTGCATTGTTGCTGCGATGGGCGTTGCCGGTGTGCCAGAGGCTGGCATCGTCGCGCTGACGCTTGTCCTCAGTGGCCTCGGCATTCCCACAGAGGCGCTGGCTTTGCTATTGTCTGTTGACTGGATTATCGCCCGGGCGCGCTCCCTGCTGAACACGACATCCGATCTGGTTGGCTCGATGGTGTTAAACCGCTGGATCGGATTAGGCGAACCGCCAAAACCGGCGTCCGGCGTCTAAATATACGGGGTGCTCGCCAGAAGGTAATTCTGGACATAGTCCGTAACGCCATCCTCAAGCTCTGTAAACGGATGATTATATCCAAGCGCGCGCAGATTGCCCATTTCGGCCTGGGTAAAATACTGATAATTGCTGCGGATTTCCGGTGGCGTGTCCACATATTCGATACGCGGCGGAAGGTTCATGGCCCTGAACACCGCATGGGCAAGATCGGCAAAACTGCGCGCCTTGCCGGTGCCGATATTATAAATGCCTTTATATTTGCCCTGCGCCAAAAGCCACAGCACGACGTCGGCGCAATCCCTGACATACACAAAATCGCGCAATTGCCCGCCATCGGGATAGTCTGGATGATGCGACTTGAACAGTTTCACCGTGGCGCCGCGCTGTACCGTGTCCACAATCTGACAGATGACCGAGCGCATTTCGGCCTTGTGATATTCATTGGGGCCATAGACATTGAAAAATTTCAGGCCGGCCCATACCAGTGGCGATGGGCGACCGCTGGCGGCAAGGCGCGCCACGCGCCGGTCAAAGGCGTGCTTGCTCCATCCATAGGCATTTAACGGGCGCAGTTTTTCCAGCGCCTCTGGCGTCCAGTCATCCCCAAAACCGGCGCTGCCATCGCCATAGGTGGCGGCGGAAGATGCATAGATAAAAGGCGTTCCGGATTTGCTGCACCAGTCCCACAAATCACACGAAAGTCGAAAATTAACGGCAATGATCTTATCAACGTCACGTTCGGTGGTGCTTGAAATCGCCCCCATATGAATGATGGCTTCAATACGCAATTTGTTCTGGTTCAGAAAGCTAAACAGGTCTTCGGGCCGGATGATTTCATAAATTTCATGCTGCGCAATGTTGCGCCATTTGTCTGTTGTGCCAAACCAGTCGCAGACAACCAGCTCGCGCCGTCCGCTTCGGCCAAGCGCTGCAACAATATTGGAGCCGATAAAGCCGGTGCCCCCCGTGACGACAATCATGCATTAACTCCGTCCACAGACATTTAGCGGGACATCCGCGCAATCGTATTGGTGGTGGAAAAACCATCTTCCAGTTGCGCCAGCAGAATGCGCCCGCCATAGGCCTGTACAATCTCATGGCCAACGACTTTTTCAACCGTATAATCGGCCCCCTTTACCAGCACATCGGGCCGGATTGCTTCAATCAGCCTGATGGGGGTTTCCTCGTCGAACAGCACAACCATATCTACGCTGGCAAGCGACGCCAGCACAATTGCGCGCGCCATCTCACTTTGTATCGGGCGGCCTTCGCCTTTCAGCCGCTTGACCGAGGCATCGGTGTTCAGTCCAACAACCAGATGATCACAGGCTTCGCGCGCCTGGCGCAGCAGGGACACATGGCCCGGATGCACCAGATCAAAACAGCCATTGGTGAAGCCGATCTTCTTTCCCCTGGCGCGCCACTTCGCGACAATTTCCTGCGCGTGGGCAATATTCCGGATTTTTGCCTCCGCGCCCTTCAGGTCCGCCGCGTGCAGCACACCGGCAAGGTCGTCCAGATACACGACAGCGGTGCCGGCCTTGGACACGGCAAGTCCGGCGCTGGCATTGGCCAGCAAGGCTGCATCCTCAAGCGGCGCCCCGGCGGCAAGCGCAACCCCGAGGGTCGCCAGACATGTGTCCCCCGCGCCGGATTCATCGAATACTTCAGGTGCGCGGGCGGCAATGTGCCGGGCCGGTTTACCAGTCTCTATCAGGCTCATCCCATGCTGCGCCCGCGTCACAAGGATGGCCCCGCCAATCTGGGCTGCTGCGGCAGGGGCTGCTTTTTCTATGGCCGCATCATCGGCGCAGGTTAATCCTGTCGCCGCCGCCAGCTCGCGAGTGTTGGGGGTCAGAACCTGAACCCCGGCATAGCGGCTGAAATCCTGGCTTTTAGGATCGGCAATGACAGGTTTCCCCGCATTTTTGCTGGTTTTGATAAGATGTTGCAACATTTCAGGGTCCAGCACGCCTTTGGCATAGTCGGACAGAATCACCAGGCCAGCGTCTTTTAACTCAGCCTCAAAAATATCCAGAATCTGCGCCTTGGCATTGCGGTCCAACTGGGTCGTGTTTTCACGATCAGCACGTAAAAGCTGTTGCGTTCCAACAAGATAACGGGTTTTTGTAGTTGTTCTGCGCCCCGGCACCACCAGAAGCCCGCTATAGACGCGCTGTAACTCGCCAATTTGACGGGTGGCCATATGGCCCGCCTCGTCATCGCCAATAACTGCGATCAGGGAAACTTGCGCACCCAGCGCGGCAACATTTCGCACCACATTACCCGCCCCCCCCAGCATGGCGGTTTCATGCAATACCCGGATAACGGGGATCGGCGCTTCGGGTGAAATACGCTCGACTTCGCCATAAATAAACCGGTCCAGCATGACATCGCCAACACAGACAATGCGCACGTCCCTGAAACGCGGCAGATAGGCAGCAAGTTGACCAAGTTCACTCATTCCCATCTCATTAACCAGAATATTGCCACATCAAAAGCTGTAAATGTTCATATCGCATATGGAGTAAAGAATTTTTTCGTATGGGCTTTTGAAAAGCCTAAAATTGTGATATTATTAGCACGTCTCTGGATTTTTACCTTCTTTCTCAGCGATGAGATAAGATGTCATGGCGGCAGAAAGCAACGTTTGGTTGTAGTGCGCAGGCTTCTGGTGATGGCAGTAGGCGATATTCGCCATTTCCCTGCCGGGATTGGCAATTCGGGCAATGGTTGGATTGGATTTGCGTAAGCCTGGCTGGAAGGTGCGCGCTTATATCAGATGTCAGCGCGCTACGGCCAACTTTTAATTCATTTTTTAATCCATTATTGACGCGAAAACGAAGAAGAAAGAGAGAGTACATATGAGCAAGCAGGCTAGTCAGAAGGCAAAGAAGAAGCCCGGTACCGACAAGGCCCCGGCGCACAAGCCCGCAGATGCTGTGAAATCCAGGTCTAAATCAGCGGGCGGGGGCAAGGCGGCCGCGGTTAAAAAAGCCGTGCAGCGTAAAGAAGCACGTCCGGGTGACAAGAAAAAGCCTGCTGCAAAGGCGGCGGCAAAGCCTGTAAAATCTTCCATTGTGCGTAAAGCGGCGCCCGCCAAGCCATCGCGCGCCAAATCCATTGCGGACAGCAGAAAAGCGCCGACAGTGGCCAAAAAGCCCGTCGTGGCGAAGCCTGCGGAAAAAAAGCCTGCAAAGGCCGCAGAACCCAATGCTGTGGTCCCAAAAGCAGCAAAGGCGCCAGACAAAGAAAAATCTGCGCCGCAGTCCGCCAGGAAACCCGACGCGCCTGCCGCATCTGCGAAAGTTGAAAAGCCGGTTATCCAGGCGCCCGCAGCCCCCTATAAGGCCCCATCGGAATTTGACGGTTTCAAGGTGAATGATCATGTCGTCTATCCCACCCATGGGGTTGGCAAGATTATCGCGGTCGAGTCGCAGGAAATTGCCGGAACCAGATTGGAACTGTTCGTGATTGCGTTTGATCAGGAAAAAATGACGCTGCGGGTGCCATTGGGCAAAGCCAAGGCGGTTGGCATGCGGATTTTGTCCAGCCGCGACACGGTGCGCAATGCGCTCAAGACCCTGCGTGGGCGTGCGCGGGTCAAGCGCACCATGTGGAGCCGCCGCGCGCAGGAATATGAAGCAAAAATCAATTCCGGCGATCTGCTATTGATCGCCGAAGTGGTGCGCGATCTGCACCGCGCCGAAGGTCAGCCGGAACAATCCTATAGCGAACGGCAGATTTATGAAGCCGCCCTGGACCGGATGGCGCGCGAGGTGGGTGCGGTAGAAGAGCTGGACACCACCGCCGCGCTGGAACGGGTTGGGGGGGCGCTGAAAAAAGCCGCGTAAGGGGCTTTTATTCCGCAACCACCTTTACCCGCATGCCGGGGGCCAGAACCATGTTCTGGTCAAATCCGTTCAGCACACGAAAGCGGGGCTCGCGATAATCGGAAAACGGCATGCGCGCCGCGATGCCGGCGACGCTGTCTCCAGGCCTGACCGGAATTGAAATAATCCGTAGCGGGCGCGTTTTTGCGGCCTCTTGCGGGCTTAAACTGCGAAAGCTGTAGGTGAAGCGTTGCAGTTCTGTGCGCATTTCGGCACCGGGCTGATTGGGCGTGACAATCATGATGCGCGCCACCCGGTCCGGCGTAAAACCGATCGCAACCAGGCGCACGACGGCGCGGCCAGTGTCGGTATTCAGCACGGTTTCAGCGGTTGCCGCCTGCATGCCATTGATGTTCAAACCTTCGGGATTACGCAGGCTGACATCATTCGCCCATATGGATGTCAGATAGTTGGCCATGGATGTCTGCTGTTTCAGCGGCACGATATCGAATTTGATTTTCATTTCGTCCGGCCCCGTGGCGATGATGGCGTCGGGCGTATCCGTGATTTTGAAACCGGGCGGAACGGTGAAGGTAAAGCCCAGTTTGGGATGCGTAAAATTGCGATCGCGCACATAGCCATGTTCGGGGCTGCCGCCATAGACCATGCCTTCGATGCTGCTCAGAAATTCATCGCGCAGACGCGGGCGGCTTTCCACCGGCACGCCGGATTGGCGCGCACTATCGATGGCCTCAACCACACGCTTGGCGGTAATGGGATGGGTCGTCAGAAATTCGCTGGGGCGTCTGTTTTTATCCCGGTTCATTGCCTGCTCAAGCGCATCATGGGCTTCCAGCGAACGCAGGAAATCAGCCTCTGCATAGGGGTCATATCCCGTGCGCACCAGATATTTCACACCCAGTTGGTCGGCCTCATATTCCTGCTTGCGCGAATAGCTGAGCAGATAAAGTTGGCCGCCCTGCTGCACCAGATCATTCACAATCTGATTGCCAATCACGGCGCCCAACACGGCGCCGCCTATCGCCATGCCCATGCTGCGGTTATAGCGTTGCGCGGAATGGCGCGCGGCCACATGGCCAACCTCATGCGCCAGAACGCTGGCCAGTTCCGCCTCGCTATTGGCCAGCGCAATCAGACCGCGTGTGACATAGACATATCCCCCCGGCAGGGCAAACGCATTGACGATGGGGCTGTCCAGCACCGTGAAATGAAATGGCTGGCCCGGTATTTCCGAATTGGCGACGATGCGCCCGCCAATGGTGGCCACATAACCGGCAACGCCGGGTTCGTCATAGACGCCGCCATATTGCTTGATGATTTTGGGATGTTCTTCGGCGCCAATGGATTGTTCCCTGGACTTGGACATGAATTGCGCCGCGGCGGGCTGACTGGCGTAAGCGGAAAAACCCAGGGATACGCCAAGCCACAGACGAAAAACTTTTTGTTTTACACTCACTCTATAACCTCAATCTGTTCGGGATGGCTGATACGCAGCATCGGCCCATTCCACCGTTCCAGCCATCCGCGGACGATTACGGTTTTGCCGGCATAGCGTTCAGGGGCGTCCGATGCAAATCGCGGCCAGTCCCTGCGGTCAATCACCACGGTAAAATCCGTCTTATAATCCGCACCGAAATTCAGAAACATAGTATCACTGATTTTGGCGAATTTAAGAACCTTGCCCTGCACCAGTTGAAAACTGTCTGTTAATCCATCCAGCTTTCCGGGCTGCCTGATCGCATAAAAATCATGCGCCCAGATGCCGCGCCGGGCGTTGCGCGCCTCGCGCTCCAGCGCCAGCATTTCCCGCGCCAAAGCGCGATTATCGCTGAAGGTATAAACCCGCGCCAGCCCCAGTCGCAGCATTTCCCCCTGCACCCACAGGCCATCGGGTTGCCGGTACAGATGCGCCAGGGTCCGGCGATGACGATCCGTGCGCGCGCCGCCAAAACCCGGTTGCACGGTGCGCCCCTGCGTCATTTCCAGCAGGGCTGTGCGGGCCTCATCGGCCAATGGCCACGCCTTAAAATCCCTTCGCCCCAATGGCAGCTTGGGGGCCTGAATGCCCACCAGCCGCACCACCACGCCACTATCCAGCGTCAGCGTGTCGCCATCGGTGACCTCGCGTACCATAGCCGCGCCTTCGCGCACCAGTTCGCTGGCCGCCGTCGCATGGGGCGAAAACAGGATAAACAGCGCAAGAAGGAAGAGATATCGCATCCAGACAGTTTAGCAAAAAATCGGTCGAGTAACGGCGTTCATTTATGATAGGACTGCACTATCGGAACAAACCAAGAGGTATGCTGGTGCGGGTGTTCAAGATTTATGGCTGGGTGCTTGGCGTGGCGGCATTGCTTGGCGCCAGTTCTCCCGTGGCGCTGGCCGCCAGTCAGGATGGCGATCTGCTGGCCTTTTCCGCCGCCTATTTTGATGTCAATCAGCGTGAAGAAAAGGCGGGCGAATTTCGCATCGAATATCGCGCTGATGAACGCATGTGGATTTTCAAACCCTTTGGCGGCGCGATGGCCACCACCGATGGCGCGCTGCACGGCTTTGCGGGCGTGCTGATCGATATTCCGCTCTGGGACCGGATTTACATCACGCCCAGTTTCGCGCCCGGCCTCTATCATGACGGCAATGGCAAGGATCTGTTCTATACGCTGGAATTCCGCAGCCAGATTGAAATCAGCTATCGCTTTCAGAACGGCCACCGTCTGGGGGCCAGCTTCAACCATATTTCCAACGCCAATCTGGGCGACGACAATCCCGGCGTGGAAAGCGCGGCGCTGACCTATATCGTGCCTTTTGATGCAATTTTCAGGCGGCGCTGAAATCCCCTTGCCCCATCTGTCCTGCGAAGCAATGTCCTTTGAGATAACAATAAAAGCAGCATGCGCACATATTTAAAAAGTCACCGGCTGCTGTTAATGACGCTGCCCTTTGTAACTGTGATCATGGGCTTAAAATTTGCAGTGCATTACTTTGGCTATGAAATTATTGAACTGAACGCGCTTTTCACATCGTTCGTCGCGGCAAATGTGTTTCTGCTCGGCTTTCTTCTGGCAGGCGTCCTGAGTGATTTCAAGGAAAGCGAAAAACTGCCAGGGGAATTATCGGTAAGCCTGGAGTCGATTGCCGATGAGGCGCATATTCTTTATCAGGCAAAAAATATCAGGGAAGCGGCGCAGTGTTTGGAACATGTGCGTATGCTGATCGGGTGTCTCAGGGAATGGTTCCATAAAAAGGAACGCACACGCACGATATTTGAGCATCTTTCGGCGCTGAACCAGTTGATCGCCGCGTTAGAGCCACACACCCAGGCGAATTTCATCGTGCGCCTGAAGCAGGAACAGGCGAATATCCGGCGGATCGTGACCCGGATTGACACCATACGCGACACGTCTTTCGTTTCGTCCGGTTATCGCATTGCGGAGATCAATTCGATCCTGCTTATTCTTGGTCTTATCGTGATACAGCTTGAACCCTTTATGCATGCGCTGTTTCTGACGGGTGCTGTTTCACTGCTGTTCCTCTATATGATGTTTCTGATCAAGGATCTCGACAATCCGTTTGGATATTATAACGGAAGTTCCGTCGAGAATGTGCCGATCAGGGTGATTGAAGAACTGGAAGAACGGCTAAAAAATTATTGATCCGGGTACGGATGCGTCACGCAATCGCTGCCAGCAATTGCCGTAAAAACGCATCGCATGCCGCAAGCTCGGACCGGGCGATGAATTCATCTGGCTTGTGTGCCTGATCGATGCTGCCAGGGCCGCATAGCACTGCGGGAATGCCCGCCTTCTGAAATATCCCGGCCTCGGTGGTATAGGAAACAGCTTGCGGGGCGTTGGATCCGCGCAATGCGGTGACAAGCGCTTCGGCGGGCGAGCCGTTTTGCGGCGCCATCGGCGGCACATCGGCGCGCTGTCTGGTGACGATATCCGCCTGCTGTGAAATGGCGCGCAGCGGCGGCAAAACCTCGTTCATGGCATAGGCATTGAAACGCGCCGCGATTTCATCCGGGTCCTGTCCCGGCAGCGGTCGGATTTCCCACTGAAAGCGGCAGCGCCGCGGCACAATATTCAGCGCCGTACCCCCTTCGATGACGCCCACATGAATGCTGGTATAAGGCGGGTCGAACCGCCCCGACGCATCGCCCAGCGCCTGCATCTGTGCGCGCAGCATGTGCAGATAATTGATCAGTTGCACCGCCACATCAATGGCGTTGACGCCCAGATGCGGCGTGGACGAATGCGTCTCCAGCCCGGTGACCTCGGTCGTAAAGGTGCGAATGCCCTTGTGGCTGTTCACCACCCGCATCATTGTCGGCTCACCCACAATCACTGCTTTGGGGCGCGGCAGATGCGCCGCAATATGGCGCACCATGGCATGCACGCCCAGACAGCCAACCTCTTCGTCATACGAAAACGCCAGATGCAGCGGCGTGCGCCCAACGCCTGCCACAAATTCCGGAACCAGCGCCAGCGCGCTGGCGATAAAACCCTTCATATCCGCCGTGCCGCGCCCATAGAGGCGCCCCTCCTGTTCGCGCAACGCGAACGGATCACTGGCCCATGCCTGGCCATCCACCGGCACCACATCGGTATGCCCCGACAGGACGATGCCGCCGGGCGCATCGCGTGGCCCAATGGTCGCGTACAGATTGGCCTTGGTGCCCGCTTCATTATGGATCAGCGTGGATTCAACGCCATGCCCTTCCAGATAACCCTGCACAAAACCGGTCAACGCCAGATTGGATTCCCGGCTGGTGGTGTCAAACCCCACCAGACGGGCCAGCATTTCGTGGGTGCTGATTATTTCTCCAGTCATGCTACCCGAACACCCCTTTTGCTTTCAGTGTGGCCAGTTCATCCGCGCTGACGCCGATTTCGGTGAACACTTCGTCATTATGCGCGCCCACCTGTGGGGCCATGCTGCGCACGCTGGACGGGGTTTTGGAAAACTGGATGGCGGGCCTGGGAAAGCGCACCCTGCCCATCACCGGATCATCCGTTTCGATCAGCAGTTTGTTATGCACTATCTGCGGATCGTTCAGCAAATCCGCGCGCAGATTGATTTTGGCGCAGGGTACCTGTTCTTTCGCAAAACGCGCAACAATGTCAGCGGTGGTCAGTTTGGCGATTTCGGCGCCGGCGATTTTGCTGATTTCCGGCATGTTCGGCATGCGCCCCACCGGTTCGGCATATTCGGGGTTTGCCGCCAGTTCCGGCAGCGACAATGCACGGCACAGGCCCTGAAATTCATTATCGCTGATAAAAATGAAAGTGATATAGCCATCCAGGGTTTTGGCGACATTCAGCAGCGCGCTGATTTCCGGCAGATGTGGTGTACCCACATAGGTGTAATTCGACATGGCGTCCGACCACAGATAAGCCAGCCCCGCATCCAGCATGGCGACCTTGACATGCTGTCCGCCATTGCCGCGTTCGCGCGCAAACAATGCGGCCAGCACGCCTTGCGCCACGGTCATGGCGGCGGCTTTGTCGCACACAATATGACGCACGGGTATGGGCATGCCCGTGACCGGGTCGGCCTGCACCCCCATGAAACCGCTGACCGCCTGAATGACCGGATCATAGACCCGGTCCTTGCTCAGCGGGCCAGTTTCACCATAGCCGCTGATCGACACATAGATGATATCGTCTTTCACCGCGCGGCAGGCGTCATAACCAATGCCGATCCGGTCAACCACACCGGGGCGGAAATTTTGAATAATCACATCGGCGGTTTTCACCAGACGCAGAAACAGTTCCCTGCCCCCCTCAGCATGCAGATCAATTGCCGCACCGCGTTTGTTGCGGTTCATCACCGTAAAGCTGGCCGCTATGCCCTCGCGCATCGGGCCAAAGCGCCGCCCGATATCGCCGTCGCCTGGCTCTTCCAGCTTGATCACGTCGGCCCCCATATCGCCCAGAATACCGGTGGCGAACGGCCCCGAAACATTGGTGCTCAGATCGAGAATTCGTACTCCGTGCAAGGCTCCGGCCATCGGCGCTCCCTCCTTATTTTTATGGTTGGAGGCTATCCTGCCCCAGATTTTGGTGTTTGCCCAGTGGCGCCCACGCTTTTCCCGGGTTATGCTGCGCCAAAAGGAAACGCAGGGAGAGATTTGCCATGTATGATATCGAGGCCGTGCGGCGTGAATGGATCGGGCGCACCTCGTCCAAACGGCGCGCCAAATATCCGGTGGAGCATGAACCGATCCGCCGCCATTGCCTGATGGTGGGCAACAGAAATCCGCTCTATATTGAACCGGGCTATGCGCCGCGCACACCCTGTCCGCCAACGGCGCTATGGATTTTCTCCATGGTCGGGCGCCTAGAACCCGATGGGCCAAAGATTGGTAAATCGGCGGCCAAGGGCGACAAGGGCGACAAGGGCGACAAGGGCGATGCGCCCTTTGCGCTGGGCATGCCGATGATCGGCAGCCAGTTCACCAATATGGGCCGGGAACTGGAATTTTTTCTGCCGGTCTATGTCGGCGATCATCTGTCAACGGCTACGCGCACGGCGGATATTTTTATCAAACCAACCCGGCTTGACCCGGAATCCCTGTGGATCGTCAATGAAGACATTATCACCAATCAAAATGACGAAGTCGTCTGTGTGATCCGCAATACGCTGATGAATTTCCGCACCCCCGATGAACTCAAAGCCGCAGGAGTAAGCCCGCAATGACCCGCACTGTCTATTGGGAAGATGTGAAAGAGGGCGATGCCCTGCCCAGCTACAGCATGGAAATCACCACAACCCTGATCGTCGATCAGGTGTCGGGATCGCAGGATTATAATCTGATGCATCACGACACCGCCTTTGCGCGCCGCCAGGGCGCGCCGGATGCCTATGTGAACACGGGTTTCATTGAGGCGCTGCTGTCGCGTTCGCTGACCGATTTCATGGGCGACACTGGCTGGCTGAAAAAGCTCAAGCATCAGATGCGGCGTTTCAATGCGCTGGGCGACACCATCAAGGTGGCGGGCAAGGTGACCGCAAAACGCATTGAGGGGGCCGAACATCTGGTCGATTGCGAGGTCTGGATTGAAAACAACCGCGACGGGGTTTCGGTCCCCGGCACAGCAATTGTCCGCCTGCCCAGCAAGGCGGCGTAAGGGGAAGTGCGCCCCCCATGAACCTGCACGCCACCTGTGTAGCGATTGGGGGGTATGGCGTCCTGCTGCGCGGGCCATCGGGCAGCGGCAAGTCCGATCTGGCGTTGCGTCTGATTGATCAGTATGCGGATGCCATTCTGGTGGCGGATGACAGGGTGGATGTGGTTGCGCGTGATGGCGCTGTCCATGCCAGCGCGCCGTCAGCGATTGCGGGCATGCTGGAAGTGCGCGGTGTTGGCATCGTGCGCGTGACGTACAAGGATATGGCCAAAGTGCATTTGCTGGTGGATCTGATGGATGCGGAACAGATTGCGCGCTTGCCCGAACCGGCTTTTGAGGAAATACTCGGCGCTGCTTTGCCCCGCCTTGTGCTTGCGCCGTTTGAACACAGCGCCCCTGCAAAGCTGCGTCAGGCGCTGCGTCAGATCGTTGCAGCGGAGATGAACCCGTAATGAATACGCCAAATCGTCAGGACCGGCTGCTGATCGTCAGCGGGCTTTCCGGTGCGGGCAAAAGCTCCGCCATGAAGGCGCTGGAGGATCTGGGGTATGATGCGGTTGATAATCTGCCGCTCAGCCTGGCCTGGCAATTGGCGGGCGACTGGGCGATTGCGCAACGTTCGCTGGCAACAGGGCCACAGGGGCTTGCCATCGGCGTGGACAGCCGCACCCGGGAATTCTCGCCAGAACGTCTGAGCGAGTTTTTATCCTGGCTGCGGGCGCGTGGCGACATGGCGGTGGAACTGCTGTTTCTGGATTGCGATGATGAATTGCTGTTTCGCCGTTTTACCGAAACCCGGCGGCGCCATCCCTTGGGGCCATCGGGCCAGCGCCTGCGCGATGCGGTTGCGGCGGAACGCGCCGCGATGATCAGCCTGCGCGATCAGGCCGAACAGGTTATTGATACCACCATGCTCAGCACCCATGATCTGCGCGCGCTGATTACCGGATATTATGCGCTATCGGCGGCGGGTCTGGCGATTTCGGTGATTTCGTTTTCCTACCGGCGCGGCGTACCGCGCGAGGCGGATCTGGTGCTGGATGTGCGCTTCCTGAAAAATCCGCATTATGTGGCGGCGTTGCGCGCCCATAGCGGGCAGAACCCGGAAGTGGGCGCCTTCATCAGTGGTGATGCGCAATTTGCCCCCACGCTGGAATCATTTGGAAGGCTGGTGCACACTTTGATGGAAGGTTATACAAGCGAAGGCAAAAGCTATCTGACGATCGCGGTTGGGTGTACAGGCGGGCGGCACCGGTCGGTATTTTTTGCAGAAAGCCTGACCGAATATTTGCGGGTTTCCGGACATGATGCGGAAGTACGCCATCGGGACATCGGGGCGGATGCCGGTAATTGACAGTTCAGGTGCGCGCGGCATAATGTCCCGCGCAGGTCACGTCATGACGTTGACCATAAAGGCGATGGGTAAGTGGTAAACACGCGATGATTGGTTTGGTGATTGTTACCCATGGCCGTCTGGCCGAGGAATTTCTCGCCGCCATGGAACATGTGGTTGGGCCGCAGGAACAGACCCGCGCCGTCTGCATCGCCCCCGATGATGATATGGAGCTTCGCCGCGCGGATATTGTGGCCGCCGTGGAGGCTGTGGATACGGGCCAGGGCGTCATCCTGCTGACCGATATGTTTGGGGGCACGCCGTCCAATCTGGCGATCTCGATACTAAAGCAACCGAATGTCGAAGTGCTTGCCGGGGTTAATCTGCCGATGCTGATCAAGCTTGCGTCGGTGCGCCAGAATTGTCCGCTGGACCAGGCGGTGACGCAGGCGCGCGACGCCGGGCGCAAATATATTTCGATTGCTTCCAAAGTATTGAGCGGCGAGGACAATTGAACACCTCTCCCCCGGCCCGCATTTTTACCATCTGCAACCGCCGTGGCCTGCACGCCCGCAGTTCCGCCAAATTCGTCAAATGCGTGGCGGAGTTCGATGCCGAAGTGAAAGTCAGCCGCGACGGCCAGACCGTCAGCGGCGCCTCCATCATGGGATTGCTGATGCTGGGGGCCGCCAGAGATAGCGAGATCGAGGTGTCCGCTGAAGGGCCGGATGCTGTGGCGGTGCTTGATGCGCTGGAAGGGCTGGTCAGTAGCGGCTTTGGAGAAGACTGCTGAATATGGGGTTTTTCTATCTTACATAACAATATAAAGATTTCTTTATATATGACTTGCAGCCCTTTGCCGGGCTTGCTATAAGCCCGCGTTAACAGCTTGGGCTTATATACTTAGCGCCCCCTTTCAAACGAACACAGGAGCCGCCAGATGGCCGCAGCACAGGATTATAAAGTCGCCGATATGTCTCTGGCCGCCTGGGGGCGCAAGGAAATCACCATCGCCGAAACCGAAATGCCGGGGTTGATGGCGCTGCGTGCGGAATTTCATGGACAAAAGCCATTGGCGGGTGCGCGCATTATCGGTTGTCTGCATATGACGATCCAGACGGCGGTGCTGATTGAAACGCTGGTCGATCTGGGCGCGACCATTCGCTGGTCATCCTGCAATATATTCTCAACCCAGGATCAGGCGGCGGCGGCCATTGCGGCGGTCGGCATTCCCGTATTTGCCTGGAAGGGTGAAACCGAAGAAGAATATGAATGGTGCCTGGAACAGACCATTACCGGCCCCGGCGGATGGAAGCCGAACATGCTGCTGGATGATGGCGGCGATCTGACCCGGCTGATGCATGACAAATATCCCGATCTGCTGGATGATGTAAAAGGCGTGTCGGAAGAAACCACCACCGGCGTCCTGCGCCTCTATGATATGGCGAAGGCGGGAACGCTGAAAATCCCGGCAATCAATGTCAATGATTCCGTGACGAAATCGAAATTCGATAATCTCTATGGCTGCCGCGAAAGTCTGGTCGACGGCATCAAGCGCGCCACCGATGTGATGATGGCGGGCAAGGTTGCTGTCGTGTGCGGATTTGGCGATGTGGGCAAAGGTTCGGCGGCGTCGCTGCGTTCACAGGGTGCGCGGGTGATGGTTACTGAAATTGATCCGATCTGCGCCTTGCAGGCGGCGATGGAAGGTTATCAGGTCGTCACCATGGAACAGGCAGCCCCCCTGGGCGATATTTTCGTGACCGCCACCGGCAATGTGGATGTGATCACGCTGGAGCATATGCGCATGATGAAAGACCGCGCAATTGTCTGCAATATCGGCCATTTCGATTCCGAAATTCAGGTGGCGGCGTTGCGCAATTACAAATGGGAAAACGTCAAGCCCCAGGTCGATGAGGTTCTGTTTCCGGATGGCAAGCGGATGATTCTGCTGGCCGAAGGACGGCTGGTCAATCTGGGTTGCGCCACCGGCCATCCCAGCTTTGTGATGAGCGCTTCGTTTACCAATCAGGTGCTGGCGCAGATTGAACTGTGGCGCAATGCGTCCAAATACGAAAAGCGCGTTTATGTGTTGCCCAAGCATCTGGACGAAAAGGTGGCCCGTCTGCATCTGGGCAAGCTTGGGGCGCAATTGACCACGCTGTCGGACAAGCAGGCCAGCTATCTTGGGCTAAACCCAAATGGGCCGTTCAAGGCAGAGCAATACCGCTATTAGGGCCATATCCGGCATCTGTTAACACCCTGTTAACGCTCTGTTAACCATTGCCGGGCAAGGCTGGTGGCATTATGGGGCAATTGCAAGAATATATCCCGCTACTGATGCTGGCCATCGCCGCGCTTGTCGGCGGTGTCGGTCTGTATGCCTGGCGTCAGGGCCGTGCCGCGACCGCGCAATGGCGCCAGCAGATGCGTACTGCCGCGCGGTTACAGGCGCAACTGGAAACGCTGGAGGCGCTGCTGAATGCAGGTTCGGGCACCCTGTTCCTGTGGGACGGGGATGGCGCCCTGCGGGTCTATACGGATGGCGCGGCCTATACCGGCATGAATGGCGAGCAGGCTTTTTCCGCTTTTTGCACGGGGCTGACCGCGACATCACAGGCCGAATTGCAGGAGGCCATACGGATATTGCAGGATCAGGGAACAGGTTTCGCCTTCCCGCTTTTCTGCCAGGATGATCGCACCCTGGCATGCAGTGGAAAACCGGTTGCGGCCGGAACCGCCCTGTCCATTTCGGATGTCAGTGAGGCCTTCAAGGAAATCATCACCCTGCGCGACGCCTTGACGGAAACGCGGGAAGAACGGGATTTTCTGCGCGACGCAATAAACGGTATTCCCTATCCCGCCTGGCGCCGCGATATTAATGGCCGCCTGAATTGGGTCAATGCGGCTTATTGCCGGGCCGTCGATATCCCATCTGTCGAAGCTGTGGTGGCGCGCGGGGAAGAATTGATCGACCGGCGCGCATTGCTGGAAACAGGAGATCCTGGAAATTTGCATCGTCTACGGACGGTTATTTCGGGTCAGCGGCGCACACTGGATCTTTTTGAGGTAATTTCCCGTAAGGGCAGCGTTGGCATTGCTGTTGATGTGACCGAAATTGACGACGCCCAAAACGAGGTCCGCAAGCAACTGGCGGCGCAGCGCGCCAGTCTTAACCTGCTGCATACGCCGGTGGCGATTTTTTCGTCTGACCGCACGCTGGAGTTCTTCAATCAGAGCTTTGCCGATCTCTGGAGCCTGCCTGTCGACTGGCTGGCAGGTGGTCCTGATCATGGCGAAGTTCTGGAAGCGATGCGCGAATCACGCCGCATTCCGGAGCAGGCCGATTTCCCGGCCTGGAAGAAAAAGCAGCTTGGCTTTTATTCAAATCTGATCGACAGCCAGGAAGAAATCTGGCAACTGCCAAATGAACGCACCCTGCGCGTCGTGACCCAGGCGCGCCCACAGGGCGGGTTATTTGTTCTGTATGAAGACCTGACCAAATTGCTGAGCCTGGAACGGTCCCTGAATGCGCTGTCCAGGGTGCAGCTTGAAACGCTGAACAGCCTGCAGGAGGGCGTCGCGGTGTTTGGCGTCGATGGCAGGCTAGGCCTGTATAATCCGGCCTTGCTGCGCATCTGGAATATAGACGAAAAACACTTGGCCGGTAATCCGCATATTGATGAGTTGTTGCCGGTATATCAGGCGTCAGCGCCTGAATTGAACGGTTGGGATCAGATCAAGGCGCGCATAACGGGCGCCGACACCACGCGGGAAATGCACCTGATGCGCTTTCAGCCCAATGATAATTTGGTTGTTGATTGCATGGTTGTGCCACTGCCCGATGGCGGCAGCATGCTGAGCTTCACAGACGTTACAAGTTCCGTCCAGATAGAGCATGCCCTGCGTGAGCGCAATGACGCGCTGGAGACGACAGATCGGCTGAAATCTGAATTCATCACGCATATATCCTATCAGTTCCGCACCCCGCTCAACTCGATTATCGGTTTTGCAGAAATTCTGGAGCACGAATTTTTTGGAACCCTGAATGAACGCCAGCATGAATATTCGCAAGGCTTGCTGGAGGCCTCGCATCATCTGCTGGCGCTGGTAAATGACGTGATTGATCTTGCAACTATCGAAGCCGGGCATATGTCCCTGTCACGGGGTGAACTGGATGTACGGGGATTGCTATTATCTGTACGCGAACTATCACGTCAGCGCGCGCGGGAATCCGATATGACGCTGACACTGGATTGCCCGGCCGATATTGGTTTCATTTTTGCCGATACGCGGCGCATTAAACAGGTGATGTTTAATCTGATGTCGAACGCCATTCAGTTTTCCTCAGCAGGCGATGAAATTGCCATCGGCGCCAATAGGCATATTGCGCCCGATGGCCGCGAAATATGCCAGCTATGGGTCCGGGACAAAGGCGTTGGCATTGACCGGAATTACCAGGACAATATGTTCAACTCTTTCGAATCCCGTTCCGCAAAAGGCAAGGAACAGGGCGCGGGCATTGGCCTGTCGCTGGTGCGCAGCCTGGTTGAACTGCATGACGGCTGGGTAGAGGTGGAATCCGAGCTTAATCAGGGCACAAAGGTTATCTGCAATCTGCCCGTTAATGTGATAGCCGCATCGAATGGCCGCCCGGTCAGTCAGCCGTCGGAGACCCGGGCGATCCGGGTACACCCTTAGCCGACGAATATTCGAATTTCAGCTCCACATCCGGGTGTACGATTTTATAGGCCGCATGACAGGCCATTTCGATTTCGCAAAATCCCGCCAGAATAAGATGCAGCTTGCCGGGATAAAGCGCGATGTCGCCCGCCGCAAAGATGCCGGGAATATTGCTGACACAGGTGGCGGGATCGACATGAATATGTTTCTTGTCCAGATCCAGGCCCCATTCGGCGATTGGTCCCAGCTTGTTGGACAGGCCATAGAATGCCAGAAAATGATCGGCTTCCAGAATGCGGTTGCCGGATTTACTTTCCACCTCGACCCCGCTCAGCCTGCCGCCATCGCCATGCAGCGATTTGACCGTATAGGGCACGACATAATCAATTTCGCCCGCCGCCGCCCAGGCGCGCATTTTGTCCACATTGGCGTCGGCCGCGCGAAACCCGTCACGACGGTGCACAATGGCGACGCGCGCCGCAATTTCCTTCAGCGACATCACCCAGTCCACCGCACTGTCACCGCCGCCTGCGATCACCAGTTTCTTGCCACGAAACGCTTCGCGCTTTTTCACCAGATAATGCACATTGCCGGTCGCTTCATAAATATCCAGCTTTTCGACCGGCGGGCGGTTGGGGCCAAACGCACCCACGCCCGCCGCGATGATAATCGCCTTGGCATGGACCGTGCTGTTTTTGCTGGTGGTCAGTTTCCAGTAATGGCTGCTACCCTCCGGCTGTTTTTCCAGCGTCATCACCTGCTGGTCCAGCAGATGCACGGGATTGAATGGCGCACCCTGTTTTTCGAGATTAAAGATCAATTGCTGCGCTTCAATCGCCGGGTAGCCGGGAATGTCATAGACCGGCTTTTCCGGATACAATGCTGTGACCTGGCCGCCGATCATCTCCAGCGAATCAATCAGAACAGTTTTCATATTCAGCATACCGGCGGCAAATACGCCAAACAGGCCCACAGGGCCCGCGCCAATAATGGCAATGTCGGTAGTCAAAGTGGCGCCAGGTGTCGTAGACATATGTAATCCATGTTCGTTGTTGAATATTGGTTTCCCAACATCGGTCATGCGGGCCGCCAAATCAAGTAGAAGCACATATAATAATATGCCGGATTTACAGATAAATGAGGAGACGGTGGAGCGTTGCTTTGATTTGCCGGATATGGCGGCGACCACCGCGCTGGCCGCCCGGCTTGCGCCGCTATTGCGGGCAGGCGATGTGGTGGCGCTACATGGCGATTTGGGCGCGGGTAAAACCGCTTTTGCCAGGGCGCTGATCCATGCCCTGCAGGCGCCATTGGGCATAGTGGAAGAAGTGCCAAGCCCGACCTTTTCGCTGGTGCAGCAATATCAGATCGGGCCGCTCAGCCTGTGGCATTTTGATCTGTACCGTCTCACCGCGCCGGATGAAACCTGGGAACTGGGCCTGGAAGAAGCCCTTGCCGCCGGCGTCAGCCTGATTGAATGGCCCGAACGGCTGGGGCTTCTGCTGCCTGCGGACCGGCTGGAGATTTATCTTGAAATCCCCGCCGATGCAGGTTTTGAGGATACCAGGCGGCGCATGCGCCTGGCGGGTTATGGCAGTTGGGTAAAACGGATGCAAAATGTCTGAACGCGAACAGGAAATCATTGAATTTTTGAACCGCGCCGGATGGGGCGGCGCCATGCGCACACCGCTTGCCGATGATGCGGGCTATCGCAGCTATCAGCGCCTGACCGGGGCAAAGGGCAAAGCCATGCTGATGAATGCGCCCCCCGGCGGCGATCAGCTTCGCTCGCCCCAGGCGGCGGCCTATAATGCTGTGGCGCATCTGGCGACCGACTGCCGCCCCTTTGTGGGCGTTGCAAACCATTTGCGCGGATTGGGACTGAGTGCGCCGGAAATCCTGGCGGCGGATTTGCCGCGCGGTCTGCTGTTGCTGGAAGATCTGGGAGACGATCTGTTTGCACGGGCGATTCCCGATGGCGCGGATGAAACCGAACTTTACGCGGCGGCCATTGACGTGCTGCTGGCTCTGCATGCGGCCCCGGTTCCGCACAGTTTGACGGTGGGCGATGGCGGCGATCATCATTTAAGCCATTATGATGCGGATGCGCAGGAAGCCGAGGTTCTGCTTCTCAGCGAATGGTATGCGCCGGTAGTGACGGGCAAGGCGCTGGGCGACGCCGCGCGGGATGAATATGTGGCGCACTGGCGGCATTATTTTGCATTGACGCAACCAGCAACCCCGGTGCTGGTACTGCGCGATTATCACGCGCAGAACCTGTTCTGGCTGCCGCAGCGCACGGGTATTGCGCGGGTCGGGCTGATTGATTTTCAGGATGGGCTATTGGGCAGCCCCGCCTATGATCTGGTGTCCCTGCTGGAAGATGCGCGCCGCGATGTGCCGTCTGAACTGCAGACACAGATGCTGGATCGCTATTGTGCCGGCGCCGGGTCTATGAACCCCGCATTTGACGATGCGGTGTTCCGCGCGGCCTATGCGATTTCGGGCGGGCAACGCAATTGCAAAATTCTGGGAATTTTCGCACGCCTCGCCAAACGCGATAAGAAGCCCGCTTATCTGAAATTAATCCCCCGGGTGCGCGCCTATCTGCGCCAGGACTTGCGGCACCCCGCGTTTGCGCCACTCAATGCGTGGTTTGCAACGCATCTGCCGCTGGCGGATTAATCCGGGCCGTTCAGCGCCATGTCCAGCAACTGCACCCAATGCAGGGTGGGGGTTTGCGCGGCGCCCGCAATCTGCACCTGACAGCCAATGTTTCCGGTGGCGATAAAATCAGGCGTCAGCGCCAGCAGATTTTCCGCCTTGCCGGCCGCCAGACGTTCGCTCATTTCCGGCTGTAACAAGGTGTAACTGCCCGCCGCCCCGCAGCACAGATGCGCATCGCGCGGGATCATCACTTCAAAGCCCGCTTTTTGTAACAGGCTTTCAACATTGCCACTGCGTTTTTGCCCATGTTGCAGCGAACAGGCGGCGTGATAGGCGACGCGAACATTCTGCCTGTGTGCAGGTTCCGGCAAATCAAGATCAGACAGAAATTCGCCGATGTCCCGTGTGATTGCGGATATGTGCGCGGCATCTTCCGCATACGTTGTATCATCTCGCAGCATATGGCCGTAATCCTTTACCTGTGTGCCGCAGCCCGATGCGGTGATCAGGATTGCATCCAGCCCGCCGCTGTTCACACATGCCATCCATGCCCGTATATTGGCGCGGGCGAATTGTTTGGCGGCGCCGGTTTTCCCCAAATGGTGGCTTAGCGCGCCGCAACAGCCCGCACTTTCCGGCACTATAACTTCAACGCCAAGGCGCGTCAGCAGACGGATGGTGGCGGCATTTATTTCTGGCGCTAACGTTGGCTGCACGCAACCATTCAGAAGCGCTACGCGAAGCTTTTTCGTTTCGCCGCGTATCTTCACATTTTCTTTGTCATCGCGAGCGAAGCGCGGCGATCCAGAGCCACGCTCGAAGGCCTCCGAATGAGGCTCTGGATTGCCACGTCGCTGCGCTCCTCGCAATGACATCATTATTTTCTGGTCCCCAAAACGGGCCATCGCGGCCATCCGCGCCAGCCGGTTTGGCATTAATCGTACAAATGGCGCGGCCAGCCGTCCCAACCGCACGGCAAATGCAAACCGCGCCGGGTGCGGCAGTACGAAATTCAGCGCCGCGCGAAACATGCGATCAACCAAAGGCCGCCGATAGTGTGTTTCAATATGCGCCCGCGCATGATCGACCAGCCGCATATAATCCACGCCCGACGGACAGGTGGTGGCGCAGCCCAGACAGGACAGGCAGCCATCAATATGCGCCACCGTGCGTGCATCCGGCGCGGCGTCGCTTTGCAGCATTTCGCGCATCAGATAAATGCGCCCGCGCGGCCCGTCATTCTCGTCGCCGGTTTGCAAATAGGTCGGGCAGGTGGCGTTACAAAACCCGCAATGCACACAGGCGCGCAGAATTTTTTCCGATTGCGCCATATCCGCATCGCGCAACTGTTCAGGGCTGAATTGCGTGCGCATCAGATGTTATTCAATCCCGTACAAAATCGCTGCCGCGATAGCCTTGCAGGTATAGCAGCGCGGTCAGATCACCATGATCGATGCGGGCGCGCGCAGCTGCCGCCACCACAGGTTTGGCATGGAACGCCACGCCCATTCCCGCCGCCTGGATCATCGCCAGATCATTGGCCCCGTCGCCAATGGCCATGGCCTGATGTTCATATATTCCGTGTGCCGCGCATGTTTCAATCAGGGCCTGTAATTTCGCCTCACGCCCCAATATGGGGTTTGCCACGCCGCGCAACCCACCCGCGTCAAATATCAGGCGATTGGCGCGCTGCGCATGAAAGCCTGCTTCCGCCGCCACCCGTTCGGTGAAAAAAGTAAAGCCGCCGGAAACCAGAAGGGTCTGCGCACCAAATGCCGCCATGGTGCGCACCAGGGTGCGCGCGCCGGGCATCAGGCGCACACGTTCGGCATAGGCATCGTGTAACGCACTTTCCGGCAGGCCCGCCAGAATGGCGATGCGTTCACGCAGGGCGTCCTCGAACACCAGTTCGCCGCGCATGGCGCGTTCGGTGATGGCGGACACTTCCGCCTTCTTGCCCGCAAAATCCGCCAGCTCGTCCAGGCACTCCACCGTGATGATGGTGCTGTCCATATCGGCGATCAGCAGTTTGCGCTTGCGCTGTTCGCCGGTCTGCTGCACCACCACATCGACCGGTTCGCCGTCCAGCGCATCGCGCAGCATGTCTTCGATTGCTGCGGGTTGCAGTCCGGCGCATTCCATCTCTGCCGCAATCGGCCCGTTCAGCCATTCCATGCGCGAGGGCAGGCCGCCTGCCTTTTGCAGTACCTCGCTCAGCTCCGCAATGATAGAGGTGTCGAGCACGACATTGGCCGGATTGCAGATCAGGGTGATGATATGGTGCATGGGTTCGAAACTTCAGGTTTGTAGATGACACAACAGCGTGCACTTCTTATTGCAGGGCCAACCGCCAGCGGCAAGTCCGCTCTGGCCTTGCGGCTGGCCGAGGCTCTGGTCCCGATGGGCGGGGCAGCCATTGTGAATGCCGACAGCATGCAGGTCTATCGCGAATTGCCAATCCTGACGGCGCGCCCTGGCGTGGTGGATCAGGCCCGTGCGCCGCACCATCTGTATGGCTTTCGCGCGGTGGATGAACCCTGTTCGGCAGGCGAATGGGCGGTGCTGGCGGCCAAAGCCATTGCAGAAATCTGCGCGCGGGGGCAATTGCCGATTCTGGTAGGCGGCACCGGCCTGTATTTTCGCGCTTTGACCGAAGGCATGGCGCCGATCCCGGAGATCGATCCGGATATTCGCGCCGCAGCGCGGGCGGAAATGGCGCAAATCGGGCCCGAGGCGTTTCATGCCAGACTGGCGGCGGTGGATGCGCAAATGGCCGCGCGCCTGCGCCCCAGCGACCCGCAACGCCTGCTGCGCGCCTGGGAAGTGCTGAAAAGCACCGGCATTTCGCTGGCTGAATGGCAGGAAAAACCCGCCCCGCCGTTATTTTCCGGGCAATTGTTGCATGTCGCCCTGATGCCGGAACGATCCGAACTGTATGCCAGATGCGATGAACGTTTTGAGGCCATGCTGGTCGCAGGCGCGCTGCGCGAAGTGGCGGCGTTTGAGGAAATGGCGCAGGCGAGATCGCTGGACAGGGATCTGCCACTGTTCCGGGCGGTGGGGCTGGCGCCGCTGCGCGGCCTGCTCTATGGGGCGCTGGAACCCGATGCGGCGCTGGCACAGGCCCAGACCGCCACCCGAAACTATGCCAAGCGCCAGCTCACCTGGATCAGAAATCAGATGATTGCGTGGGAAAAGGCAGATACGCAAGATTCGGAAAGACTTTTTCAGGAAATCTTTTCATTAATTATAAAATCAGGCTTGACCGATTAAGCCACAATCGCTATTGTGCGCCGCTCACGGCCTGAGAAAATGCATTAAGCTTATATAAATATTCAGTTTTTTGTCTTTTCCACGGGCGGTATCAGAAAAATCGGCATTGTCATCCTGAGCGAAGCGAAGGATCTCCCGCGCCAGATTCGGCATTCCACCGATGGGGATTCTTCGCTTTGCTCAGAATGACAGTGAGGGGTTTTTTATCCGATATTTGGACGAAAGAATATGAACGGCGAAAAAATCACCGGGGCGGAAATCGTCCTCAAGGCGTTGCAGGATCAGGGCGTGGAAGTCATATTTGGCTATCCCGGCGGCGCGGTATTGCCGATTTATGATGAAATTTTCCGTCAGGAAAACCGCATCAAACATGTGCTGGTGCGCCATGAACAGGGCGCCACCCATGCCGCCGAAGGCTATGCCCGTTCGACCGGCAAGCCTGGCGTGGTGCTGGTCACCTCCGGCCCCGGCGCGACCAATGCCGTTACCGGCCTGACCGATGCATTGATGGATTCCATCCCGCTGGTGGTGCTGACCGGCCAGGTGCCGACCAAACTGATCGGCAGCGACGCCTTTCAGGAAGCCGACACGGTGGGCATTACGCGCTCCTGCACCAAGCATAATTATCTGGTCAAGGATGTGAACGATCTGGCGCGCGTGCTGCACGAGGCGTTCTATGTCGCGACCAAGGGCCGTCCGGGTCCGGTGCTGGTGGATATTCCCAAGGATGTGCAGTTTGCGCTGGGAAATTATGTTGGCCCGGTCAATGTGGCGCATCGCACCTACAAGCCGCGCGTAAAAGGCGATCTCGAACGCATCAAGCAGGCCGCCGAACTGATCGCCACCGCGAAGAAGCCGCTGTTTTACACCGGCGGCGGTGTGATCAATTCCGGTCCCGTGGCCAGCCAGTTGCTGCGCGAATTTGTGCGCAGCACCGGCTTTCCCATCACCTCAACCTTGATGGGTCTGGGCGCCTACCCCGCTGATGATGCGCAATGGCTGGGCATGCTGGGCATGCATGGCACCTGGGAGGCCAATCATGCGATGCATGATTGCGATGTGATGATCTGCATCGGCGCGCGTTTCGATGACCGGGTGACCGGGCGTCTGGATGCGTTCGCGCCCCATTCGAAAAAAATCCATATCGATATTGATCCTTCCTCGATCAATAAAAATGTGCGCGTGGATATTCCCATCATTGGCGATGTGGCGCATGTGCTGGAAGATCTGATCAAGGTGTGGAAAGCCAAAGTGCTGCGCCCCGACAAGGCGGCGCTGGCGGCATGGTGGGATCAGATCGCCACATGGCGCGCGCGCAATTGCCTTGCCTATAAAAATTCGACAGACCTGATCAAGCCGCAACATGCGATTGAACGGCTCTATGCGCTGACCAAAGACCGTGACACCTATATCACCACCGAGGTCGGCCAGCATCAGATGTGGGCGGCGCAGTTTTACCGTTTTCAGCAGCCCAACCGCTGGATGACTTCGGGCGGGCTTGGCACCATGGGCTATGGCCTGCCCGCAGCCCTGGGCGTGCAGATCGCGCATCCCGACGCTCTGGTAATCGACATTGCCGGCGAGGCGTCGGTGCAGATGACCATGCAGGAAATCTCGACGGCGGTGCAATATGATCTGCCGATCAAGATTTTCATTCTGAACAATGAATATATGGGCATGGTGCGCCAGTGGCAGGAACTGCTGCATGGCGGGCGCTATTCGCATTCCTATTCGGATTCGCTGCCGGATTTTGTGAAACTGGCCGAGGCCTATGGCGCGGTTGGCATTCGCGCCACCAAACCCGATGAACTGGATGATGCGATAAAGGAAATGATCAGCGTCAAGCGCCCGGTGCTGTTTGATTGCCGCGTCGATAAAACCGAAAACTGCTTCCCGATGATCCCGTCTGGCGAGGCGCACAACAATATGATCCTGGGCGATCTGGGCGAACAAACGGTGTCGGCCGCCGGAAAGATGCTGGTGTAACCATGTCCTATGATCCGGTAATTGCACAGGCGGAAATCATCCGCACCCACACCATGGCGGTGCTGGTGGATAATGAAGCGGGCGTACTGGCGCGGGTCATCGGCCTGTTCGCCGGGCGCGGCTATAATATTGAAAGCCTGACCGTGGCCGAGGTGGACGCCCAGGAACATACCTCGCGCATCACCATTGTCACCTCGGGCACGGCCCATGTGATCGAACAGATCAAGGCGCAGCTTGACCGGCTGGTGCCGGTGCACCGGGTGGTGGACCTGACCGTGGAAACCGAACCGCTGGAACGCGAACTGGCCCTGATCAAGGTCAAGGGCACGGGCGAAAAACGCATGGAGGCCTTGCGCATCGCGGACAGTTTCCGTGCGCGGGTGGTGGACACCACACTCAACAGTTTCGTGTTTGAACTGACCGGCGCCCCATCCAAGATCAACGCCTATATCGAATTGATGCGGCCTTTGGGCCTGATTGATGTGTCGCGCACGGGCATAGCCGCTATCTCTCGCGGCCCGGAAGCGCTATAATTCCCTATCCAACCTCTAGACAAACGGAACCAGACCCATGCGCGTATATTATGACCGCGACGCCGACGTAAACCTGATCAAAGCCAAAAAAGTCTGCATCATCGGCTATGGCAGCCAGGGCCATGCCCATGCGCTGAACCTGAAAGACAGCGGCATCAAGGAACTGGCGGTCGCGCTGCGCCCCGGCTCTGCCACCGCCGCCAAGGCCGAGGCCAACGGGCTGAAGGTCATGTCGCCCGCCGACGCCGCCAAATGGGCCGATGTGATGATGATGGTGACGCCCGACGAATTGCAGTCCGGCATTTACGAAGAAAGCCTGAAAGCCAATATGAAACAAGGCGCGGCGCTGGCGTTCGCGCATGGGCTGAACATTCATTTCAATCTGATTGAGCCGCGCCCGGATCTCGACATTTTCATGATTGCGCCCAAGGGCCCGGGCCACACCGTGCGCTCGGAATATCTGCGCGGCGCGGGCGTGCCCTGCCTCATTGCCGTGGCCCAGGACGCCAGCGGCAACGCCCATGACATCGGCCTGTCCTATGCCTCGGCCATTGGCGGCGGCCGCGCGGGCATTATCGAGACCAGCTTCCGCGAGGAATGCGAAACCGATCTGTTCGGTGAACAGAGCGTGCTGTGCGGCGGCCTGGTGGAGCTGATGAAGGCCGGCTTCGACACGCTGGTCGAGGCGGGCTATGCGCCGGAAATGGCCTATTTCGAATGCGTGCATGAGGTAAAGCTGATCGTCGATCTGATTTACGAAGGCGGCATCGCCAACATGAATTATTCGATCTCCAACACCGCGGAATATGGCGAATATGTCACCGGCCCGCGCATGGTGACCGACGCCACCCGCGCCGAAATGAAGGCCGTGCTGAACGACATTCAGACCGGCAAATTCACCCGCGAATGGATGCTGGAAAACAAGGTCAACCAGACCAATTTCAAGGCCATGCGCGCCCGCATGGGCCAGCACGGCATCGAGGATGTGGGCGAAAAACTCCGCGCCATGATGCCCTGGATCGCCAAGTCGCGGCTGGTCGACAAGGCGAAGAATTAGGGCTGAATGTCATTGCGAGCGAAGCGTGGCAATCCAGAGTCCCAAGCACAGGCCTTCCCGTAAGACTCTGGATCGCCACGCCGCTTCGCGGCTCGCGATGACGAATGTGGGAGATACGAATCTCCTTGACAGTCGAAGCTCTTGAAGTCGAGGCTCCGTAAGAAAAAGGGAAGCGTCCCCTTTAATCCTAAAAAGGGTAGCGTCCCCTTTAATACCAGTCCCCTTTAATACCATGGCCTCTGGATTGCTCTCGCCTGGGCGAAGCTGAAGCTTCGCTTCGGCATAGCCTGGTCACTGCGTTCGCAATGACGGCACTCCGCCCTCCGTCCCGTGATCCCTGTCACACAAAGGCCACAACGCCGGAATTATATTGGCCCGATGCGGAAAACATGGTTGACGGCGCGCGCCGATGCGACTATTACCAAGTCACTGTACTTTGGAATGCGTCTGTAATGGGGGTATCCCGGCGCAGGTGATGCAGGCATTTTTAACGAATCGCTTGTATTCGAATGCGGAAGCGCTAAAAAGTTCTTTGAATGCGGAAGCACTAAAAAGCGCTAAAGTACTAAAAAGTTCTAATGCCTGGGGTTTTCCGGTGCGGGTTGGTGAAATGGCGATGCGCCATGGCATCGGCGGCCGGGGCGGGCAACAGAAATGCAAACGAAATCCCGGGCCCTCTGGATGACCAGGGGGTCACAGTGAGCAGCCTGAACAGTCAGGCGGTTCAAAACCTTAGGAGAAGCTTAACATGGCTGCTATTGATGATATCTCAAATCTTTATGTCGGTTATTTCAACCGCGCGCCGGATCCGGCGGGCCTGAACTTCTGGGTGACGCAGTACACCGCGCTGGGCCAAACGCCTGCGGCGCTGGCGGGCATCGCACAAAGCTTCGCACAGGTTCCCGAAGCCACCAGCCTGTACGGCTTCCTTTCCGCGCCGCTGGTCGGTTCCCCCACCAGCTTCCTGGCCAGCCTCTATCTCAACCTGTTCAACCGCGTGATCGACACCGCCGGTTCCGATTTCTGGGTGGGCCGGTTGAACGCGGGTGTCCCTGTGGGCAGCATCATTCAGAACATCATCAGCGGCGCGCAGGGCGATGACGCGCTGGTGGTCGCCAACAAGGGTTTGGTCGCCAAAACCTTCGCCCAGAACCTTCTTGACAACAATGCGGTATTCAGCTCGGCGTTGGCCGCTTCCGCCCTCACCGGCGTGACCAAGGACGCCGCCACCGCAACCCAGAAGATCGCCACCAACCTGACCGCGATCCAGGGATCGGCGGGCAGCGCGGGCGGGTCGACCTTTACCCTCACTACTGCTGTGGATAACTTCACCGGTACGACTGCCGGCGATACATTTACTGGTGCCGATACCACTCTAACCGCGGCAGACACTTTAAACGGCGGGGGGGGTACGGATACGCTCAACTACACGAACTTTACAGGAGGCGCGGCTTTGCCTGCCGCCTCAATTTCTGGCATTGAAGTTCTGAATGCGCGTGCTGTTGGTAATGCCATCACCGCTGGCGATCTGTCTTTGATTAACGGTCTGACTACGTTTAACTCTGACCGGTCGAACGCGGCCATTACCGTCACCAACCTTGCGTCTGGCGGCCAGTTTGGCATCAAGGGTGACGGCTCCGTTGTCAATGCTGCGGCAGCCAATTTTGGCAGTGTGGCTGCGGCTACCGCCCAGACACTGAACATCTCTGGCGGTACATTGGGAACTTCAGCGGTGACGTTGACGGGTACCGGTGTTCTGGCGACTACCGTTAATTCAACCGGCGCAGCCAACGTCATCGGCGCCATTACGGCTGCCGCCTCGTCGACAAGTCTGGCGATTGCGGCAACAACGGGTCTCACCACCGGTGCGGTCACCGCAGCCGGCGTTACGACTGGCGGGGTGACAATATCCGGCGCGGGTGCGGTAACAACGGACCTCAACGCTGTTGCAGCGACCAAACTCACCATCAGCAATTCTGGTGCGGTGGCGACGGGCGTACTGAACAATGCGACCGTTACCGTCGATGCGTCAACGTCCAGCGGCGGGGTTACGACTACACTTGGCACTTCCACCGCCATGGTGTTCAAGGGTGGCTCAGGCAATGATCTCGTGACGGCCGGGGCAGTTTTGAGCACCGGGGCAGCCGTTGATGCCGGAGCTGGCACCGGCGACCGCGTCACTTTCACGGCCAATGGCCAGCTAACCGCTGCTAGCGGCGCGAAGTACACCAACTTTGAAGTGCTGCAATCTACGGGCGCTACCGATATTGACATGGCTAACATTGCGGGTATCGTTGCGCTTCGCACCAGCGGCAACGCAACGTTCACAAATGTGAGCGCTACGCAAGCGGCCGCAATCACCACGGTTGCTTCAGGTAACCTCAATATCGGCGTCAAGGGGGCATCCACAGTTAACCAGCTGGACACCGTGTCCATCACAACCAGTTCCACTAATGCGGCCGTCGCAATTGGTACGCTGGCCGCTGCCGATGTTGAAACCATCAACTTGACGGCATCAACCGGTACGGGCCTGACCTCCATTACCACTTTTGCGCATGATGACTGGTCCGCATTGAACCTTTCCGGCGCATCTGCTATCACGATCACGAGCACCGCTACTGCCGCATTGATTAACACATCGGTGAATGGTTCTGCGGCGACTGGCGTTCTGACTTTGGATTTCACAAATTCAACGACAAACGGTATCTCGATCACGGGCGGTTCTGCCAATGACGTCCTTACTGCTACTGCCCAGGCTGATGTGGTCACGGGTGGAGCAGGTAATGACACGCTCTCGGGTCTTGCGGGCGCTGATACCATCTCCGGCGGTGACGGTAATGACTCGGTCACTGGTGGTGCTGGAGTAGACAGCCTAACGGGTGGGGCTGGCGTTGATACCTTTGTATTCTCAACAGCCAACCTTGATACAACCGCCGGTGCAGTTACAGATACTATTACTGACTTTGTTTCTGGCACTGACAAAATCAGCAACACTGTAGTTGGCGCTGCAGGTTCCGCAACGAACTATGTTGAAGCTGGTGCTGCCGTCGCTGACCTGGCGACTTTGCTAACAGCCGCAAATACAGCTTTGGATGGCACGGTCAAGTTCTATGTTGGACAAGTAGGCAGCGACAGCTATCTCGTGTCTGATACGGAAGGCACTGGTTACACGGATGTTATCAAACTGACGGGCGTTGCCTTGACCGGTATCGCTTTCGGCGACATCACCGCGTAAGCAAAGCCTCAACGCTTTCTCAAAACCCCCGGGGCGACCCGGGGGTTTTTTTTGTCCGGCTGGCGGGCTTGACATTATGTATCCTATATTATACATATGCCCATGAAGATCATTCATACCACTGAACAATTTGATGTCTGGTTTGATGGGCTGGCGGACAGAACGGGCAGGGCGCGCATTCAGGCGCGTATCGACCGCGCAGAGATGAGTAACTTCGGCGAATGCCAGCCGGTGGGTGAAGGCGTTTCGGAAATGCGGATTCATTTCGGGCCGGGCTACCGCGTATATTTCGCACAGCGCGGCATGGAAGTGGTGATCCTGCTGGCGGGTGGCGACAAAGGCTCGCAATCCCGCGACATCAAAACCGCTTTGAAACTGGCGCGGCAACTTAAGGAGGCGTGAGGATGGGCAAGATAAAACTTAGCCGCTGGGATTCGGCCCGGCATCTTGAAACCGGTGAGGATGTGGTTGCGTATCTGGATGCCTGCCTTGCCGAGGCGGACGGCGACGCCGCTTTCATTGCCCATGCGCTTGGCGTCATAGCCCGCGCCAAAGGCATGTCCCAACTGGCCCGCGACACAGGACTGGGGCGCGAAAGCCTGTACAAGGCGCTGTCCGGAGAGGGCAATCCAAGTTTCGCCACCATCCTCAAGGTCATGTCCGCCCTGGGCGTCAAATTGCATGCCACAGCCGCCCCTTTTGACCATCCTGAGCCGCCCCCCTTGTCATCCTGAGCCACCCCCTTGTCATCCTGAGCGCAGCGAAGGATCCCCATCGGCATGTTGCGCTTGAGATCCTTCGGGCTGCGCCCTCAGGATGACAAAAGCGCAAAGAAAAGCAAGAAAAGGGGTCAAAGAAAAGGGGTCAGGTCTTGACATGACAGTTTTTTGCAATGCCAAGGGCTGACTGTTTTTTCAAGCATTAAAGGGGACGCTACCCTTTTTCTCCAGAAAAAAGGGTAGCGTCCCCCGCCGAAGCCTTGGCATAGGGGGGGCGAAGGCGGATTGTCCGGCGGCTTATCCTGAGCCGTCCCCTTTCGTCATCCTGAGGGCGCAGCCCGAAGGATCCCCATCGGCGGAATTCCCGCGCGGGAGATCCTCTCGCCTGGGCGAAGCTGAAGCTTCGCTTCGGCGTAGCCTGGTCGCTTCGCTCAGAATGACACAACGGGCTGCGCCCGGAATGACATAAGGGGTCCGTTCATCAGGCCGTTTCATTACATCAAAAAAAACACCGCAAACCCAAAAATTATAATAGTCATTAGAAAAATAATATGATTTAATACTATCTATCGGCAGCCCGATTGGATGCTGGTGCCCATGATGCCGCCCTTTCTCTGATTGTGCGTCATCATCCTCACATGGAACTGACGGTCCGCCCTTCCCTCTCCCCCAGAGCAACAGGGCGGACCTTTTTTTGCGCCATGCAATCCGCAGTGCCCTTCGCCGTCATCTACCATGTTTATGCATGAGCGTAATCACGCAGTTTGCCCACACCCATTCTTTAGCACATCCACAACACACAATTGCGAGGCGCGGCTTGCCCTCCGAAGCTTTAGCGAAGAAGCGAACGCGCCGTGGCAATCCAGAGTCTCACGGTAGGGCCTGTCCTTGGGATTCTGGATTGCCACGCTGCGCTCGCAATGACGGATATGGGGAGCGCTTAAGTCTAAAAAGGGTAGCGTCCCCTTTAATCTAAGCGTCCCCTTTAATCTAGCGTCCCCTTTAATCCTGGCTGGCGTGGAAACCTGTTACAACTCGGGCGTAGTTCGAAAATATCAAGTCATCGAGATTGCGTGATATTTTCCGGCCGAACCAATTCGGCCGAGGTTCGCTCGGTTTGAGACGGAGGGCCATTCAGAGACCGAAAATGAGGACTGCGCCAGTCTCCGAGATTCGGCCGCCTCGGCTAAACCCCTTTGAAACAAAAAAAGGCCCACATCGGGGCCTCGGTTTCGGTTCGCGACTTGAAAGTGGCGGAGAGGGTGGGATTCGAACCCACGGTACGCTCGCACGCACAACGGTTTTCGAGACCGCCCCGATCGGCCACTCTGGCACCTCTCCGTGATCGCGAAGGCTGTGTTCCTGCCTTGAAAAAGGGGAGTGGAAAACCGCTCTGGCCGCGAGTGGGCGCAAACTAGCTGAGTTAACGCCGCTTGCCAAGCGGCAAGCAGTGTTTCCCGAAAATGGCGGAAATTTTCTGAAGTTCTATTCCGGGCAGTTCGCCTGATAGGCGCCGAATGCGGCCTCTGCGACTCGCTTGGCGGCGGCAAGGCTGTTCAGGGGGTCTGTCGTTGCAAACCGTGCAACTCTGGGGGGCAGGGCAATTTCCCAGCTTTGATCCCCATTCTGCACGATCAGCACAACCTGTCCTGATAGCGGGTCTGTGCCCATCGTCACCGAACCATCAGGGGCTGCGCGATAACTAAGTTTGGCATCAGGCGCGCCATCATTCTGCGCACGAGCGCGCGACCGCTTGTGATCAAGCGTTTCCAGCAATGTCTCGAATGAACACGTTGTCTGGGCGGCGCCCGATGAATGCGAAAACGTCATATCATAACTCCTTTCGGGAACCCCGCTACCATATTCCACCCCTTGAATCAGGGGTAAAGGTAAGGCCGGTGGCTTTGCGTCCCGCAGTTTCCTGCGGTTTGCCGTTTCGAGGAAAGGACCGGGAAAATCTTCCGGCCCTTCGACGTTCGCGCACTATGACATTAAGTTCTTGCCAAATGCTTAACACCAAACCAGGAAGACATGGCGCCGTTGGCTAGACCGTTTTTTGATCATATGGACGTGCATTACACACTCTCATTGTCATTGCCCGGTTTATCCGGGCAACCCAGAATCCCAAACTCACGCATTCGGGTGTCACATGGATTACCCGGATAAACCGGGTAATGACACAGTGGGTGGGCGGAAACGCGTAAATCAGACCAAAAAATGGGCTAAAAAATAGCGTAACCGCCATCGATGATAAACTGGTCCCCGGTATGATAGCGCGAGGCGTCGCTGGCGAGATAGACCGCGACGCCTGCAAAATCTTCCGGCTGTCCCCAACGCCGGATGGGCACCCGCCCGATCACATTTTCGTTAAACTTTTTGGAGGCCTGTGAAGCCTCGGTCATGTCGGTGGCGATCCAGCCGGGCAGGATGGCGTTGGCGCGTACCCCATAGCGGGCCAGTTCCACTGAAATCCCCTTGATCATGGAAATCAGGGCCCCCTTGCTGGC
>Ga0073919_1000009_pt1 | contig 45868 bp, 39 predicted proteins | sample GWRWT3_25Nov14_FD_71202 | JGI IMG/M metagenome (GOLD analysis project Ga0073919, IMG submission 71202) | Sand microcosm microbial communities from a hyporheic zone in Columbia River, Washington, USA - GW-RW T3_25-Nov-14 | ecosystem: Engineered > Artificial ecosystem > Sand microcosm >... | reverse complement strand
GGATATGTTACCAGGAACTTTCCGCGCGAATTCGCGGACAACCTTCAGGCGTGTTGTAGCGTTGGACATGTGTCCTCCCCCTAGGAGTTAAGTGACGCCCGGAATCTGCGTTCCGGGCGTTGTCTGTGTTTGATAATCCGTCTTAGAAAGCGTAGGCGATGTTGACCGAGGCAAAATCGCGATCATCGAGCGGCGAATCGGGGCCGAAATTGGCGGTCCAACTGACCGAACCCGTCCAGCGCGACTGATAGTTCGCCGCCAGCGACAGGCCAATGGCCTTGCGTTCCGCCATATAGTTGCCAAGCGGCGAAGGCGTGCGTCCACCAATATCCCATTTCCAGGCCACCTGCGGCACCAGATTGACGGGGCTACCAAACACCCGGTTATAGGTCAGGTTGAAGATGCCGGTGGCCCCCCAGGAGAACGACGTGGCGTAATTGGTCGGCCCCTTCAACTCCGTGTTCAGCCGGTAGGTCGCGGCGGCGATCGGGTTCAGCAACCCTTCACTGCCACTTGCAGAAGCAATCGCCGAACTGGTGGAAATGCCCGGCACCCACACCATGCCCACTTCCGTCACCACCGCGCCGCCATCCGCGCTGGCGAACTGCACCAGCGGGTTGGAACCGAACAGCACCGAGGTGATGGTGGATTGCGCCGTGAACACATCCTCGGTCGGGATTTCGATGAACCCGTCCGGGCGCACATTGGCCGCCGTCAGTGACGAGGAACGCGTCTGCGGCGTGACCGGGATCAGCGCCTGCCCATCCACGCCGCTGTCTGCATTGCGGACCACCTGCACATCCGCCGCGCGGCCATTCGCCACATTCGTCGCCAGGGTCTGCCCGCCCGCAAGGGCTGGAACCGACGCCAGCTGCTCCACATCCAGCGAGATAACGCCCTTGAGGTTGGATGTGGCGACAAGGCTGGCCGCGGTGCCGGCCGGGAACACCACGCCACCGGGGACGGTCGCGCTGTTGGTGACGCCGCCCAGGCCCAGCAGGGCGCCTGCTCCGCCAGCCGGCCCCACCACCGTGCCGCCGGTGCCCGCGATGACGCCGCTGGGGCCTGTATTCACCCCGCCGACAAAGAACGCGCCGGGAAGATCGGCCACCGTCAGCGTGCCGGTCTTGGCCTTGTCCGCCGCCGCGATCAGGCCGGGTGTTGGCGTCAGCCCCGGGGTTACGAGGGCGCCGGGATAAGCCTTGACCCCATTGGCCTGAGGCGCGTCCTGCAGCGCCGCAGCCTCTGCAAAGGTATACAGATTGTCCCCCGGCGCCCCACTTATGGCCGCGGTCTCATTATTGCCGCGCGAGTTGCGCAGGCTGAAACGGGTTGGCGCATGGCTGTAGGTGGTGGCCAGACTTCCCGCAGGGGCCTGTCCCGGGCCGGTGCCCACCGGCAGGCGGGCGCCGGTGTAAAAGGCGGTAAGGCCGCTCAGATCATTGGCCAGCGCCGCCACTTCGGCGCCGACATAGCTCAGCGGCTGGTCATGCCGGTAGGTCGCCTCGGCCTGGAAGGCCAGCGAACCCAGGGTGGTGCTCATGCTGGCGCCCACCAGCTTGATGTCCTCGGGATATTCCAGACGGAAGTTGCTGCTATTGGCCGCCAGCGCCGCGAAATTGCGTTCCAGATCGGCGGCGCCGGTGCGCATCAGCGTTAAAGAGTTGCAATTGGTGGTGCCGCCCGGCGTGTTGAAATTCACCGATCCAAGCGTGCCGAGCGGCGCGCCGGGCGTTGCTGAGCCCACCCCCTGCGCCGCCAGCGCGCCACCCAGGGGCGCCAGCGCGTTGCACAGCATCTGCGCGGATTCAATGATATTGCCGGGAACCCGGCCCGGGCCCGTGCCGCTGACCGGACCGGTGCCGATGCCCACATTAAAGGGCAGATTCTCCAGCGCCGTGGCCGGCGTCACGCCGTTTTTCTGCGTCAGCGCATTGGCGGCGCGCGAGGCGGCCGAGAAATTGGTGGCCGTGGCGACGGAATAGGCATTGTTCAGATCGAACATACTGGTTGTCAGGATCGGCAGCCGCGAATGATAATTGATGAAATAGAGGCCGAACTCCATGCCGTTGTTCAGTTCTTCATTGAAGTAACGCAATGCAAAACCGAACTCGCCGCCATCATCGGCGTTGACGTCATTGGCCCGCTCGATAGAGACTGACGGCACGTTGATCCCCAGTCGGCTTTCCCAGGTTATGTCCGCCGAGAGGCCATCCCTGATTTCGAACGGATTGAAACGGTCATCATCGCCAAAATCGGCAACGCCCGAGCGAATCGGTTGCGAGCCGCGCCCGACAATATCCGCGCCGCTGAAAAAGGTGCCAGAGGGATCGGGCACGATATTGTCGGCCTTGAACTGATAGAAACCTTCCACACTGAAATTGTTGGGCAGGCCCAGCGCCGCCTTGGCCGCCAGAATCGGCGTGAAGAATTCCTTCACCTCGGAGCCCGGCTTGCGGACCGCCGATATGTCCACCGGATTGATTACATTGATGCCGTTCTGGATGAAGGTGCTTTCGCCCCAGCTGATCACCTGGTTGCCGCCGCGCAGCTCCAGCGGCAGGCCGCCCACGTCAAAGCTGCCGCCCACGAAATAGTCGAGCAGCTTGGCGTTCTGCGATACTTCGCTGCGCGCCGCGCTGTCCAGATCGCGGAAGTCGGTATTATCCACGATCGGATCGACAAAGGCCGTGCCGCGCACAAAGGCGTTGAAATTGCGCCAGGTGGCGCCCACTTCCGAGGTTGCCTTCAGGGCGCCGGAAAACACATCCCACTGGTCATAGTTCAGATTGCCGTCGTCGGTATTGACCCCGCCGCCTTTTTCAACGCCGGAAGCGTCCAGGATCTTGCAGCCGCCGCTGGGCGCGCCAAGATTACGGCAGTCCCGCGCACTGGTGCGCATCGAGGCGCCCGCCGAGATAAACGTGTCGATCGACCCGCTTACCTCGCCATAGCTGTAATCAATGGCCAGCGCGGGGGATGCAAACATCACCACAGCGAGAGCGGTGGTGGATAGCGCCAGATTTCGTGTCGCGTTCGGCTTCACAGTATCAGATGTGTGTGGATTCCTGGTGTTGGACATACATGCCTCCATGGTGATCAGGTTTTTGTTGTTTTTGTTGTTATCGTTGTAGTTGCTGTTTTCGGGATGGACGGAAAGAGTCATAGGGATCGCCCCAACAAGGGGAGCGCCTCGACAAAAAGTGGACGGTCCGCGGAGGAGCCACGAACCGCCCAGAGATATTGAGGCACGGCGCCGCCAAAAACGGCGCTACGCTAGAAGCGGTGCGGAACCTCCACACCGCGTCTGCAAGGCACGCGATCGAAAGATGATCATTTTTGCTTGCAAACACCTGTTTGACATTCACCGTCAATTTTCCTTGCTGGATAAATTCAGGTTAGACTCAGGTCCAGCGACCCCAAGTCCAATGACAGCCTGAAAGCCTTCCGGCATGACCAAAGGCAATAGCGTTGCCTTGCTGGTAACCTCATAGCTGGCAACCGAAATTTGCCCCATACACGTCAGTCTCCCCCGGCCATTACGCTTCAATTCCCAGAATCAAACATACGCTTTGACTTGCAGTTTATTTCTCAGGAAATACTAGGCTATGAAAGTAATTGTGTTTTTTCAACGTCTTTGGATGGATTTTATATTATGGAATGATCTTTAGATTTATCATAATAAAATAAACATTAATTATAATAACCATTAGAAAAACTTGAGAGAGTTTCATGCCGCCAGACACACGGACGCCGCCACACGGATCATGTGCAGATAGTCGGCGGGTTCATGTTGGGATGACGGGCTTTATTTGCATCCGGGTGCGCCAGCACAGCGGCTTATTTTGGCGGCGCCAACGGACATATGTAATTCAGCGTCAGCGCATGGCCGTGACGGCTCTGGTAATACAGGCGCGGATGCGTAACCGGGGGAAGATTTCCCTTCCCCCGGGTCGGGAAAATTTATATCGCGCCGGCTTCCCGCAAGGCTGCAATGTCGGCGTTTGAGCAGCCCGCGCTGCGTAGGATTTCCTCGGTATGTTCGCCGACATCGGGGGCGCGGCGGGGTTTGGTTTTCGTGGCCCCCTCCACCCAGATTGGGCTATTCACGGTTTTTATGGTACGCCCGCCGGGAAGATCCAGATCTACCAGCATATGGTTGGCCAGCACCTGCGGGTCCGTGATTACGTCTTCGACCCGGTTGATGGGGCTGACGGTAATGCGGTTGGAAAGCAGGATTTCACGCCATTCCGCCCAGTCCTTGCGCGCGAAGTTCCTGCTCAATATTTCCAGCAGTTCGACCATATTTTCGCCGCGCGCGGGTGCGGTGGCGAAGCGTGGATCGGTGGCCAGATCTGGCAATTCAATGCAATTGGCGAAGGTGGGCCAGCCCCGGTCGCTCGCCATGACGGCGATGATGAAGGCGCGCCCGTCGCGGCATTCGAAATGATTGACCAGATCCTGCACATTTACTTTGGGATTGGCGGGATCGTTGAACATCTTTACGCCGCATATCGCGGATTGTACGGCGACGGAATTGGCCCATACCCCGTGCGCCAGCAGGGAGGTGTGCACCTTGCCGCCCTTGCCGGTGCGTTCACGCCGGTACAGTGCCATCATGATGGCGGAAAGCACCCCCATCGCCGTGGAATTATCCCCCGCTGCGGGCGGCATGACGGCGCGCGCCGCCCCGTTTGCGCGCGAATGCTCCATCAGGCCGGACCGCGCCCACCAGGCGGTGGCGTCATAGCCGGGATTGCTGGCTTCCGGTCCCAGTTCACCATAGCCGGTGAACGAGGCATGGATCAGACGCGGGTTCAGGGGCGCCAGATCTTCATAACGGATTTGCAGCCGCTCCAGCACGGCGGGCGGCAGATTGGTCAGGAACACGTCGCATTCCTTTACCAGCCGCTCAAACGGTTCGCGCGCGCCGGGTTTTTTCACGTCCAGCGCCAGGCTGCGTTTGTTGCGGCCCACCACCAGCCAGGAATAATTCAGATCGCAATCGGGCAATTGTGACACCAGCGGCAGATAACGGTACAGATCGCCAATCCCCGGCTGTTCTATCTTGATGACGTCGGCTCCGAAATCCGACATCACGGTTGCGGCCGCAGGCCCTGCAACAAAGCTGCCAAAATCCAGAACCTTGATACCGTCAAGAATTGGCAATTCTTCGCTCATGCCGCGCTCTCCCTGTTATTGTGCTTTGTTGTTATCCGATCACAAAACTTCGGATTATGCTAGTGTCGCGGGAACAACAGGTAAAAAAACAGGAGGACGCCATGAGTGGCCTGATGGAGTTTGGCGAGCGTCAGGCGCGCGCCGTGGAGGCGATGTATCAGAACCCGGATGTCACCGGGCAGCGTTCGGAAGTGTTGCGGCGCCTTGAATTGCGTCAGGGCGAGGCGGTGCTTGACGTGGGATCGGGGCCGGGGCTGCTGTTGCGCGACATGGCGCTGTCAGTGGGAGCAAACGGCAAGGCGGTGGGGCTGGATATGAGCGCGCCGATGATCGAGATCGCAAAACGCCGATGCGACGGTCTGGGGCAGGTGGCGTTCGAACAGGGGCAGGCGGAAAAGCTTCCATTTCCGGACGCGGCCTTTGACGCCGCCGTATCGACCCAGGTTTATGAATATGTGCCGGACATGGCGTTGGCGCTGCGTGAGCTGTACCGGGTGATGAAGCCGGGCGGGCGCATTCTTATTCTCGATACGGACTGGGACAGCCTGGTGCTGCACACCACGGACCGGGGGCGCCAGGACAGGATTTTGCAAGTGTGGGACGAACATCTGGCGGACGCGCATCTGCCCGCCACCCTGTCACCGAAACTGCGAACCGCGGGATTTCAGATCACGCGGCGCGAAATCATCCCTCTGCTCAATCCCGAATATCACCCCAATTGTTTTGCCGCCGGTATACTTGACGGCATTCGCGGCTTTGTCGCGGGGCGGCAGGGAATCAGCAAGGAAGAAGCCGACGCCTGGGCGCAAAGCCTGCGCGATCTGGGCGCGCGCGGCGAATTTTTCTTCTCCATCAACCGCTATGTGTTTCAAGCCGTAAAGCCGATCTGAAGTTGCGCCGACGTGCCGGGGTGATTTCGGACGGCATGAAAACGGCTCCGCACAGCGACACGGGTGGGTGGTGGCCCGCATTGACGCCCGGGCCATGGTCACGGATAGGGTTGGCTTTGCGGATTTCCCGCAGGCGTTCGAGGCGCTGCGCACCCCGTCTCATCAATGCAAGGTCATGCTGAAGCCCGATTTGGGAGTTTGAGGTTTCACCCGCGCGGGCAGCGGATAAGCAAGATTTTCTCCTTGCGTTGGTTTATACTCACCTGATCTGCCGCCCCGGCATAACGTGCCTGGGCGGGTTTTGGCGCGGGTTAATGAATTTTCTCGAGGAAATAGAAATAGATGGCGAATGTGGTGGTTGTCGGCGCCCAATGGGGTGACGAAGGAAAAGGCAAGATTGTGGACTGGCTCTCGGAACGCGCCGAGGTGGTCGTGCGCTTTCAGGGTGGCCACAATGCCGGTCATACGCTGGTGGTGGATGGCAAGGTTTATAAGCTCAGCCTGCTGCCTTCCGGCGTGGTGCGGCAATCCAAGCTGTCGGTGATCGGCAACGGGGTTGTGGTTGACCCCTGGGCGCTGCTGGATGAAATTTCCCGGCTGGCCGGGCAGGGGGTCAGTGTTACCCCGCAAAATCTGCGCCTGTCCGAAAGCGCAGCGCTGATATTACCCATTCACCGGGAACTGGATGAGTTTCGCGAAGACAGCAATAGCGGCACCAAACTTGGAACGACACGCCGTGGCATTGGTCCGGCGTATGAAGACAAGGTGGGCCGCCGCGCCTTGCGGGTGATTGATCTTTCCGACCGTCAGGTGATTGAGTCCCGCGTGGATTCCCTGCTCGCGCATCACAATGCGTTGCGCCGGGGCATGGGCAAGCCAGAATTTGACCGCACCGGTCTGATTACATCGCTTCTGGAAATTGCGCCGAAGATTCTGCCCTATGCCGATCCGGTGTGGCGCACCCTGGGTGAGGTGCGCCGTCAGGGCAAACGCATTCTGTTTGAAGGCGCACAGGGCGCGATGCTGGATGTCGATCATGGCACCTATCCATTTGTCACCTCGTCCAATACGGCGGCGGGTCAGGCGGCGGTCGGCAGCGGCATTGGCCCGTCTGCGCTGGATTATGTGCTGGGCATTACCAAGGCCTACACTACCCGTGTGGGCGAAGGCCCGTTCCCGACCGAACAGAATAATGAGATCGGTCAGGGGCTGGGAAGCCGTGGCAAGGAATTTGGCACCGTTACCGGGCGTCCGCGCCGGTGCGGCTGGTTCGATGCGGTGATGGTGCGTCAGGCGCTGAAGACCGGCGGCATCAATGGCATCGCCCTGACCAAGCTGGATGTGCTGGACGGCATGGACGAATTGAAAGTGTGCACCGGCTATAAACTTGATGGCAGGCTCATTGACTATCTGCCCGGCACGCAGGGCGCACAGGCCCGCGTCGAACCGGTTTATGAAACCATGCAAGGCTGGAGCGACAGCACCCAGGGCGCGCGAAGCTGGGCGCAATTGCCCGCGACCGCCGTAAAATATATCCGCCGCATCGAGGAACTGATCGAAGCGCCGGTGGCCATGCTGTCCACCAGCCCCGAACGCGAGGATGTCATCCTGGTGCATGATCCGTTCACGGATTGATTGTGACTTATTTTCGATCTGTAGACGCGATGACGGCGAGTGGAGCAGCTATTTCCGCACCGTTTCCCGCGCCGCGCGGCGCATGGCGCGTTGCAGTTTTTCGAAGGCGCGCACCTCGATCTGGCGCACCCGTTCGCGGCTGATATTATATTCCTGGCTCAGGTCCTCAAGGGTTGCGGGTTCCTCGCGCAACCGCCGCGCGGTCAGGATTTCTCTTTCGCGCCCGGTCAGGTGTTGCAGCGCGTCTTCCAGCAGCGCATGGCGAATTTTGAATTCTTCGCTTTCGCCCAGTTCGGCTTCCTGATTGGGTTTGTCATCGACCAGCCAGTCCTGCCATTCGCCATCGGCGTCCATGCGCAGGGGCGCGTTCAGGGAATTATCCTGCCCGGCCAGGCGCTGGTTCATATTGGTGACTTCCTGTTCCGAAACGCTCAGTTTCTGGGCAATCAGCGCAACCTGTTCGGAGGTCATGTCGCCTTCGTCCAGCGCCTGAATCTGGGTTTTCACCCGGCGCAGATTGAAGAACAGTTTTTTCTGCGCGGCCGTCGTGCCGATTTTCACCAGGCTCCAGGACCGTAAAATATATTCCTGAATGGCGGCGCGTATCCACCACATGGCATAGGTGGACAGACGGAAGCCTTTTTCCGGCTCGAAGCGTTTGACCGCCTGCATCAGGCCGACATTGCCCTCGGAAATCACTTCGCCAATTGGCAGGCCATAACCGCGATAGCCCATGGCCATTTTGGCGACCAGGCGCAAATGGCTGGTCACCATTTTATGCGCGGCCTCGCTGTCTTCATGCTCGCGCCAGCGCTTGGCCAGCATATATTCTTCTTCCGGATCAAGTACCGGGAATTGCCGGATTTCCTGTAAATAGCGCGAAAGCCCGCCATCAGGGGTCAGTATCGGCAGTGTCGTTTTTTCGCTCGTGTCAGACATACCCACTCTCTACGTGCCCACTCTCTACGCACGAAAAACCACCGGGGTTACATTTCGCATCCCGATTATAGACTAAAGTCGCTCTAATATAAGGCGTTTGCCAGACATTTACAGGGCCTAATGTTAATCTGACATCCGCTCCAGGGCGTTAAGCAGCATCGCCATATCCTCCGGTAACGGGCTATTATAGCTGAAAAGTTCGTCTTTGAGGGGATGAATAAAGCCTAGGCTTGTGGCGTGCAGGGCCTGTCGGCCCAGTCCGGCTATCGCCCGCGAGGCGTCATCCGGCAGGCCTTTTGCCTTGCTGCGTGCGGCGCCATAGACGGGATCGCCGATGATGGGATGGCCAATATGCGCCATATGCACCCGGATCTGGTGTGTGCGCCCGGTTTCCAGACGGCAGCGCAGCAGACTGATGACGGGTTTTTGCGCATCGCCAAAACGCTGTAAAATCTCATAATTGGTAATCGCCTCGCGGCCACCATGCGGACGCACCGCCATCTTTTGCCGGTTGGAGGGGCTGCGCCCGATCTGTGTGACAATTCGGCCCTGCGCCGGGTGTGGAGCCCCCCAGACAAATGCCAGATAACTGCGCTGCACTGTATGGGCGGCAAATTGCGCGGCAAGTGCTGCATGGGCGCGGTCGGTTTTAGCGGCCACCAGCAGGCCGCTGGTCTGCTTGTCCAGCCGGTGTACAATGCCGGGGCGGCGTACCCCGCCAATGCCGGAAAGACTGTCGCCGCAATGCGACAGAAGTGCATGCACGAGCGTTCCACGCCAGTTTCCGGCGGCGGGATGCACGACCAGCCCAGCGGGCTTGTCCATGACGATCAGTTCACTATCTTCATAAACCACATTGAGCGGAATGGCTTCTGGCTCAGGTACGGCATCGACCAGGGGGGGTATGGTGATATAAAATGTATCGCCGGGTTTGACCCTGTAGGATGCGTCGTCTATCGTGCGCCCGCTATGTTGAACCTGGCCCGCCGCCAGCAGCGCCTGCAAGCGGGAGCGGCTGAGTTCTGCAATGCGGCTGCTAAGCCATTTGTCCAGCCGCACACCGCCTTCCGTCCCGGTGACGGTTAATGTGACTGTACCTTCTTTGATCGGATTATTCATGAACCAACCAGTGACGCAAAACTACCGTGGGCTCAAGGCCGCAGTGATCATCATGGGGGTTTTGCTAGTTTTTGGCACAATCGCGCTGGTGGTGGGGATGGTGCGTCAGGCGGGCCGCATCGCCGATCATTTCGATGACAGGGCGATGCAACACAATACACTGCCGCCGGAACTGGCCGGCAAGGTGCTTCAGATGCAGGTGGAAGGCGGGCGGCTGGTTTTGCTGGTTGAACGCGCCGATGGGCAGAAGATCGTTATTCTGGACATGGCAAGCGGCAAGGTCATTTCGACTGTTGATCCTGCCCAGGCCCCGCAATGAAGCAGCGCGGCCTGCATATTTTCCGGGCCGATTTGAACCGTATCGAGGCCTGTGCGAAGGCTGGCATGCCGCGCGAAAGCTGCGGGATATTGCTGGGCGCGCAAACGGAAAATGGCTGGCAGGTCTCGGCTATTGAGCAAAGTCGCAATGTTGCGCCACAGGATCGTAATGACAGGTTTGAAGTGGATCCGGCGCTACTGCTAAGAACACAAAAGGCGGCAAGGGCTGGCGGGCCACGCATGATCGGTGTGTATCATTCGCATCCTAATGGCAAGGCCGAACCGTCTGAAACTGATCTGGCCACGGCCTGGCAGACGGGAATGATCTGGGTGATCAGTGCGGTTGATGTTGAACGAATGGAAACACGCGCATATCTGCGTGAAGTGGCGGGCTTTGTTCCAGTACCGCTGCAAATCATGGAAACAGGACAATGAGCGCCATCTTTACCAGCGATAATCAGGCCCCCGTTGCGCCAGAAATCATGGCTGCGATCCTAAAGGCCAATATGGGCAGGGCGCCGTCCTATGGCGCGGATGCGATCACCGCGCGCCTGCAACCGCTTTTTGCGAAATGCTTTGAAACGGATTTGCGGGTTTTCCCTGTGACGACGGGCACCGCCGCCAACGCTTTGGCGCTGGCCATGCTGACGCCGCCCTGGGGCACGATTTTCTGTCATCAGGAATCACATATCGCGACCGATGAATGCGGCGCGCCGGAATTTCACACCTCTGGCGCCAGGCTGCATCTGTTGCCGGGGGATCATGGCAAGCTGACGCCGGAAATATTGTCGCGCTGCCTCAGGGACACCAGCCCCGGCGATCAGCACCAGAGCCAGCCAGCGGCAATCAGCCTGTCCCAGGTTACAGAAGCGGGCACGGTATATCGTCCTGACGAGATTGCTGCACTGACTGCAATTGCCAGGCAGCATAAACTTTATGTGCATATGGACGGGGCACGGATCGCCAACGCAATCGCGTCACTGAACTGTTCGCCCGCAGATATGACGTGGCGTGCGGGCATAGATGTGCTTTCTTTCGGGGCGACCAAGAATGGCGCCCTGGCGGCGGAAGCGGTGCTGTTTTTTAATCCGGCCTTGTCGGAAAATTTTGTATTCCGGCGCAAACGGGCAGGGCATCTGGTTTCCAAAATGCGGTTTCTTTCAGCGCAACTGGAAGCCTATCTGGAAAATGGTCTATGGCTTGAACTGGCTGCCAACGCCAACGCGCAGGCAGCACGCATTGCCAATGGTTTGCAGGCGATACCGGCTGTAAAAATTCTTCACCCGGTGCAGGCCAATGAAATTTTCGTCCAAATCCCGCCCGCGATGATCCAGCCCTTGCGCGATCAGGGGTTCGGTTTTCATGTCTGGGGACGTGAGGACGAAGGGATCATCCGTCTGGTAACGGCCTTCGATACGCAACCGGACGAAGTGGATATGTTTATCCACGCCGTCCGGGTTTTGGGTTAGGGCGATATCCAACCTGATTGAATCCATTCAATCGCTGCTTCTTACCCCACACACTTTATCTCTCCACCCCACCCAACCCCTCCCCATCAAGGGGAGGGGCTTCTCTCAGGCTTCGGGGTCTTCCCCCTCCCCCCTTGTGGGGGAGGGCCGGGGTGGGGGGGATGGAGCAACAGGATCGATCGGATAAGAGCCTGGAAGCTCAGACCTACGCCGCGCGAACTTCGGCCAGGAAGCGGTTCACTTCATTGCGCAGTTTATCGGCCTCGGTGCTTAGATCACCGGCGGCATTCACAACGGCGTTCGCCGCTGTGCTGGTTTCATCATTGGCCGTTTGAACAGCGGCGATATTGGTCGAAACTTCGCGGGTTGATGTTGCCGCTTCCTGCGTGTTCTGTGAAATATTCTGGGTGGCGCTGTTTTGCTGTTGTACTGCGGAAGCAACGGAAGCGACAGATTCACTGATCTCACCGATGGTCTGGCGTATGACAGAGATAGCCTCCAATGCTTCTGCCGAAACATTTTGCATGGCGTCGATCTGATTGGAAATTTCTTCGGTGGCGTGGGCGGTCTGGTTGGCCAGATTTTTTACTTCGGATGCGACAACCGCAAAGCCCCTGCCGGCCTCGCCTGCGCGCGCCGCCTCGATTGTGGCGTTGAGCGCCAGCAGGTTTGTCTGCTTGGCAATATGATTGATCAGTTCAACAACCTGTCCAATTTTGCCAGCGGTTTCGGAAAGCATTTTCATGGTTTCATTCGTTGCCTCGGCGCGTTCGACGGCTGTGCGGGCGATCGCATTGGAAGCCGTCATCTGCTTTTCAATTTCGCTGATCGAATAGCTGAGCTCTTCCGATGCGGCGGCTACGGTTTCGACATTGCCGCTGGCGCTTGCCGCCGCAGAGCTAACCATGTCGCTGCGGTCGCGCGCCTGTGCGGCGATGCCTGACATTTGCTCAGCGGTTTGTTTCATGCCAAGCGAGCTTGCCGAAACGGCTTCGACAATGTGACCCACGGAATCTTCAAAGCTGGCCGCAAGTGCGTCCATGGCGTTACGTTTTTCTTCGGCCGCGCGAATACGGGCTTCGTCGCGTTCCACCTTGGCGCGTTCAATGGCTATGGCGTTTTCCTTGAAAACCTGAACGGCGGCCGACATTTCACCAATTTCATCGTGACGGTCCTGGAACGGAATCTCAAGGGTCAAATCACCCCCTGCGAGGGTGCGCATTGCGCCACCCATGGCGCGAAGTGGCCGGGTAACACTGTGTCCGACATAATAGAATGCGATAAAGGCGACGGAGGCGATGGTGACAATAGCCAGAACTACCAGTGTGAATTCACTGCTGGAAATATCGCTGGTTACCCCGGCCACGCCAGCCTCTACATCTTTACGGCGCGCAACGACCTGGTCATTGGCAATATTTGTCAATTGCAATGCATCGGACTGGATCTCGTTCAGGGCCGTGCGGGTTCGCGAGAAAACGTCCAGCGCCTTCAGGGCCTGTTTGAACAGATCATTTTTGGAATCGCCCAATTCAGCCAGTTTATTTACATCTGCTTTGAGTGCCACCAGCTTTTCATTCCATTCCGGTGTCTGCTTCGTGGCGACTTCGCCCAGGGCGCTCAGGCCATTATTGGCGGTGGCAATCGCAGTAATAAAACGTTCACTGACCTCTTTGATGCTTGTCGCATCGGTTTGCCCCGCGCCTTCGGCAAGAATGCCGACGGCGAGATTGGCGTTGGAAATGAGATCTGAAATTCCCTGCAAGGCGCTGATCTGGTCCTGCAACAATATTCCCTTGTCCGAATCACCCTTGGTTGCAGGCTGATCTTGTGAATCACTGGTTGCCGTCCCCCCGGCGCCGCCGGAATCGGCGTTGGCGGCAAAGATTTCCTCCATGATAGCAAAAACGGCGTCGTTGGCCGTGTCGACGAAATATTGACTGGTCTCAAGAAGCTCCGCATGCACGTTGCGGGAAATCAGTACGGATTTGTCCAGTTCTTTCCGGGTGTTGAAATTGTCCGAAACCAGCGCATCCAGCGTCTTGATCTGATTTGAAAGTTTGGCTGTCAGGGCAGTAGACTTTTCCAGGTCTTCCCTGCTCATTTGTTTGGAAGACGCCTTGATATGTTCCGATAGCTTTCCAATTTCGCTGGTTAGTTCGTCGCGCAGCTTTATCCGCGTTGCATCATCCCTGGCCGCCGCAAGCGCGCGCAGATTGCCTGAAGTCTGGTTGGTGGCGACGGTCATATCGAAGGCGCTGGTCATGCCGCCAATGTCACGCTCCGCGACATTTTTGAAGGTCTGATTAATCAGGCGAAACGAATTAAACGAAACCACACAGGCGACCAGTGTCAACACCCCAACGATCACATAGGTGGCAAGCAGTTTGGATTGAATGCTGAGCCTGGAAAGCGCCGAGTTGTTGGACAGCAGTTCCGCGAATTTAGTGAGAAAAACATGGCTGGCGGCACGCGCGTCCTGGATCATTTCCCGGGTTGGAATTTTATCATTCAGCGATTTCGCCATATCCACAACCCTACCTGAAACTTCCTGGATTTTTTTAGTTGTATCCTGATTAACCATGTGATCCGCCCCGGGTTTTTTGTTGCCAACACAGTAAGGGATTCTATTATAAACTTCCGATAGTTCCCTCCCAGCCAGCACCCAGGTTGTTTTAATATCCTTCGGACTACTGGTTGAGTACAGTCACCATAATTCTGTAACATTACTAATTGGTAAAACTCTGACGCGTGCATGCGGGTAAAATTATTTAATTTTTTAGGAATATCCGGTGTTCGCTGAAATGATGTGGCGCAGTCAGATATGGCCAGATTAACTTGCAGGTTGAAGCACTTACTCACAGGCGCGGGCCTATATGGTTCTTTCGTCAGGCGCCGATGACTGTTAAAGCAGCATGGACTCCTGCCACTGGTTTGCGCCATAAAGTGCTGACAGATATCTGTATTAATGGCAACAAAAGGGGAGCCTTGGATGAGCATCAAGGGAAAAGCCTATATTGCGGGGATTTACGAACATCCCACGCGGTTAGCGCTAGGTAAGACTTTACCGCAATTGCATGCGGAACTGGCAAAGGGCGCGCTGGCCGATGCGGGCCTGAGCAAGGACGATATTGACGCCTATTATTGTGCGGGCGACGCGCCCGGCATGGGCGGCATCGACATGGTCGAATATATGGGCCTCAATAATGTGCGTCAGATTGACAGCACGGAAACCGGCGGCTCAAGCTATGTCCTGCATGTCAATCATGCCGCGCAGGCGATTGCGGCGGGCCATTGCAAGGTGGCGCTGATTACCCTGGCGGGCCGTCCGGCGGCGGACGCCAAGGAAGGGATGATGTTCCGCATGGGCGGCGAAACCCCTTCAGCCTCCGGTTTTGAGCAGCCCTTCAGGCCAACCATCGTCAATATGTACGCCATGTGCGCCCAGCGTCATATGTATGAATATGGCACCACCAGCGAACAACTGGCCTGGATCAAGGTCGCCGCGTCGCACCATGCGCAATATAATGAACATGCGCTGCGCCGTGAGGTTGTAACGGTCGAGGATGTGGTCAATTCACCGATCGTCGCCTCGCCCCTGCACCGGTATGATTGCTGCGTCATCACCGATGGCGGCGGCGCGGTTATCGTCGTGGCGCCGGAAATCATGAAAAAGCTGAAGCGTCCCGCCGTGAAAATTCTGGGCGCGGGCGAAGCGCCCAAGCATCTGATGGGCGGCAAGGTGGACCTGACCTATTCCGGCGCGCGCTGGTCCGGGCCTAAGGCCTTCGAAGAAGCTGGCGTCACCCAGAAAGACATCAAATACGCGTCGATCTATGACAGCTTCACCATCACCGTGCTGGAAACGCTGGAAGATCTGGGATTCTGCGAAAAAGGCAAGGGTGGCAAGTTCGTGTCCGACGGTAATCTGATTTCCGGCGTCGGCAAGCTGCCGTTTAACACCGATGGCGGCGGGCTGTGCAGCAATCATCCAGGCAACAGGGGCGGCATGACCAAGGTTCTGGAAGCCGTCCGCCAGATTCGTGGCGAAGCGCATCCAAAGGTTCAGGTGCCCAATTGCGATATCGCATTGGCGCATGGCACCGGCGGCCTGCTGGGCGCGCGGATGGGAAGTGCAACCGTTATTCTGGGGAATCAAGACTCATGAGTGAAGCAAAACCAAAAGCAAAAGTTCGCGCGCCCAAGATCAACTTTGAAACCAAAGCGTTTTGGGACGCCACCGCGCAAGGCAAACTGAATGTCGGCAAATGCGATGATTGCGGCGAGCATTACTACTATCCGCGTCCGCTATGCCCGTTCTGTTTCAGCGACAAAACCCGTCTGGCGGAATGTTCCGGAAACGGTGTGATCTACACCTACAGCGTCACCATGGGCAAGGAACCCTATACCATCGCCTATGTGACCCTGGCGGAAGGGCCGACCATCCTGACCAACATTGTAGAATGCGACTTCTCCAAGCTGGCTATCGGTCAGAAGGTCAAACTCGTGTTCTATGACACCGGCGAAGGCAGTGCGGTGCCGATGTTCACGGTTGCGTAAATTCAGTCGCGGCGCAAAATAGGGGCTGGCGGGTAACACCGCTGGCCCTTTTTCTTGTCTGGTGGTCCGGTTGGGAATAGCCTTTGAAGATAATTGAAGAAGGAATGCCGGAATGGATTTTGAGCTGCCGGAAGAAAACCGGATGCTGCATATTCGAAGGCCCGTCCGAAGTGCATCTCTGGGGGTGGCGCGGCGTCTGCTGGCGGGCGGCAAAATCTGATTTGAAAGCAAGAGCCGGAGTGTGGTCAGCCGCATCGCAGCCGATACTGGCCTTTGGTTGGCCAGTCAGGAAAGGATCAGGCGATGGACGCTATTTTGATGGATGAGAATGAAGCACGGTGGCAGATGGTCAGGGCCCGCGATGCCCGGGGCGACGGCCAGTTTTACTATTCTGTCAAAACCACGGGTGTCTATTGCCGCCCCTCCTGCGCGGCGCGGCTGGCGCGGCGTGAGAATGTAAGCTTTCATGAAAGTTGCCTGGATGCGGAGCGCGCCGGCTTTCGCCCCTGCAAGCGGTGCAGGCCCGGCCAGTCCACGCTGATGGAACAGCACAGGGAAAAGGTAGTTGCGGCGTGCCGCCTGATCGAAACTGCGGATGAGGCGCTTAAGCTGGGTGAACTGGCGGAATGGGTCGGATTGAGCCCTTATCACTTTCACCGGCTGTTCAAGGCGGTGACGGGGGTCACGCCGAAAGCCTATCTGAACGCCCATCAGATCAATCAGGTGCGCACCAATCTTGCCAGCGGCGGCCCGGTGACCCGGGCGATTTACGATTCCGGTTTCAGTTCCAGCAGCCGTTTTTATGAAAAATCCTCCAGTGTGCTGGGGATGACGCCACGCGATTTTCGCGCGGGCGGGAACAACGCCACCATGCGCTTTGCGGTGGGGGAATGTTCGCTGGGATCATTTCTGGTTGCCGCAACCGGCAAGGGCATTTGCGCCATACTGTTAGGCGATGATGCAGAAACGCTGTTGCGTGACGTGCAGGACCGCTTCCCGAAGGCCAATCTGATCGGTGGCGATACGGCTTTTGAACAACTGGTGGCCGGTGTGCTTGGGCTGATAGAGACACCCGCTGCCGGGTTTGATCTGCCGCTGGATATTCGCGGTACCGCGTTTCAGCAACGGGTCTGGCAGGCGCTGCGCGAAATTCCCCCGGGTGAAAAAATCAGCTATGCGGAAATTGCCGAAAAGATTGGATCGCCCAAATCCGTACGCGCCGTCGCCGGGGCCTGCGCCGCCAACCCTATCGCCATCGCCATCCCCTGCCACCGGGTGGTGCGCAAGGACGGCGATCTTTCCGGCTACCGCTGGGGCATCGAACGCAAGCGCGCCCTGCTGCAACGTGAGGCTGGCGGGTGAGTGCCATCAACTGGCCTCAGCTGCGCTATAGCCTTGATGCGAACGGCTGGGCAGTAGTTCCTGAACTGCTATCCCCAGATGAATGCCGGGCCGTGGCAGCTCTGTTTGACGGCGGCAAGGGTTTTCGCAGCCATGTCCATATGGCGCGGCATGGCTTTGGGCGGGGCGAATATAAATATTTTTCCTATCCGCTGCCGGAAAAAATTGCCGAATTGCGCACCGTACTGTATCCGCCGCTTGCGGAAACAGCCAATTATTGGAATGCCGCCATGGGGATAGAGACGCGTTATCCGCCAGCGCACGCGCATTATCTGCAGCAATGCCATGACGCGGGACAGACCCGTCCGACGCCGCTATTATTGTCGTATGGGCGGGGCGATTATAACCGTCTGCATCAGGATCTGTATGGCGACATGGTGTTTCCCCTGCAACTTGCGGTGCTGCTGTCCAGTCCGGAAACGGATTTTACCGGCGGCGAGTTTGTGTTGACCGAACAGCAGGCCCGCATGCAGTCGCGTCCACATGTCGTCCCGCTCATGCAGGGCGGCGCCGTGATCTTTCCGGTGCGGCAGCGCCCGGTTCGCAGCGCACGCGGCTATACCCGAGTCACTATGCGCCATGGGGTCAGCGAAATCCGCTCCGGCAGCCGCCATACGCTGGGGATTATCTTTCATGACGCGCAATGATGCTGTGATGCCGGATTTGTTTGACGCAATCCGCAGCGGTCACGTTGAAATAATTGCGGATGGCGCCGTCATTCTGCATGGCTTCGCGCTGGATGCGGCTACAGAACTTCTGGCGGCGGTGGACAGAATCACGGCGCGGGCGCCGTTCCGCCGTATGACTGTACCGGGCGGGCATACCATGTCCGCCGCGATAACCAATTGCGGTGATAGCGGCTGGGTAAGCGACCGCAAAGGATATCGCTATGATCCGCATGACCCTGACACGGGAAAGCCATGGCCGGTCATGCCGGAATGTTTTGCTTCTCTCGCTACGCTGGCCGCCACGCAGGCGGGCTATGACGGTTTTCATCCGGATGCGTGCCTGATCAACCATTATGCGCCCGGCGCGCGGGTGTCTTTGCACCAGGATAAGAACGAACGCGATTTTTCGGCACCGATTGTGTCGGTTTCCCTTGGTCTGCCGGCAACATTTTTGTTTGGCGGGGCGCGGCGCGCGGACCGCCCGGCCCGGCTTCGCCTTGTACATGGAGATGTGGCGGTGTGGGGCGGCGTATCACGTCTGGCTTTCCACGGGATCGCCCCGGTAAAGGATGACCATCATCCGGTTACAGGCCGGGCGCGCATAAATCTGACCTTCCGCAAGGCGCTGTGAGCGCAATGCTCAGCTACATCGCCGGATAAAATCCAGCACGGCGGCGTTGAAGGCCTCCGGCGCCTCGATGTTCGCTGCATGGCCGCCATCGATCCCCACAACCTCAAGGCCGGGAATGTGGCGTTCGGCATATTGGCGGTGCGGCATGAAACGCTCCTCCTGTTCGCCAACGACAAGCAGGGTCGGAATCGCCGTTTCATGCACGGCTTCCGCAACAGAAGCATTAGGCGAAGTAATCTGAAACAGATTGGCAATACCGGCGGGGTTCAGCAGATCGGCGTCGGCAAGCAGTTCGGCCTGCGCGCCAGGGGGCAGGCGTTTGGCGTGGATGGGATGGATGCGCATGCGCCTTAACCCTTCCTGCCCATTTTTAGCCAGGTTTCCTGCAAGCTTGTGCACATCCGCATAAAGATCTTTTACCTTGTCCTTGGTGGCAAGCGCAGAGGTTGAATTTGTAAATATCTGCCCGCGCACCCGGTCCGGATACAGCAGGGAATAGCGCAACGTCACGGTCGCGCCAAAGGATTGTCCGCACACAAACCATTGCCCGGCGCCCAGTTCACGGCGGACCCGTTCAACCTGTTCAACCATCGCTTCGGGCGTGTACAGTGCGGGATCATCCGGGCTGGGGGATCGCCCATGGCCCCACAATTCCATCACCACGGGGCGCGTTTCCCTGGCCAGCGCAGCCAGATTGCGTTTCCACTGCGCCCGGCTGGACAGCATCCCATGTATCAACAGCAGATAGGGCCCGTTGCCTTCATGCACCTCGTAATACATTTTTTCCATGTGACCTCAATCTCATTAAATCAGGCGGCGCGTTTGCGCATCCGCATTTTAATTGGCCCATTCGGGCGCCCATTTACAAGCTGATCCAGATAGGGATTATCCGCATGATCAATGTCACCGGTCGCGCCCTGCCAGATAATGCGGCCGTCATGCAACATGGCGGCTGTGGGATAATCCCTGCGCATGGCGTCCATATCGCTGGTGATCGAAAGCACGGTCGCGCCGGTTTCCTCCGCCAGACGGGCGATTAGCTCATTGATGACACGGGTCAGGATCGGATCAAGCCCCGCGGTCGGATCATCCAGCAGCAGAATATCCGGTTGTTCCATAATCGCGCGCGCCAGCGCCACACGCTTTTGCATGCCACCCGAAAGGCTGGCGGGAAACAGATCGGCGGTTTCCGGTTTCATGCCGACCTCGCGTAATTTCCCGATCGCCGCCTCGCGGGCGTCCTTGCGCCGCATTTTTCCAATTGTCACGCGCTTGAACGCAATATTTTCCCAAACCGGCAAACTGTCGAACAGCGCCGAGCGTTGAAACAGTACACCGAACCGATCCAGCAATTGTTCGCGTTCATGCGCATCAAGCGATGAAATTTCTGCGCCATCCACTTTGATGTGGCCGCTATTAATGGGATATAGGCCAACCAGGCATTTAAGCAGCACGGTTTTACCCGACGCGGCATTGCCGATTAGCGCCAAATTTTGGCCAGCCTGAAGATCAAGCGATAAACCGTCCAACACGCGATTGCCGTCAAAAGACTTGACGACATTCTGTATGCTGATTTTTGCCACGGTCTGGGTCATGCGGCGGCCAGTTTTGTGCTGATGGCGCCCGCCGTTTCCAGTGCGCTGATTTCCGGCACGCTGTAGCCATGCTGGGTCAGGATTTCTGCGGTATGTTCACCACGCAGAGGCGAGCTTAGCATGGCCGCATTCCCGCCCAGCCGCTGCGCGCCAGGAATATTGGCCAATGGAATGCGTCCTATACCGGGATAATCATGCCATAAAAAAGCGTTCATCTGTTTGGTCTGCTCATGGTGTAAAAACTCACCATAATTATTAATGCGTTCATGCAGCATGCGCAATTTTATCAGTTCGGCGCAAAACGCCTCTGTCGTCAGTTTTGCAATGGCGGAACGGATTGGCCCGTCGATCAGATGGCGGTGCTCAAAACGGGCCTGGGTCGAAGTGAGCCGCGAATCATTGGCCAGTTCGGACAGCCCCAGCATTTCCATGAACGGCTTGAATTCGCGCTCAAACACGACGCCGGCGGAAACGTGACCATCTTTGGTAGGATAGATTGCGTAAGGAAATACCAGAGGCGGTGCGCGCTCAGCCATTTCCAGGGCTTTCGAGGCGATGTTCAGATTTTGCAGCGCGGCGGCGGTTTCCAGCAGGCTGTTATCGAGATAACGGCCCTCCTTTTCACTCTGACGCGCCCATAACGCGGCCTGCAGGGCCTGCACATTATACAGGGCCGCAGACATATCCATCAGCAATACATTGGAACGGTGCGGGATTCCGTCTGGGCCCTTGTTATCTGCGACAAATCCGGAAAACGCCTGCAACACACCATCCGTACCCGGACGTTCTGAAAACGGTCCGCTCTGCCCGAAACCGGAAACCGACAAATAAATAATGCGCGGGTTGATGGCGCGCACTTCCTCATATCCAAAGCCCAGGCGTTTGGTGACGCCGGGCCGGAAACTTTCTATGAAAATATCCGCATCGGCCAGAAGACGGCGCAATACTTCACGGCCGCCATCGGTTTTAAGTTCAACACAGATAGAACGCTTGCCAAGATTGACCAGCGCTGAAATCAGCGTATGTCCACCATAAGTTTTGCCGATGCCGCGCGCCCAATCGCCGCGCCCGGGTTCCACCTTTATGACATCCGCACCGTGGCGCGCGAGGATGCCCGCTGCATAGGGGCCTGCGATGGCCTGGCTGAGATCAACCACCTTGATCCCCTTATAGGGCGCGTCATAGCTCATTTGATTAGTCCTTGAGGCCCAGCAGTTTGGCGGAATTGCCACGCATCACCTGGCGCAGTTGCACCGGATTCAGGCCATCCAGACCTTCGGCGAATTCAATCGGGTTGGCAATGCCTTCGGGGTGCGGCCAGTCGGAGCCGCACAGCACGCGACCGGGACCGATGGCTGAAATCAATTCCTTCAGGTCATCTTCGGGAAAGGGCGCAACGCTGACATGTTCCTTGAATATCTGCGCCGGCCGGTCATGAATGGGGCCAAAGGTGAAATCGCGCGGCTCGCACAGGCGCACTGTGCCTTCCATTTTTTTCAGCAGCGGCGCAACCCAGGCCGAGCCATTCTCAATCGAGACCACCTGCAGCTTGCGGAAGCGGCCAAACAGATTGTGCATGATCAGCGCGGTGAGCGTATCCACGACAGGACGTTCTGCAAAACTGATCACCCGCTGAAAAGCCGACATGCGGTGATGCTGGGGACGGGGTTTTTCTCCCCAGGGTGTGGAATATATCTCTTCCAGGCCACCATTGCCGATATGAAAGGCGACGGGAACGCCGGCTTCCTCGCAGCGCGCCCAGAATGGGTCGAAATGCGGATCTGCAGGCGAGCGGCCCATCACCGGCCCCGGCATCAGATGCACGATGCGCGCACCCTGCCTGATCACCCGCTCCAGTTCCGCCACCGCCATATCAATATCCACCAGCGACAGCATGGCGGAGCTGAAGATCGCGTTCTGGTAATTCCAGCCCCAATCCTCTTCCACCCATTTATTGAACGCGGTGATATTGGCGAACACGGTTTGCGGCCCTGCATCGCGCAGCTCGTTCTCAACGCCCACTGCCAGACTGGGCAGCATGATCGCCGCCTGCACATTCTGTTCCCGCAGAACGTCCATGCGCACGTCGCGGTCCATGCTTTCGGGAAATTCATGACAGGGAATGGTTTTGCCGCTGATCAGTGCGCCGGGGCCGCCCCGGTTTTGAAAAAAAGCCTTCAGGGAGCCCGGCTGGCCTGCATGCTCCCCCGGCGGCGCGCTGAAAAAGCTCAACCGTTTGCCCATAAAATGCACCTGCGCAAATTTGCTTTGCCCGCGCACCACGGTAATCGCCCGGTCACGAAATTTGGGATCGATATGGCGGGTGAAACAATCGTCGGGTTCGTAATAATGCTGATCCGCATCAATCAGCGGATAATTGATCTGGGCAATCGCGGGGTGGGTCATCGGGGTCAATCCATGATCAGAATTAGGGATTGGCTACGATACGCGCATGAAACGGGGCTGGCAATGCTGTCTGGAGGGCGGATAGCGTTGATAGGACGAAATTTTCTGATCGGGTTGATGGGGGAGGGCAGCATAGTCATTGCCCGGACGAGCCAGGCAATGACTATGGGGGAGGGTGATCCCATCTAAAATCACCCTGCCAGATAAAATCCGCGCTACGCCGCGCGCATTTTTTGCAAAAATCCGTCCACTTCGCTTTGCAGTCTTTCACTTTGCCTGGATAATTCTTCAGCTGCGCTTAGCACCTGATTTGCCGCCGCGCCGGTTTCGCTCACCACCTGGGTGACGCTCGAAATGCCGCTTGAGACTTCCTGCGTACCCCTTGCGGCCTCTTGCACGTTACGGGCGATTTCCTGGGTCGCGGACCCCTGTTCTTCCACCGCCGATGCAACCGCCGTATTGATCTCGCTTATCTGGGCGATGGTGTTCGTAATGGTTTGAATGGCATCGACGGATTGATTGGTCGCCGATTGCATTTCGGCAATCTTGGCGCTGATGTCTTCGGTGGCCCTGGCGGTTTGTGTCGCCAGATTTTTTACTTCCGAGGCCACCACGGCGAAACCCTTTCCGGCCTCACCGGCACGGGCCGCCTCAATCGTGGCGTTGAGCGCCAGCAGATTGGTCTGGCTGGCGATGTCATTGATCAGGCTGACCACATCACCGATACGCTGGGCGGCCTCCGCCAGGCCTTTGATCTGCTCATTGGTCTGCTGCGCATGGGTGCTGGCCTCATTACTGATGCGCGCGGATTCGGAAACCTGACGAGAGATTTCGTTGATCGAGGAAGATAATTCCTCGCCTGCTGACGCCACCGTCTGCACATTGGTTGACGTCTCATCAGAGGCCACTGCAATTGCACTTGCCTGACGCTGCCCATCTTCGGCGGATGATGACATGGATTGCGCCGTTGTCTGCAGCCCGATCGATGCAGAGGCAAGTGCTTCCAGCGCACCTTCAACCGATTCATCGAACGCGGAAATATAGGTTTCAATCTGTTTTGCGCGGGTGAGGATTTTTTCCTGTCCCGTCTGCTGTTCGGCCTGCATGCGCTCGGCCTCAATGGCGGCGTCCCTGAACACCTGCAACGCCTGGCCCATTTGGCCAATCTCATCTTTACGGTCAAGCCCCGGAATGGTGATGCTCTTGTCCCCGTCAGCAAGTGTCCGCATTGCCGACGTCATGCCCGTAACCAGTCCCCTGATACTTCTGGCGATGTACCAGGAAAGCACCACGCCGAGCACTATCCCAATACCGGCGACAGCCATATTCTGGATCTTTGTGATCTTGACCCATGCTGTGGTTTCAGCCTGAAGTCTGTTTTTCTCCGCATGGGTGGAAGCCTTGACCGCTTCGACCTTATGCACAATGGCGTAACTATTTGTGTCAAGCTCTGCGGAGCCAATCTCGTTGAGTTGCGTGATCGTCTTCTCCATTTCCTCAAACGCCGCCTTATATTTTGGCAGTTCCACTTCAATCGCCGAGAGCACATCCTTATGCTCGGCGCTGAGTGCTATTTTGAGATTTCCAAGCACGGTCTCGACTTCGTTGAACCCGGCCTTCGCACGCTTGATTGCTGCCGGGTCGTTGCTATAAAGGAACTTGGAGACCTCAAGCCGTACGCTCTGAAAATCTTTCTGGACAGCGCTGACCCTGTTCGCGGTCTGATAGTCACCAAGTTTAGCCAGCTGATCGTTTGACTCGGTCAGCATTTCAAGAATATCTGGCCCGATCCGGTCCAGCTTATATTTTATCAGTTCGTTGCGGTGGCGGGTCAATTCAACGATTTTCTCAAACCCTATCTTGTAGGCTTCGATATGCGCATCAATCTCATTGATCAGCTTGGCGCGCTCAGGATTCAGGATTTGCTTCTTCGCCGTCCCAATGTTTTCACGCGCCATTATGTAAGCTTGTTTAGCCAGCCCAACATCAATGTCTTCGCGGGTGACCATGTACCGGTTTACACCAAGCTGCAGCTTGCCCGCATCGCTATCTATCTCGGTGACCAGCAACGCATCGCCTGCCAAGCTCCCATTCTTTTCAAACTCTTCATCCAGGTACCCAATTTCAGAGACTGACCTGACACTTAGCACGGCGACCAACAGCAGGATCACACCAAAACCGGTATAGAGGCGGGCGCCAATAGAGAAATTTGAGAAAACAACAGAGAAGTTTGAAAAAATTCGTGACATTCGCGGGAACTCCTTAAGCAACACTGTCGGTGTCGTTTTATTGGGCAGCCAATTTGGACCGGGAAAAATTAGGCTGTGTGCCGGGACATAAAAGCAAAACCCTTAACCGCATGGGTCAAAAATATGACAGTTTCGTTACAAATGCGCGTCGATACTCATTACGGGTGCGCAAGCGCACACACGCACGCTGCGCGTGTTAAAATTCGATACATTTCCACAGATAAAATCAGAAATATAGCGCGCAGATGGTACGCCCTAGGGGAGTCGAACCCCTCTTTCCAGGTTGAAAACCTAGCGTCCTAACCGATAGACGAAGGGCGCCCGGGAGGCTGATATGAAATCAACGGGTCGCTGAGAGGGTTTATATGTGGCGTTTGGCTAATTGGCAAGTGATTCAAGTGGCTGCCAGTGCCGCATCTTCCACATGCAATTGCACCCGGCGAACGCCGCGCCAGATATCGGCGCGCAGCTTGCCCGCCACATGCAGGGGGCCGCTGCGCATTCCGGCCAACAGGGCCTGTCCCAATGGCGTTTCGGCGCAGCCAAAGGCGATGCCGGATAGTTTCTGGCCGCCCCCTGTCGCCAATATACAGCGCACATGCTTGTCACCCACCACGCTGGAATTAACCACGCTGGCATTGGCGACAACAAAGCGCGGTTCGGGATTGCCCGCCCCATACGGACCTGCCAGCGCCAGCGCGTCGATCAATTCGACCGTCGCCGTGCCCGCCACCAGCGTGGCGTCAATGGTCAGGTCGCCCGCATCGCTGGCTGCATCCACTTGCGCCGCCAGACGCTGTATCAGAAATGTCCGCAGAGCATCGATTTTGTCCGCCCCTACGGTCAGCCCCGCCGCCATTTTATGCCCGCCGCCATTGATCAGTAGCCCGGCCTGGCTTGCGGCAATGACCGCGCTACCCAGGTCAACGCCGGTGATTGACCGGCCGGAGCCTTTGCCAACACCGTTTTCGTCGATGCCGATCACCAGTGCGGGCAGATTAAAGCGCTCTTTCAACCGGCTGGCGGCGATGCCGATCACGCCGGGATGCCAGCCTTTTGCCGCCACCAGCACTAGCGGTTCATTCATGTTGCGGGCTTGCGCCTGCGCGCTTGCTGCTTCCAGCACCAGGGCCTCGATGGCCTGGCGTTCACGGTTCAGCAGATTAAGTTCCTGGGCAATGACGCCAACCTCATCCGGATCGTCACTGGACAACAATCGCGCCCCCAGATCGGATTTACCAACCCGCCCGCCCGCATTGATGCGCGGGCCAAACACAAACCCCGCATGATAGGTCGTAGGTTCCGCATCAATTCCCGCCATTTCCGCCAGTGCCCGCAGGCCCGCATTATGGCGGCGCGCCATCACCTTCAGGCCCTGGCGGACCAGCACCCGGTTAACGCCGGTCAGCGGCGCCACATCGCAAATCGTGCCCAGCGCCACCAGATCAAGCCATTGCAATAAATTCGGTTCGCGCACACCCTGTCGCGCGTACCAGCCCTTCTCGCGCAAACTGCGGTTCAACGCCACCAGCAACAGGAACGCAACCCCCACCGCCGCCAATTGTCCGTGTCCGGAACTATCATCCAGCCGGTTGGGATTAATCACCGCAAACGCATCGGGCAGATGCGCCTCCGCCTGATGATGATCCACGACGATAATATCCAGCCCGGATTTTGTCCCCGCCGCCAGCGCGTCATAGGCCAAAGTGCCGCAATCCACCGTGATGACAATATGAACACCCTGCCCCGCCAGCGCCTTTAACGCCGCAGCATTCGGGCCATAGCCTTCTTTGATGCGATCCGGGATATAGAGGATCAGCGGCACGCCAATGGCCGCCAGAAAACGCCTGATCAGCGCAGAGGACGTTGCGCCGTCCACGTCATAATCGCCAAACACGGCGATTTTTTCATTCGCCATGACAGCCCTGGCCAGCCGTTCCGCCGCACGTTCCATATCCATAAGACGGGCAGGGTCAGGCAGATCATTTTGCAGGCTGGGGTGCAGAAAACTTTCCGCCGCATCGATAGACACACCGCGCCCGGAAATTATCCGGCCAAGCATTTCCGGCAGATCGTGCCGTTGCGCAATGGCAAGAGCAGCGCGTTCGTCACAGGGACGCAAGCGCCAGCACCGGCCGTTCAGCGACCGCCCGACCCCTAACATGGGTGGCGGCAGATTCATTTTATGCGAATTTGCTTTCATCCTTGTGGCGCGCACGAATCCAGCGCACGGTGCCGCTTGCCGAGCGCATCACCACCGTATGCGTGGTAACCGCACCATCCTTTTCGCGGTGAATGCCATGCAGCATGGAGCCATCGGTCACGCCCGTTGCTGAAAAAATCACATCACCCGCCGCCAGTTCTTCCAGCACATATTTGTGATTGAGATCCTTCACGCCCATTTTACGGGCGCGGTCACGTTGTTCGTCATTGGTGAACAGCAGGCGTCCCTGCATCTGTCCGCCGATACAGCGCAATGCCGCCGCCGCGAGAACGCCTTCGGGGGCGCCGCCGGAACCGATGTAAATATCAATGCCTGTATGTTGTTGCGTGGTCGCAATAACGCCCGCGACATCGCCATCGGGGATAAGCTGGATGCGCGCCCCCACACTGCGAATGCTTTTGATGATTTCGGCGTGACGTGGACGATCCAGCACACAGGCGGTAATTTCTGTTACCGGCACACCCTTGGCCGCGGCCAGCGCTTTAATATTCTCCGCAGGGGTTTTGTCCAGATCAACTGTCCCCGGGGCATAGCCCGCGCCAATCGCCAGCTTGTCCATATAAACATCCGGCGCATTCAGCAGATTGCCTTTTTCGGCAAACGCCACAACCGCCAGCGCATTGGGCATCGCCTTGGCGGTGATCGTCGTACCTTCCAGAGGATCAAGCGCAATATCCAGTTGCGGCCCATTACCCGTACCGACAGTTTCGCCGATATACAGCATCGGCGCTTCGTCGCGCTCGCCTTCGCCGATAACGATTTCTCCGCGTATCTCCAGTTTGTTCAGTGCCGTGCGCATGGCGTCCACGGCCGCCTGATCCGCGGCCTTTTCGTCACCGCACCCGATCAGGCGCGATGCGGCTATTGCCGCCGCTTCTGTAACGCGCGCAATTTCCATGCTGAACACGCGGTCCAGAACTGGTTTTGTCTCTGCCATGTGAATTCTCCTAAACCGGTTGGCGTTTTAATTACAGTTTTTCGATACGTATGCGTACAGGTGGCTCGATGACATGCTTCAGTGCGGTAAGCTGCGCCAGCACACGGTTCATATGCGCCTCTTGCGTGTCATGTGTAATCAGCACCACGGGAACCCCGGCGCCCGGCGCCCGCGCGCGCTGAATGATACTATCTATGGATACGCCATGTTCCGCCATTATGGCTGTGATGCCTGCCATCACACCTGGCTGATCAAGCACAGTCAGACGAACATAATAGGCGCCCTGATGTAATTCCATCGGGCTAACAGGTGCGCGTTCAAGCTGACTTGAAGGGGCTGCGAAAGGGGGCAAAATCTGATTGCGCGCAATGTCGACAATATCGGCGATGACCGCCGATGCAGTGGGACCAGCGCCCGCGCCCGGGCCTTCGAATACGCTTTGCCCTGCATAATTGCCAACCGCCACCACAGCATTGGTGACGCCGCCAACCTCGGCAATCGGCGAACCCAGCGGCGCCATGCAGGGATGCACGCGCTGCTCGATCCCATGCGCCGTGCGCCGCGCCAGCCCCAGCAGTTTGATGCGATACCCAAATTCACGCGCGAACTGAATATCCAGCGCGCCCACATGCCGGATGCCTTCTATATAGACACCAGGAAAATCAACATGCGTGCCGTAGGCAAGGCTCGCCAGTATGGTCAGCTTATGCGCCGTATCAATGCCGTCCACATCGAAGCTCGGATCGGCTTCGGCATATCCAAGATCCTGCGCTTCGGACAGTACATCACCGAAATCCGCGCCGGTGTTTTCCATCTTGGTCAGGATATAATTGCAGGTGCCGTTCAGAATGCCATAGACACGCACGAACCGGTTCGCCGCCAGCCCTTCCCGGATCGCCTTGATCACCGGAATGCCGCCGCCTACCGCCGCCTCATAACACAATGCCCTGTCAGTTTTTTCAGCATGCGCTGCAAGCGCGCTGCCGTGCAATGCTAGCAACGCCTTGTTCGCGGTCACCACATGTTTGCCGGCATCCAGGGCTGTTTCCACAACCTGCCGCGCAATACCTTCTGCCCCGCCGATCAGTTCAACGACAACATCGACATCCGCCGCTTTCGCAAGTGTGCGCGCGTCATCGTACCAGGTAACCGAAGGCGCTAAATCCACGGCGCGTTTTTTTGTGCGATCGCGCGCGGATACGGCGGTTACCTGCAAGGCGCGGCCGCAACGCTGACGCAACAATTCCTGCTGTTCTTCCAGCAGACACAGCACCCCGGCGCCAACGGTGCCAAGGCCTGCAATACCAAGCCGTAATGGATTACTCACGTACAGCCATCCTAATCAAAAAGCCGCTGCTTTGCGCTGATCTGCCGACGCTGCAACAAAGGAATCCGCATCCGCCAGAAAGCGTTTGACGCTGCGCGCGGCCTGCCGGATCCGCTGTTCATTCTCAACCAGACCGATGCGCACATGCCCGTCGCCATATTCACCAAAGCCAAGCCCCGGCGCCACAGCAACGTCCGCGTGCTGCAACAGCAGTTTTGAAAATTCAAGCGAGCCCAGAGATTTGAATGGTTCGGGAATGGGCGCCCACGCAAACATACTGGCGGGCGGAGAGGGTATCTGCCAACCCGCGCGTCCCCAGCTTTCAATCAGAACGTCGCGGCGCATTTTATACGTATTGCGAATTTCCTCGACGCATTCCTGCGGACCGTTCAGCGCAGCCGTTGCAGCCACCTGAATGGGCGTAAATGCGCCATAATCCAGATAGGATTTAATGCGCGTCAATGCGCCAACCAGATGGCGATTACCCGCCGCGAACCCGATACGCCAGCCCGGCATCGCATAGGTCTTGCTCAGCGATGTAAATTCAACCGCCACTTCCTTGGCGCCGGGAATTTGCAGGATGGATGGCGGCGGATTGCCGTCAAAATAAATTTCTGCATAGGCAATGTCCGACAGCACAATGATTTCATGCTTGCGGGCAAAGGCGATCACTTCTTCGTAAAATGCCAGATCGGTAACCTGCGCCGTCGGGTTGGACGGAAAATTGACAATCAGCGCCTTTGGCGGCGGCACGGAATGGCGCACGGCGCGCGCAAGACTTTCCATAAATTCGCGTTGCGAATCCACCGCCGGAATATGACGGATCGCTGCGCCCGCAATGATGAAGCCATAGGGATGGATCGGATAGGACGGGTTCGGCACCAGAATCTGATCACCAGGCGATGTGATCGCCATCGCCAGATTGGCTAGCCCTTCCTTGGAACCCAGTGTGGCGATAATTTCCGTTTCCGGATCAAGATCCACGCCAAAACGGCGGGCGTAATATCCGGCCTGCGCCCGGCGCAAACCCGGAATGCCCCGTGATGTGGAATAGCGGTTGGTGCGGGGTTTTTGTACATTCTCGATCAGCTTGTCGACAATATGCCGGGGTGTTGGCATATCGGGGTTACCCATGCCCAGATCGATAATATCCTTGCCTGCCGCGCGGGCCTGCGCCTTCAGCCGGTTGACTGACTCGAACACATAGGGCGGCAGGCGCTTGATGCGGTGAAACTCAAAGTCCATGACGTTTTATCTATCTCTATAATTCTGGTTCTATATAGGCCTATTCCAGAAACAGGTCTACCCGGCGGGCGGCGGCTTCTGCATCCATATATCCGCCAGCCGATGCGGCCTGACTGTCGCCGACAGCTTCTATAACAATCCTGGCTACATCCACCCCCTGACGAACCAGTTCGTCCGCCACTGCCGTGGCGCGGGCCTGGGAAACCTCCCAATTGGCAAGCAGGCGCTGACTTTCAGACTGGCTGGAAGCACTGCTGGAGGCATGACCAACCACCCGGATACGTGAAAAACCACCCTTTGCGGCCCTCGCCACCTGGGCGATGGTGCGCTTGTCGCCACTGGATAATTGTGATGATCCCGAAGCAAACGGAATGCTGACATAGGCCCCACCAGCGGCCCCACCAGCCCGCCCACCCGGAACCGGCGCAACAGGAAGCCCTGCTGGCGCGCCTGGAACCGGCTGACGCAAGGTTTCCTGATAGCGTTGCGCTACACCTGCGGGCAATGACGCCGCCAAATCCGCGGGAAGCGGCTGCGCCCGGGAAGGCTGGAAGGTCGTCGTGCTATGGGCCGTCGCCGTTTGCACTGGTACGGCAGCAGCCGTACGGGGTGGCGCCGACCGCGGCGCCTGTGGCGTCAACGGGATTGCCGAAGGCGGGGGTGATACAGGGGGCAATGCTGTAGTAGGCGCAGGCGGGCTAACCTGTGCGGCAGGCGCTTGTGGAACCACGGGTTCGGGCGCTGCTGGGGCAACGGGTTCTTCCGAACGCGGTGGCGCGGGCGGCTGTGGACGCGGCGGGGATAAAGCGGCAACCTTGCCACCCCGCAATTCCTCGTCGGTATATTTTGCCTGCTCACGATCCGCCACAAGCCCGCTTGCCAGTTGCTCACGCTGGGCCTGGGCTTCGGGGGCTTTTTCTGCGGCTTTCGTGGCTTCTGCACCTTCCGGCACATCCGCCAGATCGGGATATTCCCCGTCCGCCTCTGGCGCAGGGGAAACCTCTGCATCATCCTTCTTGCGGCCCGTATTATCCGCAACCTTCCCCTCCGCATCCGTCTCAAGCGGCGGGGGAAGCGGCAAGGGGCTATTGTCAGAGCCAAACACACTGGGCATGGCGCAGCCCGAAACGGCCATCATGACAAGCCCTATCGCCAGCGGTGCGCCAAAACGCCACATCGCCGCACTACGCCCGTCTGTTTTAAGCATTAAACCCTCCAACCGCCCACATCCTTGTCCCTGCTTATCTGTCAATGATTCGCACTCAAATTGAAATGAAACTATACGCATATTTTATAGCCAGGGTGGCATAGTTGCTCAGAAAATGGCTATATTAAGTCTTCTTACAACATAAGTCATTTCGCGGCATGGTTTTGTCGTAAAATAGGGGTTTCAGGCAAATGGAACAAGAAAAGCCGGGTTTTACCATTCCCGATCCTGCGCTGTTCATACGCAATATGATGAAAGTGGCCGAACGTGGGCAGCGCTTGATGCAGGGCTTCGCCAGCCAGCAGATCAAACGTCAGGCTGCCCCCCCTGAACTGGGTGATCCGAACCGTGTGCGCACCATTGCACCGGCGTTTCTGGATCTTGCCAGGCATCTGCTGGGGAACGCCAATTATATGATCGAAGCGCAGGGCAGGCTATGGCCCGCCTATCTGCAACTGCTGCAAGCCACGACACGCCGTTTGCTGGGCGAGGAATTACCGCCCACCGTAACGCCGGACCGTAGCGACAAACGTTTCAAGGCCCCGGAATGGAACGAAAGTGTCGCCTTCGATTTCATCAAGCAATCCTATCTGCTGGCCAGCAACTGGCTGATGCAGACGGTCACCGGGGTTGACGGAATGGACCCGGCAAATGCCCGCAAGGTTTCGTTTTACACCAGGCAATTTATTGATGCGATTTCACCATCCAATTTCGTGCTGACCAATCCGGAAATTCTGCGCGCCACGCTGACATCGAACGGCGAGAATTTATTGCACGGCCTGGAAAACCTGCTGAAAGATCTGGAACGGGGTCATGGCAAGCTGGCCATCCGCATGACCGATATGGACGCCTTTGAGGTTGGCCGCAATATCGCGATCACACCGGGCAAGGTGGTCTTCCGCAATCCGCTCATCGAACTTATTCAGTACACCCCTACAACCAAAACTGTCTATCAGCGTCCGCTGCTGATCTTTCCGCCCTGGATCAACAAATTTTATATTCTGGATCTCACGGCTGAAAAATCCTTCATCAAATGGGCGGTGGCGCAGGGCTATACCGTGTTTGTCGTGTCCTGGGCCAACCCGGATGACGAACTGGCCAACAGGACCTTTGAATCCTATCTGCTGGAAGGCGTTTACGCCGCACTCGATGCCGTTGAACAGGCGACCGGCGCGCGTGAAGTTAACGCCATCGGCTATTGCATTGGCGGTACGCTGCTGACAACGGCGCTGGCGCATATGGCGGCAAAAGGCGACAAGCGCATAAAAAGCGCCACTTTCTTTGCCGCCCAGGCGGATTTTTCCGAAGCGGGCGAATTGAAAGTATTCATCGATTCGGATCAGATTACGGCCCTGGAACAGAAGATGGACCAGGCGGGCGGCCTGCTGGAATCCAGCGAGATGTCCAACACCTTCAACATGCTGCGCTCCAACGATCTGATCTGGTCGTTTGTTGTGAACAATTACATGCTGGGCAAGGAGCCGGCGCCGTTTGATCTGCTTTACTGGAATGCGGATCAGACCAATATGCCGAAAGAAATGCACCTGTTTTATCTGCGTGAATGCTATCTCAACAATACCCTGTCCAAAGGCGAGATGGTTTTGGGCGGCGAAAAACTTGATCTTGGTAAAATTAAAATCCCCGTATATCTGCAATCTTCCGTGGACGATCATATCGCGCCCTATCGTTCGGTGTATAAAAGCACCAGACTGCTGGGTGGCGATGTGCGCTTTATTATCGCCGGATCGGGGCATATTGCGGGCGTCATCAATCCGCCCGCCGCCAATAAATATCAATACTGGACCAATGACGCCCTGCCCGATGATGTGGAAGAATGGCGCAAGGGCGCAGTCGAACATCCGGGTTCATGGTGGACCGACTGGCACGCCTGGCATTCTGCCAAAAGCGGCAAGAAAGTGCCCGCCCGCGAACCGGGCAGCGGCGCGCTGCCGGTGCTGGAAGACGCGCCGGGAAGCTATGTCAAGGTCAAGGGGCGGTAGGAGGAAGAACGGTGGACACACAAAATGTCACCCTGGAATGTATACGGGGTGACAGAGACTGGGTAGAGGCCAAACCTAATCGCAACGGCTATTTCGCCTTTGGAGTTTTGTTCGGCCCGTCGCCGATCACCGCGCTGATCCGATCCGCAAGCTGTTTGCGTAAATCACCCGCCGTTTCCCAGACTATATGGTTGTACTGCCGCGTGTCGAAATGTACTTTATCAAGCACGTCTTTGCGGCAAGTAAAAAATACCGGGATATTGAGGCCATGCGCGAAACCGGCCTCGTAATAAACGCCGCCACGCGGGCCGGTGTCTCCATGGGTAAAGTCGGCGACCACAAAACGCGAGCGCCTGATCTCGGCGATAATCTCATCATCGATTTTGTTGATATGTTCTTTCCGGTTTATCGGTAGTGGGCTATATCCCGCATCTTCAATCCCGGGCCCAATTCCTTTTTCGTAAGCCTCGGTCATCGAATCATCGAACCACATGGCAACAAAGCCCCGCGATGAATTGATCTGTTTTGTGGCCAGTTCGGCGAGGCGGGCGTAGCCATCGACCATAATGGTTGGCATAAATATTCCGCTCACATTTCTTGATTTATCGACCCAGCCCATTTTTACCAAATAGTCCGTAAGATAAATCAATTCGCCTTCCGATAGTGATTCGGACCAAGCCAGCATCTCCAAATATTTTGTGTCTGTTGATGTTGACTGAGAGAGTAGACTGTATACCGTTTTACCAATGACGGGTGTTTGTCGAGCAAGATATTTAAGTAGCCTGTCCGCGCGCTCATTTACAGGCAGGGGTTGGCGTTGCTTAACCTGTTCAATCGTGTCCGAATTTACTTCGGGCCACTCGTTTCCCAGCCCCTCCCCACAAGGGGGAGGGGGGGTTCCGTCAGAATGCTGCGCCGGAATGCTGGGCCAAATTGCCCTCCTCATCAAGGGCAGGATTTTTGTGGGGATTTCCAGCACGGCATTCCCCTCCCCCTTGTGGGGAGGGGGTAGGGGTGGGGGTCAGACAAAAGTGCGGTGCGGCGGTTCATTCAAGACCAAGTTCGAGATGGATAATCTGCATCACGCCGTCGATGTTGCTGAGGACATCATTGTTCCAGAAGCGCAGCACCTTATAGCCCTGACTTTCCAGCCATGCCGTTCGCTCCGTGTCTCTGACGATCGCCTCATCATGTGCATGTTGGCCACCATCGCATTCGATAATCAGATTGGCGGAGTGACAGGCGAAGTCGGCGATGAAATTTCCGATGGGGGCTTGGCGCCGGAAATGAAAGCCGGAGGATTTAAGCTGCCTCAGTTTGCGCCAAAGATGTTTTTCTGCATCGGTTTGGTTTTTGCGTAATTGTCTGGCGGTTTCATTGACCATGCTTGGCAGCCCCCCCACCCCTGGCCCCTCCCCACGAGGGGGAGGGGGAAGCTTGTGGCAAATTCAGAGCGAAAATAAATTTACTCCGCCGCGGCCTTGTTGCCCGGGGTCGGGGTGCGGGCGCGTTCGACCTGGGAAACGTCGCGCACCGCGCCGCGTGAGGCGCTGGTGGTCATGGCGGCATAGGCGCGCAGCGCGCTGCTGACCTTGCGCGGACGGATTTTTTCGGGTTGCCAGCCATTGGCGTCCATGTCCATGCGGGCGCGGCGCTGCTGCAATTCGGCCTTGCTGACGGCCAGATTGATGCTGCGGTTGGGGATGTCGATGTCGATGGTGTCGCCTTCCTGGATCAGGGCGATGGCCCCGCCTTCGGCGGCCTCGGGCGAGACATGGCCGATTGACAGGCCTGATGTGCCACCCGAAAACCGCCCGTCGGTCAACAGGGCGCAGGCCTTGCCAAGTCCCTTGGCTTTCAGATAGCTGGTGGGATAGAGCATTTCCTGCATGCCCGGCCCGCCCTTTGGGCCTTCATAGCGGATCACCACCACGTCGCCCTTTTTGATGACGCCTTTCAGGATTTTATCGCAGGCTTCTTCCTGGCTTTCACAGATCACGGCGGGACCGGAAAATTTGAGAATTTCCTTGTCAACACCTGCGGTTTTCACGATGCAGCCCTCGGTGGCGATATTGCCGTACAGCACTGCCAGCCCGCCATCCTGGCTATAGGCATTTTCGATCGTGCGGATGCAGCCGCCGCTGCGGTCAGTGTCCAATGTTGCATAACGCCGGTTCTGGCTGAACGCTTCGGTGGTGCGCACGCCGCCCGGCGCCGCGCGGTAGAAATGGTGCACGGCTTCGTCCTTGGTGCGCATTACGTCCCAGGTGTCCAGCGCCTCGCCGATGCTGCGCGTATGCACGGTTGGCACATCGCGGTGAATACGCCCGCCGCGGTCCAGCTCGCCCAGAATGGCCATGATGCCGCCCGCGCGGTGCACGTCTTCCATATGATATTCCGGCGTCGAAGGCGCAACCTTGCAGATATGCGGGGTGACGCGCGACAGCCGGTCAATGTCCTTCATGGTGAAATCAATGCCACCCTCGTTGGCGATGGCGAGAAGGTGCAGCACGGTGTTGGTCGAGCCGCCCATGGCGATGTCCAGCGTCATGGCGTTCTCAAAGCTTTTGAAATTGGCGATATTGCGCGGCAGGGCGCTTTCATCATTTTCCTGATAGTAGCGGCGGCACAGTTCCACGGCGGTGCGCCCCGCGCGCAGGAACAGTTCGCGCCGGTCCGAATGGGTCGCCAGCACGCTGCCATTGCCGGGCAGCGCCAGGCCCAGCGCCTCGGCCAGGCAGTTCATCGAATTGGCGGTGAACATGCCCGAACAGGAACCGCAGGTCGGGCAGGCGGAGCGCTCATATTTATCCACCATTGCGTCAGACACGCTGTCATCGGCGGCGCTGATCATCGGATCGATCAGATCGACCATTTTAGTGGCGCCATCATCCATGATGACCTTGCCTGCTTCCATCGGGCCGCCGGAAACGAACACAGCGGGAATGTTCAACCGCATTGCCGCCATCAGCATACCCGGTGTGATCTTGTCGCAATTAGAAATGCACACGATGGCGTCGGCGCAATGGCCATTGACCATATATTCCACCGCATCCGCGATCACTTCGCGCGACGGCAGCGAATAGAGCATGCCGTCATGCCCCATGGCGATGCCGTCATCGACGGCGATGGTGTTGAATTCCTTGGCGACGCCGCCAGCAAGCTCGATCTCGCGCGCCACCATCTGGCCCAGATCTTTCAGATGCACATGGCCGGGAACAAATTGCGTAAAACTGTTGGCAATGGCGATAATGGGCTTGCCAAAATCCGCGTCTGTCATGCCCGTGGCGCGCCACAAGGCGCGCGCGCCCGCCATATTGCGCCCATGGGTGGAGGTCTTTGAACGATAGGCCGGCATGATGTTTCTCCCTGATGCTATTTGCGAGTAATTCTACACTGGATGAAGATGTGCGCAAAGGCCTGTTCGGATGTATATTCCCCAGGAATAGCAATTGAGAGGAAGCAGATGGATGCCAATCAGGCGCCACAGGGCGCGGATGCCCTGTTGCCGAAGGAAATGGCCGAAAAGGCGGAACGGATCGGCGCGGATAAAACCCGCCTGCCAGTGCTGAGTTTGCTGACGCTGGCGGTGCTGGCCGGGGCTTTTATTGCTTTTGGGTCTTTGTTTTCCACTATTGCCATTTCCGCCACCGACAACCACCTGACTTTTGGCCTTGTGCGGGTTGTGGCGGGGCTGACCTTTTCCCTGGGGCTGATACTGGTCGTGGTTGGCGGGGCGGAACTGTTCACCGGTAATAATCTGATGGTGATGGCCTGGGCCGGGGGTAAGATCAGCCTGGGCGGCATGCTGCGGGCCTGGGCTTTGGTTTATATTGGCAATTTCCTGGGCGCGGTGGCTACCGCCGTAATGGTGTTTTTGGCCGGGGTGCACGGGAATGGCGATTCCGCCGTGGGAGCCGCAGCGCTGAATATTGCCGAGGCCAAGGCGGCGCTGCCGTTTTTCCAGGCCCTGATGCGGGGCGTTTTGGGCAATGTGCTGGTCTGTCTGGCCGTCTGGCTGTGTTACAGCGCCCACTCCACGACAGACAGGATTTTATGCATTGTCCCTCCTGTAACCGCCTTCGTTGCGGCGGGTTTTGAGCACAGCGTCGCCAATATGTTCATTCTGCCATATGGCCTGTTGATCAAGGAATTGGCGGAGCCAGCTTTTTGGGCAGCCATTCAGCAAAGCCCCGCCAGTTATGATGCGCTGAGCTGGGGTGCGTTTTTCAGCAATCTGGCGCCAGTTACCATCGGCAATGTGATTGGCGGGGGCATGTTCGTCGGGGCTGTCTACTGGTTCATTTATCTGCGAAGCCGTACCTGAATGTAGCCTCGTGAACTAAATTAATTAACCGTTAGAAGTAATCGTGCATGATGCCAAAGGATGTTGGAGGGGGGTGCCGGTAGTCCGTGGCATTGTCAGTGAGCTAATTATGACAAATAACATTAAGACTACAGGAAAACATACTGAAACCATTGAGTCATATGAGAAATATAGGGATTTGGTTAAAGGTGCCAACATTAACGAAGTTACGCTTTTGGCAACAGATTATCTTAATCATTTCAATGAGATAATTATGCTTATCGACATGATAGCTGACATGCCGGAATGCATTGAAGATGTGGCTGCCTGGAAACCAAAAAGCTATCAGGATCATTTTCGTGATAGCGGCTTTTCCGACAAGGACCTGGCTGTTGCAGCATATGAATATGTGCCGGTCCAATTCAGGCAGCCCTTTGAGCGTTTAATCAATCAATTGAATGCGCTGGTCCTGCAGGTTGCCTCAAGACTAATGGAAGCCTCAGTTTCTGAAAATCAGGAAGAAATTGCGGCGACGGCGCTTTTTGGTCCGGAGCTGCGCCTGATGGTTGAAAAAGCTGGCGCCATCATCAATGGTGAAACGGAAGGCCACGACCAGGCGGATATTGATGCTGTGCTGGAGTCATAGCACTTGCGTTTGCCGCACCGGTAATCCTACTCTTGTTCGGGAATGAGCATGACAACCCCGGCAAAGGCAGGAAAATGGAACTGAAAACACCCGAATATGTCCAGAAAGTAGTTATGGATGCAGCCGGAATGGTGGGCATCCGTCTGTGTGCCATTGGAAACGAGCTGGGCCTGTTTGCAGATCTGGCCAGCAAGGGACCGGCAACCAGCGAGGAACTGGCCAGTCGTATGGGCCTGAACGAGCGCTATGTGCGCGAATGGTTGTATGGCACGTCCGCTGCGGGATATCTGACCTTTGACAAGTTAACCCGCAAGGCGGCTTTGCCTGCTGCGCTTATTCCGGTATTGGTTGATGAAGGTGGCCCCGCCTATCAGGGCGGCCTGTTCAAAATGTTCACAGGCCTGATGCAGCCCTTTAATGAACTGGTTAAAGCTTTCAGACAGGGGGGTGGCATAAGTTATGACACTTATGACGGTATTTTCTGGGAAGGGCTGGAGGCAAATTCCTGCGTCCGGTACCGCAATTTGCTGGTCAGCCAGTGGCTGCCAGAAATGCCGGACGTAAAGGCGCGGCTGGAAAAGGGCGCCAGTTTTGCTGATTTTGGATGCGGCGCGGGCCGCTCAACGGTGGAACTGGCCAAGGCGTTCCCCAAGGCTAAATTTTTCGGCTTTGATCTGTTTGAACCCAATATCGAAAAAGCCCGCGCCAATGCCAAAGAGGCGGGCGTGGAGGACCGGGTGGATTTCCGCGTGCATGACATCAGCGGGGGCGTGCCGGGAAAATTCGATATTGTCGCCACGTTTGATCTGATTCACGACATGGCCGATCCAAAGGGTGGCTTGCGCGCCCTGCGTCAGGCGGTCAGGGATGACGGCATATATGTGCTGATGGATGTGGCCTGTGAAGATGATCCGGCCGATAATGCGGGGCCGATGGCCGTGTTTAAGTATGGCGCCAGCCTGCATTTCTGCATGACGACATCGCTGGGACAGGGGGGCATGGGTCTGGGCACGGTCGGATTGCCGGAGGCGCGGGTCAAGGAATTTTGCAAGGAGGCCGGGTTTAGCTCGGTCCGGCGGTTGCCCATTCAGCATCCGCTGAATGTTTTGTATGAAATCAGGCCCTGACAAACCCGAATTTTCGGCCTATAACCACCTGCTACTATAGATAACAGGTGCGTAATGAGTGAAAACTGGACCCCGCAAAGCTGGCGCAGCAAACCCGCTGTGCAAATGCCGAACTATCCCGACCTCAAGGCGCTGGCCGGGGTGGAGGCGCAGTTGCGCGCGCACCCGCCGCTGGTGTTTGCAGGCGAAGCCCGCAATCTGAAAGACGATCTGGCGGCGGTGTCGCGCGGCGAGGCGTTCCTGTTGCAAGGCGGCGACTGCGCCGAAAGCTTTGCCGAATTCCGGGCCGATAATATTCGCGATATGTTCCGCGTGTTGCTGCAGATGGCGGTGGTGCTGACCTTTGGCGCCAAATGCCCGGTGGTCAAGCTCGGCCGCATGGCCGGGCAATTTGCCAAGCCACGTTCCGCTGATATGGAAACGGTTGGCGGGGTGGAACTGCCCAGCTATCGCGGCGATATCATTAACGGCATGGATTTTGAGTCCAAAGCCCGCGTTCCGGACCCGGAACGCATGCTGAAGGCCTATGGCCAGGCGGCGGCGACCCTGAACCTGCTGCGCGCCTTTGCGGGCGGAGGCTATGCGGACCTGCATCATGTGGCGCGCTGGAATCTGGACTTCGTTGCCGACAGCCCGGCCAGCAAACGCTATCACGCCATCGCGGAACAGATATCCGAGGCGCTGGATTTCATGGAAGCCTGCGGCGTTGGCCCGAATTCTGTCGCCAGCATGCGCACCGTGAATTTCTACACCAGCCATGAGGCGCTGCTGCTGCCCTATGAGGAGGCGCTGACGCGGATCGATTCAACAACCGGTGAATGGTACGACACATCCGCGCATCAGCTCTGGATTGGCGACCGCACCCGCCAGCCCGAAGGCGCGCATGTCGAATTTTGCCGTGGCGTCAAAAACCCGCTGGGCGTGAAATGCGGCCCCAGCCAGACGCCTGATGAACTGCTGCGCCTGCTCGATGTGCTGAACCCTGCAAACGAAGCCGGGCGCATGACCCTGATCTGCCGCTTTGGCGCAGGCAATGTGGAAAAGCATCTGCCCAAACTGATCAGCAAAGTAACCCGCGAGGGGCGCAAGGTGATCTGGTCCTGCGATCCCATGCATGGCAATACCATCAAGGCCGAAAATGGTTACAAGACCCGCCCGGTGGACCGCATCCTTACCGAAATGCGGCAGTTCTTCGCCGTGCATCAGGCCGAGGGCACCTATGCAGGCGGCGTGCATTTCGAGATGACCGGCCAGAACGTCACCGAATGCATCGGCGGCGCCCAGGCCATCACCGAAGCCGATCTGGTGGACCGCTATCACACCCATTGCGATCCGCGCCTCAACGCCAACCAGGCGCTGGAACTGGCCTTCATCATCGCCGAGGGGTTGAAGGCGGAGCGCAAACGGGTGGCGGCTTAAGAACAGAGGAAGAATTCATGCCTGCAAAAATCAATCGCCAGATGGTTATTGCGGGCATTCCCACTGACCGGCTGGAGGTTTCGCACTACGCCATGCGCGAGGCGGCAGTGCCAGAGCCGGGCACGGGGCAGGTGCTGGTGCGCACACTGCTGGTGTCGATGGACCCGGTCAGCCGTACGCGGATCACCGGAAAGCCGGGCGGGTTGCAGATTGGCGATGTGATGCCCGGTTCCGGTCTGGGGCAGGTCGTCGCATCTAAAAATCCCGATTTCACGGAGGGCCAGGTCGTCGAATGCCAGACCGGCTGGCAGGATTATTCTGTACACGGAGCAGAGGCGCTGACGGGTTTTACGCGCCTTGGCCCGCTGACCCATCATCTGAGCGTTTACGGCGTCAGCGGCCTGACCGGTTATTTCGGCATGGCGGAAGCCGGCGCGCCCAAACCCGGCGAGACGGTGCTGGTGTCGGCGGCGGGGGGCGCCGTTGGCCATATTGCCGGACAGGTAGCGAAAATTCGCGGGGCGCGCGTGGTGGGCATTGTGGGATCGAAAGAAAAGGCCGAATGGCTGACGGGTACGCTTGGCTATGACGCGGCCATTGACCGGCGCGCGGGGCCGCTGGGCGCCGCCATCAAACAGGCCTGCCCTGATGGCGTTGATCTTTATTTTGACAATGTCGGCGGTGAAGTGCTGGAAACCACGCTTACCCGGATGAAGGATCATGGCCGGATCGTGATCTGCGGCTACGCTTCGCAATATGACACGCAAACGCCGGAGACCGCGACCAGAGGCGTGCCGTCTGTTGTGCTGTATAAACGGTTGCGCATCGATGGCTATGTGGTGATGGATTATTATGCGCATAAACAGGCCGCGCGGGATCAGATGGCGGCCTGGATGAAGGCGGGCAAGCTGCAAGTGTCCGTCGATATGCTGGACGGGCTGGAACGCGCGCCCGAAGGTTTCGTTGGCCTGTTCAATGGCGATAATCGCGGCAAGCGCATGATCAGGGTGGCGGACGAGGTTTCGTCATCCTGATCCGAAAGCGAAGGATCTCCAGCGGTGGATCCAGATTCTTCGCCGCGCTCAGAATGACAATGAGCCGCGCTCAGAATGACAATGAGAGATTAACGCCCGGCTGCGACGCCTTCCATTATATCCAGAATAACGCCGGTGGCGATCTGTATGAGCAAGACATCATTGCCGACAATCACCCTGTCATAATCGCCACGGCGCCGGGGTAGGGCGCGGGCCAGATCATCCGGTAACTGACGTTTTTGCAGCCCGGGGGGAAGCGTCCCGTTGCGCTGATATTGGCGTTCCAGGCCCGGCGGCAATTCATCGCCCCTGGCAAGGCCCGGCGGCAGCATGGCGGTTTTATCTTTTGAACCGACATGGCCTTTGACTTTGCCCTTATGGTTTTTCTGGGCTGGGCTAAGCAGATTTTCCGTACCACAGGCAGGAATTCCATAATGATCGCAAATTACCCGCCGTTCCATTTCGGTGAAGATGGCTTCTGCAATATCGGTCTGGGCTGAGGAAAGATCATTTTTTGGCGCGGCGATGACAGACGGGGTGGCCACAGTTAATAGCAGCATCGTCATGGCGGCGGATCGGATAGCAGTTCTTATGCGCATCATGTTCATCCTTTCACAGCGCGCGACATACGCGACAAGATTTCTTCCAGAATTTCCGGCGAGGTGGCGAAATTCAGGCGTGCAAAATTATTCGTGTAGGAACTGAAATCACCGCCGGGGCTGAGCGCGACCTTTGCCTTGTCCAGGAAGAATTTTGCCGCTGAGCCGGGCAAATTCATTCCGCTGCAATCCAGCCAGGCGAAATAGGTCGCCTCGGGTGAAATATGCGAAACACCGGGCAATTCGTTTTGTACAAATTCGCTAACCCGGTGGCGGTTTGCATCCAGTTGCAGCAATATTTTATCCAGCGTCGATCCGCCAAATTTCCAGGCGGCCTCTGATCCAATGACGCTGAAGATGGAAGGCGTACCCAGAATGTGGGTATTGATCTGTTTGAAACGCGCCTGCAATTCAGCCGATCCGAAATGCGCCACCGCCAGCCGCAGCCCCGCAACATTCAACCCCTTGCTGGTTGAGGACAGCGTTATGGTGCGCGCGGCAATCTCGCCGCCCAGCGATGCAAATGGCGTGTATCGCGCGGGCGGATAGACAAAATCCATCTGCACTTCATCGGCGACCACGATCAGATCATGTGCAAGCGCGATATCGGCAATGGCGCGCAGTTCCTGCACCCCAAAGGCGCGCCCAGTTGGGTTATGCGGATTGCAAAGCAGCAGAAGCCGGGTGCGCCTGTCTATAACTTTTCGCAGTCCGTCCAGATCCAGTTCATAATGCGCATTGCCGCGCCGCAACGGGTTTTCGTCCAAGCGGCGATTGTTTTGTGCGACTACGGAAAGAAAGCCCGGATAAATCGGCGTTTGCACAATCACGCCATCGCCCGGCTCGCTGAACATCATCACCATGGCGTGCATGAGCTGCATCATGGTGCTGCCAACAAATATGCGTTCCGGTTCCGGGGTCCAGCCGTGACGCATGGTCATCCAGCCGCAAAAGGCCTTCGCCGCACGTTCGCTAAAGGCAAGCGGCGTATAGCCAAAATCGTCCGCGTCAATGACAGCGCGTAACGCCGCACGAATTTCCGGCGCCACGGGAAAATCCATATCGGCGATCCAGGCGGGTATGACATCGCCGCGATAGTGCGACCATTTCACGCCGTGCCGTGCGCGCAGCTGGCCTTCTGTCAAGAGCAAGTCAGACTGTGAGGGCATTGCTAATCCCCGAAAACCCGGCTGAAAATCCGGTCCACATGTTTGGTATGATAGCTAAGATCAAACAGTTCGGCCAATTGCTTTGCGGGTACGGCCCCGGTCACCTGTTTGTCGGATTTCAACAAGGCCAGAAAATCACCGCCCTCGCGCCAGACCTTCATGGCGTGTTTTTGAACGAGTTCATAGGCGTCCTCACGGCTGACACCGCCCTGTGTCAATGCCAGCAGCACACGCTGGGAATGCACCAGTCCGCCCAGGCGGTCGAGATTTTTTTTCATATTTTCAGGATAAACAATCAGCCTGTCGATCATGCCGGTCAGGCGCGCCAGCGCAAAATCCAGCGTAATGGTGGCGTCTGGCGCGATCATGCGTTCAACGCTGGAATGGGAAATATCGCGCTCATGCCATAGCGCCACATTTTCCATGGCGGGCAGGGCATAGCTGCGCACCATGCGCGCCAGGCCGGTAAGATTTTCCGACAGCACCGGATTGCGCTTGTGCGGCATGGCGCTGGAGCCTTTCTGGCCTTCGGAAAAAAATTCCTCCGCTTCCAGAACTTCCGTACGCTGCAAATGCCGTATTTCAGTGGCGATACGTTCAATTGAACTGGCGATAACGCCCAGCGTGGCGAAAAATTGCGCATGCCGGTCACGCGGAATGACCTGCGTTGAAACCGGCTCCACCGTTAAGCCCATGGCGGAAGCGACATGCGCCTCCACCCAGGGATCAATATTGGCGAAAGTGCCGACGGCGCCGGAAATGGCGCAGGTGGCGATTTCCTTTCGGGCCGCTTCCAGACGTTCGCTATTGCGCTTCATCTCCGCATAGGCCTGCGCCATTTTCAGGCCAAAGGTGGTCGGCTCGGCATGGATGCCGTGGCTGCGACCGATGCAAATCGTGTCCTTATGCTCATAGGCGCGCCGTTTCAGCGCAACGAGCAGGGCTTCAATATCCGCAAGCAGTATATCGCTGGCGCGCTTCAGTTGCACCGCCAGGCAGGTGTCCAGCACATCAGACGATGTCATGCCCTGATGCACAAAGCGCGCCTCCGGCCCAACATGCTCCGCCAGATTGGTCAGGAACGCGATCACATCGTGCTTGGTCTCGCGCTCGATTTCATCAATACGGTCCACCTCAAAATGACCGCGTTCCCATACCGCCTTTGCCGCCTCGCGGGGGATGATGCCAAGCTCCGCCATCGCGTCACATGCATGCGCCTCGATCTCGAACCAGATCCGGAATTTGGACTCCGGCTCCCATATGGCAACCATTTCGGGACGGGAATAACGTGCGATCATGGGGGTAATTTGCCTTTGTTATTAAATGTTAAATCAGGCCCAACTGTCGGAAGCTGGCGGTCTTGCCACGCCCGATCACAATATGGTCATGCACGGCGATTTTAAGCGGCCTGCCGGCTTCGATGATCTGTTTGGTCATTTCGATATCCGCGCGCGATGGGGTCGGGTCGCCGCTTGGGTGATTATGCACGAGAATGATCGCGGATGCGGAAAGATTCATCGCCCGCTTCATCACTTCACGCGGATAGACAGGGGTATGATCAACCGTGCCC
>Ga0073919_1000008_pt1 | contig 46131 bp, 39 predicted proteins | sample GWRWT3_25Nov14_FD_71202 | JGI IMG/M metagenome (GOLD analysis project Ga0073919, IMG submission 71202) | Sand microcosm microbial communities from a hyporheic zone in Columbia River, Washington, USA - GW-RW T3_25-Nov-14 | ecosystem: Engineered > Artificial ecosystem > Sand microcosm >... | reverse complement strand
GTTCGTCCTGCAGGTCGATGCCGCGCAGGAAGACACCGCACGGGCCGCCTGTCGGCTCGACCTCAATACCAGGAGCCAGGGCCAGATCAACGGCCCTAACGCCGCTCATCAACACAGTCTTCTGATAATCCACGGATTTTACTGTCGTGCTCATGGACGCTTCCTCTCCTGTTTGACGGTTACGGGCGATGGACGCGCCCACACTATATCACAAGACTAACCGGGCCGATAATCCCGGGTTCGGATAAACCAGAGGTTTATTCCGCCGCGCGGGCCGCGCGCGCTGCATCGCCTTCGTTCATATAGTCGCGCAGGGTTTGGCCCCTATATTCTTCACGGAACACGCCGCGCTTTTGCAGTTCCGGGATCAGCATTTCATTTATTCCGATAAAAAAGTCCGGCGCATAATAGGACGGCGTAATCTGGAAACCATCGCCGCCGCCTTCTTCCAGTAAATACACCATATGGTCCGCCACCTGCTCTGGCGTGCCGATCATCGGTCCGCTATCGCTGCCAGACAGATAGGAGGACGCAATCTGGCGCAGGGTAACTTTTGGATCGGCCTTTGTGTATATATCCAGCATCCCCTGAATGCCGGTAACCTGCAGATTCATGTCCGCGACCGGCAAATCAATATCCAGTTCATTCAGATTATAATTGAGGTGCCCCGACAAGAGGGACAGCGACGCTTCAATGGGAATGCGCGCCCGAATTTCCGCCTGCCGCGTTTTCGCCTCGGTTTCTGAATGGGCGACCAGCGGCTGCGCGCCCCACATTATCTTGATCGAGCGTGGATCGCGGCCATATTTTTCGGCGCGCCCGGCAATGTCATCGCAGAATGCGCGCATCTGCCTGGCGCCATTGGCGGCGGCAAAAATGCATTCCGCATGTTTGGCGGCGAATTCACGCCCGCGCTCCGACTGTCCGGCCTGAAACAGATAGGGGCGGCGTTGCGGCGACGGGATAACGGTCAATGGCCCCTGCACCTTATAATAAGGCCCGTCATGGTTGATCTTATGCACTTTTGCGGGATCGGCGAAAATGCCGTTTTCCATGTCCATCAGCAGGGCGTCATCTTCCCAGCTATTCCACAGCTTGTTACACACATCCATATAATCATCGGCGCGATCATAGCGTTCGTCATGGGGCGGTAAATTTTCCATGCCGAAATTTTTTGCCTCGGCGCTGGACGCAGACGTCACGATGTTCCAGCCGATGCGCCCCTTGGTGATATGATCGAGCGTCGACAATTTGCGCGCCAGCATGTAGGGCGGATAAAATGTCGTTGACATGGTCATGGCGAAGCCAAGCTTTCTGGTCACCGCCGCCATATAGGGCACCAGGCATACCGGGTCCGAAGTGGGAAATTGAATCCCGTAGCGCACCGTGGCGTCGTTGCTGGAGAAGCCCCAGCCATCGGCAAAGAAAAACATATCCATCTTGCCGCGCTCCAGGGTCTGCGCGATCTCGGTCCAGTATTCGATTTCAGTCCATTGGTGACGGATTTTCTCGCGCGGATAAACCCATGACATGATCATGTGCGGCGCGGGGCAATACAGCATGAACCCTGTCAGATGCATCTGCTTGTTCATGGCGTATACCCCGCGTGCAGCATGATTTAATTAGGGCGGTAAAATGGTGCCGCATCACCATTTATGGTCACCCGCAACATGGTGCGCGTCTGCGGAAAATAATCTGCGATGGCGCGGTGCTGTGTGCTGCGATTATCCCAGAACGCAATCGAGTTCACCTGCCATTTGAAGCGGACATGAAACTCCGGCGTTTCAATATGCCGGTACAGGAAATCAAGAACAGCGCGGCTTTCCTTGGGTTTCATACCAACAATATGCGTCGTAAACGAGCTGTTCACATAAATTCCCTGGCGCCCGGAAATAGGATGTGTACGGATCACCGGATGCACGGCGCTGGGGCGTTTGTCATTTTCGTGCTTGGGCGGGCCGAACAGGTGCAGGCTGCCATGATGCGCCTCAAGACCAGACAGGAAATGCTGCATCTTGTCAGACAGTGCGTCATAGGCTGCATGCATGCTGGCGAACATGGTGTCGCCGCCAGTTTCCGGCAGAACCTTCGCCAGCAGGATAGCACCCATATTGGGGATGGGGTCGCAGGACACATCCGAATGCCAGCCATTGGCGGAATATTGCTTTTTGGCGTCCGAATGCAGCGGCAGAATTTCCGGATGCCCGGGAATGCCGCCCATCGCCGGATGGATATGCAGGGTGCCGAAACGCCGCCCGAAATCCTTGTGCTGCTCCGGGGTTATGTCCTGATCGCGGAAGAAAATCACCTGGTTTTCCACCAGCGCGTCATGCACTTCCTGAAACGTCTGGTTGCCCAGCGGTTTAGAGAGGTCAATGCCGCTGATTTCCGCGCCAAGCGCCCCCGCCAGTTTTTCTACTTTTATGGTTTCATAGTGCATCCTGTTTCCTCGCTCTGTTCCCGGTGGGCAGTTAAGTCAGCTTCCGCGTTCCCGGCTGATGATTCAATGTTGACAATTCAAGTGTCATTGGCATAATTATCATTATGCTAAATGTAGGTGTCAATATAAATTATAGTCTTATAAATCGTAGCTTTCTTGTTACCCCCTCCAAAGGATGAACGCGCAAGATGCAAAAAGCCACACAGCTTAACTCGCCGGCGGACTGGCAGGCGGCGGATTTTGAACAGGGTGAAGACTGGATCGACCAACTGACCGGCGCTGATGTGGCGGAGCTGGACGCAGCGCTGCATTACGCCAAAAGCAGGGGACTGACCGGAACGGCATTGACGCGCGAGGATTTTCCCCTGCCGCGCCTTGCCGGGCGCCTGGAGCAAGTGCTTGACACGCTGATCAATGGCCGGGGCTTTGCCTTGCTGCGCGGATTTCCGGCGCGCGACTATTCGAAAGAGGATGCGGGCACAATATTCTGGGGCATTGGAACATATCTGGGCAGCCCCTGGCCGCAAAATGCGCGCGGCGATCTGCTGGGCGATGTCCGCGACACCGGGCGCAGCATAATGGATACGGATGTGCGCGGCTATCAGACCCGCGTTCATCTGCCTTTCCATACCGACGGTTCTGACTTTGTCGGGCTGATGTGTTTGCGCACCGCCAGGCAAGGCGGGATTAGCAGCATTGTCAGTTCCGTTGCCTGCCATAACGCTTTGGCGCGCACCCGCCCGGATCTGCTGGCACGCCTGTATGAAGAGTTTTATATCGACTGGCGCGAAGAACAGCCGGCGGGCGCACTACCCTATTATACCATGCCCGTATTCACCCGGCATGACGGACGGCTGTTCAACCGCTATGTGCGCGGTTATATCGATTCTGCGCAGCGCTTCGCAGAACTGCCCCGGTTAACGGCGCTGGAGCGCGAGGCGCTGGACGCGCTGGACGCGTTAACCGTCAGCAGGGAATTCCGTCTGGACATGGACCTGCAGCCGGGCGACATGCAGTTTGTGAACAATTATGTGATCTTTCATTCGCGTACGGAATATGTCGATCATGACGCCGAAGATGAAAAGCGGCACATGAAGCGGCTATGGCTGGCGACTGACCGTATTGCCAGCAGACCGGCTGCGTTCATAGGGCGTGGATATGATCACGGGTTTCAGAGACAGCAGCGTTCCGGTAATCAAGCCGGGGCATGACAGTTTGTTGGGTGTAGCAAGAAAAAACTCTACATGATTCCATTTGCGCGAAACAGGCTTTGCCCCATTAGTGTTCATTGATAGCTATCCATCTGTTTTATTTCGGCCAGGACATATTGCGCGCGTCAGCCGCCCGGTCCGTTGTTCCGCAAATCCGGCCGCCACCTTCTGTAAGTTTACTATTACCCGATCCGCATCCATAACCTTGTTCTCAGCCGTAAAATAAATCTTCCCAATCCGCCTGTCATACTTTGACACGTCTAGCATATTGTCAATTATATTATAAAGTTGTTACCTTGTTCCCACTGCGGTGGGCGGGTTATATGCCGCTTCGTTCTTTGGCTTAAAATTGAGGGTAATGCTTGGATGTTTCTTGCCATCTGCGGAGTATTCAGGGCAAGTTCACGCTTAAACTTAGCGTTTTGATAAACGGACTTAATGGCGGAGAGGTCGGCGCGGCCCTCGCCGTATAACATGAGGGCGGATTTGGAGCAGCTATGGCAAAACAAGAGATCAGCGTTGGAATCATGGGGGCAGGATTAAGCGGCATCCTTATGGGGATCCGGCTCAAGCAAGCTGGCATCGATAATTTTGTGATTTACGAAAAGGCGGATGATGTTGGGGGCACCTGGAAACACAATACCTATCCGGGCTTGCATTGCGATGTTCCCTCGCATCTGTACAGCTATTCGTTCGAACCCAATCCGGATTGGAGCCTGCCGTTTGCCGGTCAGGCTGAAATCCAGGCCTATTTGCGCCACTGCGCGGAGAAATACGGGCTTCTGAAACATTTGCGGTTTGGGGTCTGTGTCGAAACTGCGCATTATCAGAACGCGAGCGGATTATGGCAACTCGAACTGGCGGACGGTGAAACGATTACGCACCGCGTACTGGTTGCGGCGACGGGCGGATTAACGGCTCCCAACTTTCCGCGCATCGGCGGACTGGATGTTTTCAAGGGGCCGCTCTGGCATTCCGGCGCCTGGCGGCATGGGTTTGATTTTACCGGCAAGCGCGTGGCCGTGATCGGCAGCGCTGCAAGCGCGGTACAGGTCATACCCCATGTAGCCAAAACCGCCGCAGAGCTGTTTGTGTTTCAGCGCGATCCAAACTGGGTGATGCCGCGCAATAATAAACCGTATACGGATGAAATGAAGGCTGCATTCCGCGATCCTGAAACCGGTGCGCTTGCGCGGCATCGCCGCTTGCTGTACCGGAATATGCTGCGCTGGTATCAGGCGTTCAAGCGCGATCCCAAAGCCATTGCCGCCATGCGCCATATATCGCTCAGGCATATGAAATCGGCGATATCAGACCCGGCGCTGATCGCCACACTTACGCCGGCCTATGATCCCGGCTGCAAGCGGCTGCTTGTCTCGGATGATTATTATCCCGCGCTCGCCAGGCCAACGACGCATGTGATCCCGCATGGCGTGGCAAAGCTGACTGAGACCAGCGTTGTCGCCACGGATGGAACGCAAACACAGGTGGACGTGGCGATCTTCTGCACCGGCTATAAAGGTGGCGGGCGCGAAGATGGAAGTCCGGCGGTCGAGATATTGGGACGTGACGGCGTGCCGCTTTCGCGGGCCCTGCGCAAAAACCCCGAAGCCTATCGTGGCGTGGCGATACCGGGTTTCCCGAATTATTTCACGATTGTCGGGATCAACGGCGCGGTTGCCTATACGTCGCTGTTTTATTCCTCCGAAGTGCAGACGGATTATATTCTGAAATGGGTTCAGCAAATTGGACAAAAGAATCTGCGTTCCACTGAGGTTCGGACCGAACCCACGCGGGCCTATAATGAGCAAATTCAGGGCGAATTACAGAAAATGAGCTGGTCTGCCGGGTGCACGAATTTCTATCTCGATCCTACCGGCCGGAATGTTTCGTTCTATCCCGGCACCCTTGGCCGCATGCGCCGGGAACTTCGTGATCTGTTGCCTGAAGATTATGTTGTGGAGCATTCTGCAAACTGAGCAAGCCTGGAAGGTAACCGGGCCAGCGGCGCCTTATCGCATCAAGGATTGCTGGCGTAAACTATGCCGCTGGGGCTATATTCATTTAATTTTAGGCCGTTTTTTGATCTGATTTAACCAGATCCCTCGCATCTCTTCGTCTCCCCTCTCCGGCTCTCCCCATTTCAGGGGGAGGAAGAAATTGCGTCTGGCGTCCCCTGCCCTTGGAAAGGGGAGGGTAGGGAGGGGATCACGCGGTGATAGCGTTCGGATTCCCTTCGCCGCTCCAGTCACCCCAAACAAATGCGCTCGGAGCAGGGGGCGTCCATTGAAACCGTTGTTGGGTTTCAATGGACAAAGTGTGATTTACTCTTAATCGCGACGCGGACGGCGTTCCCTGCCGCCGCCGCCGCCGCCGCTGCCGCCGCCGCCAGCAGGGCGGTCGCGGGGTTCGACGCCGGGAATTTCCTCGCCGGTTTCCTGATTGACATAGCGCATCGAAAGCCGGGTTTTGCCGCGATCATCCGATCCCAGATATTTCACCCAGACGGTGTCACCTTCCTTGATCATGTCGGAAACTTTTTCGACACGGCCTTCGGATAATTCCGAGACATGCACCAGGCCGTCTTTCTTGCCGATGAAGTTCACGAAGGCGCCAAAATCAAGAACCTTGACGACCTTGCCCTGATAGATGCCGCCGGGTTCGGCTTCCGCCACGATGTCCTGAATCATGGACAACGCCTTTTTCACGCTTTCTTCATCGGGCGAGGCGATCTTGATGATGCCTTCGTCATTGATGTCCACCTTCGCGCCGGATTCTGCAACGATGCCCTGAATCACTTTGCCGCCCGAACCGATCACTTCACGGATTTTTTCAACCGGGATGGTGATGGTGGTGATGCGCGGCGCATTGGCGTTCAGATTGCCGCGCGAAACGGTCATGGCTTTCGCCATTTCACCCAGAATATGCAGGCGTCCGCCCTTGGCCTGGCCAAGTGCGATCTGCATGATTTCTTCGGTGATGCCGGTGATCTTGATGTCCATCTGCAATGAGGTGACACCCATTTCCGTGCCTGCAACCTTGAAGTCCATGTCGCCCAGATGATCTTCATCGCCCAGAATGTCGGACAGCACGGCGAAACGTTCGCCCTCTTTGATCAGGCCCATGGCGATACCCGCAACCGGGCGCGTAATTGGCACACCCGCATCCATCAGCGACAGCGAAGCGCCGCATACGCTGGCCATCGAGGACGAGCCGTTGGATTCGGTAATTTCCGACACCACGCGAATGGTGTAGGGGAAGTTTTCATACAGCGGCAATACTGCGCGCACCGCCCGCCAGGCCAGTTTGCCATGGCCAACCTCGCGCCGTCCGGTAAAACCAAAGCGGCCGGTTTCACCCACCGAATAGGGGGGGAAATTGTAGTGCAACAGGAAACGTTCCTTATACGAACCATGCAGCGCATCGACCCATTGTTCATCCTCGCCGGTGCCCAGCGTGGTGATCACCAGCGCCTGGGTTTCGCCGCGCGTGAACAGGGCCGCGCCATGGGTGCGCGGTAGCACGCCAACCTCGGCCATGATCGGCCGCACATCGGCAAGGCCGCGTCCATCAATACGCTTTTTGGTGTCGAGAATATTGCCCCGCACCACATCTTTTTCCAGCTTCTTGAACTGTTCGCCCACGCCGGGTTCCAGATGCAGGCCAATTTCTTCAAGGCCCGCCAGCACTGCTTTCTTCACCGACGCAACCTTGTCCTGACGCAGCAGTTTGCTGACTTCGGTATAGGCGCTGCGCAGCAGATTTTCACCAATCTCACGCACCTTGTGCCCAAGACTATCATCGTGTGACGCCTTGGCCAGTTCCCAGGGTTCCTTGGCGGCTTTTTCCGCCAGATCAATGATCGCGCCGATCACAGCCTGCATTTCGCGATGGCCAAACATCACGGCGCCCAGCATGACTTCTTCGGAAAGCTCCTTGGCTTCTGATTCCACCATCAGCACGGCGTCATGCGTGCCGGCCACCACCAGATCAAGCTGGCCATCCTTGATGTCATCGATCAGCGGGTTCAGAACATATTCGCCATTCTTGTAACCCACGCGACAGCCGCCAATCGGACCCATGAACGGAATGCCGGAAATGGTCAGCGCCGCCGACGCCGCAATCAACGCCACGATATCGGGATCATTTTCCATGTCGTGGCTCAGCACGGTGCAGATGACCTGCGTTTCGTTGCGAAAACCATCGACGAACAGCGGACGGATCGGACGGTCGATCAGGCGCGATGTAAGGGTTTCTTTTTCCGTCGGGCGTCCTTCGCGTTTGAAAAAGCCGCCGGGAATTTTACCCGCCGCATAGGTGCGCTCGACGTAATCACAGGTCAGCGGAAAGAAATCGATGCCAGCGCGCGGCGCGCGTGCAGCAACCACGGTGGCCAGCACGCTGCTTTCGCCATATTGCACCAGAACCGCGCCATCGGCCTGACGGGCGATCCGGCCAGTTTCAAAACTCAACTTACGCCCGCCCCACATGATTTCTTTGCGGTGGATTTCAAACATTCTTCTTCTTCCTTATCATCTATATGACGTTCCGGCCCCTTGGCCGGAACGTAGCCGCCAAATCAGATTAGCGGCGCAAGCCAAGGCGTTGAATCAGGGTCGCATAGCGCGGCTGATCTTCACGTTTGACATAGTCCAGCAGCTTACGGCGCAGATTGACCATCTTGATCAAACCACGGCGTGAATGGTTATCATGTTTGTGGTCTTTGAAGTGCATGGTCAGATTGTTGATTCGTTCGGTCAACAGCGCGACTTGCACGTCGGGGGAACCGGTATCACCGGCTTTGCGGGCATACTCGGCCATCAGCGCCTGTTTGCGCTCAGGTGTAATCGACATCGGATTTTATAACTCCTGTTGGAATGTTGAAAATACGCACCGGCCTGAATTCCCCGGCCTCAATAAACCCAAGAGCCACGGCTTTACCGCGAATCCTGGCGCATATCAGGGCGTCGGGGGAAGTAAACTGGCCGTTACGCGCCAGAATCGGCTGCCCGCGTTTCAAACGGGTTGCATCACTTCCGGTAATGGCCATCGCCGGGATGTCGTCCAGCGGGGTCTCAACCGGCAGCAAATGCTCCGACAGGGAGGGGTTATGAACCAATTGTTCCAGCTTTTCCAGCGAAATCGCATTGGCTTCGCAGAACGGACCCACCCGCAACCGGCGTATATCGCGGGCATGCGCGGCGCTGCCCAGCCGCAGGCCCAGATCGCGGGCCAGCGAGCGGACATAGGTGCCTTTGCCGCAAATCAGTTCAAAAATGGCGTTATCTGCGTCCTGTAGCGCCAGCAGGCGAAATGCAATGACGGATACCGGGCGCGGCTTCAGTTCAAACTCCTCCCCGGCTCTGGCCAGATCATAGGCCCGGGCGCCCGCCAGCTTGATGGCCGAAAAGCGCGGCGGCAATTGCATGATTTCCCCGGTGAATTCTGGCAGGGCCGCGCGGATCGCCGCCTCATCCGGGCGCACGTCGCTGGTGGCGATGGCATGCCCCTCGGCGTCATCCGTGCTGGTTTGTTCGCCCCAGCGCACAGTAAAGCGATAGGTTTTCTGCGTATCCACCGCATAGGGAATGGTCTTGGTGGCCTCGCCCAGGGCAATCGCCAGAATGCCGCTGGCCAGCGGATCAAGCGTCCCGGCATGCCCGGCCTTTTGCGCATCAAAAGCATAGCGCACCTTGCCCACAACCTGGGTCGAGGTGACGCCCACCGGCTTGTCTACACAGACCCAGCCATTGACCGGCTTTCCCTTTTTACTGCCTCGCCTGCCCATTATTTTTCCAGATCCCGCGCAACGGGTTTGGAGCGCAGCAGGCGGTCCAGCGCATCGGCCGCATCGAAACTGTCGTCAGTCGCAAAACGCAGTTCCGGCGTATGGCGGATGGTGATTTCCCGGCCCAGCCGTCCGCGCAGAAATCCCGCTGAACGGTTTAGCGCGGCAATGACTTTTTTAGAGGTTTCCACATCCCCCGCCAGCGGCCGGGCATAGACCAGCGCCTGTTTCATATCGGGGCTGACCTGCACCTGGGTCACGGTGATCGAGCGCCCCGCGAGATCGGGGTCGCGCACCTCATCGCGCATCAGAATTTCGGACAGCCGGTGACGAATTTCCTCGCCAACGCGCAATTGGCGCTGCGAACGCTCGCGCGCCGGGGGCCGCCCGGTTTGACGGCCAGTGCCGCCGCGTGATGCAGACATGATTGCCTCGGTTATAACTGGTGAGCACGGATCAAAGCGTACGCGCGATATGCTCGACTTCAAAGCATTCGATGATGTCGCCCACACGAAGATCCTGGAAGTTTTCAAACGCCATGCCGCATTCGGTGCCGGCGTGAACCTCCTTCACTTCGTCCTTGAAGCGCCGCAGGCTGGACAGTGAACCGTCATGCAGCACAACATTGTCGCGGATGACGCGCACACCCGCGCCGCGCCGCACCACGCCTTCGGTGACCAGCCCGCCTGCCGCCTTGCCCATTTTTGATACTTTGAAAACATCCAGAACCCGCGCATTGCCCAGCATGGTTTCGCGGCGTTCCGGCACCAGCATGCCGGACATGACATTGCGCACATCGTCGATCAGATCGTAAATGATGTTGTAGTAACGAATCTCAACCCGTGATGAATCAGACAGTTCCTTGGCCTGACTGTTTGCGCGCACGTTAAAGCCGAACACCGGGGCGTGCGATGCCGCCGCCAGGCTAACGTCAGATTCTGTGATCGCGCCTACGCCGGCATGTAATATCCGTATACGGACTTCTTCGGTGGAAATCTTGTTGAGCGACGCCTGAATGGCTTCGACGGAACCCTGCACATCGCCTTTCAGGACAATTGGCATTTCCTTGATGGCGGCGCGCTTCAGTTGCTCAAACACATCTTCCAGAGAGGCGCTGGGCGCGGCGGTTGTGCGCAATTGCGTCTGCCTGCGCTGGCGGAAGGCGCTTACTTCGCGCGCGCGGCTTTCGCTATCGACAACAATCACATCGTCACCGGCGTTTGGCACGCTTTGCAGTCCCAGAACTTCAACAGGGGTGGATGGACCTGCTTCCTGCAATATCCGTCCATGTTCATCGGCCAGGGCGCGCACCCGCCCCATTTCCGCACCGGCGACCAGAATATCACCACGCCGCAATGTGCCGCCCTTGACCAGCACCGTCGCGACAGGACCGCGGCCTTTGTCCAGCCTGGCTTCGATGATGACGCCGTGGGCGCTGCGTTTTGGATTGGCCCTGAGATCAAGCAGTTCCGCCTGTAACAAAATTGCTTCCAGAAGCTTGTCGAGATTTGTGCCTTTCAGTGCGGACACCTCAATGGAAAGCACCTCGCCGCCCAGTTGTTCGGTAAAAATTTCATAGGACAGCAGTTCCTGGCGCACCTTGTCAGGATTGGCATCATGTTTATCAATCTTATTAATGGCCACAATCACGGGCACATTGGCGGCCTTGGCGTGATGGATGGCCTCAACTGTTTGCGGCATGACGCTGTCGTCGGCGGCAACCACCAGCACGACAATGTCGGTGGCGCTGGCGCCGCGCGCGCGCATGGCGGTAAAGGCTTCATGGCCCGGCGTATCGATGAAGGTGATTTTTTGACCACCGGGAATTTCGACCTGATAGGCCCCGATATGCTGGGTAATGCCGCCTTTTTCGCCGGATACCACATTGGTTTTGCGCAATGCGTCCAGCAGCGATGTCTTGCCATGATCGACATGGCCCATGACGGTGACGACAGGCGGACGGGTCACCAAATCAGCTTCGTCGTCCTGCTGAATATCCAGGCCGATTTCGACGTCGGATTCGGCGACAAGCCTGGCAATGTGGCCCATTTCCTCAACGACCAATTGCGCCGTTCCAGGTTCCAGGATCGTGTCCATGTTGGCGGTTTCGCCCATGGCGCGCAGGGTGCGCAGCACTTCATTGCCCCGCACCGCCATGCGATTGGCAAGGTCGGTCACGGAAATTGCTTCAGGGATCACGACGTCACGAATAATTCTGTGCTCGCGGCCGCCAGATTTTGCGGCATAGCGTTCGCGCTCGCGTGCACGGCGGATCGACGCCAGCGAGCGTTGCCGTTCGCCCAGATCATCATCAAGGGCTGCCTGAATGGTCAAACGGCCGGCACGGCGGCGAGGTTCGTCGCGTGTCCGGGCAGGGGCCTTGGGCAAAGCGAGCTTGCGCTTGCCGCGCGCACCTTTGGCGCCTTCTTCTTCTTCTTCTTCCGGCGCGATGGTGGCGGTTTTGATTTCTTCTTTTTTACGTGTGGTGTCCGGTTTGCCGGATGGTTCCGCCGGGATGACAGTCTTTTCCGGTTCCTGAACGGCAGGGGGCTCAACCAAAGCTTCCACCGGCGGCGCGAGTGCAGCGGCTTCTGCCGCCGCCTGAGCCATCAACGCTTCTGTGCGGCGGCGTTCTGCATCTGCTGCGGCGCTAATGGCTTCGCTTTCTCTGGATTCTGCCAGCGCACGTTCACGCGCCGCACGCTCGTCTTCCGTCAGGGTGCGCAGAACCTGCCGACCCTTTCCGGTTTGCATGGGGCGGCGCTCAGTTTTCTCCGGGACAGGTTTGACTACTATCGTCGGTTGGGCCTGCCTGGCTACCGTTGCACGGGCAGCTTCTACTGGCGCGGACGTGGCGGCGACTTGGGCCTGTATGGTTGGCGCCGACACTTCCTGTTTTACGGCCTCGGGGGCTTCGTCATCTTCTTTCAGGTTCAATGTGCGCTTGCGCTTGTGCTCCACAACCACGGCCTTGGTCCGGCCATGGGAAAAGCTTTGGCGAACCTGACCGGCGCCAACAGTCTTTTTCAGACTAAGTGTACGCTTGGCGCCTGCGCCAAGTTCTGTATCACCGGAATCTTTCGACTCACTCATTACAACCCTTTACCTCGTTTCCACGCAATATATCAGGCGCGGCGCCTTCAACCATCAAACCGGCCTGTAAACCCGGATTTTTCGTAAACAGGATACTGGCGGGCCTCATATCCCGTCTGCCCTGATAATTCGGCCAACAGTATGATTCAGTTCAATTTTCCGCGAAAGCCCAACAAACGGCCCGCTTCCATAACGAACCGGTCCGCCAACCGTCCCTGTGCGATGGCAGCATGTATCACATTATCGCGGCCAAAAGCCAAACTCAATTCCGTCCCATTTAGCCAACTGACATAAAAGATGTCCGGATTTACGGCTTTTGCCAGACGTAACAGTTTTGCCGCGCCATCTTCCGCCCCGTCGCTGGCGGCGATCAGCACCCCGATTTTCCCGTTTCTGGCCTGCGCCTCGACTTTTTCCCGACCGGTAATCGCCACCCCTGCCTTGCGGGCAATCCCCAGCAGCTGCATCGTGCGGCGCAGTAACAGCGCTGCAATCTGATCACCCAGGTCGGGTGGCAAATTAATCTGCCGCCGTGCCGCACGCGAAAATCCTTTGCCAGCCACGGCCTTGTCCAGCGCGTCCCGATTGGCGGTTACCCATATTCCGCGTCCAGGCAGTTCCGCCGCCAGATCGGGCGTCAAAACCCCGTCCGGGGACAGGACAAACCGGATCAGCCGTTCTGGCGGCAGGCTTTCGCCGGTTGCAATGCACCGCCGCAGCGGACCATTTTCATCGGCGTCCCGTCTAGTTGCCTTCTTTGGCAGCGTCTTCATCGGCAAACCAGTGGGCGCGTGCGGCCATGATAATCGCATTGGCCTGATCTTCGGACAGATCGAATCCGTTCAATATGCCCGGCGTGCGTTTTTTAATGCCATCGACAGTGTCCGTAAACCCGATCAGCTCATCGCTGGACAAATCCGCCAGGTCATCAAGGCTTTTGACGCCGGCCTTGCCCAGCGTTACCAGCATTGCCGGTGTCAGCCCTTCAAGTGCGGCAATTTCGTCGGAAACGCCAAGATTGCGGCGTTCCGTGTCCGCCTTGGTCTGTTCCGTGTCCAGGAATTCGCGGGCGCGGTTTTGCAGCTCTTCCGCCATATCCTCGTCAAAGCCTTCGATGCTGACCAGTTCATCCAGCGGCACATAGGCCACCTCTTCCATGCTGGTAAAGCCTTCGGTGGCCAGCAACTGGGCAACCACTTCATCCACATCCAGGCCGTTCGTGAACAGTTCGGTACGCTCGGAAAACTCTTTCTGGCGGCGTTCGGATTCTTCCGAATTGGTCAGAATATCGATTTCCCATCCGGTCAGTTGCGACGCCAGTCGCACATTCTGTCCACGACGGCCGATGGCGAGGCTAAGCTGATCATCGGGCACCACCACTTCGATGCGTTTCAGATCTTCGTCGAGCACCACTTTCATCACTTCGGCCGGGGCCAGCGCGTTCACGATGAACGAGGCATGGTCGGGGTTCCATTGAATGATGTCGATTTTTTCGCCCTGTAATTCATTGACCACGGCTTGAACGCGCGAGCCGCGCATACCAACGCAGGCGCCAACCGGATCGATCGATGAATCGTTCGACACTACGGCGATTTTGGCGCGGCTGCCGGGGTCACGCGCAACCGCCTTGATCTCAATAATGCCGTCATAAATTTCCGGCACTTCCTGTCCGAACAGCAGCGCCATGAAGCGGGGATGGGTGCGCGACAGAAAAATCTGCGGCCCCTTGGCTTCGCTGCGCACATCGAAAATAAAGGCGCGGATGCGGTCGCCGTTTCGGAAATTTTCACGCGGCAATAATTCGTCGCGGCGGCAAATGGCTTCGGCCCGGCCAAGATCGACGATCACATTGCCATATTCAACGCGCTTGACGATGCCATTGATGATTTCGCCAATACGGTCTTTATATTCTTCAAACTGGCGCAGGCGTTCGGCATCACGCACCTTCTGCACGATCACCTGTTTGGCGGTTTGTGCAGCGATACGGCCAAATTCCAACGGCGGCAGCTCTTCGGAAATAAAATCGCCGATTTCCGCGGAAGGGTTACGGCGGCGTGCATCAACAAGGGCAATTTCGCGCGCCAGCACTTCGGGCTGCTCAACAACTTCAAGCAGCCGGTGCAAACGGATATCGCCGGTTTTGCGGTCTATTTCGACGCGAATTTCATTTTCCGCGCCATAACGTGATTTGGCGGCCTTCTGGATCGCCTCTTCCATCGCGACCAGCACAACGTCCTGGTCGATGCTCTTTTCCCGCGCCACCGCGTCTGCGATCTGCAACAATTCAAGCCTGTTTGCACTTACTGCCGCACCAGCCATTTTCTGCTCCCTAAGATTCTTCCGCGAAATCCGTCTGCGGTTTGCGTTTCAAACTTTCCGCAATCAGTGCATCTGTCAGCACCAGTTGCGCTTTGGTAATCTGCGCCAGCGGAATTTCCACGCAATCGCCTGCATCCGGAACCAGCCGCAGCACATCTTCCGCCGGTCCCGTCAATCCGGCAAGCTGGCCACGAAAGCGGCGCTGGCCCTGTACCGGCGGCGCGACTTCCAGTTTCGCCAGATGCCCGGTATAGCGGGCGAAATCCTTCGGCCGGGTCAGCGGCCGGTCAATTCCGGGGGACGACACTTCCAGCACATATTCATCCGAAATCGGGTCTTCCACGTCCAGCAGGGCGGAGACCGTCCGGCTAAGCTCGGCGCAATCCTCGACGCTCATCTCGCCATTTTCCCGCTCGGCCATGATCTGCAATACTGGCCGCGTGCCGCCGCCATAGCGGATACGCACCAACTCAAACCCCAACGCTTGCGCAGTGGGCGCAAGTATCGCCTCAATCCGGCTGATCAGATCCATTTGCCCGGTAAGGGTCATGTTTTGGATAGGCCCTGGAACGAAAAAGTGGGCTCGCGGCCCACTCAAAAACATCAAATTGTCGCTGCATCATAGCGAAATCCGGGGCGGGTTCAAGCAAATTCGTTCTTGCCACACTGTACGGGAGCCACCGGCCAAACTGTATCAGTGGCGGCTGCGCGTCATTAATATGGTGGGCGGCGTTTTTTTAGAGCATAATGCGTCTACATTAATATACCCTGTCGGCAGCGTGATTCCGTGCCTGTTGCGGGAAGCCAGGGGTGGAACACGGGCCTTTTCTGGTGAATTCATCCCCGCTACAAATACGGGGCGACGCTGCGAGCTGGCAGTTCAACCCGCACACAAATTATTCTTGGAGCGACCGAGCATGAACAAACGCTACAGCAAGGCAGACGCCCCCCCGGGCAAGTTTGGCTTCACCGACGAACAGTTGGCCGAAAAGCCCACCGTATTCCGTAATGATCTGTTCAAGGGCAAGCGTGTGCTGGTGTCGGGCGCGGGCAGCGGCATCGGCAAGGCGACCGCCTATCTGTTCGCGCGGCTGGGCGCCGATCTGGTGATTTGCGGGCGCAACGAAGAACGCCTGGCGGTTACAGAACACTGGCTGAAAAAATTTGGTGCGAAGGTGGAAACCCATTCCCTTTCGATCCGCGACCATGACGCGGTGGCGGCAATGATCGACACGGCCTATGCCAATGGCGGCATCGACTATCAGATCAACAATGCGGGCGGGCAGTTTTCGCAAAAGGCCATCGACTATTCCGTCAAGGGCTGGAACGCGGTCATTGACACCAATCTGAACGGCACCTGGTACATGATGCAGAACCTGGCGCGCAACTGGCGCGCATCGGGAAAGCCCGGCCACATCATCAATATTGTCGCCGACATATGGCGCGGCATGCCGGATGCAGCCCATACCTGTGCGGCGCGCGCGGGCGTTGTCTATCTGTCAAAAACTGTCGCGGTGGAATGGGCCGAACATAATATCCAGGTCAATTGCATTGCGCCCGGCGCGGTGGAAACCGAAGGCTTTGGCAATTACCCTCCCGAGGCATCGGCAACCTTTGCACAGGCCAATCCGATGATGCATGTGGGCGAATCCCACGACATCGCCGAAGCCTGCGCCTATCTGGCGGCCCCGTCGGGCAAGTTCATCACCGGCGAAGTGATCACCGTCGATGGCGGCCAGCAACTCTGGAGCGATCTGTGGCTGTACGGCAAACCGGATTATTTCAAGACGGGGGGGTAGCTGGTTCAAATGTGATGCAGCGTCCCGGACGCGTCATTGCAGGGCGATCTGGTCGTTTCCAAAAAAAAGTTCGAGCGAGACATTATCACCAATAATTTTCAGTGATTTGCTGGCTTTTTTCGACATGGGTATTTTATTTTTTATACAATAACTTACCAGCACTGCGCCCAAATTCGCAACGGAGATAACTATGTTTCTTTCTGCATCCCTATTATAGCTGGTAAATTTTAGAACTATATTGCTCTTATCATCAGGGTCAACAGATGCGACAGTAATGACTCCTTCTGGAAGCTTTGGAATGTTTGGTGAGTTAAAAAAATTAATCGCGTTCATGAGTTCTTCATTTGAAAACACAATCCGCCGCATTTCCGTTGGCATATTTATACTCCGTACTAAACGCTATTGATTCAGGTTGAATCGCCGACTCACCCGCCATGCCACGCCGCAGTGCGCCTCAATCTAATCCCGGAACGCCCTACCGCCCGGAAATATCACTTTCCGGATTGGCGCTGATATGGTGAATGGCCAGATCAGCGCCACTGAATTCGTCTTCTTCGTCGAGCCTTATGCCCATCACCGCCTTTAATGCTCCGTAGACAACGAAACCAGCAATCCCGGCATAGGCGGCGCCCGCCAGCGATCCAACCAGTTGCGACATGAAGCCGACGCCGCCCATGCCCCCCATGGCCTCGACGCCGAAAATGCCGCAGGCAATGCCGCCCCACAAGCCGCACAGCCCATGCAGCGGCCATACGCCCAGCACATCGTCGATCTTCCAGCGGTTATGGCAAAGCTGGAACACCACCACGAAAATCACCCCGGCAATTGCCCCGGTGGCCAGCGCGCCGATGGGATGAAACACATTGGAACCCGCGCATACGGCCACCAGCCCGGCCAGCGCGCCATTATGGACAAAGCCCGGATCGTTTCTGCCCACGATCAACGCCGCAATAATGCCGCCCACCATTGCCAGCAGCGAGTTCACCGCGACCAGGCCGTTGACGCTGGCCAGCGTCTGCGCGCTCATCACATTAAATCCGAACCAGCCGACGCACAGCATCCACGAACCCAGCGCCAGATAGGGAATGTTTGAAGGCGCAATGCCCATCGGCTTGCCCGCCGCCGTGTAGCGCCCGCGCCGCACGCCAAGCATGATGACCGCACCCAGCGCGATCCAGCCGCCCACCGCATGCACCACTACGGAACCCGCGAAATCGTTAAAGCGATAGCCGAAGCTGGCCTGAATCCAGTCCTGAAAACCAAAGCGCGTGCCCCACACCATGCCTTCGAACAGCGGATAGACCAGCGCCACAATGATAGCGCTGGCCAGCACCTGCGGCCAGAATTTCATGCGCTCCGCAATGCCGCCCGAAATGATGGCGGGGATGGCGGCGGCAAAGGTCAGCAGGAAGAAAAACTTCACCAGATCATAGCCGCTGGCCGCGAACTTATAGCCTTCGGCTTGTGCGGCGCCGGTCAGCACCTGCGCGCTGGTCAGGAAATCAATGCCGTAGGCGACCGAATAGCCGACAAAGAAATACACCACCGTCGAGACCGCAAAATCGACCAAAATTTTGACCAGCGCATTAACCTGGTTCTTGTAACGCACCGTGCCTGCTTCCAGAAAGGCAAAGCCGCCATGCATGGCGAATACGAGGATTGCCCCCATCAGAATGAAGAAAACATCCGCACCAATTGATGCGCTGGTTTGTGTCGTGTCCATAAGCGTCCCCCGCCCTGAAATTTCTTGTTTGTCCGGCCCCTTCCGTGTCATTGCCACGGGGCTTCGCTCCTCGCAATGCCGCGGAGACAGTTGCGATTCAATTCGCACAGAGATGCAGTCTTACCCGGAAAAACGCTCAATGAATAGGCATTTTGCACTGTAACGGTTTTCGAATAGGTTGGCGCATCATCCGATTCACACGCCTCCGGGGCTGTCAGGAAAACATAACACAATGTCATTCATTCGATCGGCGGTAACCGTCGGCAGCGGGACGCTTCTTAGCCGCGTTTTGGGGTTCGTGCGCGATATATTGATCGCCGCCATGCTTGGGGCGGGGCCGCTGGCGGATGCGTTTTTTGTCAGTTTCCGGCTGCCCAATCTGTTCCGCCGCCTGTTCGCGGAAGGGGCGTTTAATTCGGCCTTTGTGCCGCTGTTTGCGGGAAAACTGGCAAGCGAGGGCGAAGACGCGGCGCGAAAATTTGCCGGACAATCCCTGTCAGTGCTGCTGGCTATCCTCTTTATACTGACCATCGTGGCGGAAATTTTCATGCCCACACTGATGTATCTGCTGGCGCCAGGGTTTGCGGGCGATGCGGAGCAGTTTGCCAATGTGGTGCTGTTCGGGCGCATCATGTTTCCCTATCTGTTATTTGTATCGCTGGTGGCGCTGTATGGCGGCATTCTGAATTCGCTGATGCAGTTTGCCGTCGCCGCCCTGACGCCGGTGCTGTTCAACTGCATTCTGATCATTGCGCTGGCGGGGGTCATACCGGCGTTCGGCTGGCCCGGCGAGACTTTATCCTGGGCGGTGGCGGTGGCGGGCGTGGCGCAGTTTCTGATGCTGGTTGGTGCGGCCAACCGGGCGGGCATGCGCCTGCATCTGCCCTGGCCGCGCCTGACGCCGGATGTCAAACGCCTGCTGGCTCTGACCGGACCCGGCGCGATTTCCGGCGGCATCGCGCAGATCAATCTGTTTATCGGGACGATTATCGCATCGCTGCAAGCGGGCGCGGTGTCCTATCTGTATTATGCCGACCGGCTGTACCAGGTGCCGCTTAGCGCCATTGGTACGGCCATTGGGGTTGTGCTGCTGCCGGATCTATCGCGCCGCCTGCGCGAAGGCAATGAGGCGGGGGCGTTATGGAGTCTGAACCGGGCGCTTGAGTTCGGGGTGTTGCTGACCCTGCCTGCTGCCCTCGCATTACTGATTATTCCGGGGCCAATAGTCGATGTGATGTTCACGCGCGGCGCATTCACCCAGGCCGACGCGGACGCCACGGCAATGGCGGCGGCGGGGTTTGCCATCGGGCTTCCGGCCTATGTGCTGATCAAGATTTTCTCGCCGGCATTTTATTCGCGCGAAGACACCATGACGCCGCTTAAATTCGCCGCTGCCGGGGTGGTGCTGAATATCATCCTGTCGGTTGGGCTGTATTTCTGGATCGGCTTTATTTCGATTGCGATTGCGACCTCGGTGGCCGCCTGGCTGAATGCAGGGCTGCTGTGGTTTTCGCTGCGGCGTCACGGGCATATAAAGCTGGATGAACAATCGGCGGTCAGGCTGCCGCGCATCGCGCTGAGTTGCGCCGGGTTTAGCGTGGCCCTGTGGGCGGGCGCGGTGCTGCTGTCGCCCTGGCTTGTCGCCAATGCGGGCGTGGCGGGAATGGCCTCATTGGCGGCGCTGGTGCTGGGCGGCATCGGGGTATTCGGGGTGATGTGTCACTTCAGCGGCGCGATCACCCTGGGGGAATTGCGCGCGTCCCTGCGGCGATAACTTGACGCTGGTCCGGGCAAGGCCGATAAAGCCCTTCATCCTTCTGCAAACAGGGCCAGAACCGTTACCATGACCACGCATAAACCCCTTGTCTTTTCCGGCGTTCAACCGACCGGCAATCTGCATCTCGGCAATTATCTGGGCGCGATCCGCAATTTTGTGCGGTTACAGCAATCTTATTCCTGCCTGTATTGCGTGGTGGATATGCACGCGATCACCGTCTGGCAGGAGCCCGCAGCATTGCGCAGCGCCACGCGCGAGGTCGCCAGCGCCTTTATCGCTGCGGGCGTTGACCCCAAGGCGCATATCATTTTCAACCAGAGCCAGGTTCCCCAGCATGCGGAACTGGCGTGGATTTTCAATTGCGTGGCGCGCATTGGCTGGTTGAACCGCATGACCCAGTTCAAGGACAAGGCGGGCAGTAACCGCGAAAAAGCCAGTGTCGGCCTGTACGCCTATCCCAATCTGATGGCCGCCGACATTCTGGCCTACCGCGCCACACATGTGCCGATTGGCGAGGATCAGACCCAGCATCTGGAACTGGCCCGCGACATTGCGCAAAAATTCAATACGGATTATAGCGCGCCAGATTTCTTTCCGCAGCCCGAGGCGCTATTGCAACCCGAAGGCGCGCGCATTATGTCGTTAAAAGACGGCAGCAAAAAAATGAGCAAATCCGACCCAAGCGATCTGTCGCGCATTAATCTGAATGACGACGCCGATATGATTGCGAAAAAAATCCGCAAGGCCCGCACGGATCCCGAACCGCTGCCTGCGACGGCGGAAGGTTTGAAGGAGCGGCCCGAGGCGCGCAATCTGGTCGGCATTTATGCGGCCTTGTCTGACACGCGCGCCGAAGATGTGCTGCGCGAATTTGCGGGCGCGGAATTTTCCCGCTTCAAGGGGCAGTTGACGGATTTATGTGTGGAAAAGCTTGGCCCCATCGGCGCGGAAATGAAGCGGCTGACCGCAGACCCGGCCTATGTCGAAACCGTTCTGGCCGACGGCGCCGCCCGCGCCCGCGCCATTGCCCAGCCCATCCTGGCGGACGTCTATGATGTGGTAGGCTTTATTCGTGGTCCTGCCTGACCGTGATTTGAGCGATTGATAATGTTGTCCCAATTATTGCGCAATGCAGGGGGATGGGATAGGCTTTGCGCAGCTATACCGGATAGACACGATAGATACAAAGCCATGAGTTCATCCTTGCTTACAGAAGCGGCCAAACTGTGCGTGTCCGAGAGGATTGATCTCGTGGCTGCTATCTGGGATTCGCTGGCCGCCGAGATCAACACGCTCCCTTTGTCGGAAGATCATCGGCCAGAGCTGGACCGCCGCCTGACTGATCTTGAGATCAACCCCGAAGCGGGAGAGGAATGGTCAGAAGTCCGCGCAAGGCTTGAGCGGGGGCTGTGATCTGGCCCGTCATTGTTCGTCCATTGGCGGAGCAGGATTTACGCGAAGCCCGCGATTGGTACGAGCAACGACAAAACGGCCTGGGCGCGGAGTTTCTAACGGCGGTTGACCATGCTTTTCAACAAATTGCGGAACAGCCCCTCATGTATCCGCTCGTCCATGGGCAACTGCGACGGGCCGTTTTGCACCGATTTCCTTACCTGATTTGCTTCATCGCAGAGCCTGACCGGGCAGTGATTTTGGCCTGTTTGCATTCCAGACGAAACCCCCGGATAGTCCAAACCCGTCCCCGTTAACAGTGAGGCCCAGATGCGCATCATCGAAACATTACAGGAATGGCTGGCGGCGGTTCGTGCCCGTGTGCCGCTGCGCTTGCTGCGCTGGACCGTCGGCATACTGGTTATGCTACTAATCCTGTATTACCCCGTCGGCATGCTGTGGTGGCATACCATCAATGACGATCTCAGCTTTGACGTGAGCGCCGACAGCCTGCAACCCGGACAAAGCCGCGCGGTGGCGGTGGCGGCGGGGCTGATTGATCGCGAGGTCAACAAATCCGGCTGGGTGGCGAATAATCCATTTTTCACCCCCAGCGCCATGCTGGATAATATGCCCGCTTATCAGCAGGGCATCATCTCCGCGCTGGCGCGGTTTTCGTTCGAACTGGCCGATCAGATTGGCCGCACACGAGGATCAAGCGAGATTGATGCAGATCTGAAAAACGCCTCCGGCCTGCTGCAATATTCCGGCACTGTCTGGGTGTGGGATCCGTCTGTCAGTCTGGCGCCCACGGCCACGTCCGAGGAACAATATGAAAAAGCCCGCAAGGCGCTGGAAAATTACAATCGCCGTCTGGCGGACGGCAAGGCAATGTTTGAACGGCGCGGCGATAATCTGCTGGCGACGATGGAGCGCATCGCACTCGATCTCGGCTCAAGCTCGGCGGTGCTGGAGCGCCAGGTGGCGGAACATTCCTCTGATTTCGTCGATTTTCAGGCCGATGATTTGTTCTACAACGTCAAAGGCCAGACCTACGCCTACTATGTGGTGCTGCGCGCCCTGGGCGGGGATTTCGAGAATGTACTGCGCGAACGCGAACTGGCGGGCGTGTATGCCCAGATGCTGAACAGCCTTCATGAGGCGGCGTCGCTCGACCCCTGGGTGGTCACCAATGGCGCGCCGGATGGGCTGTTTCCCAATTCACATCTTGCCGCACAGGGCTTCTACCTGCTGCGCGCCCGCACCCAGTTGCGCGAAATCAGCGATATTTTGAGGAAATAGGACAGACAAACGATCCACCGCAAAGGGTGCTATGGCAATAAGGGCGCTATGGCAAAATGTGACCGGGTCGAATCGGACCGCTCCCGGCCTCCACCTTTCAGGGGAGGGGGAACCCGGTGCGTGGTTCCCTCCCCCTGGAAAGGGAGGGTTAGGGAGGGGATCAACGATGCGTCGGAAAACCGTCTGCGTTTCAACCTGATCGCAAAACGGTCCAGTCCAAAACGGGGCTGTTTAACGGCCTTTGAAAACCGGTTCGCGCTTTTCCATGAAGGCGCGGGGGCCTTCGACGGCGTCTTCGGTTTTGAACACCGGGGCCATGAACTGGTTTTCCATCGCCATGGCTTCCTTTTCGGGATAGCCAATGCATTCGCGCGCCGAGCGGCGGATGGCCTGCACGGCGATGGGGCCATTTTTGGCCAGTTTGGTGGCGTATTCCATGGCCGCTTCCATGACATTTTCCTGTGGCACAACTTTGTTGACCAGGCCAATCATATAGGCTTCCTGGGCGCTGATCAGGTCGCCGGTGATCAGGATTTCCATGGCCCGGCAATAGGGAATCTGCCGGGGCAGGCGCACGGTGGAGCCGCCGCCGGGGAAAATCGCCCATTTCACTTCCTGCAACCCAAAGCGCGCCTTTTCAGACGCCACGCGAATATCGGTGCCCTGCAATAATTCGGTGCCGCCCGCGACCGCAAAGCCATTGACCGCCGCCACCACCGGTTTCACGGTGTCAAAGTCGCGCAAAATGCCAATGCCGGTCAGGCCGCGATCCTCAACCACACGCTTTTCATAATCATTCTGCGGGGTGCGCGCGCCATTGAAAAGCGGGATCAACTGCCCCAGATCGGCACCCGAACAAAAGGATTTCGGCCCCGCGCCCGTAACAACGGCGACGCGAATATCTGGATTGTCGCGAACCTCTTTCCAATGATCGACCAGTTGGCAAAGCATTTCCGGGCTGAGCGCATTCAGCGCCTCGGGCCGGTTGAGGGTGATGATGGCCACATGGCCCTGTTTTTCGAATAAAGCGTGCATGTTTTCCTCCTTATGTCCCGCCGGTTATGGGCCGTGCCGGGTGATGTGATCCCAAGTTCTGTGCTAACTGTTATACTAAATAGGCGGCTATGAAAAGCCAATGGGATGTGCCCGATATCTTGTTGATCATAAAATCAATAGTGTTGCCATGCGGGATTGAAGTATCTAGGGTGCCTGAAAATTAACAGGGAGAAACAAATGGCGGGACGAGTAGAAGGCAAGATTGCGTTTGTAACCGGCGGCGGCTCCGGCATGGGGCGCGAACATGCGCTTTTGATGGCGGAAGAAGGGGCCAGCATTATCGTTTCAGATGTGAACGAAGCGGGCGGCCGAGAAACAGTTTCGATGATCAACAGCAAGGGCGGGCAGGGCCTGTTCATTGATTTTGACGTGGCGAGCGAGGCGGCATGGCAATCCGCCGTCAATCAGGCGGTGTCCACATTCGGGCGGGTCGATATTCTGGTGAACAATGCCGGCATCTTCATGATGAAGATGATGGCGGACACCACCGAGGCTGAGCTCGACCGTATGCTGAATATCAATGTCAAAGGCGTGTTCTATGGCTGCAAGCATATTCTGCCCGCGATGCAGAAGGCGGGCGGCGGATCGATCATCAATATTTCCTCGATCTATGGGGTGATCGGCGCGCCTGCGGCTTCGGCCTATCAGGCGTCAAAAGGCGCGGTGCGCATTCTGACCAAGTCCGTGGCGGTGGAATATGCGCCATATAATATTCGCGCCAATTCCATTCATCCTGGCGTTATTCGCACCCCGATGACCAGGGATCTGATGGCCACCCCGGATTCCGAAAAGGCGATCCTGGCCTCCACCATTCTGCGCCGTGCAGCGGAACCGCGCGAGGTGGCCTATCCGGTATTGTTCCTGGCGTCGAGTGAGTCCAGCTATATCACCGGCGCGGAAATCATGGTCGATGGCGGCTATACCACCGTATAAAAACAGCACTCAGCAGGGAGAAAAATCATGGCGGGACGTGTAGAAGGTAAGATTGCATTTGTAACCGGCGGCGGTTCTGGCATGGGGCGCGAACATGCGCTGCTGCTGGCCGAACATGGCGCGACCCTTATTGTTTCTGACGTCAATGAGGCGGGCGGGCGCGAAACCGTCTCAATGATCAATGGCAAGGGCGGGCAGGGCCTGTTCATCAAATTTGATGTGGCGAAGGAGGCGGAATGGAAGGGCGCCGTCGATCAGGCCATGGCCTCGTTTGGCCGGGTGGATATTCTGGTCAACAATGCCGGTATCCTGATCATGAAAACCACCCAGAACACCAGCAGTGAAGAGCTGGACCGCATGCTGGACATCAATGTCAAAGGCGTGTTTTACGGCTGCAAGCATATTCTGCCCGCGATGCAGAAGGCGGGTGGCGGATCGATTGTCAACATCTCCTCCATCGCCGGTATTATCGGCATGGCGGGCGCTGCGGCCTATCAGGCGGCCAAGGGCGCGGTGCGCATTCTGACCAAATCCGTGGCGGTGGAATATGCCCCGTTCAACATCCGCGCCAATTCCATTCATCCGGGTATTATCCGTACACCGATGACCCAGGACTTTCTGGTGAATGAGAAAACGGAGAAAGCATTCCTTGGCACCACTATTCTGCGCCGCCCGGCCGAACCGCGTGAGGTTTCCTATCCGGTGCTGTTCCTGGCGTCGGGCGAATCAAGTTATATCACGGGTGCTGAAATCGTTGTCGATGGCGGCTATACGACGATGTGATATACATCGCGCTTGTCGAATTAAAGCGGGGGAACGATCCCCGCTTTTTTTTCTTCCAGCTGCCAGTAGGTTGACCACATGCGTTGCGCCACAGTGACAAGGGTGAATACGGCCAGCACATAAATCGCCATTTCCAGAAAACCCGCCATCAGCGCGATCGAAATCAGCAGCAGACGTTCAAAGCGTGACGCAAAACCGCTTTTGCCCACAAGGCCCAGCGCCTCGGCGCGCGCGCGGGTATAGCTGACCATGAATGATCCGAGCAACGCCAGGACGGCGACCGCCGCCGTAACCGCATTGCCGCTGGCGGCGAACAGATAGGCGATGGCAGCGAAAATCACGCCTTCCGCGATGCGGTCGAAATTCGAATCGAGAAACGCGCCGAACTCTGTGCCCAGGCCGCCGCGCCGCGCCACCGTGCCGTCAAACAGATCAACAAGTCCGGCAAGCAGATAGATAACCCCGCCCAGGAACAGGCCGCCCAGCAGAATGCTGTAGGCGGCCAGAAAGTTCAGTAAAAGTCCAATAACCGAAAGCCTGTTGGGCGTCAGCCCAAAGCGGATCAGAAAATCCGCTATCGGGATCAGCGCAAAATCAAAACTCGCATATAGTTTTTTGCGGAATTCCTCCATGCCTATGCAACAGCCTTTTCTTTTTGTATCACGCCTTCTTCCACCAGTTTGTCGAAATCCGCCTGTGGCAGGCCTAACAGGCCACCCAGGATTTCGGCATTGTTCTCGCCCAGGAACGGCACATGCTCGCGGATGCGCGATTCGGAATCACACATGCGCAGCGGTGTATTGGCGACCCGGAATGAACCCGCGCCATCCTCGATTTCCACGGCGCTTTTACGCAGCACGGATTGTGGTTGTTGCAGGGCGTCTTCAACACGGCGCAACTGCCCGACCGGGCAACCGCCTTCACGGATGATGTTTTCCACCTCGTCAACTGTGCGGTCTTTGGCCCATTCTTCAACCTCGTTCAGCATGTTGATCCAGTTCTGGACGCGTTCGGCCACCTGTAAAGGATATTTCGTTGGCCATTCCGGGTGGCCGCAGGATCTGCTGAGATCGGCATAATTATTCGGCGACAGCGGATTGACGACAAACATGCCATCCTTGGCTTTCAGTGCGCGGTACACCAGCCGTGCGCCGGCGGTGTTAAAGTTTGCTTCCTGCAATTCATTGGTCAGCGCATTGTAAATCACCTCGGTCATGGCGATGTCGATTTCCTCGCCCTTGCCGGTGCGTTCGCGCCGGAACAGGGCGGCCACGATGGCGGCATTGCCATGTACGCCGGTCATATAGTCGGCGAACGGGACCGAGCCATTGATGGGCTTGTTCTTGTCTTCCTGCCAGGTCATCATGGCCATATCCAGCCCGGCGGAGGCATGAATGATCGGGGCGAACGCCGCCCAGTCGGCGGCGGGGCCCTCCTGGCCAAAGCCGGACATGTTGCAATAGATGATTTTCGGGTTGCGCGCTTTCAAATGTTCATAGCCAAGTCCGAAACCGCGCATCACGCCGGGGCGGAAATTCTGGATGGCGACATCGCTTTTTTCAGCCAGCTTCAACACCAGTTCCACGGCGCGCGGGTCTTTCAGATCCAGACAGACGCTTTTCTTGCCGGCGTTCAATTGTCCGAAATAGGTGCTGCGGCCCTTGCGACGCGGCAGGGTCATGCGCAGCAGATCGCCGATGGGGGGTTCCACCTTGATCACCTCGGCCCCCAGATCGGCCATCAGCCGGGCGCAATATGGCCCTGCTATCACCCCGGTAAAATCAATAACCCGCACACCTTCAAGCGCGCCTGGTGAGTTATGCTGCTGGATCGACATGGTTTCTTCCCTGATATTGTTATGACAATGGATTCATTGCGCCCATGATGCGGCGAATGCGGGAAGAGGTAAACAACTTTTAGTAGCCCACTGGTTTCAGCCGGCGGAATGGATTGGCCGCCGCGCGCAAAAAAGCGACCGGGCCCTTGGCAAGACCCGGTGGCAAGTAATCCGGCGGTGTTGCCTAGTGCAGTTTGTGATCAGATTGACGCACATCCTTCGCATGCCTCTGACCCCCACCCCGGCCCTCCCCCTTTTAGGGGGAGGGAGAAGTTGGCTCTGGCGTCCGCTCCCCTCCAGGCTACGCCGAAGCGAAGCTTCAGCTTCGCCCAGGCGAGTGCAAAGGGGAGGGCCAGGGAGGGGATCGGCCACACACTCAAAAGTCATGTGTGCTTCAATCCGTTCACAGATTGCCCTAGTGCTGGCTCGCCGGGATATTCAGGACCAGACCGTCAAGTTCATCGGTGATTTTGATCTGGCAGGCAAGGCGGCTGGTTTCGCGGAAATCTTCGGCGAACTGAAGCAGTTCGGCTTCCATTTCGCCTGGCGCGGCCCTGCCTACCCTGTCGAGCCATGCGGGGTCTACATAGACATGGCAGGTGGCGCAGGCGCAAACCCCGCCGCAATCGCCGTCGATTCCCGGAATGTCGTTGTCCATCGCGGCGTCGCGGCCGGTGGTGCCGCTAGCCACGTTCACATCATGCTTTGCGCCATTGTGTTCGATAAAAGTTATTTTAGGCATGTCTTATTCCATTTTGTTGTGCGGATTGATCGCCGCCCTTAATGGGCGTGCAACTTTACCGGCATTTTTGTGAATCCGTGAATGACGTGCGACAGGGTTCTGACCGGTTCGCCCACGACCTCGACCTTGCTGAAGCGTTTGACAATCTCTTCCCAGATGATGCGCAACTGTAATTCCGCTACACGGTTGCCGACGCAGCGGTGAATGCCGAAACCGAAGGACAGATGCTGACGCGGGTTTTTGCGGTCGATCAGGAATTCGTCGGCGCGCTCGATCACTTCGCTGTCACGGTTTCCGGACAGATACCACATGACGACCTTGTCGCCTTCGCGGATTTTCTTGCCGCCAATCTCGGCATCGCTCAGGGCTGTGCGCATCATACTGGTGATGGGGCTCTGCCAGCGGATGATTTCCGACACCATGCTGGGGATAAGGCCCGGGTTATTCATCAGCTTGGCGTATTCCGCCGGATTTTCATTCAGCGCCAGGACGCCGCCGCTGATGGAATTGCGCGTTGTGTCGTTGCCGCCGACAATCAGCAGCATCAGATTGCCCAGAAATTCATGGAACGGCATGTTGGCGGTCGCGGGCGAAGCGGCGAGCATGGAAATCAGATCATGTTTCTGTTCGCCGCCCACGCGCTGATCCCACAGATTTTTGAAATACAGGCCGCATTCCGTCAATTCCTGCTGCCACTGTTCCCAGCTATCGACGCCATTGCCCGGTGATGCGGTCAAAACGTCCGACCAGCGGGTCAGCTTGCGCCGTTCCTCCCAGGGAAAATCGAATAAAGTGGCCAATGTCATGGTGGTCAGTTCGATGGAAACCTTGTCAACCCAGTCAATTTCTTCACCAACCGGCAGCGAATCGAGGATGTTAGCGGCGCGCTCGCGAATGATCGGCTCCAGCGTTTCAAGATTATTTGGCCCAACAACCGGGCTTACCACCTTGCGCTGTGCGTCATGCTTGGGCGGGTCCATCGCGATGAACATCTCAAGCCCGCCCATGGCCGACACCTCGGTTGGCACGCCAAGGCCGCCGAGCACGATGCCGCCCTTTGCCGCATCCGAGGAAAAGGTCTTGTGGTCTGTATCTACCCGGACAATGTCGTTGAATTTGGTGACAGACCAGTACGGGCCATTTGGGCTTTTGGCGCAATAATGCACGGGATCTTCCGCGCGCAAGCGCTTGAAATATTCGCCGATCGTATCGTTCTGAAACAGCATTGGATCGCTGACATCAATTTCGTCCAACAAAATTTTGCTCACATCTATTCTGGTGGCCTGATTGGTTGACATGTATTGATCCTCCGCCTTAGCCCCGGCGTTGCAACATGCGCCAGGTGCCTGATTGAACGAGTAATGCATTAGCATCATTCTATTGACAGAGATATCAATACAATAATATGCGATAAGTCAATAAGTTTTTCGGCAAGTGAATGGGGGTATTGGGGGAGGGGGCAATGGAGATCAAAGAGGAGGCGCACACGAGAGGGACGATTGGTCCGCAGCGCCATTAATCGCCCGATCCAACCGGTATTGGCGGACAAATTTCATGTTTCAACAGTATTTGAGACAGTATAAGGCAAAAAAAAGCAAGACTCGGAAGTCTTGCGTATGTTGGGTTGTTCTTGTTTTTGCATCCCCAGTAAAACAGTACCTTTCGGATATTAAACCCTGAAGCCTGTAAAATGGTGAGCCGCTGTCGCGCCCCTGGATGTTTCTCCCCCTAAACTCGGGCCAGCCATACTGTGTGGCAGTGCCTCTTTGTTGGAAGCAACTTATCCAGTCTGTTTGGAAGAGTCACGCAATAAAAAACACTTTTCGATTCTTTTTTTGTAATTTTCTAAGGCTTGTTCAAAAATATGGACATTTACTGTGCTTATGCGTGTATAGGCGTCGCTTTAGTTGTGCAAGCTTGTCATTTTTACAGAAGCTTAACAAAATCGTCTTATCGTTATTATATGATCAATCAAATTATAGTGTTGTTAATCATTATGCAGATCGCCGCGCTTCCGGCGTGGGCGGCGGTGGTTGAGGTTGAGCAGACCACGAAATGCCAGGTGATTGAACGCCATGTGCCAGATGCGGACGTGGCCTATCAGCCTGGCCGCGACGTCGTGGCGGGAAAGCCGGTGGTCCCCGCCGATCTGCACGCCGACCCGGATGGGGCGGCGCAGACAATGGTTCCGCAAAATTTCGATATTGAAATAGACGCCGATCTGGCAGACAGCGTCGCGGGTGCGCAAGACCCGGCCCCCTATCTGCCGCGTGCCAAAATTGGCAAAGTCCAGGTAAAGAATTTGGAAGGGGGGACGGCGCTCGATTTCAATGGGCAGCCTCTATACCGCGGCGCGCCTGGAGCGGCCTCGCCGGAATGCGCGCAATAGGGCCTGCGATTCGCTGCGTCTTATATTGCCTGATGATTGCTATATCCCCTGCCATTGCCTAAAAGTCACCTTCAATCAGCTGTTGGCAAACCCGGTAATGGAAGCAGGCCCATCATGAAGCTATCGCAATTCTTTCTGCCCGTATTGAGGGAAGACCCGTCCGAGGCGCAGATCGTATCGCACCGGCTAATGCTGCGCGCGGGCATGATTCGCCAGATGAGCGCGGGGATTTACGCCTGGCTGCCACTGGGCCTGAAGGTATTGCGCAAGATCGAGCAGATTGTGCGCGAGGAGCAAAACCGCGCCGGCGCCATTGAACTGCTGATGCCGACCATCCAGTCCGCTGATCTGTGGCGTGAAAGCGGCCGCTATGACGATTATGGCAAGGAGATGCTGCGCATTACCGATCGCCATGAACGCGACATGCTGTTTGGCCCCACCAACGAAGAAATGATCACCGATATTTTCCGCAACACCGTGCGCAGCTACCGCGATCTGCCGCGTAATCTGTACCATATTCAATGGAAATTCCGCGATGAGATCCGCCCGCGCTTTGGTATTATGCGCGGGCGCGAATTTCTGATGAAGGACGCCTATTCGTTTGACATTGATGCGGCGGGCGCGCGGCGTTCCTATAACGCCATGTTCATCGCTTACTTGCGCACCTTCGCCCGCATGGGCCTGAAGGCTATTCCGATGGCCGCCGACACCGGGCCGATTGGCGGCGATCTCAGCCATGAATTCATCATTCTGGCCGACACTGGCGAAAGCGAAGTGTTCTGCCACGCCGACACGCTGGCGCGCGATTGGGCGGCGGAAAATATCGACTATGCGTCGGACTTGCAGCCGCTGGTCGATGGCATGACGGCGCTCTATGCCGCGACCGATGAAAAGCATGATGCGGCGCGCTATGAAAAGGAAGTGCCACCGGAAAAACGCACCACCGCGCGCGGCATCGAGGTGGGGCATATCTTCTATTTCGGCACCAAATATTCCGCCGCGATGAACGCCAGGGTGACGGGGCCGGATGGCAATCTGATCACCGTCGAGATGGGATCATATGGCATTGGCGTATCGCGCCTGGTGGCGGGCATCATAGAGGCCAGCCACGACGATAACGGCATCATCTGGCCCGCGTCCGTTGCGCCGTTCGACATCGGCCTGATCAATCTGAAGCCCGGCGATGCGGCGGTGGACGCGGCCTGTGCGGATCTTTATGGCAGACTGACGGCGGCCGGCAAAGAAGTGCTGTATGACGACAGCGACGAACGCGCGGGCGCAAAATTCGCCACCATGGATCTGATCGGCCTGCCCTGGCAGGCCATCATCGGCCCCAAAGGCGTAAAGAACGGCATGGTCGAGATAAAAAACCGCGCCACCGGCACGCGCCAGGAATTGGGCATGGAGGCTGTGCTGAAACTGCTGGCGGGTTGAGCGCGATTTCCTGGGTATTCGACTGGAAGGTGATGGATTATTACAGGGGCAGAGAAAACTGTCATGTCAAGACCTGCCCCCCTTTGCAGGCGGCTGCTGGATCCCATCGGCAACATCCCGCCTGTTGAGGCTGAAAAAAATTATTACGCCATGCTGGACGAAATCCCCAGGGCAGCCTAACTTGAACCGAATAGCCTCCGGCAATCCCGGGGCGGTTCACTGTGGATGGGGCGACTCCAGCTAAATGCGGCATGTTCTAGCTGTTCGGGGTGCGCTCCGAGCGGCGGCTGGTGCGTGGGGTCATCGATCCTGCGCGCTATCCGGCGGAAAAGTTGCCAGGGCTGTTCGCCCAGCTCTTCGCGCTGATCTTGAAATAATGTTGCGGATACGGCCCCGGTCGGTCATCGTCAAAAATCTCGTTCACGAAAAATTGATTTGCTCAGCGATGTCTTGGCTGGCGCCCCCCCTCTATTAAGGTAATTTAAAAGAACTAACTATTGCTTATTGTCTCGTTTTTTTCGTTTGACATGAGCACCTATGTTTTGCGGTGGCACAGTAAAAAGTCCAACAACAAAAACAAAAGGGAGAGCTTATCATGGTCACGACAAAAATCTTATTCGCGGTGGCGCTGACCGGGCTGCTGTCATCGGCGGCGTTTGCGGGTGTGCCACCCGAGGTCGCCGACCGTCTCGGCAATGACCTGACGCCTTTGGGATCGCAGAAGTCCGGTAACAAGGAAGGCACGATCCCGGAATGGACTGGCGGCCTGTCATCGCCGCCTGCCAATGTCACCTACAAGACGGGCGACCGTCACCCCGATCCATATGCGGATGACAAGATACTGTTCACCATCACGGCGGCAAACATGGCGCAGTATGAAAAGAATTTGGGCGTTCTCCCGGTTGCGATGCTGAAAGCCTATCCTGAAACCTACAAGATGAACGTCTATCCGACCCGCCGCTCCTGTGCGCAGCCGTCGGCAATATATGAAGTGATTAAAACCAACGCGCTGAACAGCGTCGGGGCAATGGATGGCGCGGGCTTTACCGGCGCAGTGCGTTCCACCGCCTTCCCGATTCCCGGCACGACCCAGGAAATGATGTGGAACCACACATTGAAGTTCCGCAACTACAAATTCACCCGGCAACTGGTGTTCGCGGCGCCAACCCGCACGGGTGACTTCACCACTTATGTCGATCAAAATGAAGGATATGTGCGGTATTCGGACCCTGCCGCCACCACTACAGAGGAACTCAACAATACTTCATTCTACTATATTTCCAATACGGTCGCGCCCGCGCGCAGCGCTGGCAATGTCGTTCTCATTCACGAAACCATCAATGTTTCACAGGGGGCGCGCAAGGCCTGGGTCTACAGCCCCGGCACCCGGCGTGTCCGGCGTGCGCCGAACATCGCCTATGATAACCCGCTGACCAATTCCGACGGGCTCGACACCACCGACAATTTCGGCGGTTTCAATGGTTCCACCGACCGTTATGACTGGACCTATATCGGCCGCCAGGAAGTCTATATGCCGAATAATAATTACCGGTTTGCGCAACGCGACCTTCAGTACAAGGACATCCTGATACCGGGCGGGCACATGAATCAGGATTACACCCGTTATGAATTGCAGCGCGCCCATGTGTTTGAGGCCAATGTGCGCCCCGGCACCCGTCATCTTTATCAGCGGCGCCAGTTCTGGATGGAAGAAGATAGCTGGTTCATCCTGCAAAACACCGCCTATGACGCGCGCGGCGGGTTATGGCGGCTGCATGAGCAGTTTGCGATGACCTATTACGAGGTTCCAGTGTGTGACCGGGTCGGTGCAACGACCAATGATCTGAACGCCCGCCGCTATCTCGCAGGATCCCTGGTGAATCAGGAGGCGCAGATCAGTTGGAATGCGGATGAGTTGCAGGAAGACCGGTATACGCCGGACGCCATCCGCCGTCTGGGCGTGCGGTAATCTGCTTTCTCCGGCATACACAAAACAAAAAGGCCGCGCTTGATGCGTGGCCTTTTTTATTAGCACGCGGCGCTGGTGCAAATACGGACTTTCACCAATGCGTAAAGATACAGCGAAAAGCCTGATTACAGGCCGAAATTACCGAATTTCTTGTTGAAACGGCCAACCCGGCCGCCCGAATCCACCAGACGCGACGTGCCGCCAGTCCAGGCGGGGTGCGTCGTGGGGTCGATGTCCAGCTTCAATTCGTCACCGGCCTTGCCCCAGGTTGTCCGCGTCTGATAGCGGGTGCCGTCGGTCATCACGACTGTTATGGGGTGATAATCGGGGTGAATGTCCTTTTTCATGAGCTTGCTCCGGTCAGCGCTGGTTTGGGCCTTTGGCCACAGGACAGGCTGTAATGATGGGTCAGGAACGGGGTTATACAGGGACATTTGCCATGGCGCAAGCCAGGATCACACCTTTGGGGCGCTTTGGCGTTGCAGCCAGTCCCGCAGAATTTCGTTTACCTTTTCCGGCGCCTCCTGCTGCACCCAGTGGGAAACCCCTGGCAGATAGTGAATGGTGAAATCCTCGACCAGATATTCGGTGCCAAAAGTAAGCTCTTTGCCCAACGCCGTGTCCTGTTCGCCCCAGATCATCAGGGTCGGTATGTCCAATTTTCCCGGAACCCGGGCTTCTATGGGTTTCGCACCGCGAAAGGCGGCGCGGTAATAATTGATCATTGCGGTCAATGCGCCCGGTCGCAGCGCATTGCGCCTGTATACGTCGAGAACTTCGCGGGGAAAGCGGGATTTGTCCACCGCCATGCCGCGAAATACATCACCAATGCTCTTTGCGCCATCACGCGCCAGGCCCCATTCCGGCAGCCAGGGCAGTTGAAAGAAAAACACATACCAGGACCGCTTCAATTGCGCCCAGGTCCGCATCCCGCGCGCAAAAAGTTTTGGATGCGGAATATTCATCACCACCAGTTTTTTCAGTGGCCGTATATTGCGCAGCGCAAATTCCCAGGCAATCACACCGCCCCAGTCATGGGCGATCAGCATCACTTCTTCTGCCCCGGATGCGTCAATCAGACCGGCCACATCGGCCAGCAGATGCGCCATGGCGTAATTCGCAACACCAACAGGCCGCGAACTATTGCCATAGCCGCGCAAATTCGGCGCCCAGGCCAGATAACCCATTTCCGCCAGCATCGGCAATTGATGCCGCCAGGAAAAAGCATGCTCCGGGAAACCGTGCAGGCACAGCGCCAGTTTTTTGCCGCCGCCGCACATATCCACTTCAAAGCGCTGGCCATTGGCCTCGACAAATTCTGTGATCGGGGTTTGCATGTTTTTTTATTCCGCCAGTGATAGACTGTTAGAGTTGATCTGGATCATATCCTGATTGTTAGCGGTATGGGATAATAACCAAATGGTAAAAGAAAACGGCAGATCTGAAAAACGGGTGGGCGCATTACGGGCGGAGGAGCTGCGCCGCAGTTGTGAAAGCGGCTGCCTGGATTTTGACAGCACGGCGGAGCTTGCAGCGCCTGATCAGGTGTTCGGGCAGGAGCGCGCGATCAACGCCATCGCGTTTGGCGCAGATATTGCGCGCGAGGGGTATAATCTGTTTGTGCTTGGCGAACCGGGCAGCGGCAAGCGTTCGCTGGTCCGTCAATTGCTGGAACAGCGCGCCGCAGCCGAGCCGCCGCCCAGCGACTGGGTCTATGTGTATAATTTCGCGGAACCCTATAAACCAAACGCCATTGAACTGCCCGCGGGGCAGGGGGTGCGCTTTCGCGATGCGCTGTCGCAGATGGTCGATGAACTGCGCACCGCGCTTCCGGCGATTTTTGAAGGCGAGGAATATCGCGTGCGCCGTCACGCCATTGACGAGAAATTTCAGGGCCGCCAGCAGGCGGCGTTTGAGGTTCTGGAAAATCGCGCCATGGAAAAATCCATTCGCGTGATCCGCACACCCGCCGGGATTACCCTGGTGCCGGTGCGTAACAACGAACTGGTAAAGCCCGAAATTTTCGAGGCCATGCCAGAGGCCGAACGCAGGCAGATCGAAGCGGACATTCAGGAACTGCAACGCAGCATGGTTCAGACCTTCGAGCAGATGCCGCGCCTGGAAAAAGAGCGCCGTCAAAGCCTGCGCGAACTTAACCGTGAATTCGCCAATTTCGCCGTGCGTGAAATCATGGATGAAGAGCGCGCGGCCTTTTCTGAAATATCCGAAGTGCGTGATTACCTGGATATGGTGCAGGCGGATATCATCAATAATGTGCAGATGTTTGTGCAGTCACAGGAAATGCAGGAAGCCTCGGAACTGCCTGGCGGCGCGCAGCAAGGTGGCGACGGCATGGCGCAAAATCCGCTGGGAAACCCGTTTCACCGCTATGAAGCAAACCTGATCGTTGATAACTCCCAAACCAAAGGCGCGCCGGTGGTGGACGAAGGCAAACCCACGGTGCAGCAACTGGTCGGGCGGGTCGAGCATATTGCCCAGATGGGCGCCCTTATTACCAATTTCATGCTGATCAAACCGGGTGCCTTGCACCGGGCCAATGGTGGCTATCTGCTGATCGATTCGCGCGCTCTGCTGATGCAGCCCTTTGCCTGGGAAACGTTAAAGCGCGCTTTGTGGAACCGCGAAACGCGCATCGAATCCCCCGCCGACATGTTCTCCATGGTCAGTACCATCTCGCTGGAGCCGGAACCCATTCCGCTGCGCACCAAAGTGGTGCTGTTTGGCGAGGCGCTGACCTATTATCTGCTATCGGCGCATGACCCTGAATTTCAGAGCCTGTTCAAGGCCGTGGCGGAGATGGAAAGCACGGTCGATTGGACACCCGAATCCGAACGCGCCTTCGCCGGTCAGTTGGCGGCCATCTGCCGTGCTGAATCCGTGCGCCATCTGGACCCGGGCGGGGTCGCGCTGATGATCGAACAGGCCGCGCGCCATGCGGCGGATGCCGAAAAATTATCCATTCACATGGGGCATATTGCCGATCTGCTGCGCGAGGCGGACTACTGGGCGCACAAGGCGGGGGCGGAATTGATCACCGCTGCGCATGTGCAGCAGGCGGTCGATATGCGCGAAGAACGCATCGGGCGCATCCGAGAAAAAAGCCAGGAATCCATCACCCGCGATATTGTGCTGATCGACACGGATGGCGCGCGCATCGGCCAGATCAATGGCTTGAGTGTTTTGTCCATTGGCGATTTGAGTTTTGGTCGGCCCACGCGCATTTCGGCGCGCATCGGCATTGGTGCGGGCCGTGTGCTGGATATTGAACGCGAAGTGGAACTGGGTGGGCCGCTGCATTCCAAAGGCGTATTGATCCTGTCTGGCTTTTTGCGTGAACGTTTTGGCGTGGAAAGCCCTCTGGCGCTAACGGCCAGTCTGGTGTTTGAGCAATCCTATGGCGGCGTGGACGGGGACAGCGCTTCTTCGGCGGAATTATACTGTCTGTTGTCGGCGATTGCGGAAGTGCCCATTCAGCAATGCTTTGCCGTGACCGGATCGGTCAATCAGCATGGCGATGTGCAGGCCATCGGCGGCGTGAACGAAAAAATCGAGGGATTTTTCGATATTTGCAAGGCGCGCGGGCTAAGCGGCAAACAGGGTGTGCTGATCCCCAGTGCCAATGTAAAACATCTGATGCTGCGCCAGGATGTCGTGGCTGCGGTGCGTGAGGGGCGTTTTCATATCCATGCCATTGATAGCATTGATCAGGGGATAGAAGTGTTGACCGGCATCCCGGCGGAAAGCATCAATGCCCGCGTCGCGGCGCGTCTTTCGGCCTTCGTGAAAGTGCGTAAATCGGCGGATGGCGAAACCGGAGAACGCCCCGGAGAACGCCAATGAGCCGCGCGCCGGAACCACCGCATAAGACGCCCTATAACCGGTTGGTGATTGGCTTCAATCATCATATGGAATGCCGCAGCGTACTCAATTTTGCAGCGCAGGTCGCCCAGGTGGCCGGGGTGGAGCTTGCAGGCGTGTTTGTCGAGGATCAGGAATTGCTGGATCTGGCGCGGTTGCCATTCTCCGCCGAAATCCTGCCGTCCAGCCGTCAGACCCGCAATCTTGATCCAACAAGCATGCAGGGCGAATTGCGCGCTATCGCCCTGCAGATGCACAATGCCTTGCGCAGGCTGGCCGAACATACGCGAAGCCAATATAGTTTTCGCACCGTTCGCGGACATTTATTGCATGCGCTGGTCGCGCAGGCGGAGGCGGGGGACTTGCTTTTGCTGCGCACCGCCGATTTTCCATGGCGTGGCGCAGGCACGGCCCCGCTGCGCATCGGCGGCCCCGTTGTTCTGCTGGAACCGCCCGGCAGCGGAAACGGAAACCTTGTCCGTCTGGCGCAGGATGTCGCCCGCACCATGCAACAGGAAATAATCATTGAGCGTAACTATGAAGGGCCGCAAACTTTGCGCGGCCTGAGCGCGGGTCTGATTATCGTACCCGCTACGCTATTCACGGCCAGCGAAGATATTGAACGCTTCGTTGCGGCGGCCCCCTGTCCGGTGCTGATTGTTCCCGCAAGTGCGTAATTTTCCTATTCTGGCGCCTGCCAGTTTTGCAGGCATTGGATCAGGCGTTGCGTGCTTGTATCATCGTCCGGCAGTGCGCCTATGCGCAGCCAGTGCGGCATTGAGTCAAACCGGCGCACATAAATCCCATATTGCGCCAGATGCGTGAATAAGTGATCTGCATAAAGTGTATCCAGCAGGCTGAACAGGGGATGCGAGCCAATAATGCGCAGTCCCTGTTGCGCCAGCATGGCGTTGCGCTGTTCAGCGGCATTTGAAAGCCGTGCGCTTGTGTGCGTGATCCATGCGCGATCCCGCAACGCCTGTGTTCCCACGGCGCACGCCATGCCGCTTACCGGCCAGGGGCCAATCAGCACGGCAATGCCGGCGATCAATTCTGGCGCGGCCAGCGCAAAACCAAGCCGCAGCCCCGCCAGCCCAAAAAATTTCCCGAATGAACGCAGGATGATAACATTTGGGTGTGCGTCCAGATACGGGCAAAAGCTGTTATCCGGATCGCAATCCATGAACGCCTCATCCAGCACCAGCCAGCCGCCGCGCATGGCCAATTGCGCTGCCATCCTGGTCAGTTCCGCGCCGGGCGTGATGCGCCCGTCAGGATTGTTGGGATTGACCAGCACAATCACATCAAAATCTGCATCCTCAATGCGCTGTATATCAATCTGTGTGACGTCATGCCCCGCACGGCGCCAGCACAGGGTGTGTTCCGCATAGGTGGGGCCGGTGACGCCAATGCGACCCGCGCCATGCTGTTGCGCCCGCAAAAAAGGCAGCCACTGGATAAGCGCCTGGGTGCCGGGAGCGGCGGTTATTTGCGCCGCATCAACCCGGTAATATTCCGCCGCCGAACGATAAAGATTGCCAAGCGATTTTGTATCAGGCAGGTGTTGCCATGCACGCGGGTCTATTTCCGGAATGGGATAGGCCTGCGGATTAATGCCGGTGCTAAGGTCAATCCATGGCTGTTGCGCCTGGGGGAAAGCGCTGCGGATCGCGGTTAGATCGCCGCCATGTCCGGTTAAAGCAGATTGCATATGTGGTGGCGCCAGTTGAAAAGCAGGATGGCATGATAGCAGGTTTCGCACTTGTTTTTGATTATATATTTGGTTATCCGCAATGGCTGTACCGGCGGATCGGCCATCCGGTAACATGGATTGGCGCGTTTATCAGTTTTGCCGACCGTAGCTATAATCGTGAATCCGATACGGACGAACAGCGCAAGACCTCTGGCGCGGTGATGCTGCTTGGCGTTGTGGCGCTGGCGGCGGGTTGGGGCTGGGTTTGCCTGTGGCTGGCGCATGCGCTGCCGATGAGCTGGGTGTGGGAACTGATTCTGGTTGCAAGTTTGCTGGCGGGGCGCAGTTTGCATACGCATGTGGCCGCAGTGCGAAATATTTTGCGTGATCACGGCATAGAGGCCGCACGGCGCGAACTGTCGAAAATTGTCGGGCGCGACACCAGTCAGTTGGACGAAACGGATGTCTGCCGCGCCGCGATTGAATCGCTGAGCGAGAACACGTCGGATGGTCTGGTCGCGCCATTGTTCTGGTATCTGCTGGCGGGATTGCCAGGGATCGCGATTTACAAGGCGGTCAATACGGCCGACAGCATGGTTGGCTATAAATCCGCGCGGCATTTGCATTTCGGCTGGGCTTCGGCCCGGATGGATGATTTGCTTAATCTGGCGCCCGCGCGTTTAACGGCGCTGTTCTATGCTGTGGCGGCCATTTTTTATGGGCCCGCCCGCCCGCTCAATGCACTGAAAGTGGCGTGGCGGGATGCGCAAAAGCACGCCTCGCCCAATGCAGGCTGGCCGGAAGCCGCTATGGCGGGTGCGCTGAACATTCGGCTTGGCGGGCCGGGAATGCGCGGTGGCGTCCCGCATCCCGATCCTTATTTTGGCAAAGGCCGGGTGGCGTTGAACGTGGCGGATATTTCCACCGCGCTGGCGCTGTATCGCCGCCTGTGTGCGCTGGTGCTGATTTTGACGCTGGCGGCAAGCTGAACGGCGCACAAATAAGCACTGGACGCAATGGTCTGCCCGGGTGCTAGACTGTGCGCGTTAGTTGCGGATGCGTACCTGGCCCACACGGCCCAAACCATAATAATAGATGGAGGCGCCTATGCCCGCTTTGGAAACCATGCGTGTGCTTGAATTCACCCAGTGGGAGGCCGGTCCAAGCTGCGCCATGATGCTGGCCTGGCTGGGCGCCGATGTGGTGAAGGTGGAGCCGCCCGGAGGCGAGGTGGCGCGCCAGATGCTGGGCGTTGGACCAGGCGACAGCCAGTATTTCCTCAATTACAACGCCAACAAGCGCGGTCTTGCGCTGGATCTGAAAAGCCCCAAAGGCAAGGAACTGTTGCTGAAGATGCTGCCGAATTTCGATGTGTTCATCGAAAATCAGGGGCCGGGAACGGTGGAGCGTCTTGGGCTGGGTCCGGAGATCCTGTGCGCGGCGCATCCCAAACTGATCTATGCCCGCATCAAGGGCTTTGGCCTGGATGGCCCCTATGCGGACTATAAAAGCTTTGATCCGCTGGCCATGGCGGCGGCAGGCATATTTTCGATGACCGGTCCTCCGGATGGCCCGCCGTTCCCCACCGGCGGAACATTTGCCGACACCGGCACCGGCATTACCACCGCTCTGGCGATTACCGCGGCCTATGTACAGCGCCAGCGCACCGGCAAGGGCCAGGTGATCGAACTGTCGATGCATGAAGTGATGACCATGTTCATCCGTACACTGACGGCGACAAGCTGGGGTCCGGGGCAGGCGCCCGTCGGGCGCCGCACGCATGAAGGCATGCCGCCCTCGGGGATTTTCCGCTGCAAGGGCGGCGGACCCAATGATTATGTGATCACGGTGGTCATTCTGCCCGCCATGTGGCGGGCGCTGTGTGAAGTGATTGGCCGGCCCGAACTGACAGATGATCCCCGTTTCGCCCAGCCGGCGGCGCGTTTCAAGAACTGGGAAGAACTTAAAGCCATCATCAATGCCTGGACTTCACTGCGCGACAAACATGAAGTCATGCGCCTGATGGGGGCCGCCGGTGTGCCGTGCAGCGCGATATTCGACACCAGCGAGGTGTTCTCCGATCCGCATCTTCAGGCGCGCGATTTCTTTCAGAAGGTGCCGCATCCGGAAAAAGGCGAGATCCTGATGATGCGCTCACCCATCCGGCTTTCGGATTCCGACGTGCCGATTGTTGCAGCGCCACTGGCGGGGCAGCACAGCCGTTCCATATTACAGGCCGAACTTGGGTTGAGCGATGATCAGCTTGAGGCCCTGGCCAAAGAAGGCGTGTTCGTGCAGCATGAATAAATCAGGCAAATGAAATAATAAACTTTCAACAGGGGTTATCCTATGATGCGCGCTATGAACGCATCGCGGAAGCTTTTGGCGGCGTGGGCTATTATGTGACAGACGAAGCGGAACTGGGGCCGACCCTTGATGCCGCGATGGAGAACCGCAAGCCGCAGCAGTTTAACTTGCACGGTTAGGCGGCCTGACGCGCCGCCTGTAATGTCGCGCGCACTTCCGCCGGGGTGGCGAGCGTACCGCCTGCGGCATGAATGGCTTTTACCGCCGCTTCGGTAATCTGAATATTGGTCTGGGGGCTGCCGTGACGGGCGTCTTCCAGACCCACCCGCACATGGCCGCCCAATTGCACGGTTTGCGCCAGAATTGGCGAATGGTCCACATCCAGCCCGGCAATCATCCAGGGCGCATTGGGGGCTTCTTCTTTCAGCAATTCATGAAAGGCGGTCAGCGCATAGCCGCGCGGCGGATAGCTGAAGGTGAAATGATCGCTGAACATCAGCCGGTAGATCGGCTGTCCGGCGCCGGGCTGTTCGGCGGCAAGCCGCGCGCCCATGCGGATAAAGCCCGGTTCATAACAGGCATAGGCCATCGGCACGCCATGCTCGGCGGAAATGCGCAAACCGGCGCGCACATGGGCGGCTGTGTTGGCGTATAAAAATCCCTCGCGGCCCGCTTTCAGATCCCGCTCATGCGCGAAATTCATCGAGCCAGGATCGAGCGCGCCCCATTCGCACAGTCCCCGGTCCGCCAGCCCTTTCAGCGCCGCAAAGCGGTCTGCCGCGCCCTTTGTGCCTGCAATCTCCGAATTTTCATCGGCGGGCAAGGTGGGATACACAATGGCGTCACTCTTTTCCCGGATGCCCGCCACGATGGCGGCATAAAGCTCCGGATCGTCCTTTTGCCGCCCGGTGCTCTCGTCATAGGAATGAAAATGAATGATCGCCGCGCCCGCATCAATGCAGGCCAGCGCGTCCGATACTATTTCCTTAACGGTTACCGGCAGATGCGGCTGCACCCGCCGTCCCCATGGCCCATTAACGGCAACTTCCAGCCAGGTTTTGTGCGCCATGATTTCCTCCTGTCATTTATTTTCGAGCTTGAACCGTTTCCGGCTGCAATTCAATCGTCTCCATCCTCCTTGACAGGAAGCCCCGCCACCTATGAAATACTGCTAACAAGAATAGAGCAGATGGGAGACAGGCGCCATGCGTGATGGATACAAGATCGTTGATACGGATTGCCACCAGATGGAAAATCAGGCCGTCTGGTCGGATTATATCGATGCGCCGTTCAAGGGGCGCGAGCCGAAACCCGCCGAGTATAAAGGTAAAAAATTATTCTGCGTGGAAGGCGAGCCGGTGCAGCCGCCCGAGGAGGAAGGCCATTATCCCATGCATGCGCCGGAATTCCTGGAGGCGGTGGACAAGGCCATGCGCCGTTTCAAGCGCGCCCGCGACACCCGCTTCAGCCCGGAGAGCCGGTTGATGGACATGGATGAAGAAGGCGTCGATGTGCAGATCATGTATCCGACCATTGGCGGGCAAATATTGGGCCGGGAATTCAGGGATCCGGAACTGCTGGCCGCCATCTGCCGCGCCTATAATGAGTGGAGCCGGGAATATTGCGCGAAAGATCCAAAGCGCCTGCGCTGGGCGGCGATGTTGCCGCTTCAGGCGACCGATCTGGCGATTGAAGAGGCAAAGCGTGCGACGGCAAATGGGGCCGTGTCGTTTTATGTTCGGCCCAATCCGGTGCATGGCCGGAATCTGCACCATAAAGACAATTGGCCGCTGTGGGAGGTTGTGGAAAAGCTGAACACACCGCTCAGTTTGCATGACAGCGGTTCGCCGCGTCTTCCTTCCTATGGCGACCGGATGGAATCCCACACGGCCGGGCATATTCTCGCGCATCCGTTTGAGGCGATGTCGGCGATGGCGGGGCTGATCTGGTTTGGCGTGGCTGAGCATTTCCCCAAACTGCGCATCGTGCATGTGGAGGCGGATGCGGGCTGGACCCCCTATTGGCTGCAACGCATGGAGCAGCATTATGATTTTTCCGGCAAGGCGGAACATCCTCATATGCTCAAGACGCCGACGGAATATTTCAAACAGAATTTCTTTGTCGCGGCGCGCGGCGATGAGCGCACTTTGGGCGCGGCCATTGATCTGGTGGGCGAGGATTATTTCCTGTTCAACACCGATTATCCGCACCCGGATGGCACCTTCCCCTGGGGCATGAAAAGCCTTGTTGATCAGCCGATTTCATCAGACGCCAAACGCAAAATCCTGTGGGACAATGCGGCGCGCGCCTTTAATCTTGCGGGGTAATCTCCGTTCTGGTTGTCATCCTGAGCGAAGCGAAGGATCTCCCGCCCGGAATTCCACCGATGGGGATCCTTCGCTTCGCTCAGGATGACAAAATAGAAGTTTATCAGCGGCCTGTTTATTACCAGGAAGGAAAAAACAGATGGCGAATACCAGCAATTCCAAAAAGGTCGTGCTGATTCCCGGCGAAGACGCCGCACCCGAGGCGTTTCATCCCACTGTGGCGCTGATCGACCGGTTGGATGTTCCCATAGAGTGGGATGTCCCGCCGGTGGGTGAAGCGGGCATCGCGCAACATGGCCATCCATTCCCGCAGATGGCGCAGGACGCCATCGACAGGGCGGACGCCACGCTGTTCGGCTCCACCAATGGGGCCAGCATGGGGGCGATGCGGCATCTGCGCTGGGGCAAGAAAACCTACGCCAATGTGCGCCCGGCGCGCTGGTTTCCGGGCTGCAACAGCCCGCTTAAAAATCCGCAGGGCATTGATCTGGTGATTGTGCGCGAAAATATGGAAGACACCTATGTGGGCGTCGAAGGCGATCTGGCCGATCTGGCGCCGATTAATTTCGTCAGCCGTCTGCACCGCAAGCCGGTTCAGGAAATGGGCAAGGGAAAATATGCGCTGAAGGTGATTACCGAGGCCTGTACGCAGCAGATCACGGCATTTGCCTGTGAGCTGGCGTTAAAGCGCGCTGCGGCCAGCGGCAAACGCCCGCATGTCACCAGCGGCACCAAACATAATATTTCGCCCATTGCCGACGGCTATTTTCTGGAAGTGGCGCGCGAGACGGCGAAAAAATATCCCGACGTGCATTTTGATTCGCTGCTGGCCGATGATCTGGTGCACAAGCTGATCATCAATCCGCACGCTTTTGACGTGATTGTGTTGCCCAATCTGTATGGCGATCTGTTTTCCGATGCGGCGGGCGGCGTGATCGGCGGCCTGGGCCTTTGTCCCAGCGGCTGTTACGGCAAGGATTATGCCTATTTCGAATCCGCGCATGGATCGGCGCCGGATATTATGGGCAAGAACATCATCAATCCGACGGCAACGATTTTTTCGGCGGCCATGATGCTGGAATATCTGGGCTTCAATGAAAAGGCTGCGCGCCTGGTGAAGGCCGTTGAAAAGGTCTATGCGGAAGGCCGGCATCTAACCCCGGATCAAGGTGGCAAGGCGAGCACGACTGAATTCTGCGATGCGGTGGCAAGGGCGCTTTAACGCCCCTTACGCCGTCCGATCCAGCCCTTGCGCCAGAAATATCCCAGCAGGCCAGCGGCGGTGGCCCCCATCAGGGAAAGTGAAAACAGATAGCCGTAACGCCAGCCAAGCTCCGGCATGTTCCAGGGCGATACGCTCCGGTCAAAATTCATCCCGTACAGGCTGGCGATAAATCCCAGCGGTATGAAAATGGTGGCGATGATGGTCAGCACCGTCATGATTTCATTCATCCGCACACTGGCGCCGGAATGGTACAGATCGGTAATATTCCCGGCCAGCTCGCGCGCCGTATCCACAATGTCGATCAATTGAAAACAATGGTCCGCGCAATCACGAAAATAGACCCGCGTGGTTTCTGAAATAAACGGCGAGCGTTCGCGCGTCAGAATATTCAGCACATCGCGCAGCGGCCAGATGGCGCGCCGGACCAGCATGAGTTTCCGGCGGATGGCATGCAGTTCGTGAATGGCGTTTATGTCCGTGACGCCAAGAATTTTATCCTCCAGCTGTTCAATGGCCTCGCCATAATTTTCCAATATCGGGAAATATGAATCCGTGACCGCGTCAATGAGCGCATAGGCCAGATAGTCAGCGCCTTCATTTCGGATGCGGCTGCCTTCCTGGTTAAGCCGGGTACGGATCGTTTCAAAACTGTCACCTGGCTTTTCCTGAAAGCTCAGGACAAAATCTTTCCCCAGAAAAATGGAAAACTGCTC
>Ga0073919_1000007_pt1 | contig 49189 bp, 53 predicted proteins | sample GWRWT3_25Nov14_FD_71202 | JGI IMG/M metagenome (GOLD analysis project Ga0073919, IMG submission 71202) | Sand microcosm microbial communities from a hyporheic zone in Columbia River, Washington, USA - GW-RW T3_25-Nov-14 | ecosystem: Engineered > Artificial ecosystem > Sand microcosm >... | reverse complement strand
AGGGTTTCAGGGCGCGCGCCGCATAGATGAAATCCTGCTCTGCGGTCGCGCCGAGTGTGGAGCCCACCGTCACAGGTTTGTACTTCTTGCTGATGCCCCATACTGAAGACGCCATCAATTCCCGCGCCAGGGCGTTTGTCAGCAGGATGAAGCGCTCCCCCGCAATATGACCACCCGCCGCCCATTCCGTCCCCAGCCGCCCGCGCAGCAGGTTCGAGAGGCGGTATTTATTGGCGTCGAGCAGCGTGGCGGTCTGGAACTGGAGCACCTCATCGCCAATGACACAGACATTCGCGCCGTTCAGAACCGCAATCTCGCTGACGCTTTGCAACTGGCCGAAGGTCAGCAGCACGTCGATGGCGCTGCTCCGGTCCCAGGTATACACCGTTCCGGCTGGGATAATGTTCAGCACCGCGCCGATGCTGGCCTGCGCGGCAAGCGTTTGCATCAGGGCATAGTTCGCCCCGCCATCATCCGAGCGGTACACCGCCGAATCTGTCCAGCCGCCGCCCAGGCCCACCACGCCATAACGCAAATACGCATCGGTCACCGCATCGGTCGGGAATGCGGGCAGATCGAGCAATTCCAACCGTGTGGCCGAAATGCTGGTCGGCGGCTGAATATTGGGTGTGCTGCTGCCCGGCGGAGTGTAAAAATCATATGACGACGCATCTTCGGCCACCGCCGCGATTTCCTGCATGCCGTTGCGCACCAGCCTGGTGGAATTGATCCGCATGAGATAGGCAGCGCCATCCCTGGTGACGGTGATCACATCGGCGGGTTCCAGCAGCGCGTATTTGGGCGGCGCGGTGAATTGGTACTGCACACGCCCTACCCAGGCATTGTAGAGGGTCACGTCCGCCACCATTTTGGCTTCCTGGTCGGTGAGCACTATCGGCAGGTTGAGGGTGGCGTAATCCACCGCCTTGACTGTTTGCCGCTGGGCGGATTGCGTGCCCGCCTGATAATCGGCGGTGCGGCTGAGATAAATCACATCCACCTGGCGCGGCAGCTCCAGTTCCTGCGTGCGGGTGATGGTGAAGGTGTCAATGGCGTCGTCACGCGGCACAAGTTCGGTGAAATCAATAGTGACGCTGGAAACCTTGCCGCGCCTGATGAATTTCAGCAGCCCGTCCGATTCCACCATGTCGAAAAAATACGCCACCGCCAGCTGCTCGAGGCAGGCCCGCACCGTCTGGCGGCTGGTGATGACGAAGCCCGAGACAATATCGCTCAGGCGGCTGATGTCATACATGGTGCTGTCATAGCCGACCTTTTTGAGCAGATCGGCGACGATCTGGCCAAGGCTGGAAAGCCCCAGCTTGCCCTGTATCCAATGACCGGTTTTCCAGTTGCCGCCATCCGCCCATATCGAACCGAGATCGGGAAAGAACGGGAATGGCCGCGCGTCCCAGGTCCAGAGAAACTTGCGTGGGATAAAATCGGCTTCGAGCACATTCTGTGAGGTCAGATAGTCGATTGAGGCGTCAAGCGCCGTGCGCTGCGCCAGAAAATCCACCCTGCTGCGACTGCCGCGCGGATAGAAACTCTCCACCGAGTCCGGATCGACAAACACGTTCGGCTGGTTGGCGCAGCCATCCACCGAGGGAAAGCCAAGCTCGGAAAACCACACCGGCTTCATTTTCGGTGTCCAGGCGGTGCCGCTGGCGTCAGGATTGGTGTGGGTGCTGTTCCACCAGTTTTTCACGTTCTTCCAGGCGTAGGTCGCCCCGGAATAGAACACTTTATTCAGCCGCGTGACGGGATCGCTGTAGAAATAATCCCAGCCTTCATCCTTGCTCCAGCCGTCATATATATTCTGGTAGGTGATCTGCGCCTGCGGCAGATCAGGGGTGAGCGGGAAATAGCAATCAATCGCCACCGCGTCGATATTGGCGTCCGACCATAACGGGTCAAGATTATACCAGCCGTTCACCGAATGATATTCGCTCCAGTCGCCGCCATACATCACTTTCACGCCAGCACCAACGGCGGCCTTCACCGTGGCGGCGAGGCTTTTCAGTTGCATCACCGCAGGGAACACGCCGGTGGGATTCATATATTGCGTCAGGCCGATCAGCTCTGAGCCGATCATGAAAGCGTCGATGTTATTTTTCAGCAGCACCCCGCCCACATTCATATTGGCGTAATGGGTGATGAAGGCGTTATAGCCATCCGTGCGGGTGAAGAAGCTGTTGGCGGCTGTGGCGCTGGCGGGCGTGATCCTGCCACGCCAGGGCTTTGATTGCGGCGTGATGGTGTCCACCTGCAGCATCGGGTACAACATCACCTGGTAGCCGCGCGCCTTCAGTTCCTGGGCCAGGCGTATGATGCTCTTGTCGGTCGGCGTGCCGCCATAGGTGGGCGAGCCATCGGGAAAATAGAGTATCTGGTGCGCATTGGCGCGGGTAAAACTTCCCACCGCCCAGTCATCGGGCGCAACCCGCACGCCCTGGCCGTCAAACTCCACCCCCGGCCTGATCACGCATAGGGCGGGATCAACCGAATTGGCGAACCAGTTCACCACCACCGACACCCATTCCACATTGGGCAGCGTCGCCTTGAGATTATCCAGCGCCGCCAGCAGATCGGCCTTGTTGCTGAGATTGTTCTGATTGAGTTTGACGGTCTTGCCGCCCTGAATAAAATTCCCCGCCGCATCCAGCTGGCCGCTGGTTTTTTCCTGCACCACCGTGTCATAGACATATTCGCCCGCGCCCGGAATGAGGGTGATGTCGGTGATCTTGTCCTCCAGGTCATAAGGTTTTTTCAGCGTGCGCCGCACCTCGAAGGTGAAGTTCGGAATGCGGTTACCAAAATCCCCCAGCGGAAAATCCTTGATCACCACATAGGCCAGGCCGCGATAGGCTGGCGTTTGCCCCGCAGGATGAAACGACGCCATGAACGTGTCGGGCAATTGATCTTCCGACCCTGGATAAAGCGCATAACCGCCAGCGGTTAATTCCAGCGGCTTGCTGTCGGCCCAGGCGCGCACCAGTTCGGTAATCGGCCCTTCGCAGATCGCCACCGCCAGCGACGCCGTATAGGTGTAATTGGTCGTGGTGGTTTGCACGCCGCCGCCACCGCCGCCCTTGCCGCCGCCCGAGCTTTGCGTGCTGGTGGTGACATGTTCCTCAATCGGGCGTGACCAGATGACGTTACCGGCGATTCGGGCATTGCCATAGACGAGCGGGATCGCCTTGCCATAGCTGGAGGCCTGCACCATCAGTTCGGTGAGGCGCGAGCCTTCCTGATGGATGCGCGCCTTGCCGCCAAAGATCGAGCGGTCAGCAAAGCCGCCCAGATAGCCGCCCGCGCCAGCGGCAAGCGCCGCCAGAAAGGTTCCAGCGCCCAAGGATGAAGCCGCCGAGCCTGCGGCGGCTGCGAGAACTATTGCCGCCATCTGAACACCCTCACCAGCTGTTGTTTCCAGTCCTCATCCAGCCGGTGCTCCACCACGCGCCGCGCCTGCGCGTAACAGTGGATCATGCCGGGCGCGCCTTCATAATCAGTCAGAAACGCCAGATGTTGCGGATTGTCCCGCACGGTGAACAGCGCCAGGTCGCCGGGCTGCGCCTGCGCCACCGGTACGTCATCCAGCAGGGCCATGAGCTTCTCCGTCAGATAGGCGCCGTCCGGCTCTTTCGAATAGGTCACCTCGTCATAGCCCGCGAGCGGCTGGCCGTGGCTGTCCCGCAAGCCCAACTCATCCACCACGCCGATGATCAGGCCAAGACAGTCACAGCCCTTGCCTTTCAATCGCGCCTGATGGTGAAACGGCGTGCCCAGCCAGGTGCGGGCCTGGGTAACAATTTGATCTTGCATGCTTCGCATGGGCGGTTATCCTTCAGCCAGGAGGTTCAAATATGCGCAAAAATATTGACGTGCGTGCATTGCGCCAAAAGCTCGGCATGACGCAAAAACAGTTCACAATTTTTGGTGTTTCAGAGAGCAGTATCCGGGCGTGGGAAGCAGGCAAAGCCACGCCCCGCGCTTACACTCAGACTCTGTTAAAGGTTATCGACGCGCATCCGCAAATGGTGCTGGATGCCGTCCGTAAGGTTGGATAATCAGCCAGCCTCTATGTCTGCAAGCAAACTATCATCGGGTAATGTCAGCCGGATGCCTTGCAGGTCAGCTTGCGCAGGATCGATAAACGCATTGGTCGCTTCCAAAATCCGCTGGCTTATCTTTTTGTCGCCCCAATCGACTTTGCCTGTATAGCGTTGCGCGAAATCCAGTGTGCGTACCAATGCCTGCGGCTGCTGGTTATGCGTCAGCGCCTTCAGCGCCACCAGATAGTTATTCCGGTACACCGTCGGAATGATAATGCGCTGCTCATTCTCTTTCACCAATTCCGCGTTCATCATGATGCGGGCGATGCGTCCGTTGCCATCTGTGAAAGGATGCACTTCGGCCACCAGAAACATCATGAACACGGCGCGATGGAATGGTGCATCCAGGCTTTGATAAAGCTCATAACCCTTTTTCAGTGTGCCTTGCACCAGTTCAGGCGCAACGAACAGCGTGCTCCCCGCGCGGTTATCTTCCACCTTGAACTGCCCCGGCAATTTCTCGGGCCGCTTCGCCATGATGACTGCGTGACGCTGTTTTAAGAGCGTCAGAAAATCATCAAAGCGCCGGGGTGTTTTTTTCATTTCCTTAGTGTCGGAAACGATCTGGTAGGTGCCGAGTATGTCATGGGCGTCGGCTGGGCGGTCATTCGGAACTTTGCCCTCAAAGACGATTTCCTCCGCCTCGCGCACGGCAAATTCAGTGCCTTCAATGAAGTTTGAAAAATAGGCTTCATAAAAAGCCAGTGATTCTGTGACCACTGGCGCAGGCCGTATTATCGGCGGTGTCTCATGCAAAGCGCGATGCAGCACTTCGAACAGTTGCAAGCGGTCGGGATCGTAGGGCTCGCCGATTTTACGGGCAATGCCGGTTTTTGAAGCCACCGGCGCATCGCGTGTACCGAGCAAGGTTCCAATCAGATCATCCAGCAGCTTGAATTCTTTTTTCAGGTCCAGCCTGGGCGCAAGTTTGCGCGTCTCGTCACGAAGCTGCTGAACAGCCTGCTCTCCAGATCTTCGCAGGATGGCATCCAGCTTTTCTTCGATCTCTGTTCTGGACAATGTTCGCGGCGCGGTGCCTGCACGCGGCCGCGAGATGCGCATGTTCTCCAGATACGCCCGCGCGTGAGAACTCAAGCGCAGCCCATCCATGAACGGTTTATCCTCCGGCAATGGCGCATGGCCTTTGCGCGAACGAATTATAATGCCCGGCAGGGAAATATCCCGTTTACGCTCTGAAATTATGAATAATGAGCCGTCCGGCGCAGGCTTTAATTCCAGGGCGGTGCGATCCGCTATCAATGCCCCTGGCGCGAACTGGCTTACAATGCGCCAAAGGTTACGTTTGACAATCGCTTCTGGCGGGTCCGTCAGGTTGGATGTATAAAGACGCGAGGCCAGCTTACGTAGTTTTCCGGATTTTACGCTCCGCGACACCATCCCGGTCGTGGTTGCATCGGAAACAATTACTTCGGGCTGCTTTGGCAATAAATCGGGCATAAACACCACTCCATGTCCCGTTATACGCAACAAATCGGGTTGAATAAAGCGATTTGTGCAATAAAGTGGGTATTATACCCTTTGCAGATCATTGGCCGTGGCGGCGGTGGCGAGCAGTCTGTCCATGCCTGGGACATAAGGCTCGCCCCGGAAATTGACCGCGTTGCTGAACTTGGAAACACAGGCGTTGAAGGTTTTGTCGCAGCCAGCAATCGCGTTGTAGGTGTCGCCCACAGTCACAGTGTTGGGCATGGGCAGCGCCAGCGTGAATTGCATGCTGGAAAACTCCTTGATCTCCATGCGACGCCCCGCGTTCGCGCCGGTGAGCCACGTGATTTCGCCGCCGGAGAAATATCCCGCCGCCTGGGTCATGGAGTTGCTGATAAATATCTGGCGGCTGCTTACCGTATCGACTGTTCCGCCCACGGTGTAGCTGGCGAGGTTTACCTTGCAGCGTCCGTCGCCCAGCACGGCGCGGCAGGCCGGGGAATACAGTTCGACAATGTTCTGGCTGAGTTTCTGCGCCAGACCGCGCACCTCGGCGATGAACTGGCCGTTCTTCAGCGTCACTTCGCCGAGCCAACCGCGCCGGTGGATAATGACGCCCTGGCTTAAATCGGTGACATTCACCATGAAGATTTCAATTTCGGCGAAGTCGTATTTGCCCGCCATGATATCCGCCTCGGTGATCGACGCCGCATCGAGAATGCCCGCCACATCCAGATTATCGACCGAGAACTTGTCCGTGGTTTCCACGCTGGTGGGTGAGAAGCCGGTGGCCGCTCTGTAAAGCTGGCTGCTGATGGTGAGATCGGAGGTGTGATCGGTAAACCCCATCACCGCGCCGCCTGCCAGCGTCAGTTTCCAGCACACCGCAAGGCTGGTGACTTCCCCCGCCAGGTGCGCCGCCATGTTGCTTGATGCGGTTCTCATAAACGTATCTCCACTATCGGGATGGCGTCCCAGACAAATATCCCCGGCCCGTCGGCGCGCACCAAAAGCGCATCCGTGTCGAAACGCACCGGCACATCGAAATCAAAATCGCTGCTCACAATCACCCCCGCACCGGGCGCAGCAGTGAACGTCACCACGCCTGTGGTGTGATCCACCGAGTAGCCCGAGCCTTGCAGCACGCTGTTAAGATAGATTTTCACCGTGCCGGACACCGGCTTGCTAATCTCGCGGCTGTAGCCATAGGCTCCGCTCGTGTAATTCTTGGCAAGCTGGAATGCGGTTTGCGTTCCGTTGCCCGTGCCCAGCATCTGCCCCAGCGCCTGATAGTCGCTCCAGTCCTTGAAGCGGAAACCATGGGCCTTGCCGTAACGGGCGCGGAAGAACGCCTGAACCACATCCATGTCGGCTTTGGTTTTGAGGCCGGTGGAGACATCCCAGCGGCCACGGCTTTTAAGCCAGTTGACGTTGCGCTGCTCGAAGCCAGCAAAGGTGGTGGTAATGCTGGTGTTGAACTCCGCCCCGCCGGATGCGCCATAGGCGACCTTGGGTGGAAACTGCACTTCATGAAATCCTGGCATTATCCGTTCCTCGCTCTGTGCTTGCCCATCTGGCTCGCCAGCCTGCTCATGATCTGGCCCTGGGAATCCATAAAACTCTGGGCGTTGGGCGTGCTGATGTTGAAGGTGACATTGATGCCGCCCAGGCTGGTATTCTTGGGCAGCACGGTTTCGCCTTTCTGCAGGATGGCCGGGAATTCGTCCGCCATCAGGCCGTTATGCAAGCGCGGCGCTCCGACAAACATATAGGCAGGCACGGCGCGCCGCGTCGCGCTCGATGAACCAACGACACCGCCGTCATGAAACAGGCTGCCAAAGATGCTGCCAAAAATATCGCCGCCGCCGCCTTTGACAAAATCCCCCAGCGCACCGGCAATGGGGGCCGTGATTTGCTGGCGGATGAACATGCGCAGAATGTCCTGCTCGAGGGATTGCAGCAGATCGCCCAGCTTGTTGAAAGAAACCTCGCCGCTGCTGACCATATCCGTGAGCGTGTCCTCCACATTGCGCGCGGCGCTACCGAATAGCTCCTCAGCATTGCTGGCGGTATTGGCGGCCTCACCGGCGTAACGTTTGAGCGCACGGCTTGCGCCGTCCTCCCATTTATCGCTATCGAGCAGCGATTTATCGTAAATCTCCTTCAGCTTGACGCCATAAATCTGTTCGATCAATTCCAGGTATTTCTGGTTGGCTTGCGTCGCGCCGCCCAAATCTTCGATCAGCCCGGTTTTCCAATCCTCCAGCGCCTGCTTCGCCAGATCGAACGAGGGCCTGGTGCGCAATAGGCCGCGATTAATCTCCTCAATCGCGCGGGCGCGTGTATCCTCGCTGTCATCGCGTGGCGTGGCGGAAACTGGTGCGGCGGGTTTTACCGGTGCAACTGCTTTATTGCTCTCAGCGAGCTTTGCCCTGGTGGAGGCCTCGAGCGCGGCCAGCGCCTTGCGCCCGGCCTCGCTATTGGCGTCGCCCTTGTTGAGCGCGAGGATCTGCTTGCGGCGGTCTTCTGCGTCGCGCAGGATTTTCTGCTGCGCGGTGAGGGTGACCTCCTCATATTCCTTCAGGTATTTTTTCTGAAGCTCGAGAAGCTGGTTATTGCGCCGCTCCGCCGCTGCCTTTTCAGCGGCGCTGCGGGCGCCCTCGATTTCCGCATCGGCTTTTTGCTGTTCAGCTTCGATCTCGTCATTAAGTTTCTGCAGTTCGCGCTTCTTTTCCGCAAGCAGCCGCGCGCCGCCAGGCGCGGGTCTCGCGCCACGGTCCACTTGCAGGGCGCTGATTTCCGCCTCGAGACGGCTTTTGCGTTGTGTGCGCGTCGGGTCCACGGCTTCCTGAAGCCCGCGCACCGCGCGGGTCAGCAGGCCGAGGCTGGCCTGCGCCGCGCCGGATTCACTGACGGTGCGGCCAAATGATTCCAGCAGATCGTCCCAGGCATCGCTCAAGCTATCCGCTGCGCCCGTCAAACCCTTGGCCTGGGCTTCGGCCAGCCCTCTGGTTTTGGATTCCAGATGCTCAAGGATAACGGCCTGTGCGCTAGCAACATCACCTTGCCTGACGAAATTCCCGATCACCTCTTTTTGTGTTGGCGACAGATCGGAAAATTTCCGCGCCAGCCTGCCCAGCCCTTCTTCCGGGGCTTCCAGCGCCTTGCCGAGCATGTCGGCAGCCGCTGGCACATCGGTTCCCAGCCGCGCGGCAAGATCGGCGGAAAGTTTCAGGGCGCGGGTGAAAGTTTCCCCGGCGATATTCTGGAATGAGGTGAGCGACGCAGCCGCCTGCTGGATGGCTTCCTTCTTGAACAGCGTGTTGCCTTCCACCGCCTCGCCAAGGGCCGTGACTTCCTGCGCGGTGACGCCTGCGGAAAAGTCCGTCGCTTTGAGCGCGGCGTTCAACTGGTTGAGGGCTTGCTCGGCCTCTTTGAACTCTCGAAGCCCTCCGGACACTGTAAAACCCAGCGCGCCGATGGCGGCGGCGGCGCCCAGCCCGGCGGGGCCAAGCCGGATGAGGTTCGCCCCCAGCGAGCCGGAGCCACCGGCGAGATTCTGCAAGCCATGGCGCAGCTGTTCGCCCGCCACATTCACCGCCGCCAGGGATTTTGTGGCGGGCGCGGTGGCGTCCTTGATCCTGGCCAGCGCGCGCTGTCCCGCGTCGCCGGTCAGCGTCAGTTCCCGGCGCACCTTGTCGCCGTCAATGACCGCGATCCGGATCGAAATGTTCTGGGTTGCGCTGGCCATGATCCCGGATCGCCTCAAATAACCCCGCCTCGGCATGATCGAGCAGGCGCAGCACCGCCTGCCGGTCATAGCCGAGCGCTTCGGTCACACTTAACAGGGTTGCAATATCGAACCCGGCGATCTTACCGCCGGGAGTGCGTTTCAGCTGCGAGCTACAGCGCGCGATCACATCCCAGGCCTCAAACCCTTCCTGGGTGATGGGTTCGTGCTGAATATAGGGGCAGGTTTCGCCGGTGAGCGGGCTTAACTCGCCTCTGCTGCATGGTAGGGCTTCGTCATGGCAGGTTGCGCAATATCCCGGCCCGCCGCCAAAGTGCCATTTGCAGCGGGCCCTGATGCGTTTCCCTCCGCTTCCAGCAGAAACAGAGAATCGGTGTAATGTTTCCAGAACTCCTGCGCGATGAACCAGATATCCATCAGATCGTTCACCGCCCGGTCGCTCACCGGGGCAGGCGCATCGCCTTCACTGGTCAGCACGCCCTGCCATTCGAGTATAGCGCCGCGCGCCAGGGCTTTGATCAGCAGCGCTTCGGAAAGCCCGAGCCGGGTTTCTTCATGATCCACATCCGGAATATCGCTTACGTCCGCACCGGCCTCGAGGCGCGATGCGCGTTCGCGCCGCCAGCCGGTAATCTGTTTGATGACGGATGACTGCGCCGCACTCATGATGGCGGTGGAAAGCGGGCGCAACAAGACCCGCACATTGGCGGGAAGCTCCAGCCAGTACGGTTCTTTCTTCAGATTGAGCCTGAGCATAAATTCTCCTTACGGGTAGCTGATGATATCGTTTTTCAAGACCACGCTGACGGATTTACTGAGGCCTTCGTCATAGACCGCCTGCCAGTTAAAGCTCGCCTGCACGCCGCCCGGTCCCGATACGGGAATGCGCGGGCGCGGCAGATACACCTCGTGAAAAGTCCAGGCGAGTGAAAAATTGTTCCCGTCCAGTCCCGCCAGCCTGTAGGCCAGCTCCAGTTCAATCGCAGTGTTGTTGATCGCATCATCCGCCAGTATGGTGTCGGCGAAGCGCACATCGATAGAGCCATTGGCGGAGATGATAGTGGGATCGACCGCCTCGATCAGCCCGTCATTGCGGATGGTGGGCACCGCCTGCATGCCGTTCGAATAAGTGAACTGCGCCCCGGTGATATTGCCGAGCGCCGCGCCATTGCGCTTGATCGAGCCGTTGAACTGGCTGAATGGCTTGTACACCCGGCTGGTAGGCCCGCCGCCCTGCGAGGAAGCGTAGCGGGTCTCACCCTGGGCGATGATGGCAAGCGTGGCGTTGGCGGCACCCGAACGCTGAAAGTTCAGCGCCATGCTGCCCAACATGCAGCCCGTATGCACGAAATAAGCGGGCACATTGGCATGGCCGATCTCGGCTGCGAAGGATGGCAGGCTGGCGGCCCCGCTGACAAAGCTGTGGGTGTAGCCGCCGCCCGAGAGCGTTGCGCCGCTTGCCACGCCGTTGGCGTTGCCCGAAGCTAGCGTGAATGCGTTGCCGGATGCGCCCAGCGTATCGTGCACGATATTGAGTTTTGTCCCGCCGCCATTGGAATAGGTCGCGGGCGTAATGCTGGCGTTCACGGATGCGTTCAGATCGGTTGCCAGCTGCGTGAGCGTGGCGGTAAGGCTTGCGCCCACATTGGTCTGCGCGCCGGTAGCGCCACTGGCGACGAACGTCCACAGCACGCCGTTAATGGTGAGGGTATGGCTTGCGCTCGGATTCACGGTAAAGGTGATGTCACCGCTCGCCGCCACTCCAACTGATGTGGGATTGCCCAGCAGGAATTGCAGCCAGCGGCCAAAGTCGCGGCCTTCCACCGGAACAACCAGATTGCCTTCGTCATTGATCACGTCGCGGAACGGGGCGCGCGGCTCGCGCCCTTGTCCCAGCAGGTCAGATGAAAGCAGATTTTGTTCCGCGCTCAAATCCGAGGACGCAAACGCAAACTTTTCCCAGTTGCCGGTGGGCTTTACGCCATAGCCGGGTTCTTTCAGGGCAAGCAGCGACGCCGCCGAGCCATAGGATCGGGCCATAAGGATACCTCCGGGTTGGGGTGATTAATTGAGCGGGTCGGTTGTTGCGAAGCGCACCATGATCAGCACCGTGGCGGCGCGGATGCTGGCGGCTCCCTCAATGGGTTCTTCCTGAAATTCCGGGGATCGCGCCTCGACCCACTCCGCCAGCCCGTCGAGCGTGCGATTGGCGTTGATGATGCCGCCAATACTGACGAGCAGCGCATCCAGCGTGCTGTCCCTGATCGCGGGATCGGGGTGCTGCACCAGCACTTCCACTGCGGCCAGATGCTCATAAATGTAGGTGAGCGGCGAGAGCAGCATTTCGGGTTCAGCACTTGCGCCATCGCGCAGCACGATCATCCCGCCTGAGGAAACTTGCTGCGGCTTGTCCAGATTGCGGTAAACTTTCAGTGTTGCGCCTTCGAGGGTTTTCAGTTTTGTGGTGAGGCGATCCAGCACCTGTTCACGTTTGCTCGGCATTCGGCGACACCTCTTTCCAGTGTTGCAAGATGGTTTGCGGCAATTGTGGTGCCCAGCGGTTCACCACGGCTTTGTAATCCAGGCGCTTTTTAAGTTTCACTTGCGGCACCAGCAGGAACATCACCACTGTGGTGAGGCCACGCCCCGACTTCATCGCCGATTCACTGGCCTTGCGGAAGCCGCCACGCTTGCCGGTACCGGCGCGCAGTCCGTCCACCACCAGCAGCGAGATTTTTCCTGGACGGTACACAAAGCGCAGCCTGCCCAGCGAATGCTCGGGGAAATTTGACGGGCTGATGCGTTTGCCGCCCACGCCGCGCCTCGGTGCGGCCTCGGTCGGAATTGCCAGAAAGAACCCGTCCCTGCTTTTAATCACTGTGCCTTCATTGAAAGCCCGGATCAGCTTGGGTGCTTTTGAGAATATCCAGCCCGCCGCATCAATCGACTTCTTTCCTTTCGGGTAGAGTTGGGACTGCCAGCTTCTGGCGAGTTTGCTGCCCAAGCCCGCACCCGCGACTTGTCCGCGCAGATCGGTTTTGATGCGCCCGGTAATCTCCGCCACGCCTCTTGTCACAGCAGTTTCCGCCGCTGCTTTCTGCTGCTCCATGAATTTATGGAGGTTGCCCTTGATCGCTGCTTCAAGACGCATGGCAATCCACCTGCCAGACCAGACGCTCGCTGTCGCGGCGCGGCTCGCCCTGAACGGTGTAAGCAATCATATCAATGATAAACTGGTCGCCCTGGCATATTGCGGGACAGTCTGCGGCCTGCACCTCAAGCACCAGGCTCGGGGTTTCAATCACCGACTGTCCGGCATTCTGGTACACATCAGGCGCACGGGTAATCACACGCACCGGCTTCGATACGCCCACCTGCGGAATGAAAGCGGCGTCAACCGCAAGGTTTCTATCGTTGAACAGTGCTTGTATCGCTGTGTTAAAAACGCTCATTAGATGATGAACGCTGAGTTAAGGCGCACATTACCCACCGTGTCGCCCGAAGCAGCGGCAGCAGTGGCAACACCGACCAGTTTGTTGGTCGCAACCGTCGTGGTGCAGTTTCGCGCGGCGTTATCCCAGTAGATCAGCGCACCGACTGTCCATGCCGCACCCGTTGCTTTGGTCAGCGTGAAAACACCGTCAGTAACTGCTTCTACTTCGGTGCTGATAGCAGCATCACCCGATGCCACACCGAAAATTGAACCCACCAGCAAGCCTTGACCAGAGGTCAGGGCATACGGGGCGGTCAGGGTGAGAGTCTTGCCTTCCATAATGAAGTTTTTCATTGGCATTCTCCTGTTTCAGATACATCCGCCTTCGCCGAGGCTACGGCGGACAAGAAAAAAGCGGCCTGAAGCCGCTGCGGTCAGGTAGTGAGCGGGTGAGATTAGAGGCCTGGGTTTTTCCAGAAGCCGCGCCAGTCAATCGCTTTGGCGGCAAAATCCAGGCGGGCCTTCAGTTCCACTCCATCGACATCGAAGCCAACGCGGCTCTCAAGGTAAACACCTTGCTGACCTTCCAGATAGGCATATTCAATGGTGTCGATCTGGTCGGGTTCGGCGGCGAGATACCAGGAGATTGCCGAGGCCGCATCAAGGCGCGGCTCCGCCACCACCTGCAACTTATTGGCAAACGGATTATAGTCGCTGCTCTTGGTGTAGATGATATTGGTTTGCGTCACGAACTGCTCGGCCAAGGTTTCAAGGGCGGCGGGCACCAGCAGATATTTCGCCATCACATTGATGAAACGCCCGTTCAATCCCTTCTGCTTGCGCATGCCAGCACGCGCATCGCCAAGGGTTGCCACGCTGATGACTGCGCCAGCACCCGCAAGATTGCCATGCGTGGCGTGGAACAAGGTCACCCCGTCGCCCATCGCCGGGTTGCCGGTGAGGATGCCCCACACCGTATCGCTTTCCAGATCGGCGGCGGCGCGGCCAAACATTTCCGGCAGGCGGGTAAAGGCTCCCAGATCGTCATTGATGATGGTCTGACGGGTGACGGCCACCACCTTGCCATAGGTGGCGAGCGCATATTGTTCGCGCGCCTCGCCCACGGTGCCGCGTTTGAATTCGCCGGACTCGTTCACCTTGTCCAGCGACGGCGCATCGCCCAATTGCGTGCGGGCGATGGTCTTGAAGTCGGGATTGCTGGTCTGGCGGGAAAACCCCTTGAAGGTTTGCGGAGCCGCCTCATAGGCGCTGCGCAGGGTTTTATTGGCTACGTTGGCAAGGATGAGCGGAAAATCGCTGGTGGAATGCAAGCCCCCGCGCGTTTCCAGCCCCAGCATCGCGCCCGCCACTTCCGATCTGGAAAAACCGCGAGAGCGGACACCACGGCGTTCCAGCAAGTCACGCCCCATTTCCATCAGGGTCATGCCGCGATATTCGCGTGCACCCTCATCCAGTCTGTAGGTTCCGGGATCATGGCGGTGCAGCAGCGCGTTTTCAGCCATGACGCGCACGCTATCGATTTCATCACGGACGATGGAAACATGCGGGCGGATTTCACCGGCTTCACTACTCTTGCGCGCCAGTTCATCCAGCACCAGCTTGCGGGCTTGAGGAATCGCAGTGCCGTCATTTACCAGTTTCCGGGCGAATGTGTCTGGCAGCATGGCGGCGCGGGTGATCCTGGTGATCTCCGCCGCGCGTTGCCGTTCAAGACGCGCGCCTTCCGCACGCGCTTCTTCCGTCGATGCGGATGTTTCAGTCAGGGTGGTGGCGGTTGGGAGATTTGCGGCAGCAATGGTTTCCGCCGGGAGGGTTGCGGGGGCGTCCTGCCCCTGCGGTTCGTTGTCGATATCGATCATAAGTCTTGACTCCTTTACAGGCTGCGGATCGAGTATTTCACATGGATAGGTGTGAGGATTGGAACGGATGCCAGCGCCAGCATCCGCCCCGAAGGGAACAAGCGATATCTCAAAAGGCTCCCAGTCGACGGCTCGGTACAGCGGCACTGCTCCATCGCCGCGTATGACCTCAAAGCGGTGGACGCGATAGCCGACGCTGACATTGCGGATAATGCCATCCCGGATTTTGCGAAGTATGGATTCATTCTCCGCGCCGCCGTCGATCTTGAGACTGGCATAGCCCAGCCCGTTTTCAATGCGCGCGCTGCCACCCGCCACCACGCCCTTGATATTCTCAAGCTTCATATCGCTATGGGTGTCGAGCACGGGCGCCGTCCCTGAATTCAGCCTGCCCAGGCGCACCGCACCAGAAGCCACAACCAGTTCTTCATCATATGCCTCGCCGGCGAACATATTGTGGCGGCGTACCACCGCGCCGGTGGTGAAGATGACGTTGAACACCCGGTCTTCGGCTTCAGCTTCAAGCACCGCAAGCCGGGTTTGCAGCGGGATATTTTTAGTCTGCAAGTTTGCGGCTGGTTTCATTGGATGGTGCTCCCGAATTATCTGTCTGCACGATGCCGCTTTTCGCCGTGTTGCGCGGATCGCCATCGAGGATCACGCCAAGTTCATCAAGCTTTTTGTTGGTGTCCGCGATTTCCTGAATCTGTTGCTCCGGATCAAAGCCGTGACTGGCGATGGCCTCACACAGGGTCTTGGTGCCGTTACGCATCATCAGCGTGTCGGCCTGCGCGTCTTTCAGCGGGTCGATCATCTCGAACTTGGGCGGTGTCCAGCTAACGGCGTAGTCGATCTTGCTGATTTCCCCGGCGATATAGGCGCGTTCGATAAACCGCCGCCACACGGGGGCGCAGATTTTCGGGATGAACACCTGCCAGCGCAGCATCTCGATCAGGCTGCGGAATTCGAGCAGGCCCGCCCGCAGGGAACTGTAATTCACCTGGCTAAGATCGCCCGTCAGCTGTTCATAGGTGATGCCAAGCCCTGCGGCAATCGCGTGCAACTGCACCCGCTCATAGGATTCATAGTTTCCGTCACTGGCCGGATTGCCGAAGCGGATGTCCTCCCCCGGATGCAGATATTCAATCATGCCGGGGCGGAATTGCTCCACCCGCTGCGGCTCCGATCCATTACCGCCGCTGGCCGCTTTATTCACCACATTGCCGACAATGGGTCCGTCCGCGCCATTGTTCTGCACCACGAAGGCGGCAAAGCAGGCTTCAATTTTCTTGCGCCACAATTCCGCGTCGTCATAGCCATCCAGATCGCGCATCCGCACCATGGACGGCGCATAGGCCGTCACCCCGCGTGTCTGGCCTGGGCGCAGCTTGCGGAACACATGCAGCACCAGATCGGCGGCCACGCGCACACTCTGAAAACGGGCATTGCCGATAATCGTTTCCCCAGGGTGTTGCGGCCACATCCAATAGGCCACACGCCGGTTTTGCCGGTCGAACTCAATGCCCTGGCGGATGATATTGCCGGTTTCGCCAACAGTGGATTTGCTGGTGTCAAGGAAGTCCGCCTCCAGCACTTGCAATTGCAGCGGCACGCGCATGGAGTCGCTAAAGCCGCGATCCCGGAACAGGATGAAGCATTCGCCGCTTTCATACATGGCGCGAGCGGCCAGCGCTTGCAGGCCGTAGAAATCCAGATCGCCGTCCGCGTCACAAAATTGGCACCAGTCATTCCAGGCCGCCATGATCTGTTTATTCAGCCGGTCGGAACCGGTGCGGGCCTGGGCGGTGATGCCGGTGCCGATGGCGTTGCCGGTGAAAATCTCCACCGCCTTGGCTCCGTAGCAATTATTGCGCACCAGGTCGCGGGACCGCTCACGCAGCCGATTGCCCGCACCGCCAATTTCCGCATTGGCGGAGTTGCCGCTGGTGATCCAATCATCAATCCGCCTGCCGGTCTTCGCGCCTTCATAGCCGCGCGCCAGAATATCCATGGCAATTCTGGCCTGCTTGCGCTTGAAGGCGGCTTGCGGCGAAAACACCCCGATCATGTCATCAATCCACATCTCAATCCCTGATGAAACTGGCAAAGCTGGCGCGGCTGGCCGGTATTTGCGCATCGGCGTTCAGCTGATTGCGGATGACGTCACGCAGCTTGATCATCTCAATGAGCGAGTGGTAACGCACCGACTTGTCGCCGGTGCGCACCTCAAGCGTGCCGGAAGCGATTGCCGCCTCCAGCGCGTCCAGCTGGGTTTGTGTGAAGGCCATGCTTACCTCGATAACCAGTTGTCCATGCGCGGTATCCACGCCTGGTCTTTCAGGTTTTTGGTTTCCTGATCCGTGCGCTCCGGTTTAATGCGCGGCGCGCGTTCCAAATCCCCGGCCAGTTTCGCCATATCGGGATTGAGGAGCTTGAACGCCGCCAGCGCATAGACCGTGCAGTCCAGCACTTCGTTGCGGGCGCGGGTCTTGATCCATTCCCGTTTTGAAACACCCTTGGCAAAGCGCGTGACCTGCTTTTCCGCCGTCAGCTGCAAAAAATATTCACGGTCCCGCTCCAGCGGAAAATGGAAATACCCCGCCCCAGGCTCGCTCAACCGCAAACGGCTATAGATCACTTCCTTCGCCGTATCGGTGCCGATCGGATAGAGCCGCAGTCTGTAGCGGTTGTTCTTGCTTGGCCGTCCCAGCAGCGGCTTTGCCGTTTGGCTGACGCCCTTGATGGCGAACACCCCGCGCACGGCGCGCGGCCCGCAAAACTCATACACCGCCTGGGTATGGTGGCCGCCAGAATCCACGCACACACAGGCGATATTGAGAAAGACGCCAAGCTTGCTGCGGATTGGTTGAAGCAGATACGCATCCAGTTCCCGCCACACCATGCCTTGCGCCGGATCACCGTAAATGACGCGGTAATCCAGCGACCAGCATTCTTCACCCAGACCCCAGCCTTTGACTTCCACTTCCAGCCGGTCGCCCTGCACATCCACCCCGGCGGTGACCAGCACCACCGGCTCGGGCGCATCCGCGCCCCAACTTTCCTTGCGGTTGAGCAGGACATCGGCCTCAATGCTCTCGCCGCTTTCCTCCCAGCTTTCCCCGAGCGAGGTATTCACCCAGGTCTTGAGCGTTTCCGGCAGCAGCTTGGCCTTCAGAAACTCGCCCACCATCTGCGCGAAGGTCACCCAGGGGCTGTACAGCTCGTTCACATGAAAGCCAATCACGCCGTTGAACGGGGCTTCGGCAATCCAAACGCCCTGCATCAGCATGCCGGTTTTGTCCGCATCGGTAATGACGCAGCCATGATGCTCGCAGACATAGACCGCCGTTTCCGGCATATGTTTGCCGCCGCCGTCTTTGCTATCGTTCTGCTCCCATTTGACGTTCCGCCATTTCAGCGTCTGCGGCTCAAAGCACTGCGGGCACGGCACATAAAAGCGGCGCTGATCGCTTTGCTCGAACGCCGCCTCAATCCGGCTTGCCCCCTTGATCGTCGGGGTGGAGGTCAGCAAAATCTTGCGGTTCCAGAATGTCGTGGTGCGCTTCTTCGCCAGGCTTACCGGATCACCTTCCGTGCCCGCCGATACGGGGTAGCGGTCCACTTCGTCACACAGCACCAGCCGGATCGGGCGGCTGGCCAGCGACGCCGGTGAGTTCGCGCCCGCCATGGTGATATGGCCGCCGGGGAAGCGTTTGTGCAAAAGCGTGTTGCCGCTATCGCGTGTGCGCGGGTCTTTCACCAGTCCTTTCAGAACATAGGTATCGCGCAGCATCGGCGCGAAGCGATCCTTGCTCCAGGCTTCCGCCATTTCCAGCGTCGGCTGCAGGATCAGGATCGGCGACGGGTCGAGATGGACATTGTAGCCGATGATATTATTGATAATCTCGGTTTTGCCCACCTGCGCCGAGGACATGATGACTACCATCTCGGCGCGGGGGTCGTTCAGCGCATCCATCATTTCGCGTTGATACGGGGCGCGGTCCGTATGCCATTTGCCGGGTTCGGCGCTGGCTTCGCTGCTCAGATAACGATATTCATCCGCCCACTGACTGACTTTCAGCCTCGGCGGGGGCTTCAAGTGCCGCAAGGCCCGTTTCAGCGCCTGCTGGCCGGATCTGTTGCTCTGGGTCATAGCGTGCGAGTTCCGTTAATGCGTCGCACACCAGATCGCGCAGGCCCTGTTCGATTGCGTAAAACTCCTTGAGATGAAGCACCAGGTGCGCCGCACGGGTTGGCACCGCCAGCATGCGCGTGCGAAAGGTGGCCAGCAGGCTTGCCCAAAGCTCTTCCGCTTCATCCGCCGGAACGAGCCTTGCGCGCATCACATCAAGCTCCATTTGCGCCTTGTCGGCTTGCAGTTTCACCAGCCTGCCGCGCTCGGCATACATATCCGCCGTGCCGGTTTCCTTGCCGAAGGCGCGGGCCTGCAGAAAAGCGATGTAACCCTGCACGCATCCGACCAGGTCGTATTTGCCTTTCTCGGGCTTCGGGATAATGCCGTCACGGGCGAGCTGCTGGATACGCCGCTCGGTCAGGTTCAAAAACCGTGCGATAACGGCGACTTTGTAAACAAGTTGCATGATGCTTACTCGGGTAATGCGTCCCAAATTTCTCCAGGCTCAATCTTCACCACCCGGATGCCATGGCGGGCATACATGGCGCGGCTATTCGGGTTGCTTTCGATGGCGAGGAGTGTTGCCCCGCCGTGCTTGGGCAGCACATGCCCGGTCAGCATGCGTTCTTTCGCCAACGGGGGCGCAAGGCCGTACACATTGAAATGCGCTTCCTGCGGGAGCCATGCGGTTTTTGCGCGTATGTTCGCCAGCGTTATCTGCTTGTGCATGGCGGGCCGCGCCGTCATCAGGATAACGTGATAGGGCCTGATCAATTCCACCAGCCAGCGGCGATATTGTTCCGCCTCGATCTGTTTTGTGAACGGGCGGTATTTGTCTTCGCTGTTCTCCACCAGCGTGAAATTAAGATCGAGCAATATGATCATAACACCATGCCTATCCGCCCGGAGAAGGCGCGTTTTGCCTGGATCACGCGCCCCATCCGGCTGCCATCAGGATAGGGCAGGTCGAACTCAAACTCGAGCGCCGCGTTGAGTTTTTTGGCGTCAACCAGTTTCGGCCTGGCGCAGATCGCCTGCACGTTCTGGCTTTCTTCACTGACCTGGACGATCTCGAAAAATTCCTTGAACAGGCCGTAGAACTCGTTCTGGCTATGATACTTCTGCACCTTCGGGCTGCTGGTCATATCGCCCAGCGTGACGCCCGGTTCATACTCAAGCAGAAAGGTGCGCCCCTTCGATTGCCGCTCGTTCAGGGAATTGTATCCCTTCAACTGGCGGATATTGATGTGGTTGATGCTGGAGGCCGCCGCATAGAGTTTGGTTTGCGGCGAACACAGCGCGGCGCAAATGCAGATGATATGCCTGCGGTCTTCCGCAAACGGCACGCTGTTCAGCACGCTGGAGATGAATACCGAGTTGTAGGGGATTTCCCCCCCAATATCGGCCAGGAATTCATCCACCACGCACAGGCTTTCCGCCTTGTCGATTTCCTCGGCTTCATTCACGCGGTACGGCTCGAACGGGGTGACCCGCACGCCGATGGCGCGCAGCATCCGGGTTTCATGCAAATGCCCCGCGCCAAAATCCAGCACCGACTTGCCGTGCTCCCTGATCCACTTGTCGCGGCTCTTTGGTTCGGTCACATCGAAGTCTTTCGATGTGCCGCCCCCGGCCACCGCAAAGATAAAGCCGCGCCCCAGCTCCTGGCGCACGCGCCGCAACCGCCGGAAGGAATTATAGCGCAGCAGGTCGCGGTAGCGATTATGGATGTCAAAATCCATCGACAGCAGGTTCAGCATGGCGTCGGCCAGCTTCGCTTCCGCATCGGTGACGAACACCACCGCCACTTCCTTGCGTTTGGCTTCCGCCTGCATCTGCAAGCGGCCAATACCGTTCACCACCCGCAAATCCCTGGCCGCCACCACCGGCATTAACACGCCCTTGAGATAAAGCGTCTTGGAGATGCTGGCGGCATAGGTGATCCAGCGGCCTTTATTGGCCTTCAGCAACGGCGCAACCGGCATCATTTGCGCCTTCAGGCATGGATAAAACTCCGGCGTATCCGGCACCTTGTCGGGGATTGCCGCTGCAAGCGCCGCCACATCCACCCGCGCCAGCGCATCGGTGATGTTCTCCGGCGTATCCTTGGGCGACAAATCATTGGTGGCGCGGTTGAAGGCGACGTTGACGCCCTTGCGTTCCTCCAGATCCATCGCCCTGGTATATTCCACCGGCAGCTGTTGCACGCCCATGCGCATCGCCACATGATGGCGCTGGTGGCCGGAGATGATTTCACCATCCGGCGTGGCGTAAATGGGCAGCAGAAAGCCCAGCTTGCGAAGCGACAATTCAATCAGGTCAAGCCGCCTTGGGTCGGCGGTGCGCGGGTTATAGGTGGACGGGTTCATGCGTTCAATGCCGGTCAATTGCATAGGTCTAGCCTTCGCTTGATCTCGTACACGATGGCTTCCTTGTCGAAACCAGCATGCTGTTTGATGTCCTCGATCCAGCTGAGATATTCCGCGCGGGGAATCGCGAAACTGTAGGGGCCGATGGTGGCGCGGGTGTCTGCTTCCTCGATGGGCTGTTCTTCGCCGTCTTCGATCCCGTCGGTGAGCAGGCTTTCGAGGCTTTTCCGCAGCTGCTCCAGTTCCGCCGGATCAAACCCCAGCACCGCTTTATCGAAGCTGAGCTTGTCCAGATCCTCAAGTTCAAGGGCGAGCATTTCATTATCCCACTGCGCGTCTTCGCCGGTGCGGTTATCGGCGATGCGGTAGGCTTTCACCTGCTCGGGCGTCAGCCCCTCGGCCACATGCACCGGCACTTTTTTAAGTCCCAGCTTTTGCGCCGCCTGGTGGCGCACATGCCCCGCGATGATGACCATTTCGCTATCCGTCACGATGGGCTGGCGGAAGCCGAACTCCTTGATGGACGCCGCCACCTTGTCCACCGCATGCGCGGTAATCCTTGGGTTGCGGGCGTAGGGCACAAGTTTTTCGAGGTCGAACAGTTCGACTTTCATAGAGTTCTCCAGGTTTGAAAAAACGAAACGAAATGGACTTTTTTGCATTGGCGCTGGCGAAACGCCGCGCCAAGCGTCCCCGTATAGGTGCGCATCGGGAAGGACCCGAAAGGTCAAGCAATTGTTTTGATTGACAAAACAGCCTTGATTGCAGCCGCCAGGCTGTTACCGGATGGAGGGTTTAACCCCCATGAACGAGGCAAAACACCATGCGAACACGCGAAAATGACACCAAGATCATCGCCGCGCTCAATGACCGCTTCCGTCGGAGCTTCACAGGCGGCAAAGTGATGGCGACCAGCGGCGTGATCGAGTTGCCAGAGGCAACTCGCGCCGGATTGTTCGCCGCTGTTCAATCCTTCGATAACTTTGAGCCGGGCAACGACCCAAATGGCGAGCATGACTTCGGCAAGATAGTGATTGATGGCCAGGATTTCTTCTGGAAAATCGACTACTACGACCATACCCTGAACTCTGGTTCCGAAAACCCCGCCGATCCAGCCATCACCACCCGCATCCTGACCATCATGTTGGCGAGCGAATATTAAGCCTCATCCGCGAGCTTCAATCTATACCGTGTGCCTTTGCCTTTGCCGGTTTTAGTCAGAGCAAGTTTTTCCACTAAATCCTGCAGATCACGGGTGGCGGTGGCGCGCGATGTGCTGGTGATGGCGATGTAGTTTTCGGCGCTTAAGCCACCCTTAAATCCGGCAATGCCTTCGCGGAACATTCTGGTGGTCACTTTCTGCTGGCGTTCATTGAAACGCTCGCGGAAGCGATCATAAAACCTGGCTTTCTGAATGATAAACTCCACAAGCTTCTGGCAGGCCGTTTGCGCTTCCAGAATCGTTTCCGCGAAATATCTCAGCCAATCATCAATGTGATTGCCCTTATTGCTGGCCTCCAGCATCCCGTAATAGCGTTTGCGGTGCGTATAGATCGTCTGCGACAGAGCGAGCATTGCCGGTTTGCCGGTGGATTGCGCCACGGCCTTCTCCGCAATCGCCCGCCCGATACGCCCGTTGCCATCTTCAAAGGGGTGAATGCTCTCAAAGTATAAATGCGCGATACCGGCCCGCGTGAGGGCTGGCAGCGGCTTCTTTCCATCCGGCGCAGTGGCGTTGAACCAGTCAATGAAGCGCTGCATTTCTTCCGGCACACACTGTGACGGCGGTGCCTCAAAATGCACCGTAGGCGCATCAAGCCTGCCGGACACCACTTGCATCGGGTCGGCATGTGTGCGGTATGCGCCGATAGTTTCCACATCCCGCCGCCCGTTCATAACCATACTGTGCCACCCGAACAGGATTTCGTGGCTCAGAGGCTGCTGGAAGTTGCGATAGAGATCCACCATCATCTCTGCGATACCGGCCTCGCCCGGTTTGACAGAGCGTCTATCCGCCGCCAGGCCAAGCTGCCTGCGGATTGAAGATTGCACGCTATCACGATTGAGAATTTCGCCTTCAATCTCCGAGGTTTTGAGCGCTTCATCGCAGAGCAGATCAATGGTGAGGTTGAGTTTTTCTTCCTCCGTAACGTGCAGAAATGCCCCGAGAAAAAGCCCGGAACGGCGCAAAAAATCATCCTCCAACGCTTTCAGCGTGGAAGGCTCATACTGAAAATCAGGCCAATCCGCCTGCTGCCAGTTCCATGTTTCCGTGTTTGCCATGAGCGATAAACCATTATTTATATCTCACATAATGGCCATATATGAGGCATAAGTCCAGTGGTTTTGCATCGCCTTATGCGGTCAACCGTTTAATGAGTCGGTGGCTGGGGTGTTCATTTATCTGGGGTGTCCATTTATATTGTATAACCAGCAGGCAGTGCGAAGCAAAGCTGAAGTCAAATGCCCTGTGGCGGGAGCATCCTATCAGGCGTTTGTCCCGCCGCTATTACCGCCCGAGCCGCCCGATCAATCAGGCGGCTTTTTTCATGAACCTATTGTACGGCATGGATAAAACGATTAGCCGTAAATCGTCTCGGGTTCTGAACCCGTCCACCAGGGCCGACCATCCTTCGCCCTTACGGGCTTCGGATGGCGTGACCTTGCCGGGGTGGATTCTACACGGGCGATAATTTCCGCCTGAACATGCCCGCTCACCCCCGCATCCAGAACACCAGCGGCCGTGCGGGAAACACCCATAATATTCCGGCCAGCGGATAAAAGATCAGCCGCGCAATGTGCGAATCGGGCAGCCAGGTCACCGCGATCTGCACACAGATCATGGTGTAGATCAGCATCCATGCCAGCAGCAGGAACGAGCCTATAAGTTTGCGCTGCCGTAAGGGCATGGGTCATTTCCTGAAGTGTGATGCCGGAAGTCCTGATCAATAGCGCGATGGGGCTGCACAAGCAACAAACCGGTGTTATAAGCGCCCCATGAACGACCTGCTGACACCCGAATCAGAGATTAACGACACGCCGCTGGGCGACGCCCTGGCGGAGCGGTATCTGGCCTATGCGTTGTCCACCATCATGCACCGCGCATTGCCCGATGTGCGTGACGGGCTGAAGCCGGTGCATCGGCGGCTGCTGTACGCCATGCGGCAATTGCGGCTGGATCCGGGCTCCGGGTTCAAGAAATCCGCGCGTGTGGTGGGCGATGTGATCGGCAAATATCACCCGCATGGCGATCAGTCCGTGTATGACGCGCTGGTCCGTCTGGCGCAGGATTTTTCCATCCGCTATCCGCTGATCGACGGGCAGGGCAATTTCGGCAATGTCGATGGCGATAACGCCGCCGCCATGCGCTATACGGAAACGCGGCTGACGGAAGTGGCGCAGGCCCTGCTCGAAGGCATTGACGAAGACGCCGTGGATTTTCGCGATACCTATGACGGCGAGGAAAGCGAGCCGCTGGTTCTGCCCGCCGCGTTCCCCAATCTGCTGGCCAATGGCGCCACCGGCATCGCGGTAGGCATGGCCACCAGCATCCCGCCGCATAATGTGGCTGAACTGTGCGACGCCATGCAGCATCTGATCAAACATCCCAATGCGGGCATCGAAAAGCTGCTGGATTTTATTCCCGGGCCGGATTTTCCCACCGGCGGTGTGATGATCGAGCCGCGCGCCAGCATTCTGGAAGCCTATTCCACGGGGCGCGGCGGGTTTCGTGTGCGCGCCCGCTGGGAGGTGGAGAAAACCCCGCGCAGCGGCTATCAGATCATTGTGACGGAAATTCCCTATCAGGTGCAAAAGGGCAAGCTGATCGAGAAAGTGGCGGAACTGATAAATAACCGCAAGCTGTCACTGCTTGGCGATATCCGCGATGAATCGGCGGAAGATATCCGTATCGTTCTGGAACCGCGCGCGCGTACGGTTGAGCCGGAAATGCTGATGCAGCAATTGTTTCAGCTCAGCGATCTGGACGTGCGCATTCCGCTTAATCTGAATGTGCTGGACAAAAATCTGGTGCCGCGCGTGATGGATTTGCGCGAAACGCTGCGCGCCTTTCTGGATCATCGCAAGGAAGTGCTGGTGCGCCGCGCGCAACACCGGCTGGCCCGCATCGTGCATCGTCTGGAAGTGCTGGACGGGTATATCATTGCGTTCCTCAACCTCGACAAGCTTATCCGCATAATCCGCACCGAGGATGAACCCAAGCCGAAACTGATTCAGGCGTTCAAGCTTACCGATATTCAGGCCGAGGCGATTCTGGATATGCGCCTGCGCGCCCTGCGCAAGCTGGAGGAAATGGCGCTGCGCCGGGAACATAAGGCTTTGTCTGACGAACGCAAACTGCTCGCGGGCCTGCTGAAATCGGATGAAAAACAATGGGCGCAGATTTCCGATGATCTGAAGGCGCTGAAAATAAAATTCGGGCCAAAGACGGCGCTGGGCGCGCGGCGCACAATGATTACAGACGCGCCGGTGATGGATGAAATTCCGCTGGAAGCAATGATCGAACGCGAACCCGTGACCATTGTGTGTTCGCAAAAAGGCTGGATCCGGCAATTGAAAGGCCATCTGCCGGAAGATCCGGATCTGAAGTACAAGGATGGCGATGGTGCGAAATTCTGGTTGCACGCGCAAACCACCGACCGGCTCATTCTGTTCGCCACCAATGGCCGTTTTTATACGTTGCGCTGTGATAAATTGCCGGGCGGGCGCGGCCATGGCGAACCGGTGCGCCTGATGATCGATCTGGACAATGATCATGACATTGTCACGATCATGGTGCATGACCCGGAACGCGCCCTGCTGGTGGCGTCCAGTGATGGGCATGGGTTTATCGTGGCCGAATCCGAAGTGGTCGCCGCCACCCGCAATGGTAAACAGGTGCTGAATGTTTCCGGCGATGTTGAGGCGCTGATATGCACCCCTGCCGTTGGCGACTCCATTGCCGTGGTGGGGGACAATCGTAAATTGCTGATTTTCCCGCGCGACGAAGTGCCGGTTATGGCGCGCGGCAAGGGCGTCATTCTGCAACGTTACAAGGACGGCGGTCTGAGCGATGCAAAAATGTTTACGCTCGCGGATGGCCTGACTTGGCAGGACCGTTCAGGACGCCGGCAGAGCGAGCAGCAACTGGTGGAATGGATCGGCAAACGCGCACAGGCCGGGCGTTTGCCCCCACGCGGTTTCCCACGCAGCAACAAATTCGCCTGACGGTATTATTCAAATTCCACTTCGAATTCTCTGGATTCGTCCTGGCCCCAATATTGCACCATCAGTTTGTAGCGTATGCCCGCCTCAAAACGTGTGGCGTCCAGCAGAATAAGCAGTTCATCCTGCGAGAATTGTCCGGCGGGCAAACTCGCCTTCATCACGACCTGCGAACAGGTTTCTTTAGTGGGGGCCTGCACGAAGTCGCCGTCTTTATTGGTGATAAACCAGCGGATGATGTTGCATGGCGTTGGGACTTCAAGCTGCGCCGTTTCCTGTGTATTGTTTTTCAGTTGCAGGTTGACCGGAAGGCTGACCGTCGCATTGCTTTTGGGAAAAACTATTTTTTCCGGCATTTCGATCTTGACGGCCAGCGGCGTATAGGACTGGATCAAATCCGATTGGCTGATCGTATAGACAGTTCCCACGATCAGCGCGATCCACATCGCGGTGCGGTAAAACGCCTGCCGTGAGGCATCGTCCAGATTCGTCCATAATTCGCGTAAATTCATTTGCATGCTTTTGTTGTCTGAACCTGACAGGTTCAGCTATTCCGCCAGTTGAAACAATATGTTATTAGTTTGAAGGGGCTGGCACAAACGAATAACATCGTACATGGATAAAGCCGAACAATGGGCGGGGGTTACAGTCGTGGCATCATCATCAGACGCAGCCGAACAGCCGCGCGGCAATAATCTTTTCACCGTTATCGCAGCGTCTTCAATGGGGACGGCGTTTGAATGGTACGATTTTTTCGTTTTCGGCACTTTGACGGCGATTATATCCAAACAGTTTTTTTCAGGCGTGGGCGAAACGGCGGGGTTCATTTTTGCCTTGCTGGCGTTTGCGGCAGGCTTTGCCGTGCGCCCGTTAGGGGCGCTGGTTTTTGGCTGGGTCGGCGACAGGACCGGGCGCAAAAAAGCCTTTCTGGTCACCGTCACGATGATGGGCATCGCCACCTGCGCCATTGGCCTGTTGCCGACCTATGCGCAGGCGGGGGTTATCGCGCCCATCCTGCTGATCATTCTGCGGCTGGTGCAGGGCTTTGCGCTGGGGGGTGAATATGGCGGCGCGGCCATTTATGTGGCTGAACACGCGCCTGCCAAACACCGGGGCCTGCAAACCGGCGCGATTCAGACCTCGGCGTCCTTTGGGTTGTTTGGCGCGCTGGGCGTTATTCTGGTGACACGAACCCTGTTGGGCGAGGAGGAATTTGCCGCATGGGGCTGGCGGATTCCGTTTCTGGTCTCGGTCGGGCTGCTGGGTATTTCCATATGGTTTCGGATGCGCCTGGAGGAATCGCCGCTCTATCAGCGCATGAAGGATGAAGGCCGGGCCTCCACCGCGCCTATCCGGGAATCATTTCTTGAATGGCCAAACCTGAAACTGGTTCTGCTGGCGCTGTTTGGCATCATGATGGCGCAGGGCGTGGTCTGGTACACGGCGCATTTTTATGTGCAGTTCTTTCTGGATCGGGTGCTCAAGGTTCCCGCACCCACCATCAACATGCTGATGATAGGGGTTACGGCGGCAAGCGCCTTTCTGTATGTGTTTTTTGCTTGGGCGTCGGACAGGATTGGGCGAAAGCCTGTGATGCTGTTTGGCATCGGCCTGGCGGTGGTTTCATTCTTTCCCGCATTTCAGGCGATGACCGATGCCGCCAATCCTGCGCTGGCTGCCGCCCAATCTGCGGCGCCGGTAACATTGCATGCCGATCCCGCCAATTGCGCCGTGCAGTTTGATCCGATTGGGCGCACGACATTTGCATCATCGTGCGATATCGCCAGATCGGTGCTGGCCAATGCCGGGGTAAATTATCACATGCAGGAAGAACCTGCGGGCGCAACGGCATTTGTGTTTATCGGCGATATGCGCGTCGATAGTGCGGACGCCAGCGCCCTGCAAGGCGAAGCACAGGCCGCCCTGCGCAAGCAGGTGGAAACAGGGCTGAAGGCGGCGTTGGTCACAGCGGGATATCCCGCGCAGGCCGACCCTGCGAATATTGACGTGACGAAGATTTTTTTCGTTCTGCTTTTGCTGGTTACCGCAGCGACGGCGCTGTATGGGCCACAGGCTGCAACACTGGTGGAGCTGTTCCCGACCAAAATCCGTTATACGGCCTTGTCGCTTCCTTACAATATCGGCACAGGCTGGTTTGGCGGCTTTCAGCCTGCGGCGTCGTTTTCTATCGTTGCCGCGACCGGGGATATCTATAGCGGTCTGTGGTATCCAGTGATCATCGGCGCGATCAGTTTTATTGTCATGCTGTTCCTGCTGCCGGAAACAAGGGGCCGAAGCATCGATACCTAATGCCACTTGTTTTCTGATTGAAGCGGCCCCCGCCGTCCGTCATTGCCGTAAGAGCCATGTAATTCAATCAAAACGAAACTGACTCTAAATGGCCGCACCCTCTGTTCCTGCATAGGCTTCCCATCCGCCCGGACCCAGCAATTCCAGCGGGCGGAAACGGGCCTTATAGTGCATCTTGCGGCTGCCCTCGATCCAGTATCCGAGATAGACATAAGACAGGCCCATTTCCCTGGCCAGTTCGATATGACGCAGGATCATATAGCTGCCCAGGCTGCGGCGCTCTTCTTTGGGATCAAAAAAACTATAAACCATGGACAGGCCATCACCGACCACATCCGTGATGCACGCCGCCAGCAGGCGTCCTTCATGCTCGCCCTCGGGCTTGCGAAGTTCCAGCAGATAGGTTGTGATAGGGCTGTCTTCCACCATCATCTGATAGTCGAAGGCGTCCATCGCCGCCATGCCGCCATCCCCATGCCGGATGCTTAAATAGCGTCGCAGAAGATGATATTGTTCAATGGTCGCAGTGGTTCCGCCAAAGCCGAGACGCAAATCCCGATTGCGCTTTGATATGCGCGTAAGGTTTTTGCCCGGATTAAAATCCGCAACGGGAACGCGCGCCGATGTGCAGGCGTTGCAGCCAATGCAGGCGGGCCGGTAGGCGATATTCTGGCTGCGGCGAAATCCCATATCCGCCAGCGCATCATGCAGCCGCGACGGATCGTCACCGGACAGGCGCGCGAATATTTTACGTTCCTCGCGTCCGGCAAGATACGGACAGGGCGACGGCGATGTCACGTAAAAACGCGGAATATTGACTGGTTTAGTCACCCGGCGGATCCCTCGCAAGCGCCCTTCATGCTAACGTGTAAACATAGCATAATTTGACAGCGATGAAAGTAAACCATGCATATTAACCATGGCCACCCAGCATTTTTAGCCGGTCTCGCAGAACCGGTTCAATCGGGAAGGGCTTACCGGTTTCCTGATCGACCCGGACCATGGTCATTTCAGCGGTGGCGGCACAGCGGCCATTGTTGAACATGCCCTGGCCCAATTGCAATGAAGTGTTGCCAAACTTCAGCACCAAAGTGCCGGTTTCTACAATTCCGGGCACCTGGACCTGCCCCAGAAAAGTGATGGACAGGGCGGCGATCATCCATGCCCGCCCGCTCTCTCCATCATGGGCCCCCACCGCACGAAAAAGTGCTACACGGCTTTCCTGGCAAAACTCAAAAAATTTGACGTTATTCAGGTGCCCATTCCGGTCCATGTCGGCAAAACGCAAAATATCCTGCCGCATATGCAGGAAATTTTCCGGCAGGGTGAGATCGACCACTTTATCTTTATCTTTATCTTTTTTGATATTTTTTGTCACACCTGCTCCGCTCAAGCTCATTAATGACGCTGTCTGTCATCATTGCCCTTTCACACTGTTCTCGCCACTTTTTTTTGTAATAATTTGAAGCTAAAGTGGAAAGGCATGCCCCCCACAGTCCAAACTGATTCTGAATTTGGTCCGCCCAGCTATTATCTTGATAGTGTCGGCCCGCCCGTAAACTATCCGCAGTTTGCAGGGCAGGTGGCGTGTGACATATGCGTCGTAGGGGGGGGGTACACGGGCATATCCGCCGCGCTCAACCTGGCCGAGGCGGGGTATAAGGTGGTCTTGCTGGAAGGCGAACGGATTGGCTGGGGCGCTTCCGGGCGTAATGGTGGCCAGGTCATCAACGGATTCGCCAAGGATTTGCCTGGGGTTGCGCAGTTACTTGGTCAGGCGCAGGCGAAGCAATTATGGGAACTCTCGCGGGAAGCCACACAGATGGTGCGGGACCGTATTGTCCGCCATGGCATGGATGCGGAATATAAATCTGGTTATCTGCTGGCGGCGGCGCGCCCGCGCCATATGGCGGGCCTGAAGGCGGAACAGAATTATCTGGTCGGCCTTGGCTACACACAATCACGCCTGCTTGACCGGGCATCGGTCACAGAGCATGTCAGAAGCACCCGCTTCCATGGGGGCCTGATTGACATGGGGGCGGGGCATTTGCACCCGCTGAAATATATGCGCGGGCTGGCAGCCGCAGCCGCCAAAGCGGGTGTGCAGATTTTTGAAAAAAGCCGGGTTACGCAAATTCAGCCGGGCAGCGGGGCTGGATCGGGCAAGGCTCTGGCAATCACGGATCGGGGCGAGGTGCGCGCCAGCCATCTGGTGTTGTGCTGCAACGCCTATATTGGCGCGCTGGAGCCGGTGCTGCGTGCGCGGATCATGCCGGTGGGCACCTATATCATAGCGACGGAGCCGCTGGGGCGCGAGAGGGCGCTGGGGCTTCTGCCAGAAAATGTCTGTGTGTCTGACACCAATTTCGTCCTGGACTATTTCCGGCTGTCGGCGGACTGGCGCATGCTGTTTGGGGGACGGGTCAGCTATACGACAATGCCGCCAATCGGCATGGCGCAGCGCATGGCGCAGCGCATGCGGGCGACGTTTCCGGACTTGCATGATGTGGCGATTTCCCACGCCTGGGGCGGATTTGTGGATATTTCACGCAACCGTCTGCCGGATATTGGCCGCATGCCCGGAAATGTCTATTATGCCCAGGGTTTTTCCGGGCATGGTGTGGCCTTGACGGGGCTGGCGGGAAAAGTGATTGCGGACGCCATTCGCGGCGATGCGGAAAAATTCGATGTTTTTGCGGACATTCCTCATCGACCGTTTCCTGGTGGTCCGTTGTTGCGTATGCCATTACTGTTGCTGGGAACACTGTATAGCCGTCTTCAGGATATTGTTTAAGGAGAGAGATCATGGATGTGCGCGCAGCTGTTGCCTTTGAGGCGGGCAAGCCCCTGGAGATTGTCACTGTTCAACTGGAAGGCCCGAAAGAAGGCGAGGTAATGATTGAACTCAGGGCCACGGGCATCTGCCACACCGACGCCTTCACGCTTTCCGGCGACGATCCCGAAGGGGCGTTTCCCGCGATTTTAGGCCATGAAGGCGCGGGCGTGGTGGTCGAGGTCGGATCAGGGGTAAAATCCCTGAAAAAAGGCGATCATGTTATTCCTCTGTACACGCCGGAATGCCGACAATGCGAATATTGCCTCAACCCCAAAACCAATCTCTGTCAGGCCATTCGTGAAACACAGGGGCGCGGCGTTATGCCGGACGGCACGGGCCGGTTTACCTATAAGGGTAAACCGGTATTGCATTATATGGGCTGTTCCACCTTCGCCAATTATTCGGTGCTGCCGGAAATTGCGCTGGCGAAAGTTCGTGAGGACGCGCCGTTTGATAAAATCTGCTATATCGGCTGTGGCGTCACCACCGGCGTCGGCGCGGTGATCAATACTGCCAGGGTCGAACCGGGATCGAAGGTCGTCGTGTTTGGTCTGGGCGGCATTGGGCTGAATGTCATTCAGGGGGCGCGTCTGGTTGGCGCATCGCAGATTGTGGGCGTTGACGTCAATCCGGCGCGGCGCGCGCAGGCGGAGCGTTTTGGCATGACGCATTTCGTCAATCCAAAAGAAGCTGGCGATGATCTGGTGCCCTATCTGGTGTCCTTGACCGGCGGCGGCGCGGATTACAGTTTTGAATGCATCGGCAATGTCGATGTGATGCGCCAGGCGCTGGAATGCTGTCACAAGGGCTGGGGTGAAGCGATCATCATCGGCGTTGCGGGGGCGGGACAGGAAATCCGTACACGTCCTTTCCAGCTGGTGACCGGGCGCGTGTGGCGCGGCACGGCGTTTGGCGGCGCCAGAGGCCGCACGGATGTGCCAAAAATCGTTGACTGGTACATGGAAGGCAAGATCAATATCGACGATCTGATCACGCATAAAATGCCGCTTAACGATATCAACCGCGCGTTTGACCTGATGCATCGCGGTGAATCCATTCGCAGCGTCGTGGTGTATTAGTGTGGGAGGCGGCAGCAGGAAATGACCAACGGCCACACTGAAAAAGTGCATCTGAGCGCGGATGACCGCAAGCGTCTGCGCGAACTGCGCGCCCAGAAACCAGCCCGTCATACCCCAAAGCACACGTCAACGCGCGGCGCAAGGATTGCGGATATGGTTGCTACAACAGTTGGTTCGTGGCGCTTTATCATTATCCAATCTGCACTGCTTGCGCTTTGGGTTGTTCTGAATTTGATCGGCTATTTCTACCATTGGGATCCGTATCCCTTTATTTTGCTTAATTTGATGCTGTCAACTCAGGCGGCATTCGCAGCGCCGATCATCATGATGAGCCAGAACCGGCAGGCCGAAATTGATCGCAGAAACGCGGAGCATGATTATCGTGTAAATGTGAAGGCGGAACTTGAGATAGAGCTTCTGCACAACAAGATCGATGCCTTGCGCGAACAGGAAATTTTGCAGCTCATTTCAATTGTGCAGAAACTGGGCGCCCATCTGGCGCCGGAGCTTGTCATTACAGGAAGGCCGGAAGCGGCAGCTTGACTGGAGATTATTCTATCCTGAGCGCCCTGGGCGCAAGCGCGGGCTGTTCCCGCATCATGGTGATGGAAATGCGCCTGTTTCCGGAAATATAGGGATCGTCCGGAAACAGCGGCTCCGTACCGGCCTTGCCGGTAACTTCAAAAAAGCGCGCGTCCGGAACGCCGGCCTGTTGCAGCATGCGGCGGCTGAGCATGGCGCGGTCCATGGAGAGTTCCCAGTTGCCGTAACCATCCTCGCGTTGATAGGCGCTGGCGTCAGTATGCCCGGAAATGGCGATGCGGTTGGGCAGTTTGTTAATTACCTTGGTGATTTCCTTGAAAATCGCTTTGGTACGGGCAAAGGGTTCGGACGTGCCTTCCCTGAACATCGGGCGGTCAGCTTCGTCAACAAGCTGGATGCGCATACCCTTCGGCGTATGATCGATAATAAGCTGCCCTGAAAGTTGCGCCAGTTCGGGAATCTCGCTGATTGCCTGTTTCAGTTCCTTTTCGGCCCGTTCGAAAACCTTCATTTCCCGCGCATCAATTGCCTTGTCGAGGGCGTCTTCTGTCGGCGCGGCAGTTGTGCGCTGCGCATCAGTGTTTGAGATTACCTCATGCGCCCCACCTGCGCTGGCGCTGTTTTCGCCGACGCTTACTGCGGCAACGGCATCGTCCGCATTTGTTAATTCGGCTGATACCGGAGCACCTGTGTTTTCAGAGTCCGCTTCAGCCGTTGCTGGCGGGGTGGGGGGCGCCATGGACAGGGTAACCGTCGGCGAACCATCTCCCACACTCTTCTCATCATTCACGCTTTTACCGGCAAGCACACCGTCGCCGCCACCAGTCGAAGAATTTGACTGGGACAAGGTAAAATATTCTGCCAGGCCTTCCTTCTGTTCCTTGCTGGTGGAGCTAAGCAGCCACAACATAAGAAAAAAGGCCATCATCGCAGTCACGAAATCGGCATAGGCAACCTTCCAGGCGCCGCCGTGATGGCCGCCCTCGATCTTTTTTATCTTCTTGATAATAATGGTAGGGGCTTCGCCGTTTTCGCCTTTTGCCATATAGCCTGCTTTCAGTAACAATTTGATACCGGGGCATTCTAAAGAAATGGGGTTAACGGCAGGTTTGCAGGCCAAAGGTCCACAAAACCATAATAGGATTGCGCGAGGATCATTCTACCCCCTATAAATTAAGTGATAATTCATTATTGAGGGGACTTTGGAGATGACGATAGACACCCGCGCCCTGCGCAATTCTTTTGGTAATTTTGTTACGGGTGTGACCCTGGTGACCACCGTGGGGACAGATGGAAAGGCCATCGCCATGACGGCTAATTCATTCAGTTCTGTGTCACTTGATCCGCCTATGGTGCTGTGGTGCATCGACAAGGGTTCAGACAGATTGGGCATATTTGAAGAGGCCAGGCATTTCGCCATCAACGTGCTGGCTGCAAACCATCAGGAACTGTCTGGCCGCTTTGCCAAGAAGGGGCAGCCCTATATGGATGGGGTGGAATATACGATGTGGGAAACCGGCAGCCCGATTATCACCGATGCCGTCGCCATTTTTGATTGCGACAAGGCGGCAAGCCATGATGCGGGCGACCATATTATTTATGTTGGTCTGGTGCGAAAATTTGGAGCGCCGGACACTGCCGGAAAGCCATTGGTATTTCATCGCGGGGCATATTGCGCGTTAGCCTGATCGTTTCTCGCGGGCAACAATTATGTGATGGTCTTTACGGTAGTTCTTTGAACGCCGACCTTAAATGATGATAATAATAATAAAACCGAGGGAGTTAAACCATGTTAGCGGCGCTTGTGCAGACCTATAACGATGTGATCGCGCCGCTGATATTCAGGGGTGGTCCGATCGTTACCGTTCTTCTTCTCATCTCGGTGGTGGCGGTAGCAATTATTATTACTAAAATCGTACAGTTTTATCTGGCCGGTGTTTATTCGGGCTCCCGTTCGCGCGCCAGCACCATTGATCCGGTGCTTGAACTGGTTCGGACCGGGAATTTTACGGCCGCACAAAATGAGGTGACGAAGCAAAAAGGACCACTGGCCCGGCTGATGGAGGCGGGACTGATTGCAAGCTGGCGTGAACATCGCCGCGATACGGAAATTGAAGAAGAGCTTGGCCGTGTAGGCGGCAACCAGCTTGTGGCGATGCAATCCTATTTTCGCTGGCTGGAAGTGATTGGCAACGTCGCCCCGTTGCTTGGCCTGCTGGGTACGGTGATGGGCATGATCACGGCCTTTCAGCAGCTGGAAGTTGCAGGCAGCAAGGTTGATCCCTCTATTCTTGCGGGCGGCATCTGGGAGGCGCTGATTACCACTCAGGTCGGGCTGATTGTGGCTATTCCGGTGGTGACTATTCTCAATCTGCTGGAAAATCGCCTTGACCAGTATCGTCAGGAAATGCGTGATGTCTCGGCGCGGCTGATGCATGCGCTGCATTCTGCGCAGAAACGCGCGGACGCAAACGGGCCCGCCAAATTCCAGGCTGCGCAGTAAGAGGTGCGTAGCAGGTGATGAATTTATTGGATCAGCCCATTCGGCGCTCCCGGAAAATGAGCATGACGTCCATGATCGACGTCGTATTTCTTCTGCTAATATTCTTTATGCTGATTAATACATTTGGCAGCACGCAGGTGCTGCGCTTTGCAACCCCGGCGGGCGAGCGTAAATCGATCGAAAAGAACTTCAGTCTTGCGCCGGTGTTTATTCGCGCCGGTAACAGCATCGACATTGACGGGAAAACTTTTCCGGTAGACGCCCTGAAAGGGGAAATGCAGAAAATAAAATCACGGGCAACCGAAGTGACACTGATGATTGTGGTCGAACCCGGCGCCAAAAACCAGGCCCTGGTTCATGTGATAGAGGCTGCGCGCGGCGCAGGCCTGAAAAACATCGCCATGAAAAAGCTGAAGGATGCAGAAGCCATTTTACCCACGCTTTCCAACGGGGGCGCGGGGAATGATTGATTTTGGTCCAGAACGGCCGAAACGTGAATATGAATATCTGGTGCCGCTTATCAATGTGGTGTTCCTGCTGATCACATTTTTTCTGATTACCGGCACGATGCAGACGGCCGAACCGGTAAAGGTGCAATTGCCCGAAGGCGTGGTCGACGAAACAAAGCCCGCCGAGGCGGTAACGGTTTATCTTGGTCCCGATGGCTTTGTGTACCTGTTTGACCAGGTGATTGAGGCGCGCTTTGCCCCATTCATGCTGCGCAGTTTCTTTCTGAAAGAAGGCCATCGTTCGGTTCAGATCAAGGCGGACAAAAACGCCGACGCCGAAACGCTGATCGATATGATGGAACAGATGCGCGAAATAAATATCGAAGAGATCATTATTTTGACGGAGCATGGAAAGTGAACGCGTCGCGCTCCATGCTGAACCCGGGGCGCTGGCATCTGGCGGCTTTTATTGTCGTTTCGTTCCTGCTGCATGTCCTCTGGTTCGTCTGGTTTGCACTGCAGGGTTCCGCAATGTTTGCATCGCAAGACAGTGGCGCACTTGGGCTGGGCGGTGGCGAAAATCTGGTGTTTGAATTGTCCCGTGGCGATTCCGGTGGACCAGAGGCTGAACTTCCGGGCGCCGATATGGATTTGCAGGAGGCGTTGCCGGATACGCTAAGCGAGGATCAGGTCGAGGCGCCACTGGTTGAAGAAGAAGCCGCCGTGCCAGTAGCGCCAGCAGAGGACACTGTTGAAAAGGAAAAGGCCGCCGCAGCCGCAAAAGCGGCGCAGGCAGCGGCTGGGGCTTCAAAAAAACAAAGCGGTGGTGATGGTGGGGATGCCGAAGAAACCAGGCGCAACCGCGCGGGATCTGCCCTGACGGGACCACAAATATCCGCGTCCGCAGCGGGGCGCACGCTTAATTTACTTGCAGGGCGTCTGGATGTTCCGGGGGGCAACCGGCTGATGAATGTGAAATTGAATCTGTTCCCGGATGGAACCATGCGGGTGGCGCTGACCTATTTTCATTACAAGACATTTCATAAACTTGTCACATCAACCCGGCATTTTAAGGGCGATGGGAAATGGTGGGTCGAAAATAACAGCCTGTGCCTGTCGGCCATGGTTATCGATTACGGCACCATCAATTGTTACGATATGAACCAGAAACCCGATGGCGAGCTGGACCTGTATTTTTCCCAATGCACGGGAAGGTCCTCTTCGATTTGCAGGAAGGACCGGCTGGGCGCGCAGGGGCATTTTAGCTCCGGAATCGAGTAAGGCTTGCGGGCGGCGCGCACTTACCGTAAATAGCCGCACGCCAGTTTTCTTATAAGGAGCCCGCAATGACCAATCCCAGCTTTGCTTCGGTTCAGGATATGCTGGCCAGCTTGCGGCCATCCTATCCGGTTATGTGCATCTGGCCGGAGCGCATTGCGATGACAGCGCGCCGCTTTCTGACTGGTTTTCCTGGCAAAGTTCTGTATGCGGTGAAATGCAACCCGCATGGCATTGTGCTGGACGCCATGCACGGCGCGGGCATCCGTGACTTTGACACGGCCTCCCTCAACGAAATTGCGTTGGTCGATGAGCGTTTCGATGATGCGAACTGCTATTTTAACCATCCCGTAAAAAGCCGCGCCGCCATAGATTCAGCAGTCCGTGTATATGGCGTGAACGATTTCGTGGTGGATTATCCAGGCGAGCTTGGCAAGCTTGTTGATGTTGCCGGACCCGGCCATATCATTCAGGTGCGTCTGCGCACCCCCGGCGGTGTCGCCACATTTGATCTGTCGGCAAAATTCGGCGCGGATGAGGATATGGGTGTGGCGCTATTGCGCGAAGTGGTGGCGAAAAAATCCCGGCCGGCGGTTTCCTTTCATGTGGGCAGTCAGTGCCGCAAGGCGTCTGCCTATGCCAAGGCGTTTGAAATTGTCGCCCGTGTGCTGGACCGCGCTGGTGTAACACCGGAATATATCAATGTCGGTGGCGGCTTTCCGGTATCGGATGCCGAAGTCAAGGCCCCGCCCCTGGAAGAATTCTTTCATCAGATTCGTGAATCGGCCACGCAATATGGCTTCCTGGGAAAAGTGCCGCTGTTGTGTGAACCCGGGCGCGGCATGGTCGCCGATGCCGCATCGCTGATTACACAGGTTCATCTGCGCAAGGACAATCAGCTATATCTGAACGAAGGTATTTTCGGCAGCCTGTCCGAAATCGTTTATGGCGACATGCGGCCAACCCTGCAGGCGATCCGGCTAAGCGGACCACTATCGAATGAGATGCGTCCTTTTACTTTGTTTGGGCCAACCTGCGATTCAAACGATGTCGTGCCGCACCAATTTGCCCTGCCAAAGGATATTTCCGAAGGCGACTGGATTGAAGTGGGCGGCGTCGGCGCCTATTCCAATGCGCTGCAAAGCAGCTTTAACGGTTTCACCACCGATACGTTCGTCGCCATTCGCGGCACAACACCAAGCGCGCTGGCGGCATAATCCTTTCGGCAAAAAAAGCCCGCCGGCAAGGGCGGGCTTCGCGTTCTCTAACAGCGCGGATCAGACGCTGTAATACATTTGATATTCGATCGGATGCGGGGTGTGTTCAAACGCATGCACTTCTTCCATCTTCAGTTCGATATAGGAATTGAGCTGTTCGTCGCTGAACACATTTCCCTTTTTCAGGAATGCGCGATCCGTATCCAGGGCTTCCAACGCCTGGCGCAGGCTGCCACACACGGTTGGCACTTCTTTCAGTTCTTCCGGCGGCAGATCATACAGATCCTTGTCCATGGGGTCGCCCGGATGGATCTTGTTTTCGATGCCGTCAAGACCGGCCATCAGCATCGCCGCAAAGGCCAGATACGGATTGGCGGTGCAATCCGGGAAGCGTACTTCAACCCGCTTGGCCTTGGGGTTTTGCGCAAATGGAATGCGGCACGACGCGGAACGGTTGCGTGCCGAATAGGCCAGCAGCACAGGCGCCTCAAAGCCCGGGATCAGCCGCTTGTAGCTGTTGGTCGAGGCGTTGGTCAGCGCGTTCAGCGCCTTGGCGTGCTTGATGATGCCGCCAATATAATACAGGCACGTATCCGACAGATCGGCATAGCCCGAACCGGCGAATGTGGGCTTGCCGCCCTTCCAGATCGACTGGTGCACATGCATGCCAGAGCCGTTATCGCCGTAAAGCGGTTTCGGCATGAAGGTCGCAGTCTTGCCATAGGATGCGGCCACCTGATGGACCACATATTTGTAGATCTGCATCTGGTCGGCAATATTCGTCAGGGTGCTGAATTTCATGCCCAGTTCGTGCTGCGCGGGCGCCACCTCATGGTGATGCTTTTCGGTGTCCAGTCCCATCTCACGCATGATGGCCAGCATTTCCGAGCGCATGTCCTGAAGCGTATCCATTGGCGGCACAGGGAAATAGCCGCCCTTGACGCGGGGACGATGGGCCAGATTGCCACCATCATATTTGGTGCCGGTATTGCTGGGGCTTTCGATGCTGTCGATCATGAAGCTGGTTTCGTTCATTTCGACTTTGTAACGCACATCGTCAAACACAAAGAATTCCGCTTCCGGGCCGAAATAGGCCGCATCGCCCAGGCCGGTGAATTTCAGATAGGCTTCCGCTGCCTTGGCGGTCGAGCGCGGGTCACGGCTATAGGCCTGGCCCGTCGAGGGCTCCAGAATGTCGCAAATCAGCACAAGTGTGTTTTGCGCCATGAACGGATCCATCACAGCGGTGCCGAGATCGGGCATCAGCGTCATGTCAGATTCATTGATGGCCTTCCAGCCGGCAATCGAGGAACCGTCAAACATGATGCCCTCGGCAATCATGTCTTCGTCGAATACGCCAACATCCATGGTCAGATGCTGCCACTTCCCACGCGGGTCGGTAAAGCGCAGGTCAACGAATTTGACATCGTTTTCCTTGATGTTTTTCATAAGTTTATTGACGTCGGACATGTGTTCTTTCCTGTTGTAAAAGTGGTATCATAACGCTTCTTCGCCGGTTTCACCTGTGCGAATACGCAAGGCCTCTTCGATGTTGCTGACAAACAGCTTGCCGTCCCCAATACGGCCTGTGTGGGCGGCGCTTTTGATGGCGTCAACGGCGCGTTCCACCATATCGTCCGACAAAACAATTTCGATTTTAACCTTGGGTAAAAAATCGACAACATATTCAGCGCCGCGATATAGCTCGGTATGCCCCTTTTGGCGGCCAAACCCCTTGGCTTCAAGGACCGTTATGCCCTGTAGCCCAATTTCGTGCAACGCCTCCTTCACTTCATCCAGTTTGAACGGTTTTATGATCGCTTCGATCTTTTTCATGTGCGTTCAGATCCCTGTTGCTGTCTTTGTGACTTTAGGCGGAGTTCGGCGTTTGGGGGCTTAATCTGCATGTGTCATGCCAGTTATGCATAGCATGTTACGGGCAGGAATTCAGCGATTGTTACCCCCAACCAATGCAGGAAACAATCCCGAAATTGCGCATTTTGTAGGCAATGAGCATAAATATTGGGCGCAGCAGGCGATTTTGCCTGTGATATTGTAAAGGCGGATTTTGGACTGTCTGACCATGCATCGAAATAGTTGATCATTCTGCTCCGGCTGTTTACAGGCGTTTGAATGCCTGATGGATATGATACTGGTTCGGAATATGAAACCGTCTGGAAAATGTTGTGATTCGATGCTGCTTCAAAGCGCCATAACCCTGTGATGAAACCTCTGGGCATCATTGCAGGTAGCGGGCCAATTCCGCTGATGCTGGCCGAGAAATGCCAGGCGGAAGGGCGGCCATTCTTTATCGCAGGCATCATTGGTGCAGCTTCCCGTGAAATCACTCTTTTCCCACACCAATGGGTTGGCATTGGTGCGGTTGGCGCCCTGATGCGCGCGCTGCGCCAGCATGCCTGCGAAGAAGTGGTCTTTATCGGTGCGGTGCGGCGGCCCGATTTGCGCCATCTGAAGCTGGACTGGGGCGGCATGCAGTTTTTACCGCGTTATGCCCGCGCGGCGCTGGGCGGCGATGACCAGCTTTTACGCGCCCTCGTGCATGAATTTGAACGCAACGGTTTCAGGGTGGTCGGCGCCCATGAAGTGCTGGCCGATATATGCGCCCCGGCGGGCATACTGGGATTAGTGGTCCCCAAGCCGGAAGATCAGGCAGATATCGCCCGCGCGCTGAATGTGGCGCACCAGATCGGTGCGCTGGATATAGGGCAGGGGGTAGTGGTGTGCGGCGGCGTTGTTCTGGCGGTTGAGGCCGCTGAAGGCACAGACGCCATGCTGGCCCGCTGCGCCCAATTATCCCAGGGTTTGCGCGCTGATCCTGACACCAATGGCGGTAAACGGCGTGGGGTTTTGATAAAGTTGCCAAAGCCAGGACAGGAGCGGCGCATCGATATGCCCGCCATCGGGGTGACCACGTTACGTCTGGCGGCGGAGGCGGGCCTTGCCGGCATTGCCTTCGAAGCGGGCGGGGCGCTGCTTGTGGACGTTACCGCCATGATCCGCGAGGCCGATGCGCTGGGCATGTTTCTGATTGGCCTGAACGGGACCGGGGAAAGCAGGTGACGGCTCTCCCGCTACGCTTGATGCTGATTGCGGGCGAGCCGTCCGGCGATGCGCTTGGCGCGGAATTGTTACAGGCGCTTGCACAGATTTCCGGGCGGCCTGTCGAAGCATTCGGGGTAGGTGGCGCGGCAATGACAAAGGCCGGACATCAAAGCCTGTTCGACATGACTGATCTTTCGGTCATGGGCGTTGCGGAAGTACTGCCCAGATTGCCGCAACTGCAACTGCGCATCGCCCAGACCGTGGGGCAGGCCTTGCAGGCGCGCCCGGACATGCTGATCACCATTGATAGCCCTGATTTCTGTTTTCGCGTGGCGCGCCAGGTACGCAAATATGCGCCGGAAATTCCCATCGTGCATTATGTCGCCCCGCAAATATGGGCCTGGCGGCGTGGCCGGGCGCGCAAGATTGTCCGCTATATTGATCTGGTGCTGGCGCTGTTGCCGTTTGAACCGCCCTTGTTTATCGGGCAGGGGCTGCCGTGCAGCTTTGTCGGCCACCCGGTGGTTGCGCGGATGCCGTCTGCCCAGGCGGGCGCCGAATTTCGCGCCCGTCATTCTGTACCCGCCGACGCGCCATTGCTAGGCGTGCTTCCCGGTAGCCGGAGCGGTGAAGTTTCCCGATTGCTGGCGCCATTTGGCGAAGCCTTGCATCATCTGCATCAGGATCTGCCGCAACTGCACATCTTTTGTGCAACCCTGCCACATGTCGCTGCACAGGTTCGTACTGCGGCGGCGAACTGGCCGGGACGGGTGATTTTCACCGAAGACGCCAGCGAAAAACTGGCAGGCTTTGCCGCCTGCGATGCGGCGCTGGCGGCTTCGGGCACCGTGTCGCTGGAACTTGCGGCTTGCGCCACGCCGCATGTGGTGGCCTATAAAGTCAGTCCACTGACCGCAATGATCGCGCGGCGTGTGCTGCAAATTTCCCATGTCAATCTGGTCAATCTGATCCTGAATGAAAGCCTGATCCCGGAACTGTTGCAGCAAGACTGCACACCGGAAAATCTGGCGCGCGAACTGGCCCTGTTGTTGGGGCCATCGTCTGCCGCCGAACGGCAACGCGCAGCTATGCGCAAGGCATTACAGGAACTTGGCGCAGGCCAGTCACCGCCAAGCCATCGCGCCGCCGAAGCTGTGCTGGCTTTGCTCTCTGGGTGTTTAGTCCCCCAATCTGGAAAAATCCATTTTGGCGGCACCCAGAATGGGACCGGCATCATCGGCCTGTAGCAGCACTGCGATGCCCGAATATCCCGCACGGTAAAAGTCTCGTACCGGCAGGATCAGCCCCATGGCCTCACCCCGCCAGACGCCAACAGGGGTTATGGTGCGCACGACATTGCTATAGCTTAACTGCTTGCCCGCGTTTTCGCCTTTTGTGATCGTGACAAGTTGGCGCGCATCATACTGGATCAGGCGTATGGTCGCGGTTTGCACACCGGCGGGCAAAGCGCCTGCCGCGATGTTTACGGCGATGGTTTTGTTGCGGGGCCACAGATTTATCGCCACAGAAGCTTTGCGGTCGCCGGTTTGAAACGCAATCAGTTCGTCAATCACCTCTGATTGCGAGCCAACTTCGCGGTGCACCCCGTCGATAATGATCTGCGGCGTGTAAATATCCGCGCTTGCCGCTGCCACCGCATAGGCGCGCTGACGGGCGTCATATTCAGGTTTGGCGAGGGTGTCCTTCCAGCCAAGATAATCCCAATAGGTCACGGGAAATGTCAGGGCGATCACATCATCGCGTTTGCTCAACCGCTGCAAATAGGTGTCGGCGGTCACACAGGAACCACATCCCTGACTGGTAAATAACTCAATCACTGTCGGGCGGTCGTCTGCGGCATCGGCCTGGGCTGGGGGAAGAAAAAAAATCACCGTCAGCACGGCGCGCAATAATCCCCGTACACATGCCACGGCATAACCGGCGCAGACGTGCCCAATATTATGTCCGGTTGATGATCTCATGTTCAACGCTAAGCCAAAGGGGTGATTTCGCCAGATCAATGAATTTCTTTTCGTCTTCCAGCAGTGCGCGGCCCGCCTTGCGCGCCTGCGGATCGTCGCTGGCCATATCCTCGATTTTTTCCCACCATAGCTCGGCGATACCATCATAGCCATCGGGTGCGCCGCGCGGCCCACGCAATGGCGCACTCAATTCATCCGCCAGCGCATGCACCTGCACATAGCGTTTGATTTTCAGCGCGTCCTGAAAGCTTGTTACCAGCGGCGCATGATGATTAAGCCAGTAATCCTGAAATTCAGCACGGCTGAGATGCGCCAGGCGCGTCAGGCAGAAGGTAAGTTTGATCATCGCTTGTTCCTATTCGCTGACTTCCGCCCAGACCGGCACATGATCGGAAGGCTTTTCCCAGCCGCGCACATGCTTGTCGATGGCGCAGGCGCCCAGCCGGTCCGTCGCCTGTGGTGACAATAACAGATAATCAATGCGGATGCCGTGATCCTTGGTCCATGCCCCCGCCTGATAATCCCAGAATGTATAACGATGCGGTTCCGTATGGCAGGCCCGATACGCATCGGTAAAACCCAGATTGAGGATCGTCCGCAGGGCGCTGATCGATTCGGGCCGGTACAGCGCATCGCCCTCCCAGGCGCGCGGATCATACAGGTCATCTTCCGTCAGAATGACATTCATATCCCCGCCCAGAACCAGCGCCTCCTCATGGGCCAGCAGGTTTTTCGCATGGGCTTGCAGGCGGCGCATCCAGTTCAGTTTGTAATCAAATTTGGGCGTGTCCGCCGGATTACCGTTCGGGGCATAGATAGACGCCACCCGCACCGGGCGGCCCGGCGCGCTGATCACCGCTTCGATATAGCGCGCCTGTTCATCCGCCGCGTCGCCGGGTAGGCCGGTCAAAATGTCTTCCATGGGATATTTCGACAGGATCGCCACGCCATTATAGGTCTTCTGGCCATGGCGCGCGATGTTATAGCCCAACTCCTCGATCTCCAGCGCCGGAAAGCTGTCATCGGTGCATTTGGTTTCCTGCAACAGCGCCACATCGGGCTTCGCCGCGCGCAGATACTCCAGCACCAGCCCCAGCCGCGCTTTCAGTGAATTGACGTTCCATGTAACTATTTTCATGCGGGTATATAGCGCCGTACCTGGATTGCGGGCTTTTGTTTGCGGACGATCGCCACATCGTAAGACGTCTGCATCCGCATCAGAGTGTCCATTGAAACCCCAAAGGCTTTTTCAATACGAAGCGCCATTTCCGGCGATAGCGACGCCCGTTCGTTAAGCAAGGCGGAAAGCGCGGGCCGGGTAACGCCAAGCACAAGCGCTGCGGCCGTTACCGACAGTCCAAGCGGCTCAATAATTTCTGTTTTCACAAACCCGCCGGGATGGGACGGGCTTTGCATGCGAATTCCCTGCCTGCTGGTCATGCTTCACCTTTTTAGTGATAGTCCTCATAGTCGAGATCGATAATCTCAATACTGGTTTGATCGATGGAGAATGTGAGACGCCAATTCCTGGTCACAAAAAGGCTCCATGTTCCCTTGCGGCTGCCGGTCAGCTGATGCGTTTTCCAGCTTGGCACGGTGCGTAGTTCCGTTTCTGACTCCATATCCTGAAGGAATGAAACGATTTTACGGAGCTTGGGCGCGACATCGGCGGGAATGCCTCCAGCGTCATCCTCCGAAATGAACCGGCGCAATCCTTTATGGATCACGTTCCTGATTTTCATGGGGAATGATACGCCGCAGGGCGTTCTGTGTCAAGCCACACAATACAATCCTCCTCATTCATGCCGCATTTTGCACGAATGCAGCCCCGGATGCGAAGTAAAAACAATGCGCCAGCACATTGACATCCGCCCGTAATGCTGGAATGTGGCGCCATTCAAACAGGGAAGCCACAAATGCAAAAAAATCCGAACTCGTCCGAAGTAGAGCAGGTTATCCAAAAGCAGCTTGACGCCTATAACGCCCATGACATTGAGGCATTTATGGCCATGTGGGCCGATGACGCGCTGTATTTCGAGCATCCCACAACTTTGCTGGCCAGCGGCGCCGAGGCCATTCGCGCCCGCCATGTCGCCCGGTTTCAGGAAGCCAATCTGTTCGCGCGCCTGAACCAGCGCATGGTGCTGGGCAACAAGGTCGTCGATCAGGAAACCGTCACCCGCACCTTTCCCGAAGGAACCGGGACTATCGACGTGATCGTCACCTATGAAGTTCTCAACGGCAAGGTGGCCAAGGCCTGGTATATTTTTGGAACGCCTGTGCTGGATGCGGGGTGACATAAGGTTAAGGATTAAACTGGCCGGAAATATTGCGGGCGCCGTGCAGAATACGTAATATGCGCACAGTTCCAGGTAACGACTGATAAAAGATCAGGTAGCGTCCATGCGGCAGCATGCGCAAGCCGCTATCTAGCTCGGGACGCAGCACACCGATTTCGGGATGTTTGACGAGATTGCCGCAGGCAGTTTCAAGCTCTGCAACAAACGTCCGCGCCCGCGCCGGGTTGTCCCGTGCGATAAAGGCCGCAATTTCAATTAAATCAAGTCGGCTCTCGGGCGAGAACTCCGGAGCCTTCACCTTGCGTTCTTCTCACGCTCGATTTCGTCAATGCGGCGGCGGGCAGCGGCGAACACTTCATCGGCGGGAATACCTGGTCCGCTGTCAATGCCTTTCTGGATTTCCCGGCGCAGGGAGTCAAGATCGTCATGGCGTTTGAGCGCTTCTTTAAGCAATCGCTCCAGCGCTTGCGGGCTAAGCAGTCCGGCCTCCATCGCGGCCTTGGCCGTGGCCTCGGATAGCTCAATCTGTATTGTCGTCATGGTTGAACCCTCTGAATATCCCTACACTGCAAACGACGTTCCGCAGCCGCACGACGCCGTGGCGTTCGGATTATGGATGCGGAACGCCGCACCGATCAGATCGTCCACATAGTCGATTTCGGAGCCTTGCAGATATTCCAGTGAAATCGTGTCGATAACCACCGTCACGCCGTCGCGGCTGAAAGTCAGATCATCTTCCGTGCGCGTGTCGTCAAATGCAAAGGCGTATTGAAAACCGGAGCACCCGCCGCCCGATACGGTGACCCGCAGCATGGTCCCAGGCGTCTCGCCCGCAACCAGTTTGGCGATCTGGCGCGCGCCGCTTTCGGATATTGTCAGACCCTGCTGTCTAAGAGCTTGCGTTTCAGTCATGGAACTCTACCGCCTATCCGTGTATTCTGTGCATGATATCGTATTCTATATAAGCTTTTCTTGTAGGTATGCCAATAAACCCCCTATTTATGTTTAATGACTGTGGAACCCAAAAATATCTTTCTGCCCCTATCGGGAATTGCGCCCTGGGCCTGCCTGCCGCAGGACAGCCGGGGCCGCCTGATCGCAGAGCCGGAAAGCGCCACCCGTAGCGTGTTTCAGCGTGATCGCGACCGGATCGTGCATTGTGGGGCGTTTCGCCGCCTGAAACACAAAACTCAGGTTTTTGTCTATTATGAGGGCGATCATTACCGCACCCGGCTGACACATTCGCTGGAAGTGGCGCAGATTACCCGTTCGATCTGCCGGGTGCTGGGCCTGAACGAGGATCTGGCCGAGGCGCTGGCGCTGGCGCATGATCTGGGGCACCCCCCATTTGGCCATGCCGGCGAGGCGGCGCTGGATAAGTGCATGCAGCAGTTTGGCGGGTTCGACCACAACGCCCAGGCCCTGCGCATTGTGACCCGTCTGGAGCAGCGCTATGCCACCTTTGACGGGCTGAACCTGACCTGGGAAACCCTGGAAGGTCTGGTCAAGCATAATGGCCCCCTGACTGGCCCCGGCATCGTGCGCATTTTGCCGTTGGCAATCCGCGAATATGCGGAAGTTCAGGATCTGGAACTGCACTCCTACCCGTCTGCCGAGGCGCAGGTAAGCGCGCTGTCTGACGACATCGCCTATTGTGCCCATGATATTGATGATGGGTTGCGGGCAGGCCTGCTGGATTTTGATCAGATGTGCCAGGCCCCGTTTGCGGGTCCAATATTCGAAAGGGTGATTGCGCGCTTTCCCGGCGTGGCGCGCGGCCGTTTGATCAATGAGGCTGTGCGCGAACTGATTGGGGTTATGGTGGATGATTTGCTGATGGAGACAAGAATGCGTGTCAAACGTGAGCGTGTGTTTGATGCGGCGCATGTACGCGAACTGGGGCGGCCGCTGATCGCATTTTCGACTGAAATAGAGCAGGGCATACTGGCGCTAAAGGCCTATCTGTTCACCCACATGTACCGGCACTACAAGGTCAACCGGGTGATGAGCCAGGCTAGGCGTGTGCTGGAAGAAATGTTCACCCGTTTTCTGGCGGAACCGGAACTGTTGCCCACAGAATGGCAGTTGCTTTGTGACAAGCCCGGCGGTAACGCCACGGCGAGGATCGTCTGCGATTATGTGGCGGGCATGACAGACCGTTTCGCCATGGAGGAACATGGACGCCTGTTCGATCTGCAATTGAAAATTTAAGCTTGTTCGAAGATTTAGCTTGTTCAAAGCCTAGTCACCCCCTTCGTCTTTGCGAGGAGCGGAGCGCGGCAATCCACGAAGCCTTCTGGCGAAGGCTTGGTGGATTGCCGCGATTCGCTCGCAAAGACGACACAAATCGTGGAACTTTATGAACATATTCAATGACTTTCGACACGAAGTAATTGCAGCGCTTGAAGCGTTGCAGGTGGATGAGCCGCGCCTGAAGGGCTGTGACACCCAGGCCGTCACGCTGGAAGCGCCGCGCGATCCCTCGCATGGCGATTTTGCAACCAATGCGGCGCTGGTGCTGGCCTCAAAGTCGGGCATGAAACCGCGAGAGATTGCCGATCTCCTGGCAGCGGCGCTGCAAAGGGATGCCCGCATTGAAACGGTAGAAATCGCGGGGCCGGGTTTTATCAATCTGCGGCTGACGGCAGATTATTGGCATAAGGTGCTGGCTGGAATATTGCGCGAAGCAACGCGCTACGGTGTTTCGGCGATCGGTGCGGGCAATCGGGTCAATATCGAATATGTGTCGGCCAACCCGACCGGGCCGATGCATGTCGGGCATACGCGCGGCGCGGTGTTTGGGGATGCGCTAGCAAACCTCATGCAATCAGCAGGTTACGAGGTTTGCCGGGAATATTACATTAATGACGCAGGCGCGCAGGTGGACGTTCTGGCGCGGTCAGCCTTCCTGCGTTATCGCGAGGCGCTGGGTGAAGCGATTGGGGACATTCCGGAGGGGCTTTATCCGGGCGACTATCTGGTTCCGGTGGGGCAGCAGCTTAAATCCGAATATGGGGACGCACTACGCGCCATGCCCGAGGCACAATGGTTGCCTGTTGTGCGCGATGCGGCGCTGAAAGCCATGATGGCGCTGATCCGTGAAGATCTTGCGGCGCTGGGCATCCGGCATGATAATTTTTATTCTGAACGCGCTTTGCATGAAAGCGGCGCGATCGAAAAGACGCTGGCGTTTCTGGAAGCCCAGGGGCTGATTTATGTGGGTGTTCTGGAGCCGCCCAAAGGCAAGACGCCCGATGATTGGGAGCCACGCCCGCAA